>ERZ794946.498-NODE-498-length-15629-cov-4.194427_pt1 | contig 15629 bp, 12 predicted proteins | sample MGYA00433072_ERZ794946 | MGnify/ENA primary metagenome ERZ794946 (study PRJEB30137, sample SAMN04331413) | food metagenome | isolation source: Y3 must sample point D1 replicate A | place: Australia: South Australia | collected 2014 ...
GGATGGTGATGTGAGGACAGGCCATCGAATCATGTGTTTGAGGATTTTGCTGACAAGGTGGACATGCCGTATCATCTGGATGGCCGAATGATGTGAGCAGTCAATTATGCGATTATTGGAGACACGTCTACTCGAGTAGATACGACAAGGCCTTCGAGCCAACCGTGTCAATGCCAGGGTGACACCCTTTACCAGCGATCCTAGCACCGACGACAACATTCCTGAGCAACAACTGACTTTGTACCACTTCAGACGCATCTGTCTTATTTTATGAGTATATAGCAGTGTATTGGAGTAGTTTAGTAGCCATGGCGGTCTTCGTCACTGCGTTGTTGTCGAAATTCACTTCCTACACAAGCTTCACCAATAACACACACGGCATCCGTGGTGATGGCCACCAGCACTCTTCGAGAGACTGAACAGTGGTTCCCGAAAACGAGAACAGGTTGCCATATCCAATAGAACAGACAACGAAAAATAACAGGAGGTTGTCCTTCTTAGTTCTGTTCAAGGGTTTTCACGTACATGGCCCCAATGATTAACGACACCAAGCATGGCCGAAGATGGTCAACATGCCTGAGCACGAACCAGCATACAAACACCGTCAAACACCAAACAAGATGAGGAAACAATGTACAGCAATTCGGTTGAGAAAGTGGCAATGTAATGTAATCCTGACTCGACCAGGTGATAGTTATCGCCGAGATATTGAGTCTGGCTGGCGAAAGGACCAAGCAGTTTGCATGACTGGAGATAGAAAAGAGGCTATCCCAACAGACTGATATCGCACTCAAAATACAACAATGCAGGTGCAGACTCATGCTTCTCGACAAACGTTTGCCGCAATGATATAAAACCGAAACAGCGCGACGGTGGACGCTGATTGGGAAATTGACCGCGAACATGGCGATGCGCGAAAACCTGAGGCCGAAGATCGAAATGACCATTCACTTGTGTATGAACACAATGGCATTAGGTGATGATTGATCAAGTTAGACTCTATTCTTTTCATTGATAAAAAGGCATTATGGGCAACAACGCAATCTAATCCCTATGCCTGAAAAACCCATCTCCGTCATGAATAACTCCATGCTCGCCATATTAGCATGCACTGTTAAAGAAAACTAAAACACAATTCTTCTTTTGGGTGGTCCCATACCAGGGAACCAGGACTCATAAGAGTCGAAACGCCGTAAACCAGAAAGGCATGAAAACAGAATGCAAAAGGGGTATCATCTACCAGCGAGAGTCACGACCAAGGGGAGCGTTGTTGGAGCTGGTGAAGCCGCCACCGTGACCACCACCGTGACCGCCACGACCGCGGCCACCGCCACCACGTCCACGACCACCACCCCAGCGACCGTGGCCACCACCGCCACCACCGTAGCGGACCATCTCAGCGAGACGGGGGTCGATGTTCTGCTTAGCTTCGGCCAAGACGTTAACGAGGTCGCGAGCCTGCTTAGAGTCTGGGAAGGAAATGTCAGTTGATGTCTCAAGGAGGATCGGAATGTGCATTGAACTCACTCTCAGTGGTGAAGAAGGTGATGGCAGTACCCATGGCACCAGCACGACCGGTACGGCCGATTCTGTGGATGTAGTCCTCAGAGTTGTTGGGGTAGTCGTAGTTGAGGACGTGGGTAATGTTACGAACATCTTTAAAAGTAAGGGTTAGCATGTCTGTTGGGAGAACAGTTGTGTATCAAAAGCGAGCCTTTGTCGGTCGCGTAATCTGATGAAGAGGTGTGCAATAATGTATTGACAACACTCTGTGCGCTCCATAGGAGACGAAGCTTTGTAGAAAAGCAGAAAGCAATCATAGCAATCACATGTCACAGGCCGTAGAAGATATCAAGCAGGATATCTTCGAGGTCCTACCGTCGGATGCCTTGGAAGCGCGTAACAAAACTACAGTGCAGCGCTGCGCGGCGAAAATACCTGCATCTCGCTCTCTACTGGGCAAAAAGGCGCACGAGGCGCAAAGTAGAGGGCAAGAGGTACGATGCGAAGCCATAATGAAAAGACAAAGGCCTCGATCGAGCAAGTTTCTCCCAAGGATCCGGAGTGAGGAACCAGTAAACTGGACGGCCTATAAGGACATGGTTACATATGCAAAAGGCGCACGAGTGCTCGGCGTAGAGCACCACTTTCAGATCACGCAAGTGCGAACAATGGGGTAGGGGAGAATTGGCAGTGAAGTGGAGGAAAGAGGAAGGGAAGGTGCTGTGAGTGATAGGGAGGGGGATTTTCAATCATACCAATACCACGCGAAGCCACATCGGTGGCAACCATGATGGGGCTCTTGCCCTGCTTGAATTCGTTGAGGACCCAGTCACGCTCCTGTTGTTGCTTGTCACCGTGGATAGACAGTGCTGGCCAGCCATCTTGTCTGAGGAAGCGGGTGATCTCGTCGGCGACACGCTTGGTGCCAGTGAAGATCAGGCACTTGTTGTCCTTGTCCTCCATAATCTTCTCGAGGTGCTTGATCATCTTGTCGCGCTTCTCGAACTCGGAAACGACCTCGACGACCTGGGTAATGCGGTGGTTGGCGGAAAGGTCCATGGAACCGACGTTGACCTGGATGAAGTCGTGCTGGAAGTCCTGGGCGAGAGCGCGGACCTCCTTGGGCCAAGTAGCGGACCACATGCAAGTCTGACGGTCAGGGCGAATCTGGCTGATGATCTTGCGGATTTGGGGCTCGAAACCCATGTCGAGCATACGGTCGGCCTCGTCGAGAACGAGGTAGGTGACACGGCGGAGGTTGGTCTTGCCAGACTCGAGCATATCGATCAAACGGCCAGGGGTGGCAATACACACCTCGACACCGCGAGCGAGATCTCTGATCTGCTGACCCTTGGGGACACCACCGTAGACACAGGTGTTGCGAATGCGGGATGACTTGCCGAACTTGTTAACCTCAGCCTGGATCTGGACAGCGAGCTCACGGGTGGGAGCAAGAATGAGGACGATGGGACCATCACCGGGAGAGAGGAGAGGCTGGGCGTTGATGTGGACGATCGAAGGAAGACAGTAGGTGAGGGTCTTTCCGGAACCGGTCTCGGCAATACCGACGACATCGCGACCAGAGAGAGCCATGGGCCAGCCCTGAGACTGAATGGGGGTGGGGTTGGCAAAGCCCTGGGCCTTGACCTCGTTGATAACGTAGCCGGGGAAACCAGCCTCATCGAAGGTCTCGACGGGCTTGGGGACGTTCTTTCCCTGGATGGCGATTTGGTGAGTCTTGCGGAACTCGTCGACTTCGGCCTGAGTGCGCTCGGCAACCGTGGGTGCCTCCTTGTAGAAGGACTTCTCGAACTTGGGAAGAGAGGTCATGTCTGTAATGGTTTGTTAGCAAACTGAACGTGTCGCATGAGCAAACAAGAAAACATACCCCACTGCTGGTTCTTGAGGCCGGCACCGAGCTGGCCCATTCTGTCGCCGCCCTGGCCGCCGCCGTAGCTGCCACCACCAAAGCCGCCCTGACCGCCACCGCCGTAGCCACCCTGACCACCGCCAGAGTAACCGCCTTGGCTGCCGCCGCCGTAGCCGCCGCTGGATCTGCCACTGAAGTGTTAGTCAGTCATTGTTCAAGAAGTGATGGAGTGGATGAGAGATGGAGAGCTTTGAGCAGAGACTTGTTAAGAATCATACCCGTCATAAGAGCGACTGGTTGAATAGTCGCCGTAGGAGCTTTGTCCGTAGGATCTCGAGGGTTCGTACCCGCCAGAGTAGCCATTGCTACCACCGCCGTAACCACCACCGCCGCCGCCGCCGCCGCCGCCGCCGCGCGAGCCGCCGTAACCACCACCACCGTAAGACATGATGTAGATTGGTGTGAGGGTGTTTGAGAGGATGAAGGGTCGGAGTGTTGTGATATGAACTTTGCGCTCGTGAAAGAGATGAATGCGACAAGTTCAAGTCGCAAAGGGAGGTGTTTTGATGGAAAGAGAGGGTGTGAAGGATGGAAGAGAAAAAAGTAGAAGGCGCGACACGGGCTTGATAAAAGTGATTGGCCTAGCGCGGCAGGGAGAACTTTGTTCGTGCCAAGACTGGAGTTTTTCGCCTTTTCGCTGACACTCTCACCCGGTCGTTGGTCGTTGGACCCTTCCCGTTCAAGCTTCTCAACATCGTGGCGAAAGCATGGGTCTTTTTTTTCAGAGGTGGTTTTGTACAGTGGATAATATACATAATTATACATGATAGACATTCGACTGTCTCTCTACTCTATGCATCAAACGGCGAATCAGTCAGAGGCTGTGGGTTGAGGTCCTTCTTGTCCTTCACCCACGTGCCCTTTGCCTTCTTCTCCTTCTCAACCAGCTTCTGGCGAAGGTGTCTGAGTTGTCTGCTGTCTCTTCGCAATTCGACGAGCTTTTCTTTGGGAATGATGTTCTTTCCTTCCATCCTGTCCATCAGTCTTGTGATGAAAGCATTCATCTTCGCCCGCTTCTGTACCAGGCTCTGTATCTTCTCTGCAGGAATCAATTGTTTGTTTGTCATTTGATCAATGGCACCAACAACCGTGCGCATCAAGGTCACGATATCTTGCTTGTCCCAAGACGACGACTTCTTGCCGTCGTGCTGTCCAAAGGAGATCAATGACTTGAGTTTTGTGATGGAGCCCTCCATTTGCTCAACTGTCTGCCTGATGACCTCTCCATCTTGGGTAGACAAAGCCAGCTCCATGTATTGCAATAGCATCTTCGGATCCGGTTCCATGTTATAGTGTTCGCTCAACTTCACAAGCGTGTTGGCGTATTCCATGACATTCGGGTTCTTCTTGTCACGGCTGCAAGAACTCATGGCAATACGGAAAGTCTTGCGGTGAGGAGTCCAACCGAGCCTTGGGATAGTGTCCGTGATGATGTCGAGAGTACGGCCAGAAGCACGCGTTTGTCGTAGGATACGCATGAACGTATGTATGTTGTCCATGTCGGGTCGAAGGTTGTAGGTAGATTTGTTGGTCAGCAGATCCCAGTACTCGTATGATTCTCGGAATGCATATGTGAGCTTGCAAGCCTCAAGAAGGAGTGACAACGAGTTGTTGCCGGGTGGGATGAGCTGAACTGATTCTTTGCCTCGCTTGTCAAGCAAGAGTGCGCGATCGAACTCACTTTCGGGCTCTTCACCATCTATGACATTCGTTTGCTCCCTTTTGACATCATCATGCACGCGAATCGGTAGATGCTGAGCCTTTCTCATCTTGCTGCCCAATTTAGGAGCAAGGCGAGGGATTCCCATAGTCTGTTCGATAAGAGAGAGGACATCGTCCCAATCTCTCGGTTGTAAGCCAATGAGAAGTAGACGACCCATAGCACCAACCATCTCTTCATTGACCATGATGCTTCCAGCTCGCCATCTTCCAACAATATCTCCCCAGATTCGTCGACCTTGCTGAATTGATGTCGCTCTGAGGGCGGCAATCTCACTGTCGTCTTTTCTGTCACCACTTTCCAGCAGAGCATGCTCCCTGATTGCATTGAGAATAGTAGCATAGGTGTAAGCATCAGCGGCGCCAGCACCCTGTTCCGGAATCTTTGCGGCAATGCTCCATAGTGCGTCCATGTCGTGTGCTCGTGCACATACTCTCAATGCAGCATTCGTGTGTATGGTGGTGGGTTTTACTCGAGAATTCTCTGCGCCTAGAGAATGGTAGATGGCAAGGGCTTTTCCCAGCGTGTCGGCGGCGACAGGAGGCTCGGAGAGACCGCGTAGAATGATAACGTAGGTATGCGAGTCGGGAAATTGAGCGCGCTTCTTCATCTATTCGATTGTCAGAGGATGAGCAAGGTCTGGGTACAAGACAAGTCCTACCTCGTTGTATAGCTTCAGGGCAGCGGAGACCTGTTTCTCCGACAGCAAGTGGCCGATGATGTGGTTCCAACTAACGACACACTCCATGTCTTTACTGGCGATGCGGGTAAGGGCAAGTGCTTTCTCGACATCGCCTTTCTTGAGGACACCGCGGACGTGATCGGCGAGCTTGAGAGGGTCCGGTAGGAACTGCAATTCTCTCCTGACCTTCTTCTCCAATGCCAGACTCATGTTTGGCATTTTGCTATCCTCTCGGTCTTCCTCGTGCGGGCGCACCTGATGATGTTGATTGCGCTTGATCCATGTCTGTGCCGGGTCGTATGTCTTTTGTGGTACTCCATTGTCGAGGGGTGTGCGACTGCCTCTCTTTGTGTTCGACCCAGGATAATGCGTGTCCTCGCCCGGCGTACGGTCGTTACGGGGTCTGCTGTCTCTTCCGGACTCGGTTGTGTATTCTCGGACGAGCTGGGATGATCGCGCGTGCGGCGCTATGCGACTTTGGAGATATGGACGCGGTCCTGTGCTCGCCTCGGCAGCGATTGCACGTATGCATCTCAACAAGCTATTCCGGCACTCCGACATCGAGCTTTTGGTGGTTATGACAGTAACAATGAAGAGGCAAAATGTCGAGCATGCCATCCTTCTCGCAACTTTTGGTGCACAGACCACAACTTCAAGGGTCTCGATAATCCTATCGACTCACCACCGAGTATGAGCATCCAACCTATGATTCACTTGATTTATGTCATCGAACGAGCTACGCGTCAGACTGTTCATTGAGAGTGTCTAACCACTACTCTCGATGGGCTTACCCCTTTCTTGAAGGTAGTAGATATGGTACATTGGTCTTGAAGGGTCTGCGCGGAAAGTAGAACTTATGCAACGGTATGTCAAGATCATTATCAGATGTTACAGAAAGGTATATATGCATCGTAAAAAAACATTCGCTTGCCATGATAAAACTGCCGGGGCATCAAGTAGAAAAGAGCGGGCTCTCAGGTCATCATGCTTTGGTCCTCGAAGTTCGCATCGGCTGGAAGTGATTCGGGCGCCGTTGAGAGCTGGGAAATCTCGTCCAGAAGTGCGACTGTCTCTGTTGGAGACGCGACCCATCCTGTAGTGCAAGCAAGCCGGGCCTATTGTGGTCAGTATGTGTGTCTACGGCAGATGCTGGGACTCGACGAACCTTGAAGTCGTTGGCTCCGATTGATAAAAACTGGTCGCCAATATGAAGGGACTTGTTTCCCTCGATACCACCAAAGTATCTTTGGCAACTCAGGACTCCCCAAGACTTGTCACCAATATCAATGAAGACGTCGCTTCCGCCTGAAGAATGTCAGTTTGTGATCTCCATGTGATCATCTCTTTTCTTACCGTTGAAAGCACAGAATGGCAGCCTCTTACCAACGGGACTCATCTCCTGATTTGTGTTAGCATATGCTATGACAGGAAGGGGATTCGTGTCACGTACCAAGGTCTTCTGACATACGAGAACGGTCTCCTCGAGCTGCTCTCGTGACAGCTTGAAACCGGCGACTGGAATGATACCGACTGCTCTCTCTTTACGGAGGATGTCGGCCTTGAGCCTCATCGCATCGACACAACTTCGAAGGGATTTTTCTGCGATATCAAGCAGTTCTGTAACATCCTCTTGAGTCCAAGACTGCATCTCGTCCAGTGACCATTGCTTGCGCGGAATGGGAACGAGTCTATCCCGGCTGTCGCTAGTGAACTGGAACAGGTAACTCGCCTCTCCTCCAAGAACGATAAGATTCTTCTTGATATCATCAGAGAGATCGGAAGTTGCTATGGCATCGAGTAGACCGTGTAGTCTGCCATAGTACTTGGAAGCTTCAGTGTAGCCAGCCGCTGTCACGATTCCGATGCGGGTGCCATTTCTCATCAACTCCAGAATGCGAGGAATGGCAGGGTTGTCGTCTGTAAGAGATTGACCATCATCATAGAGCGTGACATCACCATCAAATGTGACAAGATCTAGGCGACTGTGCTTGATCAATGACATGACTTGAGCGGTATTTAGGATCAGACGGATATCGTTGAAACTGGGAGCCACGAATCTTCTTGAGCTTATGTACCGCCTTTGATCTTGCCACTCAAAAGCATCTTTCAGAAGTAGAGGAGTGAAGAAGAAACCAACAGTCGGAACCAGCAGTTTGAGTTTCGAGTGTAAATGAGTACCTTCTTTTTGTCGAGATATGTGGTCATTGATGAGACCTTCGACATCACTCATGATTTGTGCATAGCGTTCGTGGGCGTTACGTGCCATCTGGTCAGTTCCGTGGATTCCATCTTGTCCAAACAAGGCTGTGGGCTGAGACAAAAGCACGAATGGTACTGCCAAAAGGCCTTTGATCCATTCAATCTAGAGGGAGGTTCAGTTGGGTGACACGGGAAAGTTAGTAGTACGAGGAGCTTACCAATTGATCACGACGATGAGTCTTGAACAAAGTGTTAGTAAGAAACATAGGTAACGTCGATGTGTCCGCATACTAACCTTGAGAGCGTCTAGATATAGTCAGCATTGTGGGATGGCATGTGAAAGGTAAACATACATTCGACACGGTATCGGGTAGTCATTCTTGCAGTTACTGTTCTGTGAGCACTTTGTTGTTTGTGAGATTGTGAGATCAAGGTTGAGATTGCAAGTGAGAAGGAAAGGAAGCCAGCAAGGTATGACAGAGAAGAGAGTCGGAGATGGCCGACAACAGTGACAGGGTGTTGATACGCATGTGATGCTGTACCCCACAGCGCTAAACAGCGGACACAAGCGGGCATGGCGTCGATCTCTCGCAAGCACGAGGCGCTCAGGAACCGCTGAGCCGCCGCGGCAAGCTTTTGATCATAACCATCATGGCCGACATCACCCTGCCCTCGTCGCTATTACAACCACGAGACGAGAACGAAGCAGACACACTCTTGTCTGTTCTAGGACGCATCCATGATGAGCGCGGTCACTTTCGACACATTACCGAGCAAGGACTACAGGCCGAAATAGCTGCCAACGAGAACGAGGAAGAGAGCTCCGACACAGACGAAGATGAAGATAGCGCAGAAGTAGACGGGGCAGAGGGCAAAGACCGCCGGGAGCAACTATGGACTGCCAGAGCTGAGATGAGACAACATGTCGAGTATGTCTTCCTTGATAAGCCTCGCAAGTCGACGGTTCACTGACCATTCCCAGCTCGGCCCGGAATGAAGCACTCATCGCCCTAGACTTTGTCTCTCTTCTACTTTCGAAGGATGCTCCCAAGCAAGCCGAACTTACAATGTCGCCTCATCTGAAGCAATTCATCAAACCTGGAACCCTAGCCATGGACGTGTGGCACAATGTGCAACCCGACAAGGAGCAACAGAAGCTGGATGATACAATCGCTCGCAGTTGGAGGATGCAGTCGCTTCAAGCATCTGCCGACTCTCTGCTGGGCGCAGCCACTCGTCTGGAGAAGAACGTTAGAAGAGAGACTCATTACTGGGAACAGGTCCTGTCTGTTAGCGACAAGGGCTGGTCAATTTCGCGTCTGCCTCGGGAGAGACATAACTTGGGTGTACGCTTTGGCTTCTTGGAAGCTCTCGGAGAATTCAGAGACCGTGGACTCGCCGCCCTCAGATCAGACGAAGACGGCAATGTGTTACTCGATAAGGGCATGGGAAACAACAGCAAAGTCCTGCGAGTACGGATTCAAAAGGGCGACACCATCATTGGTGTCTCACAGATGCCGGATACATCTGCCGATTCCGAGTCTGCCCTTGAAGCTCGAATTCGCCATGCCAGAGACTCTCTGTACGAAGAGGAATTATTCCACGAAATCATTCGGGAATCACGAAGTCTCGCATCGTACGGAGTTGACATGCGCGAGTCTATCATCCGTCTTCCGACAAGACTGTCACCCACTGCTTCATTATCTGCATCAGAAACACACGAAGTGCTGATCGACCTATTGCCGTTGACCGATATCGAGACAAAACCACGAGAGAAGCAGTCAGAAGATGCCTGGGCTCAAGCTATTGCACTTGCTCTTCGCCTGTTCCTCTCATACACACATCGCGAGAGGCTGGTACGCCGATCCGAACTACCTCAGCCAATGTCGAGCGCCAAACGCGATACGCCAGTCGCAAGTATCATGCGACCCGTCTTGACCCTACTGCAGCACCGTACGGTGCTTGCTGACATTAGCACTTATCTACAACGTATTCATAAGACCCTCGATGCAGCGTCTGTTGAAGCCTCAATTGAAACAGCACCTTTCGACCCCGCCCTCTTGAGGTCCGCAGAAACAATTGATGCACTCATGCAGAGAGGCCTTACTCCAATCCATTCACGGTTGAAGGTTTCGCTCAAGGTACCGCATTTGTCCGAAGCACTTGAATTTGGTATCGAAGTCCGCACATCAATCTCACCACCCGCTTTCGGCAGTGCTATGTTGGTGACTTCACCCATTGGCCTCTCGAGAGTTGAAATACCAGATATTCAGGAACTCCAAGACTACTTGAATACGGCTATCGCAAACGCTCTCGGTCAAGGAATTATAAACAAACTGACTGGCTGGACGCTCAACGACAGATGCGGCGTTCTTGGTAAAGCAAACAGCAATGACAAAATCGGAATCGAGGTTCACGCAGGAGAAGATTCAGCACATGATGGTTTAATCTTGCGGACGCCTAAAGATAGGTTTGAGTGGAAGGCTCAAGACGAGATGAAACAAAACGGCTTTTGGGAGACAGTCAAGCAAGAAGTCTGGAACGGAGCGTGAAGCCGGCGCCAGAAAATTAGCTGCAGCGATTTTCAGGGTCCAACGACTTTTTCTCATGCTTGAACGAAGTGAATGATGGGTAGTGAGATAGAACAGCGTAGAAGGGAAGAAATCACAAGTCTTCTGAGCTGATATGGAGTGCCTTCGGGGTGGTGTCACAAACAATGGTGAGATTCTTGGCCGTAAGACCGCAGTCGGACCGTGATGTTGACTGGCACAGGCCAACAGTGGGGTGTTGTTGAGAGTGACGTATCACGGTGGGCGGTATGACCGGAGTCTTGGAGCGCTCAAGATTTCACCTTTCGCTTTGGCTCGAGGCTCTTTTTTTACATTCACTCTCATCTCTCCACCACGTGTTGCGACAAGTTTATAAACACAGTTGGCCAAGCTCTCTGTCTGGTACAGCTTCTCACGCCTTCGAAATAATATATCAACTTCTCCCTCCCGCATACAAACACATTACAATCGACCTTCAGCATGGCGCAGGTCAACCTCGCTCCTCCCGCAATGCCTGAGGGCAAGAAGCGCATTGCTGTCATGACTTCCGGAGGTGACTCCCAGGGAATGTCTGGTGCAGTACGTGCCGTCGTTCGTCAAACAATCGCCTCGGGCTGTGATGCATTCGCCGTTTACGAAGGTTACGAGGGTCTCGTCCAGGGCGGTGACATGATCAAACAAATGAAATGGGAAGATGTCCGTGGATGGCTCTCAGAAGGTGGAACTCTCATCGGAACAGCACGATGCATGGCCTTCAAGGAGCGCCCGGGTAGACTGCAAGCAGCCAAGAACATGATCGACAAGGGCATCGACGCCCTGGTCGTCTGTGGTGGTGACGGCAGTTTGACTGGTGCAGACAGATTCAGAGGCGAGTGGCCCAGCCTGGTCGAGGAGTTGGTCAAGAACGGCACATTCAAGGAAGACCAAGTCAAGCCTTTCAAGCACCTCAACATTGTCGGTCTGGTCGGTTCCATCGACAACGATTTGGCTGGTACCGATGCCACAATTGGATGCTACTCTTCGCTGCAACGTATCTGCCAGGCTGTCGACTACATCGATGCCACCGCTTTCTCTCACCAGCGTGCCTTCGTCATTGAGGTCATGGGTAGACACTGTGGTTGGCTCGCCCTGATGGCTGGTGTTTCCACCGGTGCCGACTTTGTATTCCTTCCTGAGAACCCTCCTTCAGAGCACTGGGAGACTGAGATGTGCGACGTTGTCCAGCGTCATCGCAAACTCGGAAAGAGAAAGACCATTGTCATTGTCGCTGAGGGAGCTCACGACCGTCAGCTCAACGCCATCTCGCCCAACCAGGTGAAGGATCTGCTTGCTGGCAAGCTCGGTCTCGATACCAGAGTCACCACTCTTGGTCACGTTCAGCGTGGTGGTACTGCCGTTGCTTACGACCGTATGTTGGCTACTCTTCAGGGTGTCGAGGCCGTCAAGGCTGTTCTCGACTCTACCCCTGAGACCCCTAGTCCCGTCATTTGCATCGTCGAGAACAAGATTGTCCGCAAGTCATTGATGGAGGCTGTCAAGCTGACCCAATCCGTTGCTGAGGCCATCGAGCGCAAGGACTTCAAGTCTGCCATGAAGCTCAGAGGTGCCGAGTTCGACGAGTACTGGACCGCCTACAGCACCACAGTCTCAACTGACAAGGAGGAGCTTCTTCTGCCCAAGGAAAAGGTAAGATTCTTGTCCGAAACATTGTAACGAAAACGCAACTAACATATACATAGCGCCTGCGTGTCGGTATCATCCACGTCGGAGCTCCCGCTGGTGGTATGAACGCTGCCACCCGTGCCGCCACTGCCTACTGTCTTACCCGCGGCCATACCCCCATCGCCCTCCACAACGGTTTCCCCGGTCTCGCCCGCCATTACAAGGATGAGGAGAGCTCTGTTCGTGTGATCAAGTGGCTCGACGCCGAGAACTGGGCTAGCAAGGGTGGTTCGGAAATTGGAACCAACCGTGCTACTCCGTCTGAGGACTTCGACGGTGTCTCTGATGCCCTGACTTACCACAAGATCGATGCTCTATTCGTTGTTGGTGGTTTCGAGGCCTTCACTGCCGTTTCTGAGCTCCGCAAGGCCAGACGCGACTTCGACGCCTTCAAGATCCCTATTGTCGTTCTTCCCGCTACTGTCTCCAACAACGTCCCCGGTACCGAATATTCCATCGGTAGCGACACCTGCTTGAACGCTTTGATCGACTACTGTGACGCCATCAAGCAGTCCGCCGCCGCCTCTCGTCGCCGTGTCTTCGTCGTCGAAACTCAAGGTGGTGCTTCCGGCTACATCGCCACCATCGCCGGTCTCTCCATCGGTGCCGTCGCCGTCTACACACCCGAAGAGGGCATCCACCTCAAGATGATCGCCTCAGACATCGAGCACTTGAAAGAGCAATTCGCCAAGGACAAGGGTCAAAATCGTAGTGGAAAGATCATCCTCCGTAACGAAAAGGCCTCCAAGACCTACACCACCGAGATCATCGCCAACATCATCCGCGAAGAGAGCGGCGGCAAGTTCGACTCCCGTTTCGCCGTCCCCGGACACGTGCAACAGGGTGGTATTCCCTCACCTATGGACCGTGTCCGTGCCGTCCGTTTCGGTGTCAAGAGTATGCAGCACATTGAGTCCTTCATCGGCAAGTCCAAGGACGAGATCGCCAACGACCCCCTGTCTTGCTCGGTTATAGGAATCACCGGCGCCAAGGTCCAATTCTCCGGCATGGAGAAGGTTGAGAAGGAGGAGACTGACTGGAAGGACCGTCGCCCTAAGAACGAGTTCTGGATGGATCTGGTGCAGATTGTGGATACTCTTTCTGGACGTCCTCGTCCCAAGAAGGAGGATGCCATTGCTGCCGGTCTCCCTGCTTAAGCTGCTTTCTCGCTGAGCAGGGAAGGTCCTGGTTTCTGCTTGTCTACTTAATCATGATTGCAATGATTTCTTTCTTGTTTTTTTTCCTGTCTCGTGGCTAGAAGCCCGGGCATTCATCATTGTATTTGGGGGGTTCTTACAGCTTTAGAAAGTTACTTTGCATCAATTCAACTAAGATTTCTCGACCAACGGAGCTCGAGATGTATACACAAGGACAATATTCTATTACAGCCATTATTCATCAATTTTTCCATCTTCTGAGTCTAGGTCTTGCCAAACACAAAGACACCCTTGCCAGATCTGAAGCCTTGCAATGTGCCTTGGACAGCCTTGATCAACTCATCACCCTTGGTCTCCCACTCCCACTTGACTTCATCAAATGGTGTATCCTTGAACTTGCCCTCCCTGACAAGATCCAAAACATGTTCCACAGTCTTTTTCTTATCCGCCGGGTTCGCATCACTCCATCTGCTCACCCAAAAGCCGTCATAGGAAATGTTCTTGAAAATCTGGAGACCAGCAGGAACGGTGACTGGTTCGCGGGACATGGCGCCATAGGTAACGATATGCGAGTTTTCTGCCAGGATCTTGGCCATGGAGTTGACGAGTTTACCACCCACGCAGTTGAGAGCCAGGTGGATTTCTTCACGACCTCCGTTTGTGGCTTGTTTGACGACGTCGCGGAAGGATTTATCCATTGCTTCGGCGTCGGTGAGGACGATATCTGCACCGAGGTCTTTCAATTCTTGCTTCATTGCTTCTGTGGCCGAGGCATCTGAGCGGGGACGAATGATGTTGATACTGCGGTAGCCCCAGAGTTTTGCGAGTTGGATTGCTGCTCTACCCACACCGGAGTTTGCGCCGTTCTGAATAAACCAGTCTCCTTCTTTGAGGGCCACAAAGTCTTTGAGCATGCGGTAGGCTGTGCAGGGATTTACGCTGACGGTGCCGGCTTGAAGAGGTGTAAGGCCTGATTTGTCTTCGATCTTGAGGAGGTTCTCGGTGGTAGTCTGGGCGTGGGTGCGCCAGGTGCCGAAGCCGGGCGAGCGCATAATGACCCAATCGCCTTTTTGGAAGCCTTTGACGCTGCCACCGGCGGAGAGGATCTCGGCGACACCTTCATTGCCTCCTACGGCGGTGGGTTCGGGGGCTCCGAGGGTAGTGCTGAAGTTCGGTTTGCTGGGGTAGACGCCTTGGATCTGGTTGATGTCTGCTGGGTTGATGGGGGAGGCGAGGAAGCGGAGGGTTACGAGATCCTTGTGGGCTGGCGAGATGCTGTGGCCGTGTAGTCTAAGAACATCTTTGGGTTCGCCGTAGTTGGTGAAGGCTAGTGCTTTTGCTTGCTCATAGCCGTATGCGCTGAGGTGACGGCGGGAGATGGGTGTTGTTGTTAGGCGAGTAAGAGGTGCCCGTAGGCTTGTGCTGCGTGTGCTCAATCGGAACGACATGGTGTGTGATATGTCCGGACAGGAACTGAGTTGAGACAGAAATTGGGAGAGCTTTCGGAGTCGGAGGGACAGTGACGTCGCCGACCCGCCGGCCCGCCGAAGACACCGACCATCCGTTCCTCCGCTTCAGCTCTGCCTCTTCACCTCCTGTCCTTCATCAAGATATTGTGTCATGGTACCATCCATATGTGAGGTAACAGCGCTTCTCATCTTGGAACAGATGTGGTTTCCGTTGAGTCATGACATGTGTGGTGAGCCCTGAAAAGCTTCGCACATATGTCGATGCGACCCAATCACCTGGTTGTTTCGGATAATCAGGACCTAGAGGCGCCAACCACATGATTGCCTGGCGGTAACGGCATCAATCGATGTGTGTTCGATCGCTGGCGAGGAGTCTTCATCACCAGGTCCCTGACACCCACTCTGGCTTCTCCCATCTGTCTACCTCATCTGGTCAACGCTTCGTGCATTTCTTCCATACCTTCTTTAGAGCTTTGGAGATACTGGATTTGGTCTTCTTCCCGAACCGCTTGACCTTTTCTGCTTTGGTCTTTGTGTCTGGTACCTGAGGAGGAACCACGTCACAGTCGCATGTCGCTCCATCTCCTGCGCCCACGCAGAGCCCACCATTCACACAGTCACACTCCACGAACTTTGTTGCTCTCGCTTGCTGTGCTGCCCTTCTGAGGACAACGTTGACCACACTTGACTGCGGTGTG
>ERZ794946.501-NODE-501-length-15565-cov-4.892134_pt1 | contig 15565 bp, 10 predicted proteins | sample MGYA00433072_ERZ794946 | MGnify/ENA primary metagenome ERZ794946 (study PRJEB30137, sample SAMN04331413) | food metagenome | isolation source: Y3 must sample point D1 replicate A | place: Australia: South Australia | collected 2014 ...
CAGAAGCAGGGAATGAGAAAAGTATGGCCGAGAAGTACTGGGTGGACCTCCATCGTCGGCGTTGCCGGCATTCTTGCCGAGTTCGCAATGCGTGTCGACGTAAGTGGCCAAAACGTACTCGTTGACGAGGCGATAGGCGTCGCGCTGTGAAAGTCCGACACTCTCGAACCCTGTCTTGTACTTCTCGTGCTCACACTCGGCGAGCTTTGACACGACTGAAAAAGAACCGGGGTATCGTAGAAGAGAATATGAACTCGGCAAGCCATTGAGTGATAATTTGAGGTGATGCGACGGGACAGCTCATGCCAATACTATAGGCATGTGATCTGCATGTCCGAATGCTTTACCGCACGAAGGACATTTCCTGGATCGGTTGGCGATGAGATTCTGCACGCATCCCTGGCAAAAAGTGTGACTGCAGAGCTTGAGGACGGTGTTGCGTAGGTTTGAGTTGCAAACGGGGCAAATGGCAATTTTCTGTCAATGGTCAGCTCAAGCCCGGTCAAATAATACCGTGTGCTTGTACTTACACGCCAGTCGTCCGATTCAGATTCCCGTCCAGAGCCCTTTCTCTTCATGCTATCAAGAGATTTCTTGGTGTCTTCCAAGCGGACCTTGACTTCTTCAAGCTCAACCTCGGCCTGTCGTTTTGCGGCCGCAGCTGCTGAAGATGCGGTATCCTTGGAAACAACTATTTTCTTCATGTCGGTAATTTGTGTGCGAAGTTTCTCCAGAGTTAAGTTTCCTTCGCTGAGTTTTTGCTGCATCGTTCGATTTTGTTGTGAAAGCGAGGTCAATGATTCTTTCGACTCGGAAATTTGCTTCTCCAGATTGATAATCAAAGATCTGCTGTTGTTCTCGGCGTCCTTGAGCTGCGTCACAATCTCGGAACTCTTTGCATTCTGTGCTTTGAGGGTTCGCAGTTCATTCTCGCGCGCCTCCTTTGCCTTCATTGCAGCGAAGTACTTCTGGTCAGCCTTTGCCTTTTCAGCATGGATCCGCGTGCGCTGTTCTTCCCACTCCAGGATCTCGGACACCTTTCTCTCTGCCAGACCCTTAGCCTTCTTCCATGCCGCTTCCATAGAGGGCAGTTCGTTGTTTAGCAACAGGTGTCTATTTTCGAGCGTCTTCAGCTGTGATTTCAATTCATCGATCGTCATATTTTCGATGGCCTCGTTAGATGAGGATGCGGTGCTTTCTCCGATTTGTAACTTGAGACGCTCCACTTCTGATTCCAGAGCAGCAATACGAGTCTCACGAGCGGCTGCGAGTTCTTTTACGGAGTCTGAGGCCAATTGACTCTGGTCTTGCGAGCCCTTGCGCACAGAAAGTTCGGCCGATAGCTCGTCTCTTGCATTCCGAATACGAGCCAGGTCGGACTCGGCACGTGCTAGCTGGGTTTCGAGATCAGTCGTGTTTGTCTGCGATTCCTCTTCCATGTTGTTGCGGTATGAAGTTCTTTCGGCTTGGAGTCGTTGAGCTTCCTCACGCAGCTGCAAATTAGTAGCTTCCAGATCATTGACGCGCTTGATGATCTCCTCGTGTTGAGACTTCAGCAGTTTATAGAGATCAGTTTTGGCATAGTCGTCGTCGGACAGAGAAGTTAGTCGAACTTTTGCGGAAGTCAATTCTTCGGTTAGGCGCTTGTTCTCTGCCTCAAGCTGTTCCATTTGGAGTTTGCGTTTCTCCGAAGCAGCGAGAGCCTCTCTGCGAGCGGTCTCTGCCGCGGCATGAACAGCACCGTCAACTTCGCCATTTGTTTCAGCGGCCTCGCTCTTGACAGACTTCTTTTCCGACGAAGAACTTGACTCTGAGTGTCCGCCCATTGTTGCTTGACGCTCGAGTTTCTGTACTTGAGCGCTCTTTGCGCGATCGAGTTTCTTTTCGGCGAGAAGATAACGGTAGGACGCCTGTTCCAAGCGTTCAGATAGCTGATCGCACTCACCACTGATTCTTTGACGTTCAATCAGATGAGCCTTTTCAGCTGCCAGCAGAGCAGCCAGTCTCTCTTGTAGACTTCTGACTTCCGGCTCAGCGGCAGGCAGTCTGCCGAATACATCCTTGATGGCGGCCTTGATTTTGGATGAGCGGTTCTTGAGGTGGGTGTCAAAGAGGGAGTTGTCTTCAAAAAGCAAAGAGGAGTTGAAGAGTTCACCAGCCTCGGGTTCTTGGTCCGAGACGAGGTCGCCAACCAGAATTCTAATCTCGTCGAGTAACTACACGATCGGCGGCGTCAGCGTCGGGACATCGGGAGCGGGGGCATGTCGGGGAGTATTAACCTGAGTGAACCAGGCATCGACGATGCGCAGGTGGTCGTCGTGGTGTTGGGAGCGCTTGGAGAGGTCTTGGACTTGAGACTCGTATAGGGCCTTTTCACGCTTGTACTCTTTCATCTGACGGAGAATGGCATCCTTTTGGAACGACTGTTGATGTGTGTGTTAGCAGGAAGGAGGCACGTGAAAGCGCAGAGATGGAAGAGCGGAATTACCTCGACATCCTTTTCCTTTTCAGAGTCCATTCTCATCTGAGGGGCATTCTGGCTGGTCTGGTGGCGCTTGCTGGGATAGATGTCGTCCGAGTCGGGCTGGATGGATCTCTTGCGCTCATCCATGGTGGATCTGGAGGAAGGGACAGACAGGTTGGTCGTGTCGGAGAGCGTCATGTCACGATCAGCTGGGTAGAGGCGAAGAAGGCGCCGCTGTAGCTGACGTGGTGGCGAGGCAGGAGCGGACGACGAGGCGAGTGAAGGCGCTGAAGTCGGAGAGAGGGAGTAACTTCTCTAAGTTGCGACATCTCGAAGGCCTTGGCATTCTCCTCGCTCGGCGCTTTGAACTTCGAGCCGCAAAGGCCCAAGGCTCACTCGGCTCCTTCCTCGAATCAAGACATTTTCGCGACCAGATCATTATCGTCCATCGGCCCAGACACTCTCCGACTTGGACAAAACACCTTCGCAGGAAATGCGGACTTGACAAACATGGCGCCCTTGACCAGTTCGGCCATCAGTGCGACTTTCCATTTGAACAAAAAACGCGACGCCTCTCACTAACGCGTCAAACAGACAAGGGCAAGAAGTTCGCTCCCAAAGCTGCTGTCGCCCGCCGTCGCCCTGCCGCTCAACCTGCTCCCAAGCCTGCAACCCCTGCAGAGCCAACACTGTCAAGCACTTCCGATACCGTTACTGGTACCTCACAAGCAGACACGACCTCGACACAACCTGACCGACAACAAGCTCCGACTGCCCCTCTGCCTACCCCGCCTGCAACTCAGCAATCTCCAGTGACTCAACCTCCGACCGCCGCCGCTGCTGCTGCTCAGCAACCTTCTAGACAACCTACTCCTCCACCGCCGGCTGCTCTCCCACACCACTTGGAGCCGTCGCCGCTTTCTCTTGCTCAGTCCGATAATCCGCTCCGACAATCAGCTCCATCTGCGGCATCTGTCGCACAAACACCTCCCTCTTCGCAAGTCCCGATCGCTTCCACTCCGCCACCCACTCAATCTGTCGTCCAACTACCTGAGTCGATCACCAACGATGCCTCTTCCTACCCCGAGCAGTCGGCAAACACTGCGCCGTCTTCGCCAAACCAGCTGGCTGGTCAGAAAAGAAAACGCCCGACACCTCCACCTTCCGCGCCATCTCAAGAAGTCGCAGCACCGCAACCCCACCAATCTACCGTTCTTCAACCTGCACCCACCTTGGAGTCTAACACCGAAGCTGCCCTGATCAATACGCTCATTGAACATCAAGAACAGCCAAGAGCCCCGGTAGCCCAAATGCTACCACCCGTCAATTCACCAGCCACAGCTTCCAAACCTCGCGCAAAGCGACAGAGGAAAACCGCCGCTACTCAGCTCTCAGACGCTACCGGTGATGATTCGCAAGCCGCTGGAGGTGCTCAAGAGAACGATGCCGGTCCAACACCTGTTGCGAAACCCAAGAAACCTAGAGCCCCAAGAGCGAAGCGTGCGCCCAAATCTGCTGCGACAGTTGTCGAAGACGAAAATGGAAACATAGTCGAGACAGAAGAGCCTGCTCCCCGTCCCGTACCCAAGCCAAGGAAGCCTCGTCAAAAGAAGAAACAATCGCAACTCGAAGGAGAAGGTGGAGATACTGGCCAGGATGATCCCGTCGATGACCCAGAGAATCACGAAGTTGATGTTGCAGAAACCACAATGTTCGAACTCACCAAGGATAGAGGGCTGGGCAAGGTCTCGGAACGAGAGACTAAGATGGCCGCCATAGATTGGGACGAGGTACACAGAAAGAGAGTGGCAGAAGCAGAAGCCATCAGATCCGGTATAGATCCAGCCACACTCAACGCACAGCCGACCGAGAACAACGAAGGCGGTGAAGGCGGAGAAGGAGAGAACACCAATGATACGCCACGACCACCACCGGTAGTTACAGGACCTCGTCTACGTCTGGATGCTGAAGGAAACCTGGTCGTGGAAGAAGACTCTCTGCGCATCGATCGTCAAGCTCAGGCAGCCCGCAACGCGGAGAACCTGGTCGTAACCGAGAACGATGATTTGACGAAACGCGTGAACCAAATGAGCTGGATCAACGAGCGCCGACGCGATCCCACCGACCGTGTACCATTCTTCAAGATGAAGTCTGACCCTTGGAGCGATGAGGAAACAGACCGTTTTTACGATGCCCTTCGCATGTTTGGCACCGACTTCTTTATAATCTCGAAGATGTTCCAGCCCAAGACTCGCCGCCAGATCAAGTTGAAGTTCATTCGCGAAGAAAAACTCGATCCCGACCGTATCAACCGTGTGCTGGCAGGAGAATCATCAGTCCCAATGAACCTCGAATCCTTCGCGGAAGCCACCGGCCAGGAACTAGGCGGTTTCAAGGACCCACGAGAGCTAGAAGAGGAGTTGAGAGTTGAAGGAGAAGAGCAACGCGTGGAGATTGCCCGCAAGAAGAAGGAGATGGAAGAGGCAAAGGAGCAAAGAGATATCCAGATGGCAGCCAGAGAGAAGGACCAGGAAGAGCGCGCAGCGCAGAAACGGGAGAAGGCTGCTATGCGCCAGAACAAACGCAGAGGCATCTTCGGTACCGGAACCTTCTGAGCATATCCTTTCTGCTTGCAAAGTACATAGTCATTACACAGGCTTGCTAATAATCACGACGATACGCTAATAACGAATAAACAAGAATTGCTCAATGCAATAGTTTCTCCGACTCTAACTGCTCTTGATCAGCCCAACAGATACGCGTTTACGCTCTGCAGTGTCGTCCGACTGGGATTGGCATCCGGTTTGGCCACGGATATCCAACTGAGCTTTTGCTTGATCGTTTGTTTGTTCAGTCCATTGGGCGGATCTTTCACCTCCTCGCTTGACCGTATGTTTCCATCGTCTGTGACGAAAAGACACAGAATCGCTAGCGCAATACCCACACCTTGATCTTTGCCATTTGTATCTGCCACTACGATGCGAGATGCGGAAGTTGCAGAGAGCTGTGCTTTGACCCAAGCAATGAGATTAGGGAGACTGTGTCGTAGTTGTCTGCTCCCTACTTTGCCATCCACAAGGGTGAGGTGTAGATATTCAGTCTCCATCTTCGATCGCAGAACTTCGTTCTCTTTAGACGCCACTGTGATGACTATGTCCTTCGCTCCTGCATCCGTCTCGGCGGCATCTATCGTACCAATTGCGACCCGCTTTCCTGGCCCGATAGGTGTAAGCTGAGAGCCTCGATTGCCATCACCTCTCTTCACAAGCTCTGCGATGACTTCTTCGATCATGTCTTCAGGGGTATTGGATAACGTTTCGCTGTGTTTCCAGAACAGAGGAGCGGTCAGACCTTGGGCCCAGGCTTCCGCATCGTCGGCAGCTCCTTGTACGTATCCAGTCTCTGATGTCGACTCAGAGCCAGATACGCGGGACGATGCTGTAAGGAGGACTACCGGATGGAAAGAAGGGAAGTTTGGAGGTGATTCTGGCAGAGAAGATGTTGGCGTTACCCAGATTGGCCGGAGTGGTTTTGTGATCTTTTGACGGATGGATGGAATGTCAAGTTCTAGTGTCTGGATTTGCTGGTCAGTCGTTGTATACCACAGTAGAATTGATCGGCTCACCTTGAGAGACTCGACGAAGCCTGCTATCCGTGCAGCAATCTGGGCGTGCTCGGATGCCCCTACTACTGTGGGAGGTGTAGTGACTTCGTGGCTATCTGGGTGATCTGGAAATAGAATGCGATTCATAACAGTTGTCCAGATGGGTATAGTTTTTGACAAAGCATCAGGCATGCTTTTACCACGCCTTGTAGAGTCGACTATGATACATCTGGATCGATAGTTAGAAGAGTTTTCTCAGTGCTTTCATCGCACTTCCCGGTGCCGTATCCACTGAGATGCTCCTCTGAGAGACGTTGAACTCACCCATCAGATCGTCCAATGGTCTCCAGTACCTGAAGGTTCAATCTTCTCAAGCTGAAACTCCACTGTGCCATGTGTCCATCCGTGCTCTTGAAGTAAGCGCTCTGTTTCTTCTGCTCTGGGTGTATATACCAGCTTCCGCACCTCTCATTGGCGACCAGTGGCAGTCCATACGCAGAGGCAACCTCAGAAACAAAGTTTGCATCCTGCTTGATCGAGCGAAGTCTGTTTGGTATCGATAATGTGCTTCGTTTGAGTTCGCCCAGGACTTTGTTGAAAGAGTTGTTGCTTGTGTTATTGAAGATGAGATCCGAGAGCTGAGGATAATTCGCAATACCTGGACCAGCCTTATCTTCGTTGTTAGATTCTGTCATTTTATGTCCCGGCAATTGATCTTTTCGTTTAGATGTGATGGTCCAGACTGCCGTTGATTCCAGTATGATCGCGTGCCTCCGGATACTATTCGACAGCTTTCAATTAAGATGAGACAATAAGGCAACGTTATTAGCTGATCTTCAATTATCGTTTCCAAAAATCATCTCCAATGCAATCCAATTGTATGAATACGCAAGGAAGCAGCGATTGAGTTTGAGAACATGGAAAGTTTTGCCGAAGTTCAACCAGCCCTTTTGTAAGACCTCATGTCGCAACTGTTCTTCAACTCCACTGTTGTATAAACACCAATATATCAACAATTCAATTGTTGAGTTTTCAGATGCTTGCCTGGATGTTGTATCTTTTTTCTCAGTGCTGCCATGTTTCGATCCTGTGATAGACGGCCTCTATACCAACGACACTGATAGAAACAGCAGACTCGAACAGACGGGTGTGCATACCTGATTTTCAAGGTATCATCGTATCCTCGAATCAGGCTTCGGTGATGTCCAAAACTGCTCTTGGGCCAACGGGCTGATTTCCAAACGCCTTTACAACACGATCCTGCTAGATCGGCTCAGCTAATGGAGGGATTCGAGACTACGACAAGGACAATATCGAGGCAGCGAAGAGAAGAACTCCCTGGTAGCACCAGACTAGAAGATCAAAATCAGATGAGTCACTGCATCTCGGCGATGGCGACATCATCGTCGCATCGTCAGCGTGCCATCCTTCATTCTCCGGATTGTCTTTCACAACACTCCTAACGACCAAGTCGCGTTTCATAAGAAGATCTCTTCTTGTTTTCTCCATCCACTTTTTCTTCTCTTATCTTCTCTCCACTATCACAAAAACATCAACGCAAAGATGGCTCCCTGGAATGACTCTGAGGATCGTCAGCTTCTTCTTTCTGTTATCACTCTGGCCCAAGTCAACCCCAACTGGGACGACGTTGCTACTCAGATGGGCAAGACCAAGGAGGCTGTTCGGTACGATCTCGTTAATCTCAATCAGGTTCACCAACTAACGCGCGTTTTTAGTCAGCGCTTCGCCAAGCTGAAGAAGGAAGCCGGCGACCCTCCCGCCGCTGCTGCCAGTGCTTCTACCGCTGCTCCCGCCGCTGCTCCTACTCCCCGCAAGCGCAAGCCTAAGCTCAAGGCTAAGAAGGCTGCTTCAGCCGACGACGATGAAGATGAGGACGAAGGCACTCCCATCACCAAGAGACCCAAGGTCAAGCGCGAGGCCCAGGACGATGAGGAAGAGGAGACTTAAGGTAAGGATGTTTTAGCAATATGTCAACCCTATCTATACTAACCAGTCTTGCAGCATCCAATTCTCACAACAGATCACTGGCTCACTTGAGCAGATCGCTCTCATGATTCACTCGTGCTCCTACTGGAGTTGGCGAACGCAGCTTGCAATGCTATTCGAGGGGTATCATCATGGAGGAACCAAATCATAACTTGCGTTCACATGCAATCGTGCTTCTCATCCCCTTTCTGTGACTTCGTGACCAGTAGACCATATCCGATAGAGTCCCAACGTGTCGTTAGACACATTCGAGGGTTTTAACACATTTGACATTCGACGCGTACGACGTCTTTGACATGTTCGACCCATTCGACACGTCCGACACGTCTGACACGTCCAACACGTTTCGAAAGAATCGATCGTTCACTGGGTCTACCTGCCGCTCGAAAGATCACACCTTTTGTTCTTGCTTCTCTTCCTCCTCTCTTTTTCCCACGCAACAACACACGACGTTCAGCTTTGCTTTTCGAACTTCCCTTGTCCAACTACATCTTTCCTTTCAACAACCAACAATCACTCAAAATGCCCGCTGACTGGAAGTCTGTTGAGACTCTGGAGCGTCTTATCGCTGCCCTCATCGCTTCCAACGGAGGAAAGGTGAGTGTCCACAACGCTCCAATCTTCATCACTTCTAACCAACCTGACGCATAGGTCGACAACATGGCTGTCGCCAGATACTTCAACGACAGCTTTGACACCATCGAGAATCGCTGCCGCATCTACAAGAAGGCCGCCCTGACTCTCGTCAAGGATGCCGAAGACACTGGTCGCATCAATCAGGATATGAAGAAGAGAACCGGCGCTCCCAAGAAGACCGCTGCCACCAAGAAGGGCGACCCCTCCACCCCCGACGACTGTAAGCATCTCATCACTTTGCTTCTTCACTGGTTTATACTAATGTCTATATAGCCGTCAAGTCCGGTCGCGTCACCAAGCGCGCTTCCAAGACCCCCTCGAAGATCAAGAGGGCCGTTTCGGACGAGGACGAGGACGAGGCATGAAGATATGCCTGTCTTCACTCCCTCCAAGTTCGAGGTCGGAGATGAGACCTAGATGGTTGGAGCATGCTTCAAGGGCATCTCAGGTTCAAGTGGTTACAGATTTGTATCATAGCAAGTAAAGTCACCGAGGACTGATAGGAGGATGCAGTTCAATCAAGTCTGGAATTGAAGTCAAAATTGTGTCAATTCTTTGCGCTCAGTGACCGTGTTTCGTAGAATGGCGCTCGACAAAGCAGGCACCAATCGCAAAGTTCTTTGCCCTTGCCTGTTTGCAATCCAAATTTTGCGAGTCAACATCCGTCGTCGCTTCTGGTCATGTAAGAAATGACCCGTGCACGGAAACAAGTCAACTCATTGCTGGATTCTCGTTGGCCTTGCGTTTTTGTCGAGAACTAGGGGTCACTATATATGATGGCCTTCGCAGGAATATACTTGAGACGATTGGGTGGCCTTATGATCACGTAACTCATGCATTCGTCATACTGATAGCTACCAAGCAAGGGCTCTAGCAGGGAGCTGCCCACCGTGAAGCTAAAGTATAGTCACTTGCTTGGATGACAACTCGTTCTCCCTGACCAGATATCTGTATGCTCCTAAAAGCCCGTGAAAGACACTCATGAGAGGTTCATCTTGTTCTCGAAGTAGCTCGTGACTTCATCAACCACGTCGCCTTTCTTTGCTGTAGCCGCTAATTTGACCCCCTTTTCTTTGCACCAAGCTTTGAGGACCGCGACTGTGAGCTTGTTGATCTTGTTCGTCTCAAAGGCTTTTCGCATATCCTCGTCGCTGATACTATCACTCGACTTTGAAGCTGCACCATTAGCAGCAGGTTTGGCTCTCTTACCACCTTCACCTGCCGTTGTCGAGCCACGCTTAGTCGCACCTGTAGCAGTGTGACGACCAGCATTTGCTTTCTTCCAGGCCTCGTACTGTGTCTCAAGCTCAGAGCCCCATTCGATGACATACTCTCCTGCCCGTTTGTCAATTTGACGGTAGCGTGGTAGCGTCTTGTCTTCGGGCTTCTCTGGTAAGTCTTCGTCGAGGGCAAGAGCTTGCAAGATGCGGTAGAACCATTGCAAAGAGGGGTTCGGATACTTCTTGGGGTCGTAGACGGCCTTTGGTAATTGTAGTTGTTGAACGATCGTGCGCATTTTGTCAACCAGTTCATCAGGTGCTTGGACGACCGTTGTGTCAGGCACCTGGCGAACGTCGTCCGCAAAGGGAAGAACATGGATCCACAAGCCTGGCGGCATGACCTGTACTCCGTCTTCGTCAAGGCTCTCTGCACCTGGGATAACAGCAGCAAGAGTGGGGGTTGCGTTATGTCGAGGTATGTACCAAGCGAGACCCATCTTCTGATCTTTGAGAAGCTTCTGTTGTAGCGCAGAGAACACTCTCGTACTACCAATGACATCCTCTTCGGAGGGATATATGAATGTGGACGGGCGGTGATTGGCCCAGATAGGCAGCATGCTCAGGGGCTTGAAGCCGATGATGCGAAGCACAGGATCGCCGAAGTGTTTGACCTCTGCAATCTCTTCTGGCGTAAAGGAAACAGTCTCGCCTCCGAATTTGTATGCTTTCCGGATCTCGACTTTCTCCACTGATCTTGCTGTGTCTTCTGCCTGGAGGGTGGATGAGCCGACAGCAAGCTGAGGCCTTTCTCCGCCCATATAGACGTAACTGCTTCTGGCGGGCTCTTGTCGTTTGATGATGATGTACCCTTTGATGGAGATTTTGAGGCCCGGACCAATCTCAAAAGGCATGTTAGAGAACAAGGCACGTCTTGGGGCGGATCTTGAATTGATGTTTGACAAAAGTGACTGTAACAGGGTAAGACCGTCACCACTGGCAGAGGCCCTAGAGGCCTTGGTGACAGGGGCAGGAGCATCTGGATCTGATGGAATGGCGCTGTAGATAATATCCTGTCATGTGTGAGTGAGGGAAGAGCGGTAGAGCAAACGGTAGACGTACATTGTAAAAGATGGAACGGTCGAATGTATGCTCCGGACTTGAGATGGGGAAGAGCTCAATAGTCACGCCCAAGTCATACAGATCCTTTGCTCTGACCGCCGCGGCAGACCTCAGGGCTTTGTCATCATTGTGTGGAGCATCGTTATCGGTGACAAGGAACAAGCGTCGTGACGAGAAGTTGGGAGCCTTTGTGGTGAAGATCTGGTTTGCACAAAACAAGACATTCGACATCGACACGGACTCAGTCGAAGGTTGCAGGAGTTCCTTGGCTTCGTCTTCATCGTTGACCAGATCACGTAGACGCTTGATATCTCTGGCTCCCGGAACATCCAAGTTGGTCAGGAGGTAGCAGTGAGGATATGACAGTCCTTTTGAGGTCCCTTCCTCATCCTGAAATCGAGATTTTTCAGTTCCGAAGAGGAGAATGCCCATCATATCGTTTGGGTTAGAGATGATGCGTTGCTGCATCAGAGAATAGGCACATTTCAGAGCTGCAATTGTGGGAGTATCGCGATCAGCCTTTTTTGAATCTCCTTGTGGGGGCTTCATAAGCATGGTCGAGCTGACATCAATGGCGAAAAGAACAGCATCTTTGATGGTTTTGTAGCCCTGCCAAGGTCAATCTATGTCTGTTTATGTGGGAGAAATAATGTGATTACAGTCTCATCGATGTCTTCTTCGTCTTCGTCGTCTTCCTGACCACGATTTTGATTTGAGTAATCGGCCATTGCAGCATGAATTGACGGAGAAAGAAAGAGGTGCAATACACGAGAAAGTATGGCAGTCAATGAGCAGCGGTGGAAGCGCAAAGGTAGGCAACCAACAAGGCCCGGGCTTAGCGGAATTAAGCGCAACGCGTTGGTGTCCACGCGACGCCCACAGCATGTGACATAGCCCTTTCCAACCTTTGCTCTTCCAGCAACATCGCCGACTTTGTTTAGTCCGATCGATGCCGTGATGGACACTTTCACCTTTGCGAGTGCGTCCGAGGTCAAAACGAGTGTCAGCGTCAAGGTGTGGTATCGCTTTACAGCCGCTCTCCATGTACGCCAAGCCGACGACTAACACCTGTATAGAGGCCGTCTCGAGGGCTACGAGAAAGCATTGGCCTATTCTACTCTACTACGCCAGCCGGAATTGCGCCATCGAGGTTCTAATTTGAGGTACGCCGCATGTCAAAGAAAGAGCACTGAGGGTTCCCGAACTGACTGCTAGCCAGCCCAACCTCGGAGCTCCATGTCACGGCCCAGGTCTTTGCCGACAGCAAACCCTTGACCGTACACGCCCAGACACCATACAAGACGTTCAAGACTGCCCGTGCCTGGAACGAATGGCTGCGTCTACCCATTGACTACGCCCTCCTTCCCCTCAATGCCCAGCTCGCAATCACTGTCTGGGACCTGTCACCTGCCGGAAACCAAGGCGCAAGAGGTCACCACATCCCTTTTGGCGGCACCACAATCTCGCTGTTCGATGATGACGGCACACTGAGGAAAGGCAGGCAAAAGTGCCGTCTCTGGAGGCACAAGCAGGCTGATGCCTTTTCTGACTCGACTACTCCATGGGCTCCCTCTACGAAGCGTCGCCGTCGTAGCCAGGAGGACAAGCAGCTGTTCGCCGATGACAAGCACAGTCAGAGGGCTGCCGAGCTCGAAAGACTGCAAGGTCTGCTGAAGAAGCACGAGATGGGGGAATTATCTGAGCACAAATGGCTGGATCAGATGGTCTTCCGCCAGATTGAGCGCATGGAGAGGGCCAACATCCGTGACGACTCGAAGATACATGCTCAACCACCTCGCCATGCTGATATCGATGGTCATTCGCAAGACGATTCGGCTATTTTCTACCTCTACATAGAGTTTCCCCGCTTCGACCACCCCGTTGTCTTCACCGATCACGAATACCCTCCGCCCCCAGTGTCTAGTGCTCGCCTGCGCACCGCTCCAGGCTCAGATGTCCGCTTAAAACCCCCGCCAGAGATACACGTTGGTCCGGGCATCGATCAGAAGAAGCCCGCTTACGGAGATGCCAACGCTCCCCACCTGATACGCATATATGACCCTGAAGTGGGCTTCTATGACAACCCTGCAGAGATCAAGCATCGCAGCTTGGTTCGAAATCAACGCATCGGCATGCTTGACAGGCATCTCAAGCCAAACCCAAAGACGCGAGACCAGCTCAACCACATCTTGTCATATGGCCCGACCACCGACTTGAGCGCCGAGGAAAGAGACAAAGTCTTCAAGTTCAGACACTACCTCACTCGCGACAAACGAGCTCTGACCAAGCTGATCAAATCGACCTCTTGGAATGACTCGAACGAGGTGCGCCAAGTCATTCAACTGCTCCCTAAGTGGGAAGAGATTGATATTGACGACGCTCTCGAATTGCTTGGTCCTTCTTTTGACAACAAAGAAGTCCGAACGTATGCTGTTGATCGTTTGCGTAAGGCAGGTGACCAAGAGCTATTGCTATACCTCCTTCAACTCGTCCAGGCTTTGAAATTCGAGCCTGAGGTCAAGTCCAACGCGAACTTCGACCAATACGACTCATCTCTCGCCAGCTTTCTTATTGCCCGCTCTGCTGCCAACATTCTTCTTGGTAACTATCTACATTGGTATCTCATGGTCGAATTGGACGAGAGTTCGAACGATGCACAGGGCGCCACCTTCAAGAAACTATATGCTCGTGTATCCTACGATTTCATGCAGGAGCTCGAGAAGACATCCGAGGGTCAAGACCGTCGCAAGATTCTACTTCGCCAGGGTGAATTTATCACCGTCTTGTCGCAGCTCTCTGACGACGCGCGAAACAAAAGTCTCGATCGCACACGCAAAGTCGAGAAGCTCAAGAAAGCTCTAATGGATCCCAAAAACGATCTTGTCAAGATCGATCCTCCACTTCCTCTACCTCTTGATCCTGACGTCCAAATTGTTGGTGCCGTACCTGACAATGTCAACATCTTCAAGTCAACGTTATCACCGCTGTTGCTCCACTTCAGAACAACCACTGGCGACATCTATCCTTTCATCTTTAAGGTTGGCGATAACTTACGCCAGGATCAACTTGTCATTCAGATCATCACATTGATGGACCAACTCTTATTGAAAGAGAACCTCAACCTCCAGCTATCGCCATATCGTATTCTGGCAACTGGCGCACTGGCTGGCGCGGTTCAGTTTGTTTCCTCCAGTCCTCTCTCCGCAATCCTGGGAAGCGCCAAGTACAACAATTCGATTCTTGGCTACCTCCGCGAGCAAAATCCAGATGGCTCCGCGCCTATGGGTGTTCGTAAAGAGGTGATGGATACATACGTGAAGTCGCTGGCTGGTTACTGTGTCATTACGTACCTGTTGGGTGTCGGTGATCGACACATGGATAACTTGCTCCTCGCTCCAGATGGTCACTTCTTCCACGCCGACTTCGGCTATATCCTGGGTCGCGATCCTAAACCCCTAGCACCAAGTATGAGACTCAGCGCTGAGATGATTGATGGACTGGGTGGTAGTCCCGACCGGAATCCAAGCAATCCTGACAGCAGATTCAATGAGTTCAAGCAGTACTGTTTCACTGCCTTCACCACACTACGTCGCTCGTCGAATCTCATTCTTAACCTCTTTGCACTCATGCAAGACGCTAACATTCCTGACATCAAACTCGCTGGCGACCAAGCTGTCAAGAAGGTTGAAGAGAGATTTTGTCTGCAGCTGAGTGAGGAGGAGGCAATCACCTTCTTCGACAACCTTATTAGCAGGTCATTCGAGGCATGGGGTCCTGTGCTCATTGATGGTATTCACGACTTCATGCAGCGTATCAAGGCATAGTGTTGTCGACCGAGCATTCTTACCGGGGAGAACTATGGACTGGCCTGAAATAGCGAATCAAGTAGAGCAGCGTCGAATGAATCATGATTGTACGATGCATGAACTACCGACAAATACTTCTTGATGTTACATGTTGATCTCGATCACTGTGCTATGTCCAAACGCCGACCTTCTGCTCAACTGGTGTGCTTGGCTGTTCCTCGGCCATCTAGCCATGTCTCGTCTTGCGCCAGGAGTTAATCATTGCGTCCTTGGAATCTATCCTTTTATGAACCACTGATGGGGCTTCAGGGCTGGCGATTATCGGATGGTCAAGTCTATCAGCTTGGTCTGCGGGCTCAAAGCGTTATACTTGATGACACATGCGTTCTGCAGACCGAGCTATAGAGACGACATTTATGTTAGCTTAGAGCAAGCGCAGGTAGTTGTTCCAGCTGCACTTTTTGCCTGCTTGGGTGTATCGCTTTTGAAGATGACTCTGTTGTAGACGGTGAGGTCATGCTCGCCGTATATCTTGGAGAGGTAGGTAGCGAGCTTGTCGAAGGTTGTGTCTGGAAACATCTTGAGCCAGATCGTAGTCGACTTGTCATTTCCTTCCTCGATGACGAGTAAGAAGTAACACCGAGTGGGAGGCGTGAGATCATCGAGGGTAGCCTGTAAGGTGGAACGGGACTTTAGTACGCTGACCGAG
>ERZ794946.503-NODE-503-length-15549-cov-4.579192_pt1 | contig 15549 bp, 13 predicted proteins | sample MGYA00433072_ERZ794946 | MGnify/ENA primary metagenome ERZ794946 (study PRJEB30137, sample SAMN04331413) | food metagenome | isolation source: Y3 must sample point D1 replicate A | place: Australia: South Australia | collected 2014 ...
GTACGCCGGTACACTGTACAGTAATACCCCCGGGCCTTAGCACGCCTTGCTGAGACCTGTCCATGCAAGTCGAGAGTCTAAAGCCAGTAATCACACGAGTCTTCAGCTCCACCTTTGTAGCCTCTTTGACCATTCTCTCCAAATAGCATGTTGCATTATTACAAGCCTCGTTCCGTTGGGCGAAAGCCACAATTTTGATCTGGCGACAGTCAAAAGGCGGCTCTGCAACTGGCGTCAAGTGCGCAGTGCACACGGCGCATGGTCGCAGCGAAAGCCAAAGCATTCGGTTGAGGCATTGGGGTCTGCGGCATTGCGGCGGCTCGTATGGACGTTAGGCTACTCGAGTAGACGCAGCCGACAAAAGTCGAAGCGGGGTGGTTCTCTTCACCCCGCGACCTGGCGACCATGGAAAAGTGTGCTGTGTGCGAACCTTGTCGACATGCATCGTAAACACTCGCCATGTTAGAGTGCGCTATCTCGGCCACTAAAACGGCTCGCCATGCCAGGGCAGCGACTGGCATTGCTCGCAGAACGCCTCGGGCCCACCAGGAACACCCACTCCACCCTGCCACGAATTAGACGTCATCAAGACCACCTCTTTGGTCACCACTTTGGCTCTACGCTCCATTGGGCTACCGTTTAATAATATCTGTTAAATCTCTGTTCAGTCCCGCGACTGCTTTCCCGCATTCTTCGATCCCTTTTCTCTTTGCCCGTTCTATTCTACATACATCTGTAGATTTTCCATCCTGTCGTGCCTGGAACGAGACCTGAAAACCCCTCTCTCCACAGCCGCAACCATGTCCAACAAGCCCATCTTTGTTGCGACTCACCCCAGAGCATGCTCGACGGCATTCGAGCGAGTGCGTCTCCCTGATTGACCCATAGCAATCGACTCACTCGACGACTGACGTTCTTCACCAGGTCTTCATGACTCAGCGGGACACACTGCAATGCGTCCACGAGCCCTTTGGCGATGCCTTCTACTTTGGTCCCGAGAGACTTAGCGACAGATACGAGAAGGACCAGAAAGCTCGTGCTGAGAGCGGCTTCGAAACCTCGACATACAAGACCATCTTTGACAACATTATGAAAGAGAACGAAGAGGTGTGCATCCCCTACAGCTTTGGGAAGCAGCTCTGCTCCTTCATACCCATCATCTATTGAGGAGCCACCTTTGAAATTGCCCTTGTACTCACCATCATCAGGGCAAACGCATCTTCATCAAGGACATCACCCACTATCTGGCCCCTCCTGACGGCAAGCCGGCATCTATTGCCCCGTCTCTCATGAAGGTCAAGCGCGGTGTCGGCACCAACGACAGCAATCCTCTGACCGACATTGTCGATGGATCTGCAGAGGCCGTCCCAATCTCTTCGGGCTCAAATACCAATGGTGCAGTAGAGAGCTCTCCTCCCTACCCCTACGCCACCGAGGCCGAGCCTGGAAACCCCACCGTCGTCCCTGCCGAGATCCTGAACAAGTTCCACTTCGCTTTCCTCATCCGCCACCCCAAGCACAGCATTCCCAGCTACTGGAGATGCACCATTCCCCCGCTCGACGCCATTACCGGTTTCTACAACTTCATGCCCTCCGAAGCCGGCTACGACGAGCAGCGTCGTCTTTTCGACTACCTGCGTTCTTGCGGTCAAATCGGACCCAAGCTTGCTGGACAGGAGGCTGGCGAACAAAAGAGCGGAGCTGTGGACATCTGTGTTATCGACGCCGACGACCTTTTGGACAACCCCACGGCTATCCTCGAGCAGTTCTGCAAGAGTGTCGGCATCGAATACTCTCCCAGCATGCTGAACTGGAACAACGAAGAGGACCATACCCACGCCAAGGAGGCCTTTGAGAAGTGGAGAGGTTTCCACGAGGATGCTATCCACTCCACTGAGCTCAAGCCCAGAACTCACGTAAGTCCAATGCACCAGCTTTCGTGGGCGATTTCTGACAACAGATACAGAAGAAGGCAGAGAAGAGCGACGAGCAGCTCTTTGCTGAGTGGTCCGAGAAGTACGGCGAAGAGGCTGCCAAGATCATCCAGAAGACGGTTGCAGAAAACGTCAAGGACTACGAGCACATGAAGCAGTTTGCCATCAAGGTTTAAGAACACCAAGCTACTCTGTGGACGAAGTCGACTATTTTTTACACTTGGTTATTACGGTGGGCTTTGAAAGCCATTCCAATTCAATGAGACATGATCAAACCATACCGTATTCCTGCGATGCTTCACAATCTATTCGTTCGTTGTCGTAAAACACCATCTTGGAGTGCTATTACGTCATAAAAGTCGTCTTTGTAAGCACAGAGCTCATCATGAGATGGACGGCATGGCATGTTCTTGAACAGACATTGGGCAATATTTTACCATACATCTCAATATCTCGTTCTTCGTGTTCTACCTCTTCTCTTTTCGGCTGTAAAAGCTACTTCGACTTTAATTACTATAGCTCAATCAATCATGTCTACCGCACTTATCTTCGGAGGTTCCGGCAAGGTAAGAAGTCCCCAAGACAATCAATTGTGCTAGGGCTTGGTTGAGAGAAGCTGATACCGTGAGCTCACAAGGTTGCACGCCATCTGACAACCAAGCTGGTGGCCTCGTCCTATACTGTCCACTCGATCATCCGCAAGGAGTCCCAAATCCCCGAACTCGAAGCATTGGGATCCAAGCCAATCGTGCAAAGCATCGAAGACTCTAGTGTCAACGACCTCACGGCAACTATCAAGAAGTACAGTCCTAACGTAGTGATTTGGAGTGCAGGGGCTGGAGGTGGTAGCCCTGAGCGAACCAAGGCTGTAGACAACGAAGGTACGTAAGTTGTACTGATACATCTTGTTGCATGCTGACTTGAGTACGATAGGTGCTGTCAAGGTCTTCGATGCCACTGCTGCTGCGGGAGTCAAACGATTCGTCATCGTCAGTGCCGTAGACATTCGTGATCGTGAAAACAAGCCGGCACCCGAATGGTAAGTTTGTCTCTTCATATGCCAATAGAGTAGCCAGCCCATGCTAAATCACGTCAAAAGGTATATACCCGATGATACCGCCGTTAGTGATCGGATGTGGGGTGCCATAGGGGTGTACTGCCAGGCCAAACTCGCCGCTGATCGAGACCTCGTCACCCAAAACGACCGCCGCAAGCTCGAGTACACTATCGTCAGACCAGGTTCACTAAATACTGACAGAGGTTCTGGCACTGTTGCCGCAGGCAAGGTTCACTTAGGCAAGAGTATCTCACGCGAGGATGTAGCTGAAGTCATAGTACGCTGCATCGAAGACTCATCGACCATCGGACTAGCATTTGATGTCGTTGGAGGAGATACTCCGATCTCCGAAGCAGTCAAAGAGGTTGGCAGCAAGAAGATCGACACCTTTGCAGGTCGTTACTAGAAGGGTCTTCTGGTATTGACTAGAGCCTGAGTACGGATAACGCGATAGCGACCAAAGAATACGAGCCTAACATCAATTCTCCTTTTAGTCATTCACCTGGTGAAAGAGGACAGAAAACATTGGTCGGTGCCAGACGAAGACGCTAAACAATTGCTCTCAAGTATCGTGCATTTGATGGGTGCAACACTACGTGTCGCTGCGGCTTGAGGTTCGACATGACAGTCCCCACCCCCAGAAAGCTAGCTATTTCATCTGCCCGCACCATGTTGTCGTTAGCCCCAGTGAATACCACATTCTCCTGCATCCAGCCACTGTCTTGATACACACATCAAAATGCACAAAGTTCTTCAATAACAGGTGAGCCTCCACTGAGAGCTCAAATGTTCCACGCCCTCACTGGACATCTGCTCATTTTCGGGAACCCTCATGCAATTCCATGTGGTCGATTTGGTCAACGCTACGTGACGGAAATGCAGCAATCATTTCCTGCCAAATTCTCGTTACCACGCTTTTGGATTCGGCCCTAACTGTACCGTAACACAAGAGCATCGATGTGAGCAACTTTCTGGCGCAAGCCCAGACACACAATAAAGGCCATGACACAACATGATTATCGTGGTTTTTCTTGTTTCTTTGATCAGTTGTGACAGCATTCTGTGTTGGCAAGCTTCGGCCACCGAGAAAGTGGAAGCTGCGATAGCGCCAGGGTCAGTCTCTCGGCACGCGCTGCCTGGTTCTAGCTCGATTGGGCCATGTGTCACGAGTGTCTCTCGCACTCGCTCTGGGTTGTCCTCTCGCTGTTTATCGTGATGGGCAGCTTCTTGCAACAAACGGGGTTTCCACTCAACATCAGACAACGTGCATGTGAGCTCCTTCCGCAAGGTTGACGATAACGAACGAATAGTGGAGTTTTAATATATACAGTAAACGTCTATGAGGATGATCTAAGCAGTTTAGTTGTTACGCTGTGTCTTTCCGCCTTTGCCTTTTTTCTTTGGCGGTTCCGGCTTATTTTCTTCAGACTCTTCTTCTGCGAACAGGGCAACAAGTGTGTCTGTGTACTTTTCCATCTCTGCAATCTGTCCGACCTTGACTCGCATGTAGTCAAACGCAACGCAGACCTTCATGTCACTTCCTGCCTTGATCTTGATGTGTTTGGCAGCCTTCTTTGCGTTTGTTGCGTCGACGGAAGTCGCCATCTCGGCCTGTGGTGCAACAGCATCGACCACTGGAGCTTCGGCCTCATCGTCGGTGCTTGTGGAGATGTCCATCATCTCATCACCCGTCGTTTCGAGTGACTGGATAGCGTCCTCTCCTTCAGTGTATTCGAGGACGGGAACCTTCTGGTATCGCTGACTGAAATGGGTCAACACACAAGCCTTTGCTCCCATTCCAAGAGCCACGCTCAGAGCTTCGCTCGTAGTGGTATGGTTCTTTGCTTCGGCATCGCCTTGCAGCTCGTCATCGAAGGTGGCTTCGTGGATGCACACAGTACTGCCCTGACCGATTTGAGTAAATGGCTTCGAAGGACGGCAATCACCAGAGTAAGAAGCCTTGAAGCCCGAAGGGAAGGTAACAGAAACAGCTCGAGCACCGTGACAGTGCTGAACTTGGACACACTGGATGTCTTGAAGATTCAGAGCTTGTGGCAACACCTTAGCTCGAGCAATCTTATCAGCCCATGGCTCTCGTGCCCGGGGGGAATTTCCACCCCGAACTTGTGTCGAGGATGGAGGGATGAACCAGTGAAGGCTCGACTGGATGTTCTTTTGAGGAAAATTGGGAGTGAGGCACAAAGGTGCCAGACGTGAGTAGCCATAGTCGTCGACGTGACTGTACTCTTCAAGCCAGTGCAACATTGCTGACTCTGAGATGACGGATAGGCGGTCTTGGTTGCTGAACAGAGCTCCTGCGTCAAAGTCGGCATCATCTGCTGGCGAGCATATTGCTGCCCGTTGTGATCCATGCACCACCTTGTACCATTCTCGGATGACTGAGACGGTGCCAAGATGGTGGTCCGCATGCATATGGCTGATCCAAATCACCCGAAGCTCCCTCATTATCTCGTCGAGCACTTCAGGGGCATAGACACGTCTCAGTTGGCCGAGAGTGTTTTCGCCGGCGTCGAGAAGCATAGAACCCCAGCCTGGTACACGTACAAGTGTCGCAGAAACATTGCGGTACTTGGAAGGTAAAGCTGAACCAGTTCCCAGTGTTGTGATCTCGACATCTTTCTGTGGAAGGCTGTCTGCCCAAGCATCCAGTTCTTGCTTGGCAGCTTTCACTTCCTCGCGAGCTTTTACCGCCAGATCAAGAACGTCTTTCGACATTTCTGCCCTTACTGCGTCCGCATCTAGCAAAGTGTTGATCTCGTTGTCCTGAACTTCGATCGATGGTTCCAACTGTATCTTTTGCCCGCGATCAGCGATTGACACAAGATCCTTCAGTCCACCCAAAGACTCGAGTGCCTGCGAGGCAGACTTGTTGTCATGCACAGGGGTATTGTAACGTATAGGGTCGATTTGACTCAATCTCACAGTAGCGGACGCGGCAGAATCGAGAGACAGTCTGTTCGAACAGAGTTCTGGAGAAGAGACGACGTGCCTCATGTGTTTCATCTCTTCCATGAACTGCTTGAGCATTGGGTGTGATGCAACGCCTGGACCAAGCATCCAAATGAAGGCGCCAACGCCCGCCATAATTTCGCTGGACTTCCATTCAGAGCGTGAGACCAAGGCCTCGACGTATTCGGAAGAGGGGAGGTCGACGATTGCCGCACCTCCACCTTGCTTGCTTGCACCCAACACCATATCTGGAGTTATTGTTTCTCCTTTGGCGTTCTCAACGTTCTGGCCCTTACCAAGAGCTGCCCATTTGGGCCCTTTCTCAACACCTAGCTCCTTGGCACGTTGTGGTTGGAACTTGCCTCGCTGGACGTGGTTGCGGAATATGTAGGACATGGCTACCTTTACGGGCTCGGCTGGTGGGAGAGATTCAATAAGAGCTCCAGGCCAAGGTTTGCGAACCAGGACTGTAATGTCCGGAACAGGCTGTTTGCCCCCAGGCATAGGGCCAGTGTACTTGACAATCTTGTGGTCTTGGGGATTACGAACGAAAAGAGTAGCAGGCATCTGGACTTGGTTGATGGGTGTCTCGACAAGCGCGTCCATTCGCCACGAGGAATCGAACATTTCCGAAACCACCGATTTTGACATCATCAGAGCTCTTTCCTTGTCCGTCTGGTTGAGCGATGGACGAGATGACAGAATTTCCCGGCCGTTGAGCTCATCATAGCTACGCTTTCGCGGACTACTCGAACCGCTTGACGTCTTCGGGGAAGGAGAAACAGGCAATGCCCACACTTGGACATTGTCGTCTGACCATGTAGGATCGGACAAGGGGGTAGACTGAGTAGTGGCATGACCGTACTCGTGTACATCTACAGGCATTCCCTTACGGAAGACGAAACGACGAGCAGTAGCCAGAGTGTAGTTGAGATTAGGACCACCGAATATGGAAAGCCGCACTCTATCCTTGACCTCGCGAGCAGCCTGGGCGGCAATGTCATCTTCATTGATTTCGACGCCCTCTCTTTCTAGCCTGTTCAACAGCTTCTTCTTTGTTTCCAGCAGACTAGCCTGAGCACTAGAGGCGGCGGCGTCGGCCAGTGTCAAGATCATGCCGATCAAGCCGCCAGTCTTTTCCCAGGACGTGTTTCCGGTCAAGAAGATCTCAGACACCTTCAGCAGGCGGACCTTTTGTTCGATCGAGGCCCTCTGAGTGCCTTCGGCAATGTTTCCAATCAAGTAACGTTTGTTATCGAAGTGCAACAGAAGCGTGGTGCCAGGCGTGTCGGCCGTGGGCGTCGTGACGAACTGGAAGAAGGAGCGCATTTTGCGGAACTGGATGTCGTCCGTCGAGCCTCCCTTGGGAATGTCGAGGGCGGTGGATGGCGGGAAGATGATGCTCGGTCTCTTGTACCACGACCGGAGCTTGGGCGAGATGTCGAGGGCGGTGGATGGCGGGAAGATGATGCTCGGTCTCTTGTACCACGACCGGAGCTTGGGCGAGCGACTGGGTGGTGAACGAGTCGAGCTATGGAGGAGGCCTCGCAGTGCTTGTAGTTGGGGAGCCGTGGTATGCTGCTCTGTGGCTTCTGGCGCCTTCCGATGATCAGTGAAGAGGCCTTGTACTAAGTCCGAAGCATAGACGGCTTGCTTGTCGGCCGAGATGGATTTCAAGCCTTCCAAGCGCAATCGTGCAGCGCGATGGCTACCTTTGTAGTTGGCCGCTGCCCTTCGCTGGAACTGCACCACCGGATATACACTCGAAGACAGGTTCCGTAAAGATGCCAGATTGGTAGCCACCTTTGGTTCCTCAACAGGTCGACTGCATTGAAAGCGTTACGGGTCCTTCTTCTTGCCTCTCTGCGCGTGCTGCTTGCTTGAGCTCATGACGACCATCAAGCCCGAATTTCTTGTCGATTGTGAGCACGGTCCGCCCCTCACATCTTTACACCATCACTTCAATCCCAACTCCGCTGTTCACTTCACATAGGTAGCCACACGCTCTATCGTGTTTGTCATCAAACCATAGATGCAGCACATGGCATAAACGTCTGCGAACACATGTTCATGAAACTTTTCTCTGTATAAAATTCAGACCGTCAACTCCAGTCCCAAGTCTATGAAAGAAATTGCAATATCTACATCATGAAGGAGAATAAACTGACAACCAGACGCCAACTTTGCCCGAGAACACGGCCACAAGGCGGGGGAATAGAGTGAATCATTGAGGACCAAGGAGAGGATGACTTGACAAAGGGGAATGCTATGCCACAACATGTCAAGCGGCAACGAATGAGTGTGGGCTTTCTTGGCCAAAACGTCGCCAACATAAGAAAATGAGCAGCTCATTGAGCTCTTCTACCAACTCGCCGCATCTTCTTACTGGAAATTGCTAGGAACCTGAAGACCGTTGTTCAGGTTCAGCAGAGACATATCCAGGGGAGCTTCACCATGACGCTGCGAAGGAACCGAGCCAGCGGTACCCTGCTGGGCTTGAGCCAAGGGGCCAGCAATGCTAGGGTCTTTGCTGATGTCCTCGATGAAAGGAGCGTAGGCAGGATGACGCAGCAGAACCTCGATGAGACGACGGCAGCGACCATTTTCCTCTTCAAGGCTGCGGTTCTCCACTCTGAGCTCGTTGGCCTCTTGTGCCTTCATGGCAACCTCGCCTTCCAGCTGCGAGATGTATTCTGTCGTATAATTAGCGTAGCTCCAAGTCTTTGATGATGATAGTGGGACGTACCCTTTCTGCGGGAGCGGAATGCACGGGCAGATACTTTGTTACGGAGTTGACGTCTCTCCTTGCTGCTGAGCTTCTTGCCCTCTTCGCTGTTGAGAAGACGCTCGTCCTCGTCCATGTCTTCTTCTTCCTTGCGCATGCGAGCGACGTGGGGAAGCATGCCGTTGGCCGAGTCGTCCTTGGCAGAAGGACCGGTACTGCCTTGACGCATCTGGTTGAGAAGGCGTGTGATGCTTTCCTCGGTGTGAGGGTCGGTGTGATATGAGGAAGCGCGACTTCTGCTAGGCTTGACTTCGAGTTGTTGCTGCTGTGCTTGTTGTTGTTGTTGTTGCTGTTGCTGTTGTGCCATACGTCTCTGCTGCTGCTGTTGCTGCTGCTGTTGCTGGGCTTCGAACTGCATTCTTTGCTGCTGGGCATGAGCCTGAACCTGAGCCTTGGCCATGGCTGCTTGCTGGGCCTGTTGTTGATGCATACCAGGCCAGACTCTGCCGACATTGCTGGGGGAGGCCTCACTGGCACCGATAGAAGCGGGATCGACGAAATCGGCGGAGCGAGGTTGGGAAGGACCAGCCTGGGGGTAGTAAATGGTCGGAATGGTCTGTGGAGCATTGAAGTCCATGTTCATGTCGGCATCGGCATCAATGCCAGAGGACCAGGAACCATTGAAGCCGTGGTCAAAGGTCATGTCGTCAATGCCCGAGTTGAAACCGCCAAAGGCATGGCTGGGGGTGAAAGTGTCAGAGACGGGCTGGCTCAAGGCAGAGAAACTGGCGACGGAACCAACCGGTAGGCCGGTCTGCTGCTTGAAGCGATCGTATTCATGGCTGGGACCGGCAAACATCTGGGTGTCGTCTGCCTCATAGGGCGAGGGGACGCTGTAGAAGGCCGAGGCATCGACCGAGGGGCGGGGGGTAGGACCCGAGAGTTGAGGAGAGTTGAGAGAAGTGCCCTGATTGAAGTCGAAGAACGACTCCATATCAAGATCCGGCTTGAGGGCATGCGGGAGGCTGCCCATCTGGGCAAATTGAGCAGTGGCCATGATGCTGGTTACTGGCGAGGGGGCAGAGGAGCGATGCGTGTGAAGTTATGGAGACTGCGGATGCCGACGTTGTGGATGACGCGGCCTGTGCCAAGCAAAACCAAGTGCCTTGAGAAAGTGCCTTTTTCGGGTAAGAGCGAATGAATAAGGATCGAAACGATGGCGGTGTTGTAGCGAGTTTGGCGATGAAAAGACCGGAGATGGGGTTTGGCGCGGTGAGGATGCCGATAGATTGCTGATGGAAGGAGATTGGGAGAAGGAGAAGAAGGAGGAAACGAAGGGTTGCGACCGGGCAGAATCGACCAGGGAAGGAACGATGACGGCGGCGCCCCTTCCCGAAACAGGCGCACAGCCTCGCCGCAACACAGACCAGTTCGAACCGCTGCTCTGACAGCGACGCAGCGGAGGCTTTCACCCAAATTCTTACGGATCAGCAGCCCTAGCACCGCTCTCAATCAGCCCTGTCTCCGTAACACATGCTTATCCCTCTCTCCACGCCTTGCCAAGTTACCAAACGCTTTTTCCACGGACTCACGGCACCCCTCGACGCCGACTCTAGTACTACAAATCGATTTCTGACTCAACTGACTTTTTTCAAGAAGCTGTTGTGCGTTGAAACTAGGTAGACCGCTCATCAGACGTCTGTGAATTTAGCTTCCTGCTTGAAATTCTCGACTCTCCTCGAGGCTGGCCTCGTACGCAGGCGGCAGACCAGGGCAGTGTCTGTACGGCCGACACCGGGTTCCCCGTCAGTCCCCGTTGCTGTCGTCTTCAGACTTTCTCCCACCAACGTTTTTGTTCTTGACAGTTGAGAGTCGCATCTGCTCAACTTGGTTGGTTCGCAATGCGAGCCCTAAGAACTACACTCTGAATGGCCTGGTTAATGACAGTGAATCCGATCAGTCCTCTTCCGAAACCCTCTTGTAAGAATCTTTGACGAATCTGAGCAGCAGTCAGATACTCTGCTGCAACAGCACAGCCGCATTCCTTTTGGAGTATTCGATCGTCATGCAATTAGTAGGTAGCCATTATTGACCCTGATGCTGAAACACAATTGAGATGTTCCTCAACACTGCAAAGGGAAATTGCACTTGCATTCGACTTCGTCTCTCTCTCGAAGCGCTCTGTCAAGCTTGAGGTACGCCCTAGACCGGCTACCAAGATGCATTGCGATGGTTCATGGTAAAACTCCGAGATTAGACATGGCGACCCAGTGTTGATTCTATTCTCATACAATATCTTAGGTCGTTGTGTATGACTCCTATTCTCAGCGCGCGAGCTTCGCTGAGCCACATCATTTCGTGGACAGAACCAACAACATTCCACTAATGATCACTATTTTGATTTGGTTCGATTTCTGGGTGCGGAATAGATCCGTGGGCTGCGACATGTGCTTCCTCTACAACTCAAAGGGCCGATACTCTGTGAAAATGAGAGAACGCCGCAACGTTGGCCGCGTGTGCTTCTGTGACAAGTAGCCTGTACATAGCCAGAGAGTCTATTCGTCCTCCGTCAGCAGCTGCGCCTGCACCTCGCTATTTTGAGGGGCTCGTGCAGACCATGCCATTTCCGGGCTTCTGCCATATGCATTGCAGCTGTCTCATCGCACTATGCGCTGAAAACCCTCATATCGCCGACCCCTGAATGTTACATCTTGAGGCCGGCGCGACTTGATAGTCGGCCTGTTCAAGTCCTTCCAGTGTATCCGTGTCATGCAGGCGACTCCACGATGTTTCGCTGGGGCTTCTCTTGGTCGCTTTAAGGCCAGGTAACTCCCACCTATGCTTCGAGATTGATGCTGCGACCAAATCGACCGTACAGTGCCGTCTTGAGTTGCTGCATCTCTTCCCTGAGTTCGCTGAGCTTCTCCTCGACAGCTGTCACGTCGCTGTCAATTTTCTCAATTGATGCTGCGAGCAACTCCTGAACCTCGGGCAGAGGCAACAAGAAGAAAGAGTCACCGATCTTGTATCTATTACAAAGGGTAAGTTGACGCCTCGAAATGTAGACTCTGTGTAACTCACGAAACTTTCTCGTCTTCATCAGCAAGCTCAAGCTCCGAGGAGACCTCTTCGAGGTCCTCCTTCTCCTTCTGTACAATATACAAGTCAACCATGTAATTTTGTACTCTCATGTTGAGCCTTGATCTCACCTCTCTGGTTTTCAGGTCTGCTTGTAGAAGCTTTTCTTTCTGGTGCAATGTGCTGAAGCGATTGATCTTGTCCTGGTCTTCACGGCGGACCTCGGTCTCTTCACCTTCTTCGTCTTTGGACAACTGTACAGAATAAGCCTTGAGTTTCTCACATATCCCGCAGCGAATAACTTGCCATTCGTCTCGACATTGTGGCGGCCATTTTGTGGTTGCAACTTCAAAATAGGTTGCGGTCAGCCCAAGTTTCCCCAGAAGCGCTGTTGTTGCAAACACTTTCAAACTCCGGTCAAACTGCTTGGCGAGGGCCCACCCGTGCAGAGTACCTTACCTTTGTCTCTTTTCGGATTCTCAATCACCATGGCTTTTTTCACCAACACAAGCGAACGCCATCTCACGCAATTGTCAACTTTACCTGAGTAGACATGCGATTCTCAGCCTCTCAGGTGCTAGGGTCCTTCGCACACTCGGCTGGGAGGAACGTACTACACTTCAGATAGGTGAAGTTGCATCTGAAGAACGCTGCTAACGTGATTCTGCTTGCAATGTGCGTTATATGTGTCTGGACTTACGGCGTCTCCGTGTGCGTTTCTTGTCACATCATCTCCCCAGCCGCAGCTATATGCGGTGATGTTACTGTCAAAATGCACAATACAATTGGGCAAGAGTAAGTCGATCAGAGGAAGCGACCGTCTGACGTTTTGGAGATAGGTCTACTTTCAGGCGACAGGTCTCTACTTCTTGACTGAAACCTTGAGAGACAGCTCCTTGAGCGTACCGCGTCCGAGACGGCATCAGGTTCTCAGGTCCAAGAATCATCCCTAAAAGCCGATCCATCTTTCGCTTGGCATGCATGACCAGTTCATATATTCTGTCCAGCCTCGATCATCTATCCTCCCCGTGTGCCAAAATCTGACACTTCTAGCTACCTATCTCCCGCGGTCACGCGGAGTCTTCCGGCCTGTAAAAATGCACAATTGCTTTCAGATCGGTATAGTCGTCCGCAGGAAGGCCCTGACTATTACGCTTCTGTTGGAGGCTACCCTTAACAATGTATCGCATACCCTTTAAGACAGTAGACGCCAAATCCTCAGCCGCAGATCAGCCCCACAGCCCGATCGCCTTCTGCATAACCAACACGTTGTCTGCAAGGCCATGGATGCCTTATACTCCCGCCGAAGTGTTCCGCTGGTTCAATTGTGTATATATTCGTGACTCAAGCTTCTCCTTTTTGCTTCATCGTTCCACACTGTCCTACATCATTTTGAGGGCAAATTGTACGGCTTGCACAGCTGTTCTTCCCGTCTCGAGTCAGAGTCGCACACATTATGGTGGAATCTCCTACGGCCGGTCGAGCGATTCTTCGGAAGCCGAAAAAGATCATCTGCGCTCTTGATGGTAAGTAAGGTGGTCGATCCTAGGAGTTTCCCTACTGACCATATCTAGGAACATGGCAGGTACAGAGCTATCGGTCCGTTCGATGTATATCAATAAACTAACCTTTCCAAGGACAGTGACTCTGGTTGGGTTAAAGGCCGATGGGGTCAGCCGGGGCATCTACAGAACCCATCTAATGTGACCAGAATCTCGAGAGCAATCAAACCTGAAGATAGCGAACATCATGCCCAGATAGTCTATTATCAGGCTGGTATAGGGACTGGACTCGGAATCAAGGATCAACTACTAGGAGGTGGCACTGGGCTCGGGCTCTCAGAACACATCCGTGAGGCTTATTACTTCCTTGCCAATAATTACTCCCCTGGCGACTCGATCTTTCTTGTTGGTTTCTCCCGTGGATCGTTCACAGCGAGAAGTCTTGGGGGCTTGATCGGAAACCTTGGACTACTCAATAAGAGAGGACTGCCCCACTTCTATGAAGTGTTCCTTGATTGGACCGACGCTGGCAACCCAGAATCGCCAGGCCCTTCCTTTTGGGAACATTATCGTGATCCCCTGGAGCCGGAAAAGAGGCACATCCCTCAAACCCCATCGAACGACCCAACAAAAGTCTACGAGTATCTGGATGAATATCGTGCCAGTAAGTCTATTGATGTCCATGGCCAAGCATGGTCACCTCTCACCAACTGAAGTTTGATACTTCGAGCTCCCATAGTAGCAATGCGCGTAACGTTTCATCAAAATGCATGATACTTTTCAAATGGAGCGCTTCGTCATGAGAAGTAGCTATTTAATGCTCTCTCCCTAGACGTCGCTCTAGGTCCGAAAAGTGTTATGCATTTTTACAAGTGCGCGAATGACAAGCTTCAGCACATGGGAAGGTGGTATTCTTTGAGAGTTCTGTAGACCATACTGATGTATCCTTTACTGCCAGTGCTTCGAAGCTTTGGACTGACACATATCGTTCCGATCCGAGAAAACGAGCAACGCGATGTACCTATCAGAGCAATAGGATGCTGGGATACTGTTGGTGAATAACAAGATCAAACGACGACACACTTGAAATATTGACCTCGACAGGTGCCCTCGGTATCCCGATTAATCCTGTTCTCCAGAAGCACCTAGGACTACCTTCGTTTTTGCACGAGTACAAGTGGCTGGATACAAGACTCTCTGACAATATAGAGAACGCGTTCCAGGCTTTAGCTCTCGATGAACATCGGGCACCGTTTTCGCCAGCCGTGTGGGAAAAGCCCACGGGAAATCATACAGTTAGTTCTTGTCAACAGTTCCCTAAGGAGTTGTTGCTAACTTTGTCACAGTTCTTGAGGCAAACCTGGTTCCCCGGAGCACATTCAAATGTGGGCGGTTCATATGATGACACCTCTACAGCGGATATATCACTTGCATGGATGATGGATCAACTCTCTGGAGAAAGCGCAAAACATGCAAACAACATGACGCTGGACAAGAAGGACTGGATTGAGTTCTACGATGACTACCTCGATACGCAACAAGAGCTAAACAGGGTTTGGTACCAAGGCCATCCGCCCGCACGAGGGTGGTCGTTGGGCACGATTTACAACTCTTTCACCTTTCCACAAAGTCTAGCCGGTCGAGTCGTGCGCACACCTGGCCGTTACAGGGTGACCAATTCTTTGACATGTGCTCAGAAGAATGACTGTGTGCTTATGAAAGATACGCATGAGTTCATCCATGCTTCTGTGAGGGCACGTATGGATCTTGGAGGCACAGCATCAGAGCCAGAACCGAGCAATTGGACACGCTTCGTGCAGTGGTTACGTAAGTTACTCGGCCGAGACGGCAGACTTCTATACAGGCCCGAGTCACTGCAATACTGGAAACTCCATGATGGACACAAGCATCACAATGAGTTTTCCATCAACTCCAGGCTTACAACAGGAGGCGCAGACGAATCAGTTCGAGCTCCCTGGTGGGAGTGGATTGGCAAGGATGCACTCTTACCGTCAGGACGAGTGCTGAACGAGGATAGGCTGGGAAGGTTCGAATTGCAGTTGCTTGGACATCACGAGGATGTGGCTGCTGAGATTGAGGCCAGCAACAAGGGGCTGGCAAGTGTCGAAGAGCTGAGAAGGGTGCAGGAGCGAGTAGCTCGAAGATCGGTGACGGTATAGGTGACGGTTATAGGTGACGATAGTAATGGTTTCATGAAGAGCGAGAGTAATGGAGAGTGTCGAGACACGCCAAGTCTGGCGAGATGCGAAGGGAGAATAGAGT
>ERZ794946.504-NODE-504-length-15541-cov-3.962030_pt1 | contig 15541 bp, 16 predicted proteins | sample MGYA00433072_ERZ794946 | MGnify/ENA primary metagenome ERZ794946 (study PRJEB30137, sample SAMN04331413) | food metagenome | isolation source: Y3 must sample point D1 replicate A | place: Australia: South Australia | collected 2014 ...
AACATCAAGATATCCACTTTTTGCCAACACACACACGGCATAGTTTTTTTTATCGTCACTGCAGAGACACGGGAACAATCGTAAATAACTCGGACGGATCATAAGGCTTTGTGGTCGATGAGGGTCTTTTTGTTGCCAAACGGTTGTGAGGAAGTTGGATTGCTGCTTCCCGCTTTGATTGTTGCCCCTCTCTATACAACGGTCGAGGGCTGCGTGCGGGCTTTTTGCTTATACAGCAACCACCAGCCAGAAATTTCCCCCTTGTCATCAAATGTGCCATAGCAACAAGACGAAAAGGTATAACGCATGAGAAAAAGAAGGAAAAAAATGCCAAAGAAGCCGAAATGATGAGCGATTTTTTTTTAGAATTTTGTTCCTTGTCGATTGGCATTTCTCGACTGTTCTCCGAATTTATCTATCCCGTCTACGATCTACCAGTAACGCTCTCTGTTACAGAGCAACAATCCGTGTATCCCCTATCTACTGGACCAACGCATCCTTGATTGATATCACAACCTTGCCAGTCTTCTGATCGAAGTCCTTCATCGTCACACTGCGCATGTCATAAACGATCCAGTCCGCACCGGCTTCCTGCAGCTGCTGCACTGTATGCGTGGTAGCCAAAGCAACTACCTTGTAGCCCGCCGCTTTGCCGGCACGTACACCCGCAGGTGCATCTTCGAGGACCAGGACGTCGTTGCTCTTGACTCCCAAGCGTTCAGCACCTAGCTTGTAGCATGCCGGGTCGGGCTTGCCCTTTGCAACTTGCTCGGCGCTGACCAGATGCTTGGGGTGTGCTAGACCCATTACCTCCAGCCATCCCGTGACCAAGGGCTGTGTGCCTGATGTTACGATTGCCCATGGAGCGGAGGCGTGCTCGAGGGATTCCAGGATAGATCGGCTTCCTGGTATCTCGACGGCGTCGTGGCCCCATTTCTTAGGGATGGCGCCTTCGGCCGCGCAGACGTCTATCAAGAGCGGATGCGAGTTAGCTGATGGAGTCACTGCGAGACATGGTGTGGTGGAGTGAGAAGAAGGCGCCGCGATGGTGGTGTGCAGTAGAGTGCGTATCTTGTCGCTCGCCTCTTCGACGTGATTGACGCGATGATTGGAAGTGTTTCTCTTTCGTTGTCTTTTTCCGCTCCAAATCCTGAGACAAAAAGACGTTTGGGCAAAGCTGAGGGTTGGACGTGTGGGTGGGACTTTGGAGAGCATCGAGAGACATGTACAACGCTCGAGTGGAGAAAGTCGATTGCCCACGCATCAGCTCCTCTGATTTCTACAGGTACATGACCCTGTGACAGCATGACTGCACCGTGGTGGACAGGTGGTTGGCTGTCCGTCTCCACACGCAATCGTTCGATTTGAGAGTGAGCACCTGAGTGATCGTCTCAAAAGTCCATATTCCTCGCGACAAGAGGCCAAGAGTAGGCATATCATGGCAGGATTGTATTCGGTGACTCCGAAGGTGACAAGATCGTAGGATGAATGAAAGAAGGTTTACGTACATTCCCAGTTAGCGAGCTTAGGCTCTAGAATCTCCAGCACATCGATGGACCGTCTTCCGTGAGAGGTGGCAAGGATGACTTCAGGATCCACGCCGATTTCCTTGCCGATTTGATGCCAGTGCTTGACGATTGCATTTGTGCTGTCGATGATGGTGCCATCCATGTCGAATAGCTATGAGTCAAGTAGTGCATGTCAGTGAAGGGTTGTTTTCTGATCAGTATCTACCAGTCCGTCGGTTGGCAGAACAGCGAGCATTGTTTGTGTGCTGTTTGAGATTCCGGGTCAAGGTGAAAAGATGATAACGCATACCAGTGCTGAGAATGAATGCTCCTCGGCAGGCGCCGAGAAGTTGTGCTCTTCCAAGTGTGGCATCTTATGTAGGCTGAGGGAATGATTGAGATGCGAACTTGCTATTCAAACGAGTGGCTGCTTTGTTCTGACTCCAGAGAGGCAGCATATATATCGTACACAAGAAGTTGTTGTGAGTCAAAGTGAACGCTGGGGAGCGTCAGAGCGGTGAGTTCCCAAATTTGGCGGGCCCGCTGCGTCGGAGCTTCCTATTTTGGAAACACGTGCTAAGTTCAGGTGAATATAAAGTACACCAACGACGTTCACAGGCATGATAACATTCTCCCTGGACTTAGAAGCATGATGCTTCTCACAGCGAGGTCTCTGGGCTGGGATTCTTATCATCTGGTTGGGTGGGTCTTGAACCCCATGATTATTTGACAGGGTCATCCCACTAGCGCATTTCTCGTGACATGGAAATGGACGCAGTCGCCGACATAGGTCGAATTAAGGGCACTCTGTTGTTGGAATAGCCTCTGCATAGTATGAGAAGTCACTGCTTGGGCTCATGGTATCTAAGCTCCACTTTCCATGGAGATATGGCGATATCTTGCATTTTGCAAAGCTTCGAATCTGGTGATTGAAAAAGACGCAGGACGTCGAGTGCAAAAACAAACAAACTTGAATTTGGTTTGTGATCAGCACTCAGATCGAATGCCGTGAGCTTGATACTTGGCGCGTTGTAACAAGGCCGAAGTATAGACCGTGTCAACAATAATCTACTCAGACTATCATTCCATGAACCATGATTTTGCACCTGAGCACTCGTGTCGTTTCAAGAAACATACCAGAGCATGGAGAGATAACTGATGGGATCAAGAGAGCAGCCTAGTTTGCTGAAGATCAGATTTTCTTGAATATGGAAGCAAATCAAAGTTGAGAGCTTGCGATATACTTGCCAGGGTGGGCTAGTCCGGGGCGACCCTGGCCTTGACATTCAGCAGCGAAATCCTGATCTGCCTTCTTCGAGTTCAAGTTGACGATCAAAGGGCTTGCTGGTTCTTCAGCTGCAGTGCGGACACATATCCTCTCAAAGGAGGCCGTGGGAGAAACACAAAGTAGAAAAGGGACCGAGCATCAAAATCTTGACAAGCCATTCTTAGTTCAAGGCCGGGTATCTCGTGAATGTATGCAACCGACATAAAAAGGAACATGATAAAACTCCGTACGCACTAGAGACCGACCAGCAAAAAACCACTTTTCCCACTTTATGCCTCCATTGCCGTATCCTCGTTAGAGTCACCCCACAGGCCCTCGAGCTTGAACTCCTTGGCCCACTCGGTGACAATCTCCTTCTGGTCGCCAACAAGGCCAGCACTCTCGCTGTTTCCGGGAGTCTTCTTGCCCTCCTTTGCGAGCTGTAGCGTCGGTGCGTCCATCCAGCCTTGAATGCGGCCATCTCTCCAGTCGGTGACAACGGTCTGTGCAGCAGCGTGGATGTTGGGAACACCACCCTTTCCGAGACGACCACGCTTGCGAGCGACCTGGACAAGGAAGTTTGTGGTGAGATCACCGTTGGCAGTCATCAGAGCGGGAAGACCGTAAACGTCCAACAGCTTCTGGAAACCATCGGCACTGGCACTCAGACGCTTGAGCAACAGGGTGACAGCAGGAACAGGGTCATCAATCTCCTTTGGCGGCACGGCGTTCAGCAAGATCAGACGAGCTTGCTCTTCTGTGCGGTTTGCCTTTGCGCCCTCGGCAGACGAAGGGAAAACGATACCAGGTGAGTCGAGAAGCTTCAGCTTGCTGTCGATCTTGACCTCGCGCAAGCTGGTTGTGACACCGGCCTCAGCACCAGTGGGGCAGTTGCCCTTCTTGCCGAGCTGGGAAGTCAGGGCGTTGATAACGGACGACTTGCCGACGTTGGGGTATCCAATGACACCGACAGTGATGGCACGCTTGAGCTGGGAGGAGTGGGCGTAGGTCTTGAGGGCGCGGAAGAGAGTCTCGGAAGTACCCTTGACGGTCAAGGCCTTGTGGTCGAAAGTACGGGCGTTGGCAGCCGAGTTGGCGGCACGGAGAGGGAGAGTAGGGAAGGAGCGACGGAGGTGGATGAGCCAGTCCTTGAGGACTTGAGGAGGAATAAGATCGATCTTGTTGAGGACCAGGATGAGACGCTTGTTGTGACCGGCCTCTGCAGCCATGATCTGTCTCTCGACCTCCTTTGATCGTGTTCCGTTGGGGTCGCGGGCGTCGAGAACGTACAGGACAACGTCGGCCTGCTCGATAACGTTCTTGAAGACCTTGTCAAATGCGCGGCGAGATGAGTCCTTGCGAACGGCAGGAGCGTTCATGCTTCCCTCCTCTCCAACCTCCACATCGTCCTCGGACATATCCTCGTCCATGTCGTCCTCATCCTCGTCGGCTTCACCGTCAAAGTCCTGGGCGCGAGCGCGTGCTGAGGCGAGCAGGGCGGCCATGGGGTTTGCTGAGTCCTCGTCCATAGCGTCGTCGTCGTCCATGTCGCTGATATCAATGTCCTCGTCACCCTCGGCAGCAGCGACCTGGTCAATATCCTTCACATCGATACCCTCGCGACGAGCCTTGGCCAACAGACGGGCTCTCTGCTTCTCCTCCTCCTTCCTCCTCTTTGACTCTTCAATCTCCTCGAGAACCTTTGCCTTGAAGGGGAACAGGTTAGGAATACCGGGGTCCTTCTTGATCTTAGATCTCCATTCTGGGTTCTATGGTTGTGTGTGTTAGCGCATGCAGAGAAATATGTCGACAGGAAAAGTTGACGAACGTTCTTTGCTTGCTTGCGAAGCTTTCTTTGCTTTTCAGCAGACTTTTTCTGAATGCTGTTGCGCAGACGCGTTGAAGTACGCTTTGAGATGGGCTTTCCGACCTTGGGCATTGTGAATGATGTATGGTCGAGTACGAAGGCGAGGGTCGAGAAAGTCGGACTGGCTCAAAAAAATGTATAACTGCACACGGAGAAAAGCAGTCCAATCGCCGACCTCCGCGCCTTCCCTGCCAAGTCCGCTCCGCAGAGCTCCCCGTGCTCTGGAGCAGCCGGTCATAGCCAGCAGCCTCTCCCCTCTAGACACGCAATCACTGCCTAATTCTTCCAATCCTCGCTCCAATCGCTCTTTCCCTAGACGTGCCGCTTGCCTACCCAATCTCTGCGACTCTTCGCTCATCCGACTCTCTTCGCGACACGCGCTTAAGCCCGTACCACCACCCATCATGTCGCTATTCTGGTCAACGCCCTTGGACATAGACATCGTACTCGAAGACGCCGACGAACGCGCCATGGTCGATGTCAAGATGGACAAGAACCGTCGCGAAAAGGCCCCGTTATATCTAGACGGCGAGAGCGTCAAGGGTGCCGTCACAGTCCGTCCGAAAGACGGCAAGCGACTGGAACACACTGGTATCAAGGTCCAGTTCATTGGCACAATCGAAATGTTCTTCGACCGCGGAACCCACCACGAGTTCCTGTCCATGCAAACAGAACTTGCCGCGCCCGGCGACCTTCAACATCCGCAAACCTTCCCATTCACCTTCAAGAACGTCGAGAAGCCGTACGAGAGTTACTCTGGCATCAACGTGCGTCTACGCTACTTTGTACGCGTGACCGTGAGTCGCCGTATGCAAGATGTCGTGCGCGAAAAGGATCTCTGGGTCTACTCATACCGTATGCCGCCAGAGACCAACAGTGTCATCAAGATGGATGTCGGTATCGAGGATTGCTTGCACATTGAATTCGAGTACAGCAAGAGCAAATACCACTTGAAGGACGTTATTGTGGGCCGCATTTACTTCTTACTGGTTCGTTTGAAGATTAAGCATATGGAGCTTAGTATCATCCGCCGCGAGACAACAGGTGTGCCACCGAATCAGTACAATGAGAGCGAGACGCTTGTACGCTTTGAGGTATGTTCAGCTTCCTGCTATCTCCAACTTCTTGTATGACTATATTGACTCTCCATCTCTACAGATCATGGACGGCTCACCCTCTCGCGGCGAAACAATCCCCATCCGTCTCTTCCTCGGCGGCTTCGACCTAACACCCACCTTCCGCGAAGTAAACAAGAAATATTCGACCCGCTATTACCTCTCCCTAGTCCTCATCGACGAAGACGCCCGCCGCTACTTCAAGCAATCCGAAATCGTCCTCTACCGTCAAGCACCCGAAGGTGTCGAGGCCGCCCAACGACAGGCCAAGGAAATACAAATGAGCTGAAGCCAGACGCCCCACCGTGATCTCTCTTTGCAGCTATGAAAAGGGTATGAGTAAGAGCAGGGGGAAGGGAGGTTAGGGTGGGGGGACGCAAATTGGTTTTTTGTTTACATGCAAAGACCTTATATGAGAGAGGCAAGAGCAAGAGAAAGCAGACTTCGAAAGTGTATGTGGTTGGGTTTGTGTCACACGACTTGATCTTGCGCGCCGGGCCAGAAATATTCTTTTTGCGCTTACAGCGAGGCGTTCAATGGCGTCTTGAGGGGTTGGTTAGGGGAGGGAGATGAGGAAAGAGGAAGTACCGCATTCGACAGTGTATGCGGAGGGTAGACTCTTCCAAGGTAACAAGAGTTGCCATGTCATGTTGTATTCTGTTCATGAGAACAAAGATGCCCCCAGACTTCAACATGTCCTTGATGTAATATGTAAATACGAACGATCGATTTTTCTTCCTTTTCCTGGTTCATAATTGTAAGCATGGACATTGGTTGGATGTTTTCTCTTGGATCATCATCATTTTGCATTTCAAGCTCAAACTACAAAGCTGTCTAGACATGACTATTCATCATGTACTCAAAGGGGGTTATCTCAGGAAATAAAAAGTATAAACAAAGAAGTAAAGAAAAACGCCGAGTATCGCCCAATCCCAAATGCCCGATTCCCCCTTTTTATGCACAGAACCGGCATCAACATATCAAAGTCATGTCCTTCTTAAACCTCGTTGCTGGGGTAGATGACCTTGTTGCTGCCGACAAAGTCCTCCTTGATGGCACGCATGCTGACGAAGCGGGTCAACAGGTTAGCACTGCCGGCCTTGTCATTGGTACCGCTAGCTCTGGCACCACCGAAGGGCTGCTGGCCGACAACAGCACCGGTGGACTTGACGTTGATGTAGAAGTTACCGGCGGTGTTGCGGAGAGCCTCCTCGGCGAAGCGGATGGCGTAGCGGTCTTGAGCAAAGACTGCACCGGTCAGGGCGTAGTCGGACGAAGCGTCAATGTCCTTGCAAATCTTGGCGAAGGCGTCAGGGGCGGCATCGTCGTAGACGTAGACGCAGAGGACGGGGCCGAAGAGCTCTTGCTTGAGAAGAGGGTGTGCGGGGTTCTTGGTTGCGTAGATGGTAGGGTGGATGTAGTAGCCCTTGGAACCGTCGTACTTGCCGCCGACCAGCAACTCGAGCTCAGAGTCGTTCTTGGCCTCATCGATGACCTTGCTGAGCTTGTCGAAACTGCCTTGGTGGATGACGGGGCCGATGAAGTTGGAGTAGTCCTCAGGGTCGCCAATCTTCAGCTTCTCGGTCTCGGAGATCAGACCAGCCTTGACGCTGCTCCACAGCGAGGCAGGGAAGTATGCGCGAGAGGTGGCAGAGCACTTTTGGCCCTGGTACTCGAAGGCACCGCGGACGGTGTTGATGACGGCGTTTTCGACGTCGGCAGAGGGGTGGATAAGATGGAAGTTCTTGCCACCAGTCTCACCGACGATGCGAGGGTAGCCCTGGTAGCGGCCCTCAGCGACACCGTTGGCAATCTGGCCGTACAGACTGCGGAAGACGGAGGTGGAACCAGTGAAGTGGAGAGCAGCGAATTGACGGTGGGCAAGGACAACCTTGGTCACCTCAGCAGCATCACCGGGAAGGAACTGAATGACACCCTCGGGAAGGCCAGCCTCGAGAAGGATCTTGTAAAGGAGGTAGTTGGAGGCCATGGCAGAAGGCGAAGGCTTCCAGACGACAACGTTACCCATCAGGGCAGGGGCGCAGGCCAAGTTACCACCGATGGCGGTGAAGTTGAAGGGGGAAACGGCGTAGACGAAACCCTCGAGAGGACGGTACTCGACACGGTTCCAGACACCGGGGGAGTTGTGTGTGGGCTGGTGAGCGTATGTGTCCTGAGCGTACTGGACATTGAAGCGGAGGAAGTCGCAGAGCTCGGCAGCAGCATCGATCTCAGCCTGGTATGCGTTCTTGCCCTGGCCGGCCATGGTGGCAGCCATAATCTCATAGCGGTACTTGCCAGCGATCAGGTCGGCGGCCTTGAGGAAGACGGCAGCGCGGTCGGCAAAGGGAAGGTTCTCCCATGCGGGCTTTGCGGCCAGAGCAGCATCGATGGCTGCTGAGACATCCTGCGAAGAGGCGTTGACGTAGGATGCAACCGAGTTGGCGTGAGCTGAGGGGTCGGATTGGGAGAGCTTGGTCTGGCTCGAGATCTGCCACTGTCTTAGTTCTTTGCTATTGTATACTAGATCTCACTCGTTCTCACCGTCTTGCCAGCAATAACGACAGGAACATCAACGGGGGCCTGCTGTCTGAAGCTCTTCAGGGCAGCTGCGAGCTTCTCACGGTCCACGGTACCTCTGGAGTAGGTAGGCTGTAACCAGCTGTCAGCTCTTACTTCTCAGCCTTCCCAGGACTTCCAAACATACGTTGGGCTCGTTGTTCACAGCGGGCACCTTGAAGGTCGCAATGGTGCGAGTGTTCTTGATGCCATTGGCGAGGGAAGCCGCCTTGGGGGCCTTGAGGTAGCTCTGGAGTGTGATTCTGGCGGCCATGATGATGAATGACTGACAGGCGATTGATTCAATAGGAAGAAGGGAGACAAGGACAGACTCTGACAGCAGTCAGGACAGCTCCAGTTATTTATCTGGCTACACTCGCATGTCCGATAGTGTCTACGGCTTGCATCGGCTGGACGCGGCTGTATTCTTTTTCCCCATGGTTGGCCGCGTTTAAGCTCTCCCGACCGGCCGAGGGCAGACGCGATAACACTCTCGCCGCTTCGACAAGGTCAAGAGCCGAACGTCGGCCATTGAGCGGATACAGAGCTGTGCTATATCATCAAGGTCTTGACTCTTGAGCATGAGACTTCCCATCACTTAGCTTCAACCGACACTTCGCCGTCGCTCAGATTCACCGACTTGAACTTCGACAGATGACGCTGCTATCGCTGACCACCTCTCGAACAGTCCACAGTGTCCAATGCCTCTTTCTGAAGGACGTGCACACATGATGCTGCGAAGATTGATATGAGGAGGTGTTGATCTTGTGTATAGCGCTCAGATGGTTCGCACCGGCCCGACGCGGTCCAACCTTTCTTCAGCGCCTTGCCCCTTGCAGTTGTATCTGCCCATGCCTTTCAAGTGATTGGAGCAGATCTTCTACTGTCGTCTACACATCAAGGAAATCACCATAAGAGTGCATGGTATGAAAATGGTTAGACACTAACCGTTACAGCCAAGCTTTGACACGATGGTGAACGACTGACATGTGCTATGACCCTTTCTTCCCTTTTAGTCTGAAGATCTTCTATACCAACGACTGTGCAACGACTGTACATGTGCAAATCTCATCCTGGTGCAGAACCATTCTTGAAAATCGCAATGTCGCCGCTGACGCTTGACGTCCACCAAGACATTGTAGAAAGATCTTCATGAAGCAACTGTCAGAAAGCTCGCATGCAGTGCGAGCACGATGGATATATAAACAGGCAAGAAGACTGCTGTTTTTCAATCATCATCCTCCAGCTCTCTACTATCTCAAGAACCAAGTTCCTTCTTCACCCAAACTCTCCTCATCAAAATGCGTTTCTCGACTCTCGCCGCGCCTGTCATGGCCCTCCTCGCTGCCACTGCCTCTGCTGGAGTTATCAAGCGGGATGCAACCTCCGACGCCCTTCTCGCGAGCCTCAAGGACCTCACACAGCGAACCCAAAAGCTCACGCCTGTCGTCGCTGCTATTCAGTCCCCCGTGGGCGGTCTCCTCAAGAGACAAACAAACCCCTTCCAGGTGAGATGATGTGCCTGCATTTCAGAGGTTCATTGGCTAACGAGTTCTTTGCATAGCCTGTCATCGATGGATTCCAAGATTTCGACAAGAAGGCACAAGCCGATATCGAGGCTATGCCTCAGACTGGAGCTCCCATCTCTGGGGATGCTGCCCAAAAGGAAGTCTGCACAGCCTTCACTGCTTTTGTTGCCGCTCATCAAGAGACGCTCAAATACGTTATCGGCAAGTCTGGTCTTCTTGAGGGTATTTTCCTGGGACCCGTTGCCGCCGTGCTACGTCAACATGAGAACGTCCTCGATGTAAGTAGACATAGTGTGTAAAGACTAGTTCATGTTGGCTGACCATCTTATTCATAGACATTCGCTTTTGGTTTGATTGACGTCGTGGACAGCTGTCAACAAGACGCTACTCAGAAGAAGAGCAGCTTGGACGACACTCTTGGAAAGGCCATCTGCGCCTACACACCTGCAGGCACACTGGGTCTCAATCTGTTCTGTTAGATATCCAGAAAGAGTTTCTATAACACGAGACCAAGCAGATGAAGTAGAACGATATAGGGTACCGACTTGTGCTAGCTCGGTCGGCAGCTCTGCAGGTCGCCATCGAGTATGAATGTTTAAAACTTTTGTTCCAATTTCGCTCTCAATATCGTACAATCTTATGTTGCCAAGTGTTCATTTAAGACTCCTGTCGTATATTGCGGAGATGGAACCAGAACCCCACGTGTGTGGGTTATGTGCGAATGTAACTTCAGCATTGGATTCAATGTCTTTGATCATCGGTTTACGTCCGGCGAGACTGGTAGCACAGTCGGTGCCCAAGCGGCATAACTTTCCATCGCCGAAGCCGCGACTTGGGATGATGGTCTCAGAGGATCAGGAAGCGTCCTTCAAGGGTTGGTACGTAGCGACCATGCTGGCGCCGAATGCTGTGACCGGAATAGTGGTAAAACGTTGAGAGATGTGAGCCAGACAACGCTCAAGAGGCCACATCGCTGTCGCCTGTCTGTTGCGACACCCAAGCATCGGTCCGCCCGATACCTTCGGGTTTTGGCTTGTTCTCCTGCTCTTCCTCTCGACCAGATCCATCATTACTTGCAGTCTCTAGAACGAGATGTTTTTTGCGAGGATCGTGGTCGTTATGCTTCTTCACCGCAGTCTCCGTAAGCAAAGACGGCTTTCGCGGAGTTGTCATGGCCTTCTCGGTCTCATTGACCGAGTCAAGTAGCCATTTTGTTCCACCGGAGAAGACCCCGGGACTATAATCATTTCCTGAGGCCAGCTCTGGATGTAGAACTTGTCTGGCGAGGGCTTTTGTGCTTTCTGAGAGACCCTGTGGCTTCATCGCATCATAATCCGGGAAGTTTCTGGCAGGAAACACGTGGGTATCGCTGTGTTGTCGTCGTACGGGCGGTTGTGTGGTCGAGTTCGAGGATGAACCATTTCGAGACGCCATCTTGGGTTGTGATTGAGGGGCCGTTCGACGGAGCTGAATATGGCGAGAGTTGATCCGTATTCGACAAGGAGGAGCAGAACAATCCAGCGAGTGTGAGGAGGTAGGAAAGAGGTGTAAATGCCGAGGAGAGAAGCTTATACGCACATGCTGAGCTGTGCACCTTCGGCGATAAAAAAGCCAATCCCGGTTTACCCCTCTATGGAACGTGTCATTGGATGATTGCCATGCTTAGCGGAGTCGATCTCCGGCTTATCCCTCGGCGTTGGGAGCTTGCACAAGATTGCACAACTGTTGGGAACAGAATCCTTGTCCATTGTCGGGATGTTCTGTATGACGGGTCACAGTCCACTTCTAGGTTCTGTCAAAAGACTCCATAGAAAGTCGCAGTCTTGGACATTGTGGTGTAGGCTTCATGGAAGCACGTCGGCAAAAGACTTGTTTGTCGAGACGACTCAACGCTGCATACAGCACGTCAAAAGTCTGAACAGATGCAGAAAATAACTATGTACAATGGAATCTTGCCTGAGTACCTGCTCGAAACGAAAGAACAGCAATGAATGGCTATGTCGAAGACGCCACGAGCCCTATTAACACAAGAGAAAAGAAACCTCACTAACGCCAGACTATACAATGGCTGTCAGAAAGGAAAACGATCCGCCGCCAGTAACATACCTCACCGCCCCTTGGTCATTTCTTCGTTAAGTGTGACTGGCTGGGCTATCGAAACTCGACGGCACCCACGCAACCTCGGTCGTCTACATGTACTAGCTCGAGCTGTTGGTATCTAGGGTAGAAGGTTAGTGTCGTGTGTCGTGTATGAATGTTTTCAGCAAGGAAGGATCGACATACTTTTCGCTGCGAGAATGGAAGTAAATTCCAGACACAGCGCCGGTACGCTGGTTGAAGCAAATGTAGTAGAAGCCTTCGAAACTGGCTCCAGTAATGGACTTGACTTTGTGGTCCGGTACCAAAAAGTATTCTTTCCACCTCATAAAGAGATGCTCGCGCTGAGCATAATCCTCGCATGCAAAGTTTGGCGATTTGGCCTGCTTGGCTAGAGGCTTCCATGGTGGGAAGCGAGCCCAATGTTGCATATCAACCTTTTCTGTAGAGCCCCATTCTGGATGCGCGGTTCGGAACGAGTGCTTGGTACCAATTATCTCGCCTTCAAAATAGGTGGTCAATGTTGGATGATCGTCGGTCAGACCTGGCTAAGTTCAGCACGCGAAGTCGCGAGTCGATAGCTTTGTTCTCTTTACCTTGAATGCGCAAATATCCACAAACGAACGACTCGTCCATATCGACATGTTTTATTTCAACCTGTACATCATATGTTTGTCGATCTGACTGTTGAGTTCCTCGGAACTTGCTACCTGATTGGAACTTGGAAGAGGTCAAGCAGGGTATCAGCTGATCGGACACAGGGTCAGCGGCTGTATGTCACTGCATATTTCAGTTGTACGAACCCTTTTTCTGCTAAGGGGATAACTCGAATTGGTAGGAGAAGGCTGTGCCGAGGCCGAAGGATTGACTCGCGGAGTAGTGTCTTTCAAATCGTCGTTTACTGGGCTAGAAGGAGTTGGCAGGCGCGCCTGTTTCTCGAGGCTATCTTGCACGATGTCGATGGGTTTTGCAGGCGTCTCCGACATGGTCGGGTCCGGGTCTGAATCCTCTTCGGGTGTGGGCATTTGCGCGATGGGGTCGACTACGAGACTACGACTTTGTTCGGAGGGTGGGAGAACATGTTCTTCGGGTTGTGTTTGCGGGAAACGGTCCTCTGGCGGGCAAGTCGCGTGAGTTGTGCTTGATGCGGAGATGTCGATGGGCGTGGGCTGCGTTTCGTCATGAGGCGTGGGCATGTTGCGCGAACAAGACCAGACAGGAAAGAATGCGTAACAGGTTGTGAAGAAAGGTCAAAGATTGGGAGAGACAAAGGTGGCACAGGGTCAGTGAATTAGGGACATAGGAAGGGCAGCAGTGCAGGAGAGATGCAGTTGTTTGCTCTGCAAATGTTCAATGAGAAAGAAGTCACCAAAGACCAGGACCAAGAACCATCACGCTTGCACGCATCCTTCGACGCCAAGGCCATTGCCTCTCTGGGGAAACTTAGTTTCGCTGGTCTGGCCGAGTCCGAGGGTCCACCGTGCTTCATACAGTATCGTCGATAAACATCCGTGCGTTGTTAACCTGTCTTGCAAGACTCTGTTTCTTTTGCTTGTCAAACTTCGACGTGATCCTGCCCATGTCGCGTTTCGAGTGTGTTCTTGGATGTTTGCCGGATATTCCAGAATCCAGAGCTGATCACATTTGTGCTTATCCTCAGCGCGCTCATCAACAAATTCGACTCTATGCAATATCGACCACATAGGCCATTGGCGTCCTAGGCCGGTGAGATGATGAATGAGATAGGCCAACAGAGTAAGAAGTAAGGGTTTAGTAAGGGGTGAGGCCTCTTTTGTGCAGACAGCAGTGGCCGACTCGGTAGGATGATGATCATGCGACAACTCCCTCATTTTCAGCCTCCTGCCACCCACCAACCACGGGACGAGCACAATGGCGTATGATACTGATGACTCAGGGCAGTCGAAGAGGACACAATGTCTGTTCTTCTTATCGTCACTGTCCGTCGCATTTCTTACTCTTCTGCCAAAAAGAGCTGCTGAGTTGCAGAGCCTCGAGTCCCCATAGCAAGAACTGTCCGACCAGCCTTCAGAAACCATCATGAAGCTCGAGCATCAACGCGAGCCATCAGGCTTATGCAACACAAACAGTCAAGAGAGAGAAGAAGAGAACCACAGTCAACCAGAGACCGTGCTTGCAGTTCTGCAACGTATATCTCAAGATGCCGACAAACTATATCGCGAGAAGAACGACCTCCCCAGAGATCTGGCGGATGCGGTTTCCAGAGTCAGTTTCGAGACTCTCAAGTCGCACGAAGTCAGAGAACTTATGGATTCGATGAGAAAAGACGGGCCTGTCTTCAAGCGCCTACTAAAACTGGCATACAACCCCGACACAATCGCTTTTCCTTCCAAAAGTGCCAGAGCCAACAGTGATGCACATCCGAGTACTGTTCCAGTACGCGACCCCATTTGGGGGACATTCGAGCAGTTTACAACCATCACTGCGCACCCGAGTCACCAAACAAGCTCTCTCGAAGAACTTAGATTGGCTGATTACAATACCGGTAACAGGTTTTGTAAGACAAGGCGCGACGACCAAGCATTTCCTGCTAGATTTGCGAGAAGAAATGCTATCTCTGCACCTGTTGATAGATCTAAGACAGATAACACCATCACCTACACGTCTTCGGGAGACAGCGATGTCTTGAAGATGATCGAGAAACTTACGAAGTCCATTGAAGGATTGAAGACTGCGACGTTGCTGGACCAGACAGAGCGTTTGAGTAGTACAAACATACCACCTACTCGCACCAACCTCTTCAGAAACCAACCACATTCCACTGGCGGTGGTGTATTCGGGCCCAGTGTGCCACCTACTTCTACTGGCCTGTTCGGATCCATGCCATCTAGACTCACTGGGCTCTTCGGGTCTATGCCACTCAATTTGACAGCATCCCACGGGAACGCTAGTGGAGGCCTCTGCGGCAATGGCCCATCAGTCACCAACCCTCTCCACACAGGTAGTAGCCTTTTCGGCGCTGGGTGTACATCTCAGGACAATCTCACACCCTGGACATCCGGCGCACGTCCTAGCAGTCTCTTCGGCAATGGTCCTCCTTCAGTACCTGGTTTTGGCTCATCCAACACCTGTCAAAGATACAGTGGCGCCTTCACATGCACTTGCTACTTCTCGGAGCCCTCCTGTATGAGAGATGCTCAAAACAACTACAATGCATACGCACGTCCCCGGAATTCTCCTGTCCCAGCTTGGGACTTTGGCAACTCGGCAATGTTGAATCGAGACGGTTCTTGTCAGAGAAGCTACGGTGCTGCTACCTGCAATTGTAGCATATTGAACAGCAGATGTTTGTATCCCAGGTTCAGATAAGCCGGCTTGAACTGGTTTTCCCACTTGCGATTGCCGTCCAATCTCCCACAGAGAATTGATGGAAACTGGAAGATAAAGGAACACAAACAACACAAATATGGCCGCAGTGATGGAGACAAACGATTGCATCTTGATATCCGTCGGGTGCAAAATTGTAGCGAAAGGGATATTTTGGAGATTATGTTCTTCCTGCTAAGTCTCATACATACGACGATGAATCGATGAACGATTATGGAGATAGCCTAGATGTA
>ERZ794946.505-NODE-505-length-15535-cov-4.566408_pt1 | contig 15535 bp, 16 predicted proteins | sample MGYA00433072_ERZ794946 | MGnify/ENA primary metagenome ERZ794946 (study PRJEB30137, sample SAMN04331413) | food metagenome | isolation source: Y3 must sample point D1 replicate A | place: Australia: South Australia | collected 2014 ...
GCATTACTGAGTGGAGAAGGTTCTGGGTTCGATTCCCAGCTACTCCATCCTTTTGCTCCTGATAGCCATACTGGCAGGTAGTGTTTTTGTGTTTTGCAACTCTGAGTTGTGCTTGAAGTTTTTCAATCAAGGGCGCGAAAAAGGCTGGTTGAGAACAGGATAATTTGGCAGGCTTCAGTGCAGCTTTTCTCTCTCCGCTGGGTTGCCGTGAAAGAGCCGGACGTCTAGTTTCTTGACTCGTCTGTTTTATCCAACCTTGTTGCTACACGACTGATCTCTGATCTCTGTCACGCGGTATGCTTGTTGCAGCGCCAATTGATTGGTTATCGCTTCGGAAGCGAGATGCCTCCTCGCTCCAACAGTACTACGTATGCCAGTCGCGAAGGCTTCAAGTTTCTTCCTTGTGTTGGCATGGCATTGAGAGTCCTGACTCTCACCACCTTCAAGTCTTTGGCATTGGTCTGAGTTGTGCTTGAAGAACATTTGAGATTACTGAGACTCGAGCGAACGGCTCGCTCTTTTCTCGCACCGGCCGGCGGCTCATTTTCAATTGAACACCTCATTCTCACCTGCCGGTCTGATGTTTTTCGCACGGTCCTGCTCTGCAGCACCCCACGTGGAAAGCTCAGACCCTTCTTGCGAAGAGCTTCCTTCGATCTGTGTCGACTTCGAAACCACTCAACAACTCGCTGCAAGGTGTTCAAGTATACAATGTCGCGATAGTCGGCTAGACAAGCAGTGAAAGACTTCACACTGAGACAATCTTCGACCATGAAATGTCAGCAAAGCTTCGTGTGTAAGGCTACCTAGTTCGAAAGATCGCCAGGGCCGGATGTCAGATCTTCGGATAACGACACGTCCGAGTCACCAAAAAGCCTCTGACCTGACTCGAATCTTTCTGCGAACTCGGGAGTGCGAACGAATTCAGGGTCTTCTGAAGATCTTTGAGGACTGGACGAGAGCCTCTACTTCGAAGAATTGAAGCGCTCGAGCTTTCTCCACGTTGCCACAAGAACAGCTATCAAAGTTGAGGAGACTATCATCCATAAGCGTCGTTACCCATGCAAATATCTGGAGATGTCTTACCAAAACAGAGTCAGGGCCCTTGCGTTTCATGCTGTGATAGGGCCGTTGAAGGCGTTCATGCTCGAGCCTAATCTCACCGGTCTGATGCTTACATGAGATGATGCGGCCTGTAGACAAATGACAAACCATCATGGTACTATAGCGTCAGTGTATATAAGCCTCATGCCCCGCAGTGATCACCTTGCCTTTGAACTCTCATCCTCCCTTCCCCTCTCTGTCCTACCACCCTTCCAAACACCACACATTCAAAATGTCTGCCCCTAAGACTACCCGCGCATGGATTCTTTCCAACCCTCCTACCGACATGCCTGATGAGAACACTTTCAAGCTTGTCGAGCAGGACCTTCCCGAGCTCAAGGACGGTGAGGTCTTGGTCAAGACCACTTACCTCTCCAACGATCCCGCCCAGCGTGGTTGGATCCAGAAGGGTGTTGATGCGTGAGTACAACAATCTCACACAGTTGAAATCTCAATCCCTAACAGGAGACAGCGACCGCATGTACTTCCCTCCCGTCGAGATCAACGCTCCCATGTCCTCCTTCGGTATTGCTACCGTCCTCGAGACCAAGGCCGCCGACTTCCCCAAGGGCACCCTCGTCAACTGCTTGACCAACTGGCGCGAATACGCCGTCATCGACACCACCCTCGGCGCTCCCTACGTCACCCGTGTCGACCCCATCCCCGGCATCAAGGAGACTCACTTCCTCGGCGCCCTTGGCCTGACCGGTGTCACCGCCTACCACGGTCTCGAGCACATCAACGTCACCAAGGACGACACTGTCGTTGTCTCCGGAGCCGCCGGCGCAACCGGCAGCATGGTCGTCCAGATCGCCAAGAAGATCATTGGTTGCAAGCGTGTCGTCGGTATCGCCGGTACCGCAGACAAGTGCAGATGGGTCGAGTCCCTGGGCGCCGACGTCTGCATCAACTACCGCGATGCCGACTTCAAGGAGCAGCTGATCAAGCAGACCGAAGGCTACGTCGAGGTCTACTTCGACAACGTCGGCACCGAGATTTTGGACCTGATGCTCACCCGTGTCAAGCGTTTCGGTCGTATCTCTGCTTGCGGTTCCATCTCCGAGTACAACAACAGCACTCCCCCTGGCTTCAAGAACTGGTTCGAGGTCATCGCCAACAGACTTACCATCAAGGGTCTCATCGTCCTTGATGCTGGTGCCCGCTGGCCCGAGATGATCAAGGAGATCGCTGATGCTGCCGTTTCCGGCAAGATCCAGATTGGCGATGCCAACGAGACCATCGTTCCTACTCCCTTCGAGGATGTCCCCAAGACTTGGCTCAAGCTGTTCGAGGGTGCCAACACCGGCAAGCTCATCACTCACATTGTTTAAGCGCTTTGACGGGTCGAGCCGAATTGTACATGACAAAAGCATTTGCAGGAGTTGGTTGTTTCTTCTTATTTCTATTCATGACCATAAGATACCACAAAAATTCACATCCATAATTATCACAACTGTTTCCGATGAGTTTCAGTACGAGCACAGATGACTAGACGAGATTCACAAATCACACACAACACAAGGAAAGTGGCACACTATGATTGCAGCAAAAATATTTGATTTTCTCAAATACCGACCCAATTCCCCCTTCGAACAAATTGAGAACCTCTTCCTCCTTAGGACAATTGGTAGCTAATCAAAAGCCTTAGAACTCAGAGTACCCCTCCATCTCCCCCTCACAACAACTGGTAGCTAAGCAGCGGCTGCAAGTAAAGAAAATGAAGAAATAACAAAAATAGCCGAAAAAAGGAAAAAAAGAAAGAAAGGGCCTCCCAAAAAACTAACTACGGCAACTTTTTGCGAAGTGATCAAGAAAATTCCTCCAACCTGATCCGAAAAATGATGTTTTCTATCTAACAGATGAAAAAAACCAAAGATGGAAGTATAGTAGAATGCCCCCTTGCCCAAGGGAAAGCATACATGCCAACTTCATGTCTTGGTAATTTCATCATCAGTCTGTTACTTTTGGGAAAGCGGAAAAAACCCAAATAGACTAGCCCGTGTGGTTGCGAAAAGATTGCCTTTTGATAGTTGTGCTGCGTGGTGATCTGTTTCCCTGACATGACGGGCAGTTGACTTTGACAAATCTCGTTGCCCTGTTGAGGAGATTGGGAAGCTTGAGATGTCGTTGTGGTTGGCAGGTTGTTCATACTTCGGTTGTTGGTGGTGACTTCGATTGTTTCTGGTTGATTGGACGGACTCGTTGCCCTTAGGAATGGGAAGCTCGAGTGTCCTGAGAAGTTGATTGAACTCGGTGCCCGTTGAAGAGATGGGAAGCTTGAGTCAATGGATGGGCTTGATACTTCTTTTGTTGTTGATGTTGTTGCCGATGGTAGGCGTTGGTGGTTGTTTGTTGGCGTCTTGCTTCTTCTGCTCTTGGTTGATGCGCAGCCCTGTGTCAAAGTTCGTCGCCTTGACATGGTGCAGCATCTGTTGATGTTCGCGATACGTTGCAGCTGTGCACAGCTATGTCCTGTCCGTCAAAACAGTCGACAAGGTGCAAACAGTCTGTCAGCCGATGGCGATGAAAAACTACGTAGTAGGTGGTGCACGTCTCATAGATACAGTTCTTGTTAGGGCTGATGATCTCCCATTGACAAGTTGCATGCAAATGGCGTTTATGGCGGTGTGAAGCGTTCGCAGTCTACGTGACATGTATGGCTCGTCTCAAACCAAATCATGGCATCGTAGTTCTGTCGTTCTCGCTCACGAGTATGAGGGTTATGCTTTCAAATGTGCGACTCTTTGTACTGGGTAGAAGGCTCCCATTGAGATTGGTGCGACAAATGGCATGATACCGTTGGCTGTCATGGAATGCGCGACACGATGACCGGAGTTCTGTGACTCGACGACTCGGTGCAGCAACAGACTTTGATGGCGGTATGGTTCATCATCGCTGGTGTCATGATATACGCGACACATTGACAGAAACCCGAAGGTCCGATGCCATGGTGCTGTAGTAGACTTGAATAGCGATGGTTGCTTCTTCAGAAAGTGCGACTTGAAGACCCTTCGGCGACAAGGTGCAGCGATCTGGCAGTGTCAATGACACTTGTTTGTGGAAAAGCGTTGTTGGTGACCAAAACGTTCTGGAATGCGCGACTCTTTGAACAGAGCTTCGTGACTCGATGGCTTGGTGCAGCAAAGAAACGTTGTTGGTGTTGATCATGATGATCACGATGATCATGATTTATCTTGGTGGTGATAACAAATCTTGGATGTCATGCTACTCTGTGACCGGAATCCGTAGACTCGACGACATGGTGCAGTGAACTGATAGTGTTGATGGTGATAACAAATCTCGGATGGCGTGCTACTCTGTGACCGGAATCCGTGGACTCGACGACATGGTGCAGTGACCCGATAGTGTTGATGGCCACTTCTGCAAAAGTGGGCTTTTAGCAAAGAGGCTGATATTGCTTTGGTTGCAGTTGGTTAAAGCGGGTTGCTTGGATCGTTGTGGTTGTTTGGTGGTAAATGGTGAAAAGGAGCAGTCAAAGCTGCTGCAGAACGCTTTTGATTTGGCGACTGCTGGTGTCTGATTTCTCTTCATAACCGTTATGGTGGTGGTAGATGGTGAAAAAGAGCAGTCGAAGCTGCTGCAGAACGCTTTTGATTTGGCGACTGCTGGTGTCTGATTTCTCTTCATAACCGTTGCGATAGCATATGGTGAACTTGAGCAGTCAAGGCTGCTGCGGAACGCCGTTTTGATTCGGCGACGCTGGTGTCTGGTTTCTTTTCATAGCGTGCGTCTTGTTGGTTGTTGCAGTGATTTATGGTGAGATTGAGCAGTCGGGGCTGCTGCGGAACGCTCTGTTGATTCGGGCGACGCTGATGTCTGATCTCTCTTCATAACGTGCGGTTGGGTGATCGGCAGTGGTTTTTGGCCTTTGCTTTGATTGTGGTGATCGTGTTTATTGTGTTGAATGACGAGTATGACTTCATTGAGCCATTGTGTTGCTTGATAACGAAGGTGCAACGGGGTTGACGTGGTGGAGTTTGCGATTGCAGGGACATTTGGCAGCTGGTTGCTGGCTTGATGTGACGAATTTTGTGATGTTTTTGTTTGGTAAGAAGCAGAAGAAGAAGGCCGGCAGCTCGTTGGCTGTGTGTTGGGTGCACGATGTGCTTGTAACGACGATGAAGTTGTGTGGCTAGGCAACTGGACAACTTGGATCGTGGTTGTGATGCTTGAGATGGACGAAGCTAGATGGCTTTCGTCGATCTTGATGGTTGAAATGGCTCTTGCAAGAGGCTTGGTGAAATTTGGCCACTCATAAGGCTGAGTGGCTTGTTGAAAATGGCCGCATGTCGATGATGAAGACCGATAAAGACCGGATAAACAATGAAGTGGAAGTATGAACACCTCTAGTCCTGATAGTAGATTGTGTCATGTAGGTAGTGGATGAACAAAAAATGCAGAGCTTGGGGTAAGACCTCTTCTTATAGCTTTACCTGGACTCTAGCAAAGGCCAGCAGTTACACTAATCAGCTGTCTTGTCTGTGGTGACTCAGAAGGTGAATGTGCGCAAATTATGATACATGGCAGACTGCAGCAGCAAAACGAGTGGGCATGTACATGACTTCTCACTAAAACTAACTCAGCTTGTCTTTGATGGACGTTGTCGTCGGTTCGGAAGGATATGCCTCTTCTGGAAGCATGTGAAGATGGCGCAAAGCAGAAGGTGCAGCCGAGGCGGCCTGTCGCACGACGATAACCTCGGTATGCCGCGTCCTCCGTCGGCCATGAATTGTTTAGAAACAAGACCCTGTCGCAACCCTCGGCAATAGCACTCACCACTGTAGGCCCCTTGTTCCTGTATCTCTGACCTCTTTCTCCTCGTCGTCTCCAAATCGATTCACGCACCCGGCCCATCTCCAGCGACACCGGCTTCGCAAAGAAGACGATAGCACTATCGCTGCTCCAATCGCCGAAACACAGAAGCTTCCTCTACCGCACCGCACAGTATGGCTACAAACATGTCACAGATGAACCTCAACAACGTCGCGCGACTGCTTGCGAGCAGAAGCGACAGCATGCTCGACCGACTCATTCGGGTCATGTCCACATCGGCAGGAAGAGACAAGACTCTCTGCACACTTCAATACCTCCTCATCATCGTCTACACCCAGCTCTCCCGTCTCCAAGGTCTACGATACCGCCGTCTCCTCCTCTCCGTCTCGCGCAAACTCGGTGCCGTCATGCTACCCGGAGAAACAGTCGTTGCGACTTTGTCACCTCCCGATGATAAACTCAGCCATGTTATTGCAGGCAGCAAGGCTTTGTCAGAGTTGATCAGCGATTTCAGATGCTTCACGCGTGTCTTTGTCGAGACGCTGGATCTGTATACCTGGGGCAAGAGCACGTGGAACAATCCGCCCAAGGATGGCCTTATCAAGACTGCCGTCTGGGGTCAGATCTGGACAATCACCTTGTATCAGTGGTATGAGAATGTGGCATATCTGGCGTCAAAGGGTGTGCTTCGTGGCGAGCGCTTCAACACAAAGCAGCAGAATAAGTGGTGGGTGTGGAGCTCGCGCTATTGGATGGCATATATTGCACTGGAAGCTGTGCGACTTGCTCGTGTGTGGCAGCTCAAGCCCACCGTCACATCGTCTGACGATAGCGCTGCCACAAAGGCGGAGACACAAGCAGCTGAGGCCTTGTGGAAGAGGCAGATGACTGTCAATTTGGCTTGGGCGCCGGTTTCATACCATTACAGCTTGGAGTCTGGTGCTCTGAGCAACGACTGGCTGGGTGTTCTCGGCTTGATCGCTGGTGCCACTGGCTTCCGCAATCTTTGGAAGCAAGCCGGTGAAGCCTAGATGTGTTCACGAACAATTTGACGGCCTCGCGATTTAGATCGTGTTTTCAAAAGCTGATGAGACTGTATAGAATATGACATATCGCGTATTGAGCGTCTGTATGTACATGGCTGAACGCCTGAGCCATTATAGATTGATCCTTATGGCGGTGCCTGTCGTGACAGAAGCAGCCTGCTTCACACTCGCTCTGCGTCTCGTTGCGCAGTCCCATAGCCTTCCTGGCGCCCAACTCCAACTGACAAACGTTATGCATCAAACATCTTCCTTCTCTAAAAGTGGTTTCTTCTCATCCATCATGACCACCACCACGCTCGCGTCCTCCCTCGAGCAACCCCAGTACATACAGTCCCAGGAGAAGCCAATCAGAGCCACAGCACCAGCACCAGGCAGAACTCCGGTGACGGCCCAGAAGCACAACTGAGCCCAAGAAGTTGCATCAAGGACACCAGCCCCAAGTCCAAACTTGACGATCACCGACGCGCCGAGCATGCCTCCAAGTGCCACTCTTGCAATACAAAGTGCGCGGTCGTCTCTTCTCAGACACAGCAGCGTGCCAAAACAATACAGACACTCGAAAAGCGAGAACAGGCCCATGGGTATGAGTACCAGAGCGTCGTAGATGTAGCGGCATAGCAGACTCGTCGTTATCGTGTCGGCCACGGAGGTGTCGATGTTGATGTAGTACCAAGATATCGTGACGAGCATGTTGAGGATCAGACAGAAGAGTAGTGTCGCCGGTCCTGGGTTCTCGAAATCGAGTAATGACTTGGTTTCATCGTCTTCATCTTGTTCTCCGGATTGATTCCGTGATCGTGGTGAGGTGGATGTGATTATGGACGCCATGGTCGCGTACTCTCCGTTGACCGTTGATGTCGTTAACGGCGCGAAACCGTTGGATAGAGTAGTCTTTTCAGCGTTCATCGCTCGTCGATAGCAAGAAAAGTCGGGGCACCGTTGGAAGATCTGGAGAGAGAGAGAGAGAGAGCAGAGGAAAAAGGTAATCCAGTATCAAAAACCCTATGGCCAGCAATTCGCATATATGTATTTCTTGCTTTGGCTGATGAGTCGTCCGCGTGGAATGCTATCGTGTATGCAGCATGAGCACAGCTTGGCTAGAAATTGCGTGATGGGACAAGCGTGGATTGCGTGCTGGAGAGATTGGGTACAAAGATCAAAAGTCGCGGTCAGTAAAGAGTCGGGTGTGTACAAAGAGTGGAAAGAGAGCAATCAGCAGATCTAAATGTATCTCGGCGGAAAAACAAAGTCATCCTGCACTTCTTGTGGTCAAACTAGTCCGAGTTTACTTTCTCTTTCGCGAAAACGAAGGAAGTCGCAGCTGAAGCCTGAGAGGTCAGCATGGTCGCTGCGCGTTCCTTCGGGCGCGGGACTGTCCCAAGCCACCATTGGATTAAGCTCGATTGGGGCATGTTTATTGCTCAGGCCTGGTATGCGATCATTGTTCGGATCCTGCAGAGCCTCAAATACACGAAAGAAGTCCAAATATAAAGCTCGTCTAGGCGGAAGAGGTGGAGGGAAATGTCTTGGGAGTGCTTTGACAACTCTGCGGAGGTTCGAGACCTTCGCTCATTACCGAGGAAAGCACAGTGCACGTTCGGCAGTCATGATTATAGATAATTTCGAATTTCCACAAGTTTCGCTATTCTGTAATCGAGAGTGCTGTACGGAGTAGTTGAATGTTCAAGCGAAAAGTGTTTGCCCCAGAGCCTCAAAAGTGATGCTCCAGACTGGTATAGTGTGGCCAAAAAAGCGCGCCTGCAAAGACATTGACAAGAAACGAATAGATAACCACGAAACAAAACTCCGACCGTGCTATCGAACAACCGTTTCGATGCATCGGGAGACAAACCTACTTCCCTAGCTATCTGCTGGGGTGGACGTTAACCATTGGCAGAGGCTTTGCCATACCTTCTTCCTTTGACTCAGGCGTACCTGTGCCTTGAGGCGTACCCAAGCCAGAGAATGGAGTGATAGTTCCTGATGGGGGTACAGGAAGCTTCAAGTCCTCGGGACTGTCAGGAATTATTTGAGCGGGAAGGCCTGGGACGTGGATACGTCTAGATTCATTATTGTAGGAGGCAGGGACGATCTGGCGCAAACAAAGTCAGCAGGTTACCTTGAGAAGCGGCAAATTGCAGACATACCTCAATAATCTCGTCGCGAGGGAATTGTAGCTTGGGAATGTCGCGTGCACCACAAGCCATCAGATAACCATAGAGCACTCTCAGAACACTCTCATGAGCAATGATGAGCAGATCGTCTTGCTCGCGCTCAAGCTCCAAGATGATGGGCTCGAGGCGTACGGCTAGATCGTGGTAAGACTATGACTATGTCAGCTTATTTCTGGGCTCAATCCGCTTTTAGCAAGTCTTACCTCTGCACGAGGGTAACGATGATGGTAAGGATCAAGCTCATGCTTGCGCACTTCTTCAGGATATTGTTCCCTGATTTTGTCTTCGGACATCTTCTCGCATACACCAGGGTTCAGTTGACTCATCTGAGGTCGCTGTTTCACACGATATCCTAGGCTCTCCAGATAATGGGATGTCTCCACTGTGCGTCGCCTGGTGGATGTCCAGATGGTGAGCGGCTTGAGCGCAACATCAGGACCGCCTCTCTCGATGAACTCCTTGCGCTCGTCCTCACGGTGGTTGATGAGTGCATCAGCCATCTTCTTAGAGTAGGAAACGCCATCCTCAGATAGTGAAGCGTCGGCTTTGTATGAGTCCTCGTCTCTCGTAGTACCAGCTCTGGCGAAGTAAACCGATCTATGCTTGGTGTGGAGATTCAGAAGGTAGAAGACGATGCGCTGAGATAGGTAGTTGAAAGCGCAATTGTTGACAATCACTCGTTCTCCAGCGTTGATCATCTTCACGTAATGCAACTCGGCCTCTTCCATGGACTCGAAATGGGGGATACGAGCATTGATTCTGGCCAGGTAGTCCTTGACGGCATCCTTGTCGGACCAACCTTGGTAGTCAGGAGAAGAGATCTTGACACTTCTGACATTCTCCTCGATGATCTTCTCATCTGTGCAATGCGATTCGATGAAGAGGGTCTGCACGTTATGCTTGGAGAACTCTTTGGCGAGGGAGATACGACCAGCGGCAGAAGGGTTGACGGCGTCATAAATGGCAATCTGGCCGTTCTCGTGCTCGAGGAAGTTGTAGATGTCTTCTCTGCATTTCCTGAGGATCTTCTGACGAAGTAGCACGGAAGAGGGAGATGCATTGATGAAGAAATAGTCGTCAGGAACTTCTTGGCCCTCGCCCATGGTCGCTCTCCTGTAGTCGCCAAGATGAAAGATACGCGTCTTGACTCCCAGCCAGCGCAAATACCTGGCCAGAGCAACTGAGGTATGGGTTTTGCCTCGAGCAGGCAAACCGACTGTGGCAATCACTATTCTGCCAGAGTGGAACAAACGGCCAGATTCAGTGCTGTAGAGTTGGGCAGGGGCCATGCTCTCTTTTTCGGGCAAATCGTGAATTGCATCGACGAAAGTGCTTGATCTGCGCTTCCAACTTGGTGAGCTGGCCATAACATCGGCCGTACTGATGCGAAGTTTTGTCTTAGTAAATGTACGGTCGACAGCATGGTTATGAGATATTATAAAAGGATGTACTACGGCCATGTTTGCAATTGACAGGAGGGACGGAGATATCATAAAGGAGAAAGACGTACAGAAGAGTGTCCATGGTTAAAGAAAGGGCAATTAGATGCCGGTAAAATCAGTATGCTGGGTATGGATAAATTGGTAGCAGTTTCCGAGAGGGTGATCCGCGAGAACAGGTGAGCGACGAGACAAGCAGCTGATCTTGGCAGTATGGAATGGGTGATGTACCGCACAGTCGGTAAAGGCGATGGATAGAGCAGTCCAAGAGTAAAGAACTGGATTTAGCAGACAGAGAGGACAGTCAACTGAGGGGTAATCACAGCAACAAGCAAAGTCGGACGTGTTTGAGCAGCGACGATAAGACGGTCCACGGAGTTGTGAGGCTCTCGGAGGTCATCGGTCAAATCACGCCGCTCGGCCTGAATTTTTGGCATCGACGTCGTCGGTCGCGCAAAGCAGACACGAGCGCCCAAGTCACCATCAACCCATCTCTTTTGAAAGACTTGTCGCGCGCCATTGCATCTAAGCCGTGTCAGAGTCGACCCGTCGCTTAGTCTTTCAACAGAGTCCCGTCGTCGCCGCCCTCCGCCGCCGGTGTCCCAAGACTCGTTCAATCGCCCTCAGCAGCAAAAGTCTACATCATGACGTCGCTTCCCATCACCACCACCCCCTACCCTCCCGTGGCGCCTGTGGCTCCTGTCGCCGAGAAGAAGTCTGGCGCTCTGTCCGCTGTGTCCAACAATGCTCTGGCCTCGGCGCTGAAGGATACATACTCAGCCTTCCAGGCACGAAGAGAGGCTCTGGGTCTCACCAACCCTGGTACCGTCGAGAACGTCGCAAAGGAGGTCCAGCGCGATGTCTTCCTCAACAACCTGTCCTTCTCCGGCCTGCGCGCCGACCTCACAAAGGCCTTTAGCGTCTCGCCGCTGTTCCAGGTCTCGCACGCCTTCTCCCAGGGCTCCCAGCAAATACCTCCTTATGCTTTCCTCGCCCTCTACGGCACCAACAAGGTATGCTCGTCTGTGCGCCGCTTTCTCAATGCCCACCTGTTGACACTCCTAGATTTTCTGCCAAGGTAACCTCGACAGCGACCTCTCCCTCTCTGCCCGCTTCAACTACCGATGGACTCCCCGCTGGGTCACAAAGACCACCACCCAGATCCAGGCTGCTTCCATGGCTGGTCCTGGAGGTGCCCAGTTCTCCTTCGAGAACGACTACGTTGGCAACGACTTCACTGCTCAGGTCAAGGCCATGAACCCCTCCATCCTCGACGGTCCTCTTACTGGTATCTTCATTGGTAGCTACCTCCAGAGCATCACCCCTAGACTTGCTCTCGGTCTTGAGGCTGTCTACCAGAGACCTGCTGCCCAGCTCGGCCCCGAGGCCATGATCAGCTACGCCGCCAAGTACAAGGGTGAGGACTGGATCGCCAGTGCTCAGCTTATGCCTTCCGGTGGTGTCCAGGGTTCTTACTGGAGAAGACTTTCCGCACAGCTCGAGACTGGTGTCGACCTCAACCTGCAATTCGCCGGCAACCCCATGATGGGCGGCATGAGAAAGGAGGGTGTTGCCACTCTTGGTGCCAAGTACGACTTCAGAGCAAGCAGCTTCAGAGCTCAGGTCGACACTGCTGGTAAGCTCGGTGTCTTGCTCGAGAAGAGAATTGTCCCCATGGTCCAGATCACCTTCGCTGGTGAGCTCGACCACGTCAAGGTAAGCGCTATCCTTCGTACATTCATACTTGACATACCACTGACCTTTTCTGCCAGAACGCCGCAAAGGTCGGTCTTGCCGTTTCCATCGAGGCTGCCGAGGAGGAGGTTATGGCCCAGCAAGAGAGCGCCATGGCCGCCGGCCCCGTCACTCCTCCATTCTAGACATCTCGCAGTGTAACTCCCCTACTCTGCCGTGTACATTATAAAATTTGACCCTTTCTCCTGATGTCTTTGTTGTTGTCGATAGCTGGCCTTTTTGCCTGAGTTGTGGGAAACAGATGGTTATCTGTTTGGCATGGAAGCCTCGATCTATCACATCTTGTGTCGTGGTTTATGAAGAAAGAGAAAAAGGAGGTTCTTGGACCGGACACGAAAGGCGCGGAATCATGATCAAATATGCATTCTCTGTATTCTATGCTCTTTTGCAATTGGCATCTTTGTGCAAGTCGTGTTGACAACGTTTCCACCCAGCACCCTTCCAATCCTTGACCATGGTTGTGCATCGGTTGGCAGCGGCATAGGATGAAGAGCGATCTGATTAATACTTGGTGCAACAGTAACATAACTATTCATGGCAAAGTAGGTACGAGTACGAGTATTTGTGAAGTGACACTTGGCCTTTGATGTTTCCCATCTCGATCCCGCCCATGCTCAGCGCCTCACAGCTCCAGACGGTGCAGAGACGGTGAAGGACTCGCAAGCGGCAGCAACAATCTCGATCACTCTAATGAGAAGCTCCACCTGAGAGCGAGGTCCAGCCCCTTCACATGCCTCACAAAGACCAGCTCACGTGCTGAAATCCAAGGTAGAGCCTCAAAATGACGTTTCCGTAGCTGTGACGTACCCCGCTCGCACAAGGCAGCAGCCACCAGCTGGCCAGCTGTTGCCCCTCACCTCGGCCTGAGCCCCACGTTAAATCGCTCATCGGGGATTCAGTAGACGGAGGCGTACGCAAACAGCGTCAGGTGGCTTCCTCCAGTGACCGAGCAAGGAAGTAGCGTGTTGTGGCTGAAGACGAGCAGCGTAAATCGTCACCCGTAGAATTGCTTGGACTGGTGTGGAGTGGGAAAGTGAAGGTGAGAAAGTGGCCCCAAGTGAAGTCACACGTCATAGTGACCTACGTTGTTGTTTGTCCCGCATTGGGAAGTGAGCTCTCTGGCAGCTTCCAACTCCCAAGCTCCCAGCTACTTAAGAAGCTCCTCTCACCACCAACCTCCGTCTCTTTTTCATCAACAAACATCCAAACAATTTTCAAACCAAACAACCAACCCAACCCACACATCAAAATGTCTGCTCCCAACGCCAACGCTCCCAACGAGGGTATCGTCGGCCAGATCGGCAACTCTCTCAACAACGCCGCCCAGTACGTCTCTGAGACCGTTCAGGGTGCCGGTGCCACCGCTTCCAAGGAGGCCAACAAGGAGAAGGCCAAGGGCAACTCTGCCGACGACTCCATCTCCGGCCGTGTCTCTGGTGCCATGGGCGCCGCCTCCGACAAGGTCGACGAGAAGAAGCACGAGGGCTCCGCCTCCGCCAACAAGAACTCCATCTAAGCGTTCTTCAACCTTCTCACCACCATCAATTCGACCAAGTCTTTTCTCATGATGACTTTCGACACGACGGCATGACACGACAACATCTCTAGCTCCCCTTCTCAGGGTTGAGCTCAAGTTCTTTGCTATGAGGGGTTCACTTTTTACAACGACACCGGCGATGGCAGGGCAATCAGCGCTCTCCATACAATGGTTTTCATGATGTATCCATAATACCCCAAATCACAAATACCCCTCAAACATCACTATTGACTTTGCTGTGACTTTTGTTCCATTGTGAATCTTATCTTTTCAATTATTCGTGTTGCCACTACTCACTGTATTCGTATCTTTGAACCTATCTTGTTATACATGCCATCCATTGGTCATACGGTGAGCTTTGCAGAGCTTGATTTGTGCTTTCCTATCAGCCCCTCCATCAAGCTGCGGCTGGCTGACGGCTCCCACGCTGATCAGATCTACCAGGATCACCACCACCAGCATGCTCATCAGACAGGCACGAAATTATGCGCACAAGCTGCACGACATCTCGCAGAATCAATTCATACCCTCCACAGTCCATATCCTCAATCCCATCACCACCCATGGCCTTTCCGAACCCCTCCAGCCTCAGCGAAACAGCTGCCCCCGCGCTGCCGCGCACGAGCGACGTCTCCAAGCAAGGATCGACAAGATCAACGAACCGAGTCCGGCAAACGCATCGAAACAAACCTCACTTCCCGACAATCCATGACGGAGAGCGAACCACTGAATTGAAAAAGTTCGGGGGTGGATATATACTCACCTCGAAGGCGCTTCTATAATTCTTGCAATCCATATTCTTGTTCACACCGTCGTCTCCCTGCTCTTTATCACCCACTCATAACCAAAAACAAAAAGAACATTCACACGCACAGACGATTTTTACGATTTATACGAATTGACGGATTGATCACGATGTTTTTTGCAAAGACCATAGTTGCTGCTTTTGCAGTTGTGGGTTCTGTGTCGGCTTTGCCTGTGCAGAAGAGAGACGATGCTGTTATTGGAGACCCTGCCAGTGTGTTGCCCTTCGCCACACCATCACTTACTTCAGCAAAATCTAACATATCATGAACAACCAGACCCTCTAGACGACCTTCTCACAAACGTCCAAGGCGGTCTCCGCGGTGGTCTCGATTTCCTCTCCATCCCGAGTGGTAGCAGCGGCAAGGCGAAGGCAAAGAGAGATGATGCTGTTATTGGCGATCCAGCAAGTGCGTTATCCTCCACCACTCCAGCCATCTCGATCTCGGATACTGACACGATGCAAAAACAAGACCCTCTAGACGACCTCCTCACAAACGTCCAGGGAGGCCTCCGCGGCGGTCTCGATTTCCTCTCCATCCCCAGCGGAAGCAGCGATAAGAAGAAGAGAGATGTCATCGGTGATGCCGCCAGTAAGCAACCACTTTCCATCCTTTTCCAAGACATCGATAGCATACAAGATACTGATGAAAAGCAGACCCATTGGATGACTTGTTGACAAATGTAGACTCTGGAGTAGAGGGCTTCTTTGATTTCCTCGGTGCTGTTGACAAGAAGGAGTAGAATAGAAAGAGTGTCAAAAGCCGAGGAAGATGGATTTGTGACTGATGGATGGATTGTAGTGTGTGTATATATGGGACTACAGTGGCGTTTTGAGGATGATGGATTTGTACATATGGGATCCAGGATTAATGTGCCACT
>ERZ794946.507-NODE-507-length-15424-cov-4.425467_pt1 | contig 15424 bp, 15 predicted proteins | sample MGYA00433072_ERZ794946 | MGnify/ENA primary metagenome ERZ794946 (study PRJEB30137, sample SAMN04331413) | food metagenome | isolation source: Y3 must sample point D1 replicate A | place: Australia: South Australia | collected 2014 ...
TATATGTCAGAGTGGTTCAGATTGCTGGGAGTGGAATGATATCTTACCTTCATCGGGACAAGCGGCCATGTAAGTAATGGTAGGACCGAAGTGGCTGTCGGGCCAAAGAGTCCAGTGGAGGGTGACGTTAGAGCCAGCCTCTGCTGCAGCTTCGAGAGGAGCGGGAGAAGAGCCGACAATGCCTCCCTCAGAGTAGCCACCGCACTGGATGTCTAACAGATCAACGTCCGTGACAGGACCGTTGCCTTGGACGGGACGGGAAACACGCTTCTCCTGCGAGGATATCAGTATCGGTGATGCGAAAAGGTCGGACCAAACACATACCGCAGGGTTCATGTAAGGGTCGAGGTAAGGCTGATAGAACTGATATTCATCGCCTCCGATGGTAGCATTGTCGATATATCCATGAGCAGCAGCCAAAGTAGCGCATCCGAGAACAGCAGCAAGATACTTCATCTTGATGTATTGAACGAAAATGGAAAGAATGTAAAGGCCGTCAAGGCTGGTTTGAGAAAAGAGGGAATGAGAAGGGAAACTGATCGAACCTGCGATCTTTGCTAATTGCTTTGAACGAAGAGCATGAGTGATCGCGGAGGCAGACAGCTCTTATACAGTCGTCAAGGCATGTTTCCTGAAAGCACAGATTACCAGGATCTTTACAGCTCGGCGATCGCTTGGTTCCTGTATGATATTTAGTGGCTATACTGTGCCCTATATCGGTTTTGTCGAGTGGTGTCAGTCTGACAGCGTTTCCGTTTTCTGATACATGTTTCGTCTTGACAAAACTGCATAAGGGCATGGCCTTGGTCAATAGGTGTGCTCAACTTCCATTAATGAGATATCAGACTCGATATTCCATTCCGAATTTCCTCAAGAAGTGCAATTGGCTGCGCTCTCGTCCTTTTGTGGCCTTCTGGTCAGATGTAGATTATGTGATAGCAGTCGACTTGAGAGCTTGAACTAATGCTGTCCGGTCTTGTCGGTTGCTGGTATACGCGCCCAGACCGACGTGTTTCACGATGTTCAAGCGAGCTGTACCTCCACCTTGCCCTATTAGGGCATACTTGCAAGGAACCATCAGAGTAGCAAAGTAAGTAAGAGATATAAACCAGTCTTCTCCAAGTGGCAGTTCAAGTCAAAAGCAGATCATGATTTTCAATAATCGGACGTGATACGCAGGCAGACTCGAGACACATTGGTGGACAGAAACGAAAGACCACCTTTTTGGCGGCTTGATGATAGTCACTTGCTGTGAATACGATTAAAAGGAATTTTCTCATCTACATGAAAATGCAAATACACAAAAGACAAAAGCCCCATACGCCTCGCTGACTTTGACAAGAATTGAAACAAACTGTATCCGAGGATAGAAAATGCCAAAAAGAAAGACATCGACAGAAAGAGAAGGTAAAATATGTACAGACCCTCCTTTTTAAAGAATAGAAAGACTCCACATACCCATATGCATATGCCATCTACCCTCTCTCCGATTTAACTACGTGTTCATTTTCTGTTCTTGCCCCAGCGCAGACGGGTGCCGCTGGAGGATGTTGCGGCGGTCTGCGGTTTTTGTGGTTCGGCGAACCTGATGTTGGTTGGTGGTTGACGAGGTGCGTTATCTTCTTCTTCCTCACTGTCACTTTCCTGCTTGCTGACACCCAAGGCGCCTTCTCGGCGTCTACGCTCTGCTGCAGTCTCACCATCGGTGTCCGAGTCGAGTCTTGGCTTGGGAGGACGTCCGCCACTGGCAAGTCGAACGTCGCGAACGTCGCGTGGGGCAAAGTAATCAGCCTCAGAGTCTTCTTCGAGACCCATGCCTAGCGCACCCTCTCTGCGGCGACGCTCAGCCACGGTCTCACTCTCAACATCAGAGGCGTAACGGCCTTCAGGCTTTGGGCGACTTGGAGGAACACGAGCAGTGCCGTCGTCCTCGCTGTCCTCTTCTATGGGTGATTGACGGGACTGTTCAGCACGCTCGCGTGCTTCTCGGCGCCTCTTTTCAGCTGGTGTCTCGCCGGCTCCACTTGATCTACGGAGATCGCCAGTCACATCGTGGAAAGGTACGACCTCATCGTTCGAGTCGACCAGAGTCAGACCCTCAGGACCGGCGGGAGCGTCTGCGTGGCTCGGCATTCTCTTGACCTTGGCATTGTCAGCCAGGCCAGAGTCTCCAGTCTCAGGAAGGTCAGCCTTCAAACCAGTCTCGGCGTCTCTACTAGAGAGCCTGACCGGTCTGTTCTCAGGCATCGACTGCAAGCGGTGAGGGATAGCATCCTCATTACCCTTCTTGGCACCTTCTCTCGCCTCCCTCTTGACGGCTTCAGGAAGATCGCTATCTTCGACAATAGAAGCACGCTGCTTGGCGTTGAGACTTGAGATCTGCCTGACGAACTCGGCTTTGCTCATTCTTTGACCGCCAGCACCAACAGTGAAGCGCAGACGCTCATCGTCTTCTGCTTCCTGCTCAGCCTTCTTCCTTCTCTTGTCTTCTTTAGCTCCTTGATCGGCTTCGTCTGCCTTGCGGCCAGTTATGCTTAGTGCGGTTCCCATGCGAGCAAGACCTCGTCTGGTAGGTCCAGCAGGCTTGGAGGGTTCCGTCGACGCAACAGCGTCTCCTTCCTTTGCGGGCTTGTTCTTCTTCGGCGGCACTGGAATGTCGTATTTCTTCAAGACCTCACCATCTTCATCCTCGACAATGATGGTGTTGCCAAACTGGTAGGCACGCGCGGGTCCGCGCTTGGGGGCTGGCTTCTTAGCTGTCGGCTTGTCGCCGTGATCCTCCTTCTTACGGAGACCACCAAGATGACCCATCATCTTCATACCCTTACGCCACTCTTTCTGAGGATGGTGGACCGCCTGCGCAGCTTCCTCTCCAGCCGCTTGGAACTCGTGCATAACTTTGGTGCCTTCGTCTTCGTTGGGGTCGTCCTTTCTACGAGCAACACCATGATGAACATCTTCCTCCTTCATCAATGTGCGAAGCTCATCTCTTTCGCGCTCTTGTCTTTCTTCGTCTGTGTCACCCTTGTGTGTCTTTCTCACAGCAAGAACGTTGCCTTCTTCATCTTCATAAACAGTCTCACCGCCCTCCTCATAGACCTCACCTTCAGGCTCGCCAGGCTGATCGGGCTCATCCTGGTCACGCGGAGGCCCGTTCTTGCCGCTGTCGGGCGAGGCCTCAGAATCGCTACGAGAAGTGCTGAGCTCCTCTTGCTTTTCACTATCGGTGCGCTGAGGTCTGATTGCAGATTGACTGATAGGACCTCCAGCGCCATACTGAGACTTGCGAGAACGGCGTCTGCTCAGCGGACGTGGAGGAACGTCTTCTTCGCGCTGACGACGAAGGAAGTTTGGTGGGAAAGCGCCATACTCACCCTTTTCCTCGAGAGACTCATCTGTATCGTCAGGTCTGCGTGCAGACATGGAACTCTTAGAGCGTGACTGAATGCGAGGAAGTCTGTCCATCCACGAAGGGTCTTGGCCCTGGGTGTAAGACATTGTCAAGGTGAGGGTGTTGATGTGCTTTCCAAGGGTAAATACAGCAATGGATGATCCGTGCACGAGGATTGAGGTGATGACCAAGAAAGTTGTGATAGGCCAGATCAACTCGATGATGTTGAGATGCGGGAAGTTTGCATCTGTGGGTAGTTCGCCGAGAGGCGTCGTAGAATCCGTTTCGAGTTCGGCTCTAGCCAGAATGGCAACGAAGATGGCACCTACACCGATAGGACCGAAGTGACCGGCGAAGAGAGCCTCTCTCCAGGTCTTGATGTCTGGAATGATTGGCTTGAGCGCAAGCATGATAGGAATGCGACGGAACAACAGAACCAAGATCGCAATAACAACCAGTCTCCAGGCACTGAGGCCAATGATCTCAGAATCGTACTGAGCCCAAGGGATGATTGTGCCAAAGTAGACAAAGAAGGCCAAGTTGATCAGCAAGTCGATGACGTTGGAGACGTGGGATTCCTCTGTCTTTTCTGTGAACCAACCATCATTGCTGAAGCCAACTCCACAGGCGAATCCAACGAGAAGATCATCTACACCCAAGATGGAACCTGAGCCAGCGCAGAAAAGAGCCAGAACGAAATAGAAGACCAGGAAAGATTCACGATCGATCAGATCACGCTCGTGTGCAAACCTGACGGCACGGCGAGCGATATATCCAACGAGAACTCCGTAGATGGCGCCGAAGACACACTCGTACAAGATACTGACACAGAACCAGTGTAGAGCAACTTCGTTCGGATGATGATGATAACGAATGATGTAAACAGCGAGATAGATGAATGGGAAAGCCATGCCATCGTTGCATCCAGACTCGGCGGACAACAAGTCTCTCAAATGCTTGGGGACTCTTTGGGCGAATTTGCCCTTGCCAACGACAGATGAAGCAAGAACGGGATCAGTTGCAGTAACACATGCCGCAACGCAAAGACTGTCAAGCCAGTTGAGTGGCGGAACGAGGGCCCAGATGAACAGACTGGTGACCAGCCACCCAAAGGTCATGACGGGAATAAGGAGGAAGGTGACGGATCGCCAATGCCGCTCCATGTATGCTTTTGGCAGTTCGACTCCTACGGCGAAACATTGTACAACCAGGACGATACGGGCGAACTCCAGAGTAATTCGATCCTCATTTCCCCATGTCGACGGATCTATTAGATTGGCAGCATGCGGACCGAAGATGATACCGCAGAGAGTGGCGACGGTAGCTTCACCGATGTATAGTCTTTCTTTAATGAGCGACGAACATAACATGAACAGACTGGTGAAGCCGCCCAGAATGATGTAAACCAGATGCGGTTTGTCGACGTTGATGTGGTCCCAAACCATGATGGCGGGTTAGGCGTGTGGTGTGACGGATAGTGATAGCGAAACGATAGTCGAATCAAGGTCTGGTGTCTTGGTTGGCAAGGGTGATTGTTGACACTTGCATGCAGTCGTCGGGTGCGCCCAGTCGCCGCTCCCAGTCGCTACGGTGTGGAGTGTCGGGTTGTCAAGTCGTCGTCCAGACGGTGCGGACGAAAAGAAGGCGAGTGGAGCGAAGAACCAGGATCCAGGTTGCCAGGATCGGTTGACCAAGAACGAAAGTCTTGTCGCTGACTCTTTACCGACCTTGGCGGGTAGCAAGCCAAGGAAGCAGCGTTGAAGAGATCAAGATATGGATGTGATTGCGACGGCTTGGATCGGCTTGAGCTCCCAATTATCTGCCCGCGGACTCGCTTCTCCGTTGTGGTAATACCGGCAAAGTAGACTCCTACAATGACAGACGTTTGCACAGGAATCAAAGCATAAGAAGGGGCCAACGAAAATACCACACCGCGGCGAAAAACGGCGAATGACGAAAGTTGGCGGCCTCTCCAGGAACCCCCACACGCCTCCGACGCAAATGCTCTCTTGGCGGAGAATCAACACAATCACGATTAATTCATTTCGGCGTCATTTGCTATTCGATTGTTGGTTTAGAGTTGTCGGTCGTGTCTTGTTGCCTGACTTGCGGTGAGGCTACAATTGACTCTGAGTGACATACCGGCGGGAAATGCTTGGTCTAAAACACAACAGGGCTTCGCTTTCTTGTCTTTTTGTTTGGCTTTTGCTTGTCCGCAGATTTCGGGTGGGGCACAACAGCTGCATCCCGCAAAAGCCTACAAGAATGCCCCAGAGTAAGGACGGGAACCCTAAATGTTTTCTATCCATCCGAGATCACGTATAGAAGCCTCAATAGAAGATGTTGAAACAGAGCCTTTTGTGGCACTGTTCGCATCACGTTCAGCAAAGAGACGACTGTAAAGGAAGAGGATTGCCTGCATGGGACATCTACCGACATCTACCGCTTTCGCATGCCGTGGAACTTTTATGCTCTATCTTCTGTGACGCGCTGTTGTGCTTTTATAGGACAAATGATCCAGAATCGAGAAAAACGCCGGCCCAAATGCTGCTCCAATCATGCTTTGATAGGCTCTGCCAGCAAAGCCAGACTCTTGACCTCCCTCTAGACCTTCAGGCTAGCAATGTCGGGAGTCTCGTCGCTGACCTTGACTCCCTCGCTGTGCTTCTCTGTCTCGCCGGACAAGTCACGAAGACACTTCTGCTCACCTCCACGGAGGTAGTCCTCGTACTCGCCAATCTGCTTTCCGGCATCGATCCAGCGCTGCTTGAATGCTTCCCGGCGTCTGTCACACTCCTTGTTCAAGGCAGGCCAGTAGGCCTTGTGGTCGTAGTCGAAGTTCAATTCACCACCGTAGTCCTTCCACAGCTGTTGTGTGGGGACGTACTTCTTGAGGTCCTCGTTGAACTTCATCTTCTCCTTGGTGACTGGGTCGATAAAGGGCGAAATAAGCTTGAAGAAGGTGCTGACGTACCAGGGCACTGTGGCGAGTTAGTATTAAGCAGAACTAAAGCAGAAATCTCTACTCACGCTGAGAAATCAGAGCGCGACCAAGTCTCTCGGGGTTGTGGTTTTGCAAGATGTTCAAAACCTGTCTAGCTTGACCAACACTGGGTGTGCTGCCGCTAGAAGCACCTTTGAAGTTGATGAGCAGAGCAGTCGTCTCTTGTCCAGGACCCATCATGTCAATGACTCTATCCAGCATGAAAGAGAGGTGGTGAATCTGGCGATCGCTGTTCTTTGTGTTCTGCTTGCCGGGGTTGAGATACAGACAAGGGCGAGCATTGATGTCGTAACCCATGATGACCTGCTTTCCTGTCTCGTTCTCGGGAGAGATGTAGTCGGCGGTGAAGGTATCAGCACCGTATTCACGTCTCCATGAGAGCGTTCCCTGTAGACGTTTGAGGGCACCTGGGACGTCCCACTTGGTCGCGCGGAGGTAGCGGAGGAGACACTCGCGGGTCAACCACATACGCTCATTGTCTGTGATGGGCTCGTTTGTAGCATCCTTGAGGGTGTTGCTGGGGATGGTGGTCCACGTCGATACGGTCGAGAGTACTGAAGCGTACTTGGTCTGTTGGTCGGCAGTCAAGACTGCAGGGGCATTCGGCTTGCATTCAGGCAGAGCGACAGTCAAAGGAGTCTTGACGGGACCGGTCGGCGCGGGGTCGGTGATGGGCTCGGGGCCAGTCGATAGGGATGGAGCCTTGCTCGAAGTCTTGTGATAGTCAGATCATGTCCTCGGACACTTGCAACGTCACTGAATACCTGGGAAGCCATTTTTGGGATTATGTCGAGAAGCTTCTGATTGATGGAGGGGTACTTTTGTACACGGCGGATCAGGGACTAAATACTGAGAAAAGGATGCGAATTGAAGCTTGGGAGATAAGACGCAATACGTTAGATACGACGGATGGGTTTCAGAGTTCAAAGAAGAAAAGCAGCTGTCCAACAAGACACCGCTTCTTAGCTAGCAGATTGCCCAGCGATGGCGGGCGAGAAGGAGCAAGAATAGCGTCATCTCACTATTTTCAGCCGCGACCGGTGCGTAGGCCGTCTTGTCCATAATCTTTGCTCGGCTCCCGGACAATTGCTTTCCGACTCATCTTCTCACATAGCCCTCGTACGATTCTTGATATTGGTGAGTGGTTGATGATTGATAGCTGAGTACAATGGCAAAATGTAGCGAGGCATTGAGAAAACGCTACAATTTGTCGACCGTCACAAAATCAAGGACAGGGTCGGGTGAATTGTGATTGTCGAATGTGTATCTCGGGGCACTTGCCTAACTCGTCCAAAATGAAGTCCGGCGCGACTTTGCGCCTCGAACGCGTCCCTCAACGCGCTCGACTTTAATGTTTCGATGCACCGATAATCCATACACCAACACAGCCATGGATGACCAAACAAACGAGATCAACGAGCTCTTCGCCGCTCCAAATACAACCATCGAACGCGATGTCTTGGGCGAACTCAAATCCATCTTGCGAATTCACTCGCTCAGCCCTCAGGAGCTATTCTTCAAATGGGAGGCATACAGCTTGAAGATGGGTAGCGACACCCTGATGAACTACAAGACAGCCAGAGACTTCAAAAAGGACCTTCAGGATGCACTGGAAAGAGAATCAAGAGCCAAGGCCCACATGCAGAGTGCTCAGAAGAGAGGCACGAATGGCACACCGAGGAACGCTGCCACTGGTGATGTCTTTGGAGTGTATGTCTGATCGGCCTAGTACGACTAAAAGCTTAGTACTGACGCTTCTACAGTCTGGACGGACTGGTTGGCACTCCATCTCGAGGCCCCGTCATGAAGAGAAGAAACGACTTTGGTACCCCTTCCGCCAAAGCATCCAAGCTCAACAACACCAGCTCCCCAGCAGGTGACAAGACTCCCACTCTCGGTGCTACACAGGAAGCCCCTCAGCTAGGGTATGCTGTCCTTGTGCTTCTGAATGGTCAAGAGCTGACCCCTTCATAGTGCTATTCCCTTCGCCGAACGTCAAAATGCTGGCCAGATTGTCGAACAACTAAACGGCCACATCGAACTTCCTACTGCTCCCTCATCCGCGCCTGTCGAGCCCCGCGTCAAGCTAAAGGCGAACACCGACATGGGAAAGTTTGGCTATCGACCCATGGCTATGAAGCTCTCAGAAGCCTCCGAATTCCTTGACGAGCGTATCGATGAGTTTGTCGATATTGTACAGAAACACCATCAATTGGAATATTCTGCCTTTGGCAACCCAGCCGCTATGAGTCCTGCCCAGATTGTAGCTGTCGGACGTATTGCCTCGGACACAAGCGAGGGAAGGATGAACGCAGCTTCCATGGTGTTGGAAACAAGTCGTCGTATGGGAGCTGGTCTGCGTGTACCGCTACGTATGGAAAAGGGAGCATACGACTTCTTTCCTGGCAAGATTGTGGCTGTTCGCGGTAACAATCCCTCGGGTGAGTACTTTAGCGTCACTGAGGTTCTCTCTGTGCCATCGCTTCTACTGCCTGCCACGGCACCCACTGGTATCGACGTACACAACGAACGTCTGCAAAGTGATGATGGTACAGAAACTCGCCCCCTGAACATCCTCATTGGTGCCGGGCCATACACTACAGACAGTGATCTGTCGTTTGACAGCTTACACGAACTCTGCTCTCAAGCCGCAGAAACAAAAGTTGATCTTCTCATCCTCAGCGGCCCCTTCATCGACATCGAACACCCCAAAGTTGCCAGCGGCGACTTCTCATTACCTCCCGACAGCAAGATCGACTCTTCAACTGCAACCCTCACAGATGTCTTCCGCGCATTCATCTCACAACCACTATCTCGCCTTGCGCAAACACTACCCGGCATCACAATCATCCTCGTACCATCAGTCCGTGATGCCGTCTCCAAACACATCAGTTGGCCGCAAGATCGTCTCAACCGCAAAGAACTCGGTCTTCCCAGGCAGGCGACTTGCGTCACAAACCCCATGACAGTATCATGCAACGATTTTATGACAGCGGTCAGCAGTCAGGACGTGCTCTTCGAGATGCAAAGGCAGCGTGTGGTTAGTGGCCTCAACAGCGACGCTCTAGCATCTCTGGCCAGAAACCTCCTCACCCAACGCCATTATTTCCCAGTATTCCCTCCGCTGCCCAGAGATGAAAAGGCATTGACTGTGGGAGCTAGTCTGGACGTGGCATATCTGAAATTGGGCGAGATTCTGAACGTCAGCCCTGATCTTCTCATTTTGCCGAGCGTGTTGACACCCTTTGTCAAGGTTGTAGACGGTGTGCTGGTGGTAAATCCTGGAACCGCCAGTAAGAAGAGAGGTGCAGGTACATATGCAAGATTGATAGTAGGTCCTAGAGAGTTGACAGAAGATGAGAGGGAAAAGGATGAAGAGGTCGATCATCAATTGTTCAACAGAGCGAGATGCGATATCATCAGGATATAGACAGCACACCTTTATGCACAACAATTTTGTTTCTCTTCCTACCAAGTTGAATATGTCCAAAGATCAAAGAGCAGACTAGGCAACCATGGGCTGCCCGACCAACAAGGTGGAAACTTGAGCCGAGGTTCTTTCGACCCTGCTCCGCATCCATCAGCGATTGGACCTCGATTAACATTAACCACGACACTCTTCCTTTGCTAATTACTTACTATCCTCTGTTTCCCCAATCGACCTCTTGATCTATCAAAATCCATGATAGATCTTTCCCTCTTGGTTGTTATTGCTAAAACACCTCGACGCAAAGCACCAATGCCGCAGACGCCAGATAGTATGTTCGCGGACAAGGGATATGATGGCTGGGAAAACCTGTCACCAAGAGAAAAAGTGGAACGAATGATGGAGATACACAAAAGTGGACATGAAGGGGAAGACGTAAGTTGACCCATACTTTCCAGATCCCAAAACGATTTCTTTTAACCACACACCACCAAGTTCATATCACGATACTACTCGAGTGTGCCTCAACTGCAACTTCCACAACCACTTGTAATCTGTGTTCCTACTTTGCTGATACAACTCAATTATAGCGATTCAGTTCTGCTCTCTATAACGGCACCTCTACCACACCTCCTTTATCTCTAATCTCAGTAACCACACCATCCCCAACAACCGCCTTGATATCCTTCACCTACACACCTCCCTCTTTCTACGCAAATCCCCTCGGAAACCTTCACGGTGCAGCACACTCTCTCATCTACGATAATTGCACCACCCTAGCCCTCGCCGCCATCGCTACACCAGGATTTTGGATGTTGGGTGGGGTGAGCAGGGTACTGGATGTCAAATATGTGAGAGGACTTAAAGTGGGCGAGGAGGTGACGGTGGAGTGTGAAGTCGTGCATGTGGGGAGGCAGGCGGCGGCGTTGAGGGGGGTTATTAAGGATAAGGATGGGAGGGTCGCGAGTACGTGTGAGCATGACAAGACGAATATTGATCCGCCGGTAGAGCGCAAGGCCAAGTTGTAGGATAAGATGGCGTGCTTAGATGAGAGGTACAGTTGACACACAGGCTTGCTTGCGGGATCTGAGGACAAAACCCCATTGTGTGTCTTTCAGAGGTACTTGAGGTTGAAAACAAATGGTATCTCTTGCATTTCGCTTTCCGGCCAGCAACTTTTGCGGTGGATGGTGATTATAAAAAAGTATGTCTATGAAATGACGATGTAGAAGGGTAAGAAATCGTGATTCTTAGATGGTGTTGCCGTTCTCGTCAATCAGGGACTCCTCGGTCTTGATGGGACCGGGACCAACAGAGGTAAGGATGACTCTGCTGACACCCTCCTTCAGACGGTCTGCAGCGACTTGTGAATCCTTGGGTGTGCCGGCAGCCTCGACAGACTTGCCGCGAGCGCCCTCCCAGCCTTCCTTGTCACCCAGAACGGACTTAAAGACACCAGCGACCTTGGCTTCATCGTGAGCCTGGTAGTAGACGACAGCGTTCGGGCCGGCGTCGAAGGTGTATGCGGCGATTGTCTTGCCCGCCTCGGAGTTGATCATGTCGACCATACGGATGGCGGCGCGGGAAGTGTCGTTCATGTAGAAGATCGGGGGTTCGGTGTCGAGGCAGGTGGCGTGGAAAGAGTTGCTGTCCTTCATGGTGAGACTGGCGAAAGCAGCAAAGTCCTTGTCGGCAACAGCCTTCTCCATCTCTTGCATGCGACGGGGAACGGTGTTGGTGATACGCTCGTTGAAGAGGGTCGAGGTAGCAACAGTTTGCTGCATACCAGAAGTGCTGCTGACGTCCTTTTTCTCTGCGGAAGCAACAAGAATGACAGCACGCATGTCTGACCAGTGCTCTGCAGGGGCAACCTCAACAGCAACACTGTCACTTCCATCCTTCTTCTCGCCCATCTGCCATGCAACGTAACCTCCGAAAAGACTGCGGCACGCTGAGCCAGAACCTTGTCTTGCGATACGGCTCAATTCTGTGGGTGTTGACTTCAACTCGTAGAGGTTGGCAATGGCGCGAACAAAGGCAGCGAAGCCAGCGGCGGACGAAGCCAGACCGGCAGCAGTGGGGAAGTTGTTGCGCGAGACAATCTTGAGAGGCAGCGAAGAGAGCTTGGGGGCAGACGAATCCGACTCTTCGACTTCACGACGCAGAGTACGGAGCTCGGCCAAACAGGCCTGTGTGCGGGCGCCCGAGATGTCCTGGTCGGAGCCATTGAGTGTGAGGGAGTCCTTGGAGTATTGGCTGCTGCATGAGGCAGTTGTGTGGGTGCGAAGGTCGTCTTGCGACAACGTTACGGACAGCGAGCTGTTGGTAGGAAGGTTGAGTTTGGCATCGCGCTTGCCCCAGTACCTGCATTGTGTTAGCCATTGGACTGGTTTCCTTGTTGAGGCAGAACTCACTTGATTACGGCGATGTTGACAGGAGCAAATGTGCTCGCACGGTATACCTTGTTGTCCGACATGATGTGTGTTGTGATATGGAAGAATCTTGCTCTCAAATGTTCGACAAGAAGGCTTCAATTGAGTTGAGATTACTCGTACGAGTGTCTCGGTCTCAATAATTTCCCCCTTCTGTCTCGCGTTCCTGCCGATCTGCACCCTCGCGCCTTCCCCTTTTGGGCCAGGGCGGTAAGCGGCTAACCCACACGTTTACCCCGGTTAATCTACTTCCTTCCCCGAGGTCATGCTTCTTGACTGCCATCTCAACATATCAGGTAGGCCATATAGCTAGCTCTTGCCTTTTGTATTACCAATCCTCCGCTTCTTTCTTTGCCCTTTACAACCATGTCTGATCTCGAATTGTCCTATGCCGGTGCCGCTCCTCCAACTCTTCCCACAGCCAACATCTTCGACTTCATCTTCTCAAATCCTCTGCGAAAGAATGGCCCTGTCGCTCAATATGCTCCAGATGCTGAATGTCGCAATCATGCCATATCTCACATAGCTCCACACAAGCCTCTGCTTGTAGATCCTCTCTCATGTGAGTACACGTCGAAACCTTTCTTGTTGCCTTTACCAACATCATACAGCTGCTCAAATTAGTTGGGAAAGAGTACGACTTGACTCACTCCGTATCGCGGCTGGACTACATGCCCTGGGCTTGCAGCCCGCTCCTGCTGTACCTCTGTCCTCAACTGGTCACACCCCCATCATCTCCCCTGTTGTACTGCTACATCTCCCTAACTCTCTGGCCTTCGCCCCTTTGCTTTTCGGTGTACTTGCCTCAGGCTTGACTGTGACTATGGCCAACCCCGGTTTGACTTCAGGCGAGCTGGCTTGGATTTTGAAGTCATCAGAACCTCAGGTCGTCGTGACCACTCCAGAAGGTCTACAGGTCCTCAATGCAGCCATCATGGAGAGCGAAAGCCCAAAAGTCAAGGCTAACCTGATCAACACACATCGTGTTTATGTTGTTGACCCTGCACATGATGAATATGGTCTCCCATGTGCGTTCTCTAAGGGTACCAATCTGGATCAGCACACACAAGATTGGAAGGCATTACTGGCATCTCAGCCGCTGGAAAGCCCTGTTCAGTTCAAACCTAATGAGTACAAAGACCGGACGGCAGTTATCCTCTGGTCATCTGGAACATCTGGAAAGTCAAAAGGCGTAGTATTGTCTCACCAAGCTCTCGTCAGCAACGTGCACTCACTCTGGCATATCAATCAGGCGTTTGACGAGAACCAACGCTGGCTCGGCTTTGCTCCCTTCTACCACATCTTTGCACTTTGCAACGTCTTGCTTCTTGCAGTTGCATCTGGAGCTACCATCTTTGTGATGCCCAAGTTCGATCCTAAGCTTATGCTCAGCCACGTGCAACGCTTCCGCATCACCTTCTTACACATGGCACCTCCGGTCGCTGTGTTGCTCGCCAAATCGCCCATGTTGGATGCATATGATATGACAAGTATCCAAGGTGCCGTCAGTGGAGGTGCTCCTCTACCATCAGAGATCGTAGAGCAAGTATACCGAAGACTAGGCATATTGATCAAGCTAGTGAGTCAAGTTGTGTTGCAGCTTTGCTTCCTCCGCTGACAATCTCAATCAGGGCTATGGTCTATCGGAAGCGGGTTCTGTATGCAACCAGGTGGGTGAGACTTGGGAAGTCATCCAACCACAACTCGGCAACACCGGCGTACCATGCTTTGGTATCGAGCTAAAGATCGTGTCGGTCGATGACCCTACTAAGGTCGTGGCAAAGGGACTCGAAGGTGAAATTTTGATCAGGTTAGTCTGAGTGACTTACTATTTGTGGACCACGAGACTGATACACGACGAACCAGATCTCCAACAAACATGACCTGCTACCTCAACAATAAGGCTGCGACAGACGAAGCCTTGGACAGCGAAGGCTGGTTCCACACTGGAGATGTAGGCAAGATCGATGACCACGGGCACCTCTGGATCACCGATCGTCTGAAGGACGTGATGAAAGTCAAAGGCTTTCAAGTCTCACCTTCCGAACTCGAAAACATCCTGTGCGGTAGCCCATCCGTTGCTGACGCTGCTGTGTGCGGTCTTTTCGACGCTGGACTGGCGACAGAGCTACCAAGAGCATATATCGTCCCTTCTTCGAAACACTTGGTGGACCAATGCACACCCAATGGTCCCATAACTCCGGAGCTCCAGGCCCTTGCTAAGGAAGTCAAAAAGCTAATGGAGAGCAAGACTGTGCGGTATAAGTGGTTGACGGGTAATGTTGTGTTCGTGCCTGCAGTGCCGAAATCGCCGAGTGGAAAGATTTTGAGGCGTATGCTTGTGGGAGTTCAAGGTGTTGAGGTGAAATTGTACTTGAGCAGGGCGGAGAAGGCGAAGTTGTAGTATGTAGCCAACAATGACACATCTGCTTGTGAGCGCATACGATGAACAAGAGATGTTGCATCTCCATTCACCAACTCGTGTTGCACTTTGTGGGAAGCATTACCATTGATCACACACTCGAACGCAACGCCATCGGAGGGACGAACATAGGCGACATCCCAGTAACTGCTTCCGATCGCATAACCATAGAAGGTCGGCATCAATCCATCTGGTGAGATCTTCATCCATCCCACGTCGTGTAACTTGCAGCCCTCTACCTCCACCTCGTTCTCGTCGAGTGGGTCTTCATCTTCTTCGTAGCCTTCAGCTTCGCGGTCGAAGGTTGCTGGGTCATATTCATCCCAAGACCAGCCTGAGTCAGCTCTGATGAGATTGACATAGCCTTCCTTCGATCTGTCCCCCGTGGTCGTTGCTGGGCTGGCTAGAATTGGCGGGTCGCGACGGACGATGGATTCGAGCGAGCCGGCATCAACGTGAATGCAGAAGTTGTAGCGTGGTGTCATTGCTAGTAGACTGTCGAGAAGATCTTCGTCACTGTCGGATGCTCGTTCGAGTTGGGCGTTTTCAAGAACCCATTTCCTAAATCTGCAACGAACTTCGGTCTTGCTTGCGGCTTCTAAGGTAGGGTCCTCGATGACCGGAAGATCCAAACGGTCAATCATACCCGTTCCAATGCCGTCACTCTTGACGGAGTCGATAGTGCGTGTTTTAATATGCTCCATAAGCTGTGCCCAGGCCTCGTCATCGTCGTAAGTACATCTGTAGA
>ERZ794946.509-NODE-509-length-15408-cov-4.345991_pt1 | contig 15408 bp, 16 predicted proteins | sample MGYA00433072_ERZ794946 | MGnify/ENA primary metagenome ERZ794946 (study PRJEB30137, sample SAMN04331413) | food metagenome | isolation source: Y3 must sample point D1 replicate A | place: Australia: South Australia | collected 2014 ...
GAGGATCCAATTTCCCATCCAATTGCGCAGAGACGATTTGAGCAGTTTCTCTCAACTATACCTCTCTGTCAGCAATCCAGTCCTCACCAATGTTCCCTCCCCATGTGCTAAGCTTTGTCCACGCATGAAGCTGTAGAAATGCACAATGTTTTTTGACATCAGCGCAGCCCTCCACCGAGAGTGTGAAAAGCCAGCGCTCCTCAAGATAGCTGCAGCTGATATCAAAAAACCATCGTGCATTTCCCCAACTCCATACGTGACAAAAAAGTTCAGCACACGGTGAGGTTTGATCTCAAATCATCACTCACCTCCCCACTCAAGCCTTCCTCCCCAAATGCAACATGCCTAACCGCATCCTCAAGAACCTCCCTCTCTGCAATCTCCACCCGTTTCTGCTTCAGCAATTCTCTGGTTTTCACTGTTCCTGCATCCAGAGCTACCGGTTTTGAAACACCGTTTCTTTGTATTTTTGTGGTGGTGAGGTCTTTCCAGAGGGCTGCGAAGTGTGGGTTTGAAGATAGGGTTTGGGGGTCTGGTTGGGGTAGCATTGTTGTTGTTCTTTTTGTAAGAGTTTGGTTTTTTGGGTTTCTGCGGTTTTGTTGGTGAGGTGGGTTTGTGTGCGATTGATGTTTTGTCTTGCGTGTTGCGTTGGGTTTGGTTTGGTTAATTGAGGAAGTCGGTATGTTTTTGTGTTTATGGATGGAGATGCAGATGGAGGATGGACGTGGATGACAACGGAGAGGTTGTGGAGCAGTGACCACCCAGCCCAATTTACTTGTTGCCAACATGGTCCATCGCGCTCCATGAGCTGAAGTTTGTCACGCTTCACTTGTGCTCTCTCTCCTCCCCATGTGCTAAACTTTGTAGGATTGCACGATTGTAACATTTTCAGAGGTAGCCTCCGTTGAGAGCGTAATAGTTAGCGCCTCTCTGGGGACGACTACCCCAATTCAAAAAAATTGTGTTTTGACAGACCGAATAACCCCAGGCATGGCAGCGGGAGATGGCTAGAAGTGACAGATTTTAGCACACGGGGAGGCTGGAAGGCGTGCTGCTACTCGATTATATCGTGCATTCTGACAGGTGAATCACTGAATCTAGAGCTGATGTGGTAAAGAGTGAATGCGATAAATCGTTCTTGTCTCAGAATCTGTTGTCATCAATTTGGAAGAAAGACGACTACGGATAGTATAAGCTGAGACAAGAGACAAAAAGTGCTATGGTACAAAGAATTTAAAAGGGGCGGCCTCCGTCTGCCGATTATCTTCACACCTCCTCATCCTTCAAGCAAAACTGCCCATCCTCCTGCACTCCTTCCTCTGGGTATCTCTTTTTGTGGGGGGGTGGTGGGGCAATGCGATCCTTGAGTAAGCATGTTTTTGGTGAAAGGACGACTGAGGTAGGTTGGTTGTGCGCACCACTACAAAGTGTTGCAGAGGTACGTCTTGTTCTTGTCATTCATCATCATCAATTTCGCCAGCTGCTTTGCTCGCTTCCTTGCATTCCGGGCTTTGGTCTCGTTATCATCCAACGCAATTAATGCAGAGTATTAGATATCACTTCTGCAACTGAGCAATTCGAGCTCAATCTGAGCAAATGATACGGTTCGAGGGGCGAGTTTATTCCTCCTCACTGCTCTCACTGTCGTCATCGTCGCTGCTGTCAGTACGGCGCGCAGCTGAAGGAGCTGCACCACCGCCATCGAGTGCGTCGGCCTTATCGCCCATAGCAGCCATCTGCTCCTTGAGTTGTCTGATGCGATCCTCCTGCTCGTGCTTCTTCATGGGCTTGTGCTTCTTCTTTGCAGCTCCTCCAGAACGGGCTGATGGCTTCTCGGGTTCGTAGTCATCGTCGATAGCGTTGGCATCCATCTCGACCGGCTCGGCCTTGGGGAAGATGCTGCGCACGTAGCGAAGCAGCTTATGCTGCACTTCGTTGGGCAGATCGTCAATCTCCAGCTCGACATCGTCGCCGGCCATGTCCTTGTACTTAGCAACGTTTTCCGTGATGATGCTGGTAAGTCTCTCAACCTGCTCGGCACTCATATTTTCCGTGGCACTGCTGATTTCTTGCTTCTCATCATAGGTGACAAGACGTTGCTTCTTAGGCTTCGAAGTTGACTTGATGGTGGGACGAGAAGTGTTGGAAACACCGCCGGACTTCTTGCTGGGCTTGCTCATGACACCGCTGCCACTCTTGCTCTTTTTCTTGCTACCAGAGGCCTTGGGAGATGCACGCTTGTTGCCAGAAATCGATGCGACCATATTCTGCATAGCGGCCAGCTGCTCCCTGAGAAGGGAGATTGTAGCCTCGTTGCTATCATGCTCGTCATCTTCATCGTGGGCATCATCGGAGTCATCACCATCGGATACGTCCGACACGGGACTAGCGCGTTGGGACTGAGGTGTGTGTCTCTTGATCCAGCTATCCTTCTTGGTCCATTCTCTCTCGAACTCGGTTTGGAAGTCTTTGCCCATCTGGTGAACAATGTTGTCAGAAGGATTGAATTTGAAGCAGTTCTGGAACATCAGGTCGAAATCATGCTTAAACTCGGCTGCGGTGGCATATTGTCCTCCCTTGAGTCTTTGAGTAATTGTAGAGATGTCCATGGGTTCCTTGATGACGCTGAAGTAGTTGGGGATGTTGAGAGCGACGGGGTCGACGGGAATGCGGAAAGGTGCAGCAAAGCGGTCCCACTTTGACTTGCGGAATTCCTCCAGAATGTGCTCGCAGAATTTCAGGCCGGTCTGAGCTTCCTTTCTCTTCGGCTTTGATGTCGAGTAGGGAAGATCGCGTGGAGCGGGAGGAATGACTGCACGCTTGGGTCTGCCAGCGGTCGAATCCCTGCGGATCATAGGGGTACCATCAGGTAGCAAAGCGAATGTTTCGTTGGCGGGAGACTTGGCAGGTGCAGCAGGCTTTGCTGGCTCAGGGCGTGGGATAGCAGCGGGCTTAGGCGATGCCTTTTTTGCGACAGGCTTGGACTTCGGCATAGCGGCTTCTCCGGTAGGGCACATTTGCATCTGCTTCATGAAATAGGCTCGGAGGTTCTGTGCCGATATAGAAGCAGCGTGGTTGATGCCATTGAAGGTGAAACAGTTGGTGACCATGAGCTCGAAATCAGAAACCAGATCATCTACTGAGGAGTATTGATCGCTCTTCAATTTGTGCTCGATTGTGGTAAGATCCATAGGCTGTTTGACGATGGTGGGGTAGTGAGGAATGTTCAGTGCAACATAGTCGACGGGCTTGGTGAACCAGAAGGCTGACTTGACTTTCTTTGTGTTTTTCATCTTCTCGATCAAGAAAGCCTTTTGGTTCTTGGTGATAGGACCAGAGCTGATCTTGGGCGTGTGGTGTGGGCGTACAACACTGACAGCAATACCGTTGGTGTTACCGGGGGTAGGAACTGGTGCAGATTGAGGTGCGGTTGACGGAGTCTTGAACTCAACCTGAGCCTCGCCATCGAGATCGTCTCCAGTCTTTGTACGCTTTGCGGAAGGCTCACCAGTCGCATCGTCTTCTTCGCGCGCGCGCACGGTTCCAGCCGAGGGGGCATCTGACATTTCCTGGTCATTGTCGACCGGGAGTGTCGCGGGTGCTTGCGCAGGAGGGGCGACCATGACGGACTCACTGTTGCCGTTGGGTAAATCTGACTTAACCGTGATTTTCTCCGAGGCAGGCTCTGTGTTCTCTGAATTTGACACGTTGGCAACACCGTTGGTAAGATCTGTGGCGGGTTGATTTGCGTTGGGGCTGGTGGCAACAACACTGTCAGTGCCGACAGGCTTTAGATCTTCAGATGTCGGAGGCTCTGACACAGGGAGTGCGGGTTCACTTTCAGTTGCGAGTGAAGGCGCGTCAGTAAGCTCAATGTCCTCAGTAATGCGCGCTTCACCGTCACCAAGCGGCTCCGATGGTGAGACGAGAGGTCGTTCGAGGTTTGCGTCAGAGGGAAGGTATTTTGCGACACCTTCAATGCCAGAAGAATTTTCCGTCACTTGAGCAGCATCTGACGTGGGCTGCTCGACGGATTGTGAGTCGGCAGGGGTCGGCGGTCCATTTTCTGAGAGCTCCGTGACAGCAGGCACCGGCTTCGACGCCGCGACATCATCAACAACATCTTTGACGGGCTCTCCGGCGACATCGTTGGTAGGCTCCTTAACGACTGCATCGACAGACTCTCCTTGGACCTCTTCGCCAAATAAATCATCACTCTGACTTTGCTCAGTGGCGATAGGCAGGTCATTGGGTCTGTAATGGATTCTCAATATTTACATTCAATAATAGATGACGGGAGGGACGAGTGTAGGAAATGTATGAGAAGTGGAGGGAGCATGAAAGATGAGATGCGACAACGACAATGACAATGACGACAGTGACAACAATAAGGAACATCAGGGAAGAATAAAGAGTAAGACTCACCGGTCGACGTTTGCCATCTCCGGTTGTAGTCCTGATTCTGCTGACATCTGAGATGGTGATGAGTTGTGCAGTGTTGTAAAAAGAATAAAGATGGCACGTGAACGGCCGAACAGAGAACGGGAAACGACAATCAAGCGACAATTTAGAGAAATGGCCCGACGCGACGAAACTACAGTTGTATTGGAAAGAACAAGTCCAAGTTATTATGCGCGTCGTACAGATGAAAAATCCTGGAGCCGAGATGGACTTTGGTGTGGGATGGTGAAATAGCTGGCGAAGTTTTTGGAGACGTGTCGCGCGAATCGGAAAGCCGGACGGACGTGGAGCGTGTTTCGACGCGATTGGGACTCGCAAGATTATTTAACAAGTTCTGAAAGTCCGAAGATTTAAATCGGGGAAGGCAGGTGCGTTAGCGCCGCACGTGACCGATTTCTAGGCTACGCGCTGCGCCGAATCTGCCAGCATCAAACGCAGGGGTTGAGCAAGATTTCTGAGAGCACATGGTGCAAATTCGAGCAGGGAGCTACTACAACCCTCTCTCTTCAGATCTAGATCTACCTTGGAGATGTTTGTGCATTTTGATAGCTAAAGATGATGGTCCTGGTGGGCAGGAAGATGCTTCAACTCAACTGACGGAGTGTCGTACTTGCCATATTACTCAGCCAAAATGACTGAAGTCTTGGTTTGACAGTCGCCTCCAAACCGGTACGGATGCGAACGGGATGCGTGAGGCAACAGCATAGCAAAGAGGAGAAATTTGCAGAGGGCTGGAGGGATGGATACAGTTGTCGCATTCCGGATTGTAGAGTTAGCGGTCTTCATGTGGTCGAGCAAAGTCTTTGCAAAAAAGAGAGGAGATGCACAGGCATGTCCAAATTGCTCGACTGGTCCTTCTCAGCGAGCGGCGGATAGTCGGGGCAGGTACACGGACCTCCGCTAGCAACTTTGGCAAGTGCTAGGACTTGGCGTTCCTAACTTTTTTCTCAAGAAAAGTGACGCCCTGGAAGGAACGAAGCAGCACACGACGAATTAGATTATATAATATCTCACAATGAGCACGGCAAAGCGAACACGAGCAAGACAGGCAGAGGCAGGAGCAGCACCCTCGTTGCCTCCGTCAAAAAAGGCAAAGACTTCACAACAGGCAAGCTCTGGACTTGGCTTCTTGACCGATGAGAACCAGCGAGCTGGAAAGAAGTTGCGCGCAAACTACACCAATGGCATCAAGGACTCACGGGCAGACCGCGTCGACGAGTCCAAGGCCCAAGTCGAGCGACACGAGGCCGATGCACCCGAGGTAGTCGAGATCTCGAGTGGAGAGGAGTCGAGCGCATACAGCGGATCCGACGATGAGGAGGAACAAGACACAAAGCCCACGACCAACGGCACCCACGACGCTGATGCTGTCATGGCCGATGCCGACGAGGACATGGAGGAGGGCGCAGAAGGGCAGTCGTTTGGCGACATGCTGCAGGCAGCGCATCCCGAGACGATCGATGTCCAGTCCGCCTTCGCCGACCGCGAGCAAGGCACCCAAGCTCTGGTGCCCATGAACCAAGACCGCTCGCTCGCTGTACCTACCGCCACCTCTCTCGGCACCGTCCTCACCCAGGCCCTGCGCACCAACGATCGCGACCTCCTCGAGACTTGTTTCCAAATGACCGACATCCCCAGTATCCGCTCCACCATCCAAAGACTGCAATCACCACTCGTTGCTTCCCTTCTCCAGCGTCTGGCTGAGAGACTACACAAACGCCCCGGCCGTGCTGGAAACCTCATGGTCTGGGTTCAGTGGTCGCTCGTCTCACATGGTGGTTATCTTGCCAGCCAGCCTGATGTTCTCAAGAAGCTCAAGACCTTGTCGCGCGTTATCAAGGAGCGCGCCAATGGCCTCCAATCTCTCGTCACACTCAAGGGCAAGCTTGACATGCTTAGCGCTCAAATCGACCTCCGCAAGAGTATCCAAGAAACAAGAGACGGAAGATTCGACGATGCCGATAACGTAGACCAGGATGTCATCTACGTCGAAGGTGAGGACGACCAGTCTTCAGACAATGACGACGACCTCATCAGCAACGCTGTCGGAAGCGATCTCGGTGACCTCTCCATGGTCAATGGCGCCGACCAAGATTCATCCGACGTCGAGGAGGAAGAGGCTGGAGAGGGCATGTTCGACGAAGAAGCCGAAGAGACCTCTGATGATGAGGGTGAAGAGCTATCCGACGATGACGAGGAGAGTGATGAGGCCGAGGAGGAAGACGACGACGACGAGTCAAGCGACGACGAGGCACCGGCACCTGTTGTCAAGCCCTCAAGGACACAGCAACGCGCTGCTGGAAAGAGAAGATGAACGGCTGGTCAACGGCCGGTTCTCTTGTAGATACTACCCTCGAGACGAATAACCATCAGCAACGACCGCTACAGCGAAGAGGCTCGGTGCCCAGGCTGTTTGGTCCTCTCGAATCATCTGGTGGTTGCCGTGCGCATGAAGAGATGAGTGTACATGCATGCAAAGCCGCGACGGAGTCTGAATCAGGGGTTTATTGAATGTGGAGCAGGAGGCGTTCAAATAAGTGTTTTTTTCCATCTCTTTTCAATTGTTGGATCTTTGTTCCTTTTTCTGCATGGCGCGTACACTCAGGTCTTCTAGACAAATATGGCAATGGCATCACCTCATTATCCAAGACAACTTCTCGCTCTTCAGCTTCTGTGGTTCTCATACTTTTGACAAATTCGAAGCTTCGTTGCGCGGGGTCACCCTGCTCTTTCACTATGTCTCGCTCCAACGCAGCAACGATTCCTTCCTGTGTCTCGAAGTACACTCTGTATGTTCAGTAGTACCATGAGAACATCGCTATATTCCTATAATCTATTGTGAATGCCTGAATCTGTTTTGGGCCTCTGTGAATGCTCTCCAAAGGTTTTGCATAAGAATCATACATCCTCATTCAAGCCTTCACAAAATGTGAACAACATTTACTGAAAATGCAGGTGGACGCCGCAATATCCTTCAAAAGCATACCAAACTCTCACACATTCACTAAAACTATACTAACAAGGGGTTAAAGGTAGAAATGACTCAGGGGTGTCAATATACGTCGTCGCATCACGATCTGACTCTGGAAATGCATTGCTACAGGTGTCACCCTGTCATGATGATCACGATCTCAAACGCGAGAAAATATCGCCAAGTCAATTGTCTTGTATTAGTTCGCAAGCAGACCCTGACTAACAAACCAACAGAGACTGACTAGAGCTCAGAAAGTATCATGTACAGGAGTCAAGGCAGGATAGCGTCATCCACCCTCTGAACTGGCGAGGAAACGATATGGAACCAGCGCCGTGACAAGACAGTTTTCTAATCGACAGTTGTACATTTTTTGAGCAGAGAAGCTAGGGACCCACAACTCCGGAACTATGGAAGAACGTATAAGGAAAGAAAACACAAAGCCTGAGCCCATATATGCAGTACTGTATCCACAAGCGCTGTCTGTTACAGTGCCAAAAGCTTTACCACCATCTATCCACAGCAGCCGCAGCTTCTGCAATCAGTGCATCTACCTCTGTCTTTTGTGCCTCGAGGTTATCACGCATCCAGATGGAGATCGGGTCGTTGGCTTGGGTGGCCTCGAGTTCCATAATGGAGGTGAGGAGTTCCGCACCATCTTGCTCCAACAAACGTACCAGGAAATCGCCGTCGACATGCATATCACTAGGTCTATGTTTCTTTGACCTTTTCACCAATTCTCCGTTTGCGCCAGCTTCAGAAGTGGTCGAATTGTCGAACCCAGCAGGCGGAAGCATCACTGGTAGCTCTTTGGTCATTCCGTTTTGAGTCACGGTTGGCGGATTGCTGTAGGTGAACGGACAAATATCAGGATTGCGCTGGCAGAGTCTCTGGACCCATCGGAGACGATTCGTGGTACGTTCGTCGAGAATGGCGAGACCGTAGACTGTACCGTCTACGGTGATGCCTACTAGATCATCCTTGAGCACGCCAGGAGCAGTCGCAGGCTTCCAGGGTGGTCTTATCTTGGCTTCGACGATGCGCATGACAGAGCGGGGGAGTTCCGCAGTGAAGAGCGTATCGTGAGTCGCGATCATGGGCGGCTGACTAGGATCTGGAATCCTCAGGCCAACTAGTTCACGTTCCAGGGTACTGGTGAGGTTGAGACTCATCGCAGTGTCCTGGTCGTGTGAGACGTCAATGGTCGTATGGCTGGCAGATTGTCGTGCTCCATCGCCTCTACCGACATTGTGCAGTCTTCTTGTGCCAGCATCGGCTGGATCGCCCATCAGCTGAAGTGTAAGAGTCGAGTCCCGCTCGGTCGTGATATGGACATGTGGAGGTGAAGCGGTTACACGAATGCCAGGGCTGTGCATGACGAAGTGACACACTTCATTGAATCTGTAGATTTGATCAGTCGATGGCCCTGTAATCGTACCAAATAGAGATGCAAATTGCGTACCTGGATGTCTGCGTATCATACTCGAGGAAATATGCCTTTGTTCCGGAGCACACCACAAGATCGGTTTCACCATAGGTCGAAATGGCGGTAACTGGAGATTCGAAAGGTTTCTTGTACGAAACCTCAACCTCAACCTCAAAACTCGTAGCTTTGTCCTTGTTATTGCGCACAAGTCGAAGCAGATATATCCATCCTGCGTGTGATCCGGCCGGTGTAAATCCATCCAATCGAACAGGTCGTCCAACGGCAACAGCGATGAAGACATGGGGCGCTGATTCGGGTGTTCTCCTGAAAGACCACTCGGTCATTGCATAAACTTTGAGACCGACATCCAAATCGTAAGTAGATCTCGCGTCAGGCAAGATGAACTGGATAACGTCATGTACGGTTCTGCTCGTTGCTGAACGCAGCCGTCCGTACGAAGATGCGCTGACGAAGCAGTTGAGTGGCTTGGATTCGATTAGGATGTGAGGCGAGCCTCGAACCTTGTTTTTCTTTGGTACGATGCCACGTTTCTCGGATATCGCCGTGATGTAACAGGAATCGTTTGAGAAGACGATGAGTGCTTCCGACAAGGGGGATGTCTCAGCATACGGAACCATTGACATGGCTGTCACTGATTCTTGCTGGAAGGCGCGTCCATCAGCACCTACCTCCGTCAGGTACACATCTGAGATGTTAAGAGCGCTAAGCTTAGGGCCAGTCAACTTCAGGCCGAAGAAGCCATCGCCGCAAGCCGCAAACGCAGACCAAGGGGTCTTTCCAGGCCTCAGCTTAGCCGTTGTCAAGCCCATGCTGAAGTGTTGATGCGTCTTGATCTGAAGCGAAACTATATCAAGGTTAGTTGTCCGACTAGGAAATAACAACTAAACATATCAAACTTACAATCTTGCTTGACTTGAAGCTCAAGTGCATAGACAGATCCACCACGTAGACCACAAAGTACCACAAGGTCAACAGGGCCCTCTGGTCGCACTTGCTCACCAAGGATGAGAATGTCTTCGCATGCGTTCAAAGCCTCGAGATTGTTAGGATCCCGCGAAATATCATGCTCGAGATATAGTTCCAGACCGTTTTGTGGCGACACTCTGAATATGTGCAGTGTGCCGTCAGAAGTACCAGCAATAACAAAGACCAAAAATGAAGTGCGATAAATGGCCACAGATATGATCTCGGCATCAATCTGTACAGGCTTCCCGATTGGTGAAGAGGACACTGTTCCATCGTCTTCATCTTCATCAATCTTCAGCAGTTCGATTGCTGAATGCTCGTTCTTTCGTGATGCGATGACTGCACAGGGGATGGTGTCCTCGATGGCTGCTGCGGTGGCTCTAGACTCACTGGGCCACTTTGTGACCAGCAGACTGTCTTGAGGGCTGCGATAAGCGAATAAACCAGACTCTGTGATTTGGAGAATATAATGATCGTTGATCATGGTCGCTGCGAGGGTCGAGTGTTTTAGGTCGAGACCGACGGGTTCTATGACCTGGATGTGACTGGAATCACCGTCAGGCGATTGGGGTACTGACAAAACATGCGTCTGACCCGGGCTGGAAAGCAGGAAGAAGAACAAATCCTCTTGCTCGATCTGCAGGACCCACGCGTGTGATATATTCCCGAAAGGCAAGTGTTCTGAGAATTGGTGGCCGATCTGCGCTTCGAGGCCCATACGCAACTCTGTGACGTGACCGTAAGGTTGTCGACCGCTAGGCACAAACAGAGTGTCTCTTGAGTTCGGCAAGAGTCTCTTGCGCGAGGTTGGTTTTGCTACCAAATCCAAATTCTCGGACCAATTAGGTAATGCAGAAACGACAAATCCGTGCATGCCACCATTTGGCTCCGAATCAGAGGCAGGGGCTTGGCGACATTCGCTCTACAATCAGATATCAGTATCGTACAAGAAAAATGCAGTCGATGCCATGGAACACTCACCATCCAGACACAACCTTCACTTGACGCACCCTGGACTATCAGGATGTCACCTTGGTCGGATCTTCCAAAAGGAGCACATGCCGAGTCCACGTGGCAGTTCACACTTCCAACATGGTTTATCAAAACACCCTCCGCAGGCAGATCCTGCTCGAAGACCATATAGTAGACATTGCCGTCCTCTGTTACCAGGTAAATGTAATCCTCTATCTGGTAATCACCATCTCTCCTTGGTCTTACCCAGCAAGCCCAGAGTGGTTTATGTGAGGAAGGTGGATAGTCTTTCGGTGGGTCTGCCCGATCAACACCTTGACGAGTCGACAAAATTGAGGTGGTTAAGATATGTTCAAAGATGGTTATGCCTCGTCTAGTGGTAAGTACAAATGCTGCATTGCCTTTGAGAGGTATCAAGAGATTCGGTAGTTCACCAGCTAACCTGATTAGTGATGTGGATTGGCTCAAAGTAAAGTGATTCTTACGTGAAAGGATTCGATGACATTGCTTGATGTCCGCAGACCTGACTTCATCACAATATGACCATTCGACCCAGGCTGGTCGCACGCTTCCTTGATGCAGCACTATCATGAGCAATATGACACGGTCTGGATCGTGTTTCGGCGGGAAGAGAAAGTCCAGGAGCAGAATTGTACCTGGCACACGGACAATACGGGAGCTAGAGACGGGAATGAACCCATCGTCCCATTTCTGGTTCCCTGAGCTCAAAAACTCTGCTTGGTTCGCATAGCATATAAAAATCTCGCGCTCACCGGCAGCCACAGCTAGAGCTCGGGAGCGTGAATCAACTGCGATAGCATTTCCGAGCAATCTGGATGGTCTAGTAAATTTTGGCATGGGTATGCAAGACACTCTGAACGTGATATCACCGTCCTCAGTTTCCAAGGTCGTTAGAAAGAACAGCTGATCTGTGCCCTTGAGTGTGAACGTCAACATCTGTGGTCCCATGGGTCTCTCAGAAGATTCGCTGAGGTTGTCCCAATCGTCAGGATACTCCCTGAATTCACTCTCGTACGGATCGAAGTAGCCAATAGCATTGGCTGCACCGATCTCGCCATCAAAGTCGTTCTTTGTCGCGATGTGAGTGATGCGAACCTCGGACTCGATTTCGAAAAGCTGGATATAATCTTTGCCAACACAGACATAATCGTCTTTTGTCGATGATCGCATCCGTACTGGTATGATCTGTCGAAGGGTAGGAGTCGAAGCTAACGTCTTCGAAAGCAGACCGACTCGCTTCTGGAGCTCTTGCTGGCGAGCATCTGGACTGACTTGTTGTGGACCCATGGTAGGGTAGTAGTCTCAAGGTTCCGGTGTAGAAGAGAAGACAAGAGGAGGTGAGAGAAGTGGTGCAGGTGCTGGACGAAGGGATGCCGAGTTGTAATATATGTCGAGAGCCAACACGGACAAGCTGGAAGAGCGCGATGTGCACACTTACTGTCCGCAATGCAAGGACGTAATACGACCTGTCGCCGTAGACATCAAGATAGGGGAGTTGTCTGAAGCTGATCCTGCATCGGGTGCTTACTGCATGCAATCACCACGAGTTTGCGCAGACGGCCTACATGTTGAATCAAATGAGTAAATGACGTGTGACAGGTCACGAACTAGCCAACTAGTTTCGTAGCGGGAAGAAGACTGACAAGGTAGAGAGGTCAAGGTTGATGGCAGTGAGGTCGATGGCACGGCCGGGCCGGCAAAAAGTGCTCGGCTCGGCAGCAGCGATCCCTGCGCTCGGTGTGCGCTGCATGCCACGATTGGCCGACCATGTTACCAACACAACATTGCTGTGGCACAATCACAACTAACGAAAACCCATGGCTAATTTCCAACCAACTTATAATTCCGAGCACTTTTACATCGCAGTATAACTGCAACAATAAGGGGACCTGTTGCACAGAAATTCACCGACAGCGCTGCCGCGGGAGCGTCCAGCACAGCACTACTACTGCACGGCGCTTGATGAGCCAACAAGCTGGAATCCAGACCGACATTCAGCGACCACTCTCCCTGACCGCGATATAGACATGTTGGAAGACAAGCCGCAACATGATGGCGAGGATTCTGGCCATGTGTCGCCAAACCACGACGCGTCTGAGAAACCAAGCTCTGGCCAACCGTTCTCCAATTCATGGCGAGACGAGCCTTTGACACCCACCGAATCAGCAAAGGTCACGCAAATTCTCAGAGCATGCGAGAACAAAGACACTCAACAGATTGTTGCTCTTGCCACAACCTCGGGTGGTCTCATCGAAGACCACGTTAGACGTGTCGCATGCACGTAATGACTCTGTCCTCATGCGACCTTACATCGCTAACACTGACCACAGGGCCCGTACTTTTAGGCGCATCTGAAAAGAAGCCTGATCAGACGGTTAATTGGCAAGCATTGCCTGTGCATAGAGATGAGGAGCAAGTCAAACTGGACGTTCACCGTGCTTTTGTATACTACCCAACAGGCATGCAACATGTGGATTTGAGACACATGCATTGTGCTAACATTGAACAGGCGAATCTGAAAACCAGATTGAAGGCCGGAAACATGAATTGTCAAATCTCATCACTGGTCTGTTGCGTCAGCATCCGTGCCTGCATTACTTCCAGGGCTTCCACGACATTGCGCAAGTGCTGTTGCTCGTGTTGGGCGCCAACCAGGCTGCACCTCTTCTGGCCCGCTTGTCTCTTCTTCGGATCAGAGATTACATGCTTCCTACCTTCTCGGCCAGTGAATCACATGTACAGCTATTGCCTGCAATAGTGTATGCTACTGACCCGAAACTATGCCAGCATCTATCGGGATTGCAGCCCTATTTTGCCATCGCTGCTACCCTGACGTTGTACGCACACGACATCGAGGAATACGGTGGAATATCTCGGTTGTTCGACTTTCTCCTGGCACATGAAGCTGTGGTGTCGGTGTACATGTATGCAACAGTAAGTCATGACGCCCAATAAGTCGGCGGAAACCGGGGCGACCCTCCCGGACGATCATATTGTTAACCAGGTTACAGATCATCATGCTGCGAAAAGACGAGCTCTTGGAGCTCGGCTCCGATGAAGAAGACATGATGTACGCAATCTTGTCTAAACTACCCAAGCCACTGGATATTGAGTCCCTCATCACGAGGACGACCTTGCTCTACTCTCAGCATCCGCCAGAGACACTGCCCTTCAGGGCATGGCGCCAGGTGTCAGGTTACAGCGTGCTCAAAACCACGCGTGATCCCAACGAACTCGCAAAGCAAACGCTTGAAGATGGAGAACAACTTTATGCAAAGCATGCGGCCCAGATTGAGCGCCAGCAAGCCCTCCAAAAAGCGATCGCTCAGTCGCGTTTATTGGCATACAGATACCGCAAGCCAGCAGGAGCATTGACTCTTGCAGTGGCCGTGGGGGTCCTCTCCTTGTATATCGGCAAAAGCGGGAACGGATCTTCCGTATCATCATCAGCCATCCTGCTTGACGCTAAACACAAGCTACTGTGGGTCATCAACAGGGCTTGGGCAGCTCTACGCCTGTGAGTGGTTGGAGTATTCTGGACAGTAATTCAACGAAATAGGTCTAGGCCGCACGAAATGCATGAGATTTATGATTTAGTTATGTGCACATTCACAAGTGACGACTTGTCGTTGTAGGAAGGTGGATCATTCACTTCTCCTTGTGATACAACGTGTGATACAAGCATATAGAGATAGCACCAAACACAAAACTCACAACCTCCTTTGGGTCGGACCGGCCGCTGAACTAGCTATAGAAAGGCAAATTCTTGATGTTGGTGCAGTTCTCTAGGAAAGCACAAAAGAACACTCACCCGCTCTCAGTCGACTCAAATTCAATGGAAAATGTCATGCCTTTCGATACCTAGCTAGTCCTAGGAATACCTAGGAGGCTGTTATGGTTACTTCCGTCGAACAGATTCTCTGTTCAATATAACTGACATAGACAGGCAAGATGCTTTTGGACTTGGCACAGCAGTCCGATGAGAGTGTGAATTTTGACGCCCCCCTACACAGTCAAATTCAATCGAGAAGCATGGAGCGAAGTTGACCGTATCTCCCACAGGACAGGAGGAACCCGAGTGCGGTACAATCTTTCTACAGCTACGTTCATATTAGTGATGCACAAGCTTCTTCGTGTTCAGCCTTCGAGAAAATCCCTCGAGTCAGGGCTGAAAGGGTGCTACTGCATAGGTTGTCAAAAACATTTGCATCACGCGAAGGACTAGAAGCTACAGAGAAGAACCCAAATTATGACCGATTCTCGTATCACGAAGAGAAATTTATCTTTTCACCCTTTGCAGAGCTCTTGAGTTGTTGATTGTGTAATACGGAAAGGCCCGTCCGTCATTAGCTGCCTTCTCCCCGACCAACTACCCATGATGCCGAAGTTTTTGTGGAGAAGAGCTTTGTCACTCTAACAGCCCTTTTCAACTTGTTGTGGAACTCGATTTCTGGCCGGACACGCTACATGTGACCCGTCTGATGCATGACAAGGATGCATCCTCTACTCAGAAGCCTCCCCCTTGCTAACCCTCTCGCAAACATCTTTCAAAGTGTTACCCGCCCATTCC
>ERZ794946.513-NODE-513-length-15308-cov-3.920475_pt1 | contig 15308 bp, 10 predicted proteins | sample MGYA00433072_ERZ794946 | MGnify/ENA primary metagenome ERZ794946 (study PRJEB30137, sample SAMN04331413) | food metagenome | isolation source: Y3 must sample point D1 replicate A | place: Australia: South Australia | collected 2014 ...
TGTAGTTATTTTTTTTTATTTGTTAAATATTTACACGTGATTTTTTAAAAAGTGAAATATATTTTTTTTGATTTAACTTGTTTACATTTAAAAACATGATATGATTAAATCAATACTAAAAATAATATGTAAAGTTAAAAATTTGCAATATTTGAAAAGGATTATTTCTTATTATATATTTGTTATTTATTGAAAATTGATTGGATTTATATATTCACTTTAAAAGAATAAACGGTAAAAAATAATCAATAATAAAATAGCCCAGATAGCAATTAAAGAAATGATATTTTCAGCACCGAATTTGTAGATGTATAATTCCTTCAATTGAGCAATGTATAAAATCATAACTTTACTACTCAACTTACTTTCACCTTCAGTTCTAACACCAAAACTAAATGGTTGTTCACCAATCAAAGCATCATCGAAAGGTAACTTGACTAATAGATCTAAAGCAATTTTGAATCCCTTGGCGTTGATGGAACCTTCGGAGGCTTTGGCTAACTCTTTCTTTTGAACACCGAAAAATCCGGACATTGGGTCAGAAGCTAATGTCAATGGCTTAGCCATCAATCTAGCACCACTAGAAATAACTCTTCTGTACAAAGGCCAATCCTTATCCATTTCAACACCAGCAGCATATCTGGTACCGATAACAAATGGATGTAATCTTAATCTGGCTAATAATTCCGGAACATATTCTGGAGGATGTTGTAAGTCAGCATCCATACAGACTAAGTATTCACCCTTAGATTCGTAGAAACCTTTTAGAACAGCTGAAGATAATCCTCTTTCAGTGGTTCTAACAATGATCTTGACATTGTAACCTCTCTTTTGCAAAGCTTCAACTTCTTCAACTGATCCGTCTTTTGAGTTATCGTCAACAAAGATTAATTCTGTCTTAGCTGATCCTTCTTCTCCCAAAGCTTTGAATAATCTTTCGGTTAATGGTTTGATGTTAAGTTTTTCGTGGTAAGCTGGAACGACAATGGAGTTTTCAATAGCCATTTTTATTTTGTTTAATTCTACTATTTGTATATACGAACTACTCGCAGTATTATTATGTTTGCAGGTTGTTTCATTACTGTCTTTAAGATTCATGAACAAGAATACGTGTTCACTAAAAAAACAACAACAACGACGGTTCCCTGTCCGGGGGCTAAAAGCTTTACAGGGGGTCTAAGCAAAAAAAAAAAAAAGAACCCCCTTTCCACCCTTCAAACTGAGATCCTTGTTCCATAGGGAAGGGCCCAACAGAAAAGGGCTTAAAGCCGAACAGAGACTACGACGAGTATAGATTACCATGTATACGCTTACTTTATGAGTACTTGTATGAATATGTAATTGATTTGTATGGATATGTAAGTGATTTTTATGCATACATAAGTGATTTTTATATATACGTAGCTGATTTTTATATATACGTAGCTGATTTGTATGGATATATAGGTGATTTGTACGGATATATAGCTGATTTTTATGCATACATAGCTGATTTTTATGCATACATAGCTGATGTTTATACATAAATAGCTAATTTCTATCTACACATGTAACTACTTATGACTTATCATCAATACAGTATTACATCTGATAAAACAGTCTCCTATCTTGCCTGTTTCCTTCTCTTTGATAAACTCTACTGTATTTTCAAGTCTTAAATTAAAGTATTCATCTATGGACAACAATATGCCTTTATAAACAGCATCATTGAATTTCAAATGCACTTCTATGGGTTTTCCATACAAAGACACTAAATAATTTGTCGGCAATAAGAAATCCTGTTGAGATGGGGATTCATCTTTTGACTCGTGATCAGCTGTAGATGGATCGTTTTCCGTCAACAATTTATGTTTCAAAGCTGGTACTTTCTTATTATTCTTAGAAGATTTGGTGCCATTTTCCAATCCAGAGTCTTTTTTCGCTGGTATGTTCGGGAGCTTTACAGTTGTCTTTTTAACAGCTTTTTTAGTTTCTTTTTTAACAGCTTTCTTGCCTGCCATTTCTATTTTTCCAACAAGTAAATTTTATATTTCGTATTTGGTATTTATAATCCAATATACGGTTCCAATTGGGTTAAGTTATCTATCGGTTTTTAGCAATCACTTAACAGTGAATCTGACCATATATTTGTTAATAGTATTTTAAAAAAAAACAACCACCAAAAAAAGACAACGACAAATATAAGCTGTTTTTTACAGACTCTTATATCCGCTAAATAGCATGAGTAGTATATATGAATTGAGCTATGTAACAAGGACTCAGTATTGATATTTTGAGAATTAAACACATACCAGGTTCAGCTTCTTTTGTGGCTTATCACCATCTTTGGCTTCTTTCTCCAAATCATTGACTTCAACGTACTCTTTATACAATACAGACTTTATCATGCCCAAGAGTATCAAAGCTATACTAACAACGTACACCAAAGTCATAGCATAGAAGAAGTTACTATTACCTGAACCCACAGTTATCCACAGATGATAAAAAACAGGCAGCAAAACCAAGCTGTGTATGACCAAAAGCCACATTATCAATTTGTTATCAACAATATTCATATCGAACAATGATACAAAGACAGTCAAAATCAAACCCAGTTCTCCAATGCTTGGATACGGCTTGAACATAGTGATCCATGTAAACAATATCACTGCTGCTTGTAGAGGATAATTTTTGAATCTTAGGTATATTGGAATAGTAAAGATATAACAATAGCCGTTGAAAACAAACTTAAAAAAGTTTCTGTATTCTTGGAACATCTCTATAAAGAAATACCACCATAGACCAATATTTGGATATTGCTCTTTGAATAAAACACATGCAAATATGACGTTTTCTATAAAGTATGGATTGATTTGGTATGAAATAGCATATAAAACAAACATTGTTGCAATAAATGCTATAATGTACGCTTGTTTTAGTTTAGTTTCTAAAAAGAAATTCAAGCATATTAATGACAAACCTATATTGTAGACATCCAGGTATGCACTCATAGCAATAGCTGTGGCAGCTTTATAAACATTATTGGTGTTTAGCTTATAGTTTTGACAGTAGTACAATGCTGCCACTATGAAGAATTGAGTGAACACAAATTGGGTTTGCATTACTAAATTCAAAAAAGTCAATGGATTGAACAGATAAAGCCAAAATTTCGTCTTCAAACTTGCACCAACCTTTGTTGGAACTGCTAATTTTATGAAATACATTAGGGTCAAAATATCTACAAGTGCAAATACATAGAAATGAAGGTATTCCGGGATTTTTGCAAACAATAAGACATACAAAGGCATCTGATTTAGATTTGACCCGTCATTCTTGTATTTGGTGAATAGTATGCATTCTTTTAGTGTTTTGTAAGATATGAATGGTGTATTGAATAGCACATCAACGTACTGAAGCATCATCTGCTCAGCATTGAAAACACTGAGAAGTTTCGGAATGGCAAGGTATCTTGTACTAACAACCACCATTAGAAACACCGCATTCAAATACACTCCTCCCATCTCGTCTATGTTGTATATAATGGTGCTTTGGGCTAACTCTTAGGTATTGGCTTCTGCCTTGTTGTTTTTTAACACATATTGTGACTGTGTAGCGAATGAGTGAATTTTTGCTTGGAAAAATTTTCGTGGGACCACAACACCCCGCACTGTTATGTAGAGCGGGTTCTAACAGGCATTTTGGACAGCAAGCGAATTTGTTTACATAGGACTTGAACAAAATAAACAAAGGTATAAAAATACCAAAGAAACACATAAAATATAGAAAATGGACTTTGATTTGAACGAAGATATTAACGGGATCCGTTTTGCGTGGAATTGTTTCCCACAAACTAAACAAGAATGTGAAAGAAACGTTGTTCCTTTATCGTGTTTATACACACCTTTAAAAGAAATTGAAAACATGCCAGTTGCCAACTACAACCCAGTTGTTTGTGCAGCTCAAAAATGTAAGGCTATTTTGAATCCTTACTCAGTCATTGATATTTCATCTAAAACTTGGTCTTGTAAGCTATGTAACCATAGAAACAACTTACCTACCCAGTACCATGCTATCAGCCAAGAATCTATCCCATTAGAATTAAGCTCTACCACTATTGAATATGTTCATGTTGGTAAGCAAGTTTCTGTTCCACCTATTTTCTTATTTGTTGTTGATTTAACCACTGATGCTGAAAACTTAGAAGCCTTGAAGGAGTCCATAATCACTTCCTTGTCCTTATTACCTCCAAACTTATTGGTTGGTTTAATTACCTATGATAGAAATGTCATGTTGTATGACTTGTCCTGCAATGGTATTGAAAAGATCAATGTTTTCAGAGGTGACAGAGAATATGAAATGGCTCAAATTTCTGAAATTTTATCTGGTGTTAAGGAACTTAATGCTTCTACTGCTGCCAACAATGCTGAAGCCTTGAAGAGATTTTTCTTACCATTAGAACAAGTTGAATTCAAGTTAACTGAAATTTTGGACAACTTGAATGTTGCTGACTGGCCAATCAATGGTGGTTGTAGACCTTTAAGAGCTACTTCTTCTGCTTTAAACATTTCTTCCTTGTTAATGGAAAAATGTTACAAGAATGCTTCTGGTAGAATCATCTTGTTTTCTTCTGGTCCAGGTACCATGAATCCAGGTCAAATTGTATCACCAGAATTAAAAGATCCTTTAAGATCTCACCACGATATTGATTCTGACAATGCTAAACACTACAAGAAGGCTGTTAAATTCTACAACAGCATTGCTACAAGATGTTCTAACAATAGTCACACTGTTGACATATTTGGTGGTTCTTATGATCAAGTTGGTGTTTCTGAAATGAAACAATTAACTGACAGCACTGGTGGTGTTTTGTTATTAACTGATGCTTTCTCAACTGCCATCTTCAAGCAATCCTTCTTAAGATTATTCTCTAAGGATGGTGAAGGTTACTTGACCATGGGTTTCAACGGTAGATTAGCTGTGAAGACCTCTCCAGATTTGAAGATTCAAGGGTTGATTGGTCATGCATCTGCTGATGAAGTCAACAAGACTGGAACTGTTGGTGCTTCCAATGTTTCCTTGAACTCTATTGGTATTGGTGGTACTTCCTCTTGGAAGATGTCAACTATCTCTCCATACCACAATTATGCCATTTACTTTGAAATGTCTAACACCACTCCTTCAGGTATGGACCAAGGTATGATCAATCAACAACAACAATACCCATTGGCCTACACTCAATTTATCACTACCTATGAACACTCTTCTGGTACTTTGAGAACTAGAGTTACTACTGTTGCTAATGAAATGGTTCCAAATGGATCCCAAAAAATTGGTTTGTCTTTTGATCAAGAAGCTGCTGCTGTATTGATGGCTAGATTAGCTGTTCACAAGGCTGAAAAGGAAGACGAACAAGATGTTGTTAGATGGATTGATAGAGCTTTAATTAAGTTATGCCAATCTTACAGTGATTACACCAAGGGTGATCCTTTATCATTTAAGTTGAGCAGCAACTTTTCTTTGTATCCACAATTTTTGTTCTACTTAAGAAGATCTCAATTCTTATCCGTCTTCAACAATTCTCCTGATGAAACTGCCTTTTACAGACACGTCTTTACCAGAGAAGATTGCACCAACTCATTGATCATGATACAACCTACTTTGACTTCTTACTCAATGGAAACTGAACCTGAACCAGTCTTGTTAGATTCCATCTCCGTTAAGCCAAACACCATTTTGTTGTTAGATACTTTCTTCTATATTTTGATTTACCATGGTGAACAAGTTGCTCAATGGAGAAAGGCTGGATACCAAAACGATCCAACTTACCAAGATTTCAAGAACTTGTTGGAAGAACCTAAATTAGAAGCTGCTGAACTATTAGTTGATAGATTCCCATTACCAAGATTCATTGATACCGAATATGGTGGTTCCCAATCCAGATTCTTGATGAGTAAGTTGAATCCTTCTGTTGCCTACAATGACCAAGATTACTCAGCTGGTAACATCGTTTTGACTGATGATGTTTCTTTACAAACTTTCATGAAACACTTACAATCTGTTGTTGTTAATGATGAACAATAAAACTTGGATACTCTTTTAAAAGAAAACAAAAAAAAAAAATGTTTTCTTATGAGATCCAATCTTTGATTTTTATATATAACTTTATGAAGTATAAGTATTAATTTCAAATTATATTTCTATAACTGGCATTTCGTCATTCTTGGCATCGAACAAAAGCAAGTTGTTTATGAGCTTTGTTTTGTTCAAACTACTAATAAAGTCTTGTACCAAAGCGGCACCTACAACAGCAACAACAGCTGGTAGTTCAATTCCTTTACACTTAGTAAAGTATTCATCAGCCGAAAAGATCTTAGGATTCAATGAGTTCAAAATAAATGGTATAGTGGTATTTTGCTTTAAGTTTCTTAACTGTCTGTTATTGAATTGGGTTGAAAGACAATCTTCGGAATTCAAACCATGAATCAAGTCTCTGAATGGAATAAATTTATTCAAAGTTTTCAAAATAAGCTTCATGTTACCGTCTTCTTCGTTTTTGACCAACTCTTTAGATGCAAGCTCTGTATTTTTGGTCAATTTCACTGGGAAATCACCTTTTGCAATAATGTTCTTTTCTTTTTCAATTTGGGAAGCATCGTTCTTAATATCCAATAACTTTTCTGACAACGAGAACCTGGTTATGTAATCAACAAAAACCATGCTGGATAATCCATACGATTGGGCAATGTATATTGGTAGGTTCAGTTCACGTGTGAGGTCGTTAATTTGGCATAAAAAGTCGTTATCCAAAATTTCAGTGATAATAACCAGATCAAACTTGTTCAAAAAACCTTTGTCAAGCAACTTTTTATTGGTATCTGTTGTCAATGTTGTTAGGTTACATCTAGGATTCATGTCCCTCATATTAGCTTCTGCTATGTCCAATCTTTTGACTCTACCACCAAGTTTTTCCAAGTTAGATTTGTAAATGAAAAACTGGTTATAATAAGTATTTACATCATCAACATCGATATCATGGTCATCTAAAACTGTAATGTTTCCTATACCTGAAAGCAATAAGTTCTTCATGATTTCTGTACCTAATCCATTCAAATTCACTACTAAAACATTACTTTTCAAGATCAACTTCTGCGTCGACATACCCCACAATCTGATCTGTCTGTCATAAAGCTCAACATCAACCTTTTCCTCTACACTCATCTTATTCTGGTGTTATTTCTTTTGGTGTTTTGAAATATTTCAGCTTCCTTTGCTTAAGCTCCTAGTTATTTTTTCTCTACACGGTGATTTTAAAAATTTGAAAGGATCCCCTAGGAAGGTGAAATTTTTCGCCCCGTTCTAAGATGATCATTCAAGCTTTTAAATAATATAAGAAAATTAGCAAAAAACAACCCAGCTAGATCAACAGATATATCGAGAAAAATGAACCTACACAACATTCTAAATCAAGACTGCAGCAGTATCTTGAAAACGAAGAAATCTCACGTTTCCAACGACACCAATAGCTTGGATTCAGTCAAAGTATACGAACTACCATGTTATTTTTCGGAAGAGCAACTGGAACTGTACAAAAAGGTCATACAACTTCATTACAGTGATATTTTACAGCTAATCAACAACGACTCTAAAGATATGTCAGACTACATTAAAAATTCAATGGATTTGTTGGCCATTAATCTGGAATCAGTTTCAATACATCCATACGTTTTGATAATGAGCAAACTACCGAATTCTAACAGACAATTGGTTTTCAAGGAGTTTGTAAAAACTCAACTATTGAGCAACTCTGGTAAGCTATATGCTCTGAAAATGCTTATAGAAAATATCAAAGAAACGAAGAGCAAAAAAGATGTGGTGATATACTTCAGAGGAGATTTCAACATAAATAATCTATATGATTTTGAAGATACAAATTACAAGCATTTGTCCTACATACCCGGTGATATTTTACAAGAAATTCAATTAAGAAGAAATACAGTTTCTGATTTGCAAATTGGAGAAGTAAAACAGGATTTAAATGAAGAGGACAGTGAATTGGAGAATCTTGGAAAATCAAATATCAACGAGCCCATAAGCACAGTCAACAGTAAGGACCATTCAGGCGATGAATCAAACGACAGTGAGTCAGGTGAAGATGCCAATAAAAAGAAGTCTAATGCAGCTAAAAATCTATCCACCAAGTCTAATGAGGAGGATTCAATACAAAGCAGTATTGGTGGTAGATCAAAGTCTTCTTTAAGTAGCACCACGCAACCAACAAGAATATGTGACATTTTAGAAGCAATTCTAACAGCAAGTTTAACTCCGAAAAACAGTAACAAGATCCATGTTCAAAGATACGATGGAAAGAAAGGATTGAAAAGAGATATCAAAAGTACTAATAATGGTGACAATTCAAGCAAAGACTATGATAATAGAAGTGGCGCTTCCAATGGTAAAAAGAATAATAGCAATCAAGACGAACTGACTGTTCATTTGGTCTCCAATATGGAACACGAATGTCCTGTTGAGTTTGCTGATTTGGTCATTACCTTGGATTCGTGTTCTCCACCTAAAAGCTTTATTCCTCTGCAGAATGTAGATACTATTGCTTTGTTTACGCCTTACTCCATTGATCATTTTTTGAAGTTAAAGGAAAAGAATTCTTTGATGAGTGTGAAGGATGTGGTCATGGATGTTATTTGCAACAAAGACAGAGCAGGTTCATTAGATGATTCTTGGATTTCTGAATATGTAAATGGTTTGAATGGTGTATTACCTTTGAAAAACAACAGCTTGTTCAACAAAAAGGATTTTTTCAACTCCAAAAGTTATACCAAAGGTAACAAGCAGCTAACAGAGCAAATATTGGAAAATTCAAATGATTTGTACGGTGATTTTTTAGAAAACTATGTTAATGGCTTAGACTCAGGTGATTCGATCTTTAATTTTTTGAGATACTTAAAAAATATTGATCATACTATTAATTTCTCAGAATTATCAGATTCAGATATCAGCAATATTAGAAAGCTTATCAAGAACAGAATTCATTTAAGAGACGATGATAGCTTGTTAAATGAAGACAATTTTAAAATTAGTAAAAATCTCATTGTTAATTTTGATCAAAGAATTTTGTATCAGTTGAACAAAGGTTTCAATTATTTCAGTACCAATAAGTTGAATAGAGAACTGTCGACTGAAGAATTATTTGATAAATTACAAAATGAAAAAGAACTCAAGAAGTATGCTGAAAGATTCAACGATTCAATTGATAAGGAAATCGAGTTCTTTGATTCTGAATACAACTCTTTAGTTAAGAAAATTGTTGTTGAAGGTATTCAATACACAAAGGAATCTAACGAAAAGATAGTACAAGGGCTAGAGAAACAGAAAGAATTAAGAGAAGAGATATCTAAACTTAAAGAAGAAGCTAGCAAAAAAGAAAATACTGGCATATCCAACTCAGAAGCTGAAATTAACTCTTTAAAGAAAAAAGTCAATGACAAAATCAAAGAATCCGAATATTTGAAGTCAGAAATCAACAAAGCTGAAAAATCTATAGTTGACTCGGATATTGAACTTTTAAGTATACAACAAAAGTTAGAGACTATTGAATCTGAAATCAAAGCAAAGCTGTCAGGTATTAACTCGAAGAAGAGACAAATCTCAGAGTTGTGTAGTTCTGAAGTTGCAGAAAAAACTAAAAGCATAATTGAAGAAACTAGTAACTTATTCACCATAGTTGCTGAACTTCCTTCCAAGCGTTCTAAAAGACAAAGAAGAAGATGATCAAGATTAGTTATTTCAATTCTTTGTTTTTGTTTTTTTTTTTTAATATATAAAGTTTATCTTTGAATTGAACCCAGCTGAAAGAATTTGACCGTTGTTTAAGATTTTTGAAGTCAAGAGTTTATCTCCCACAATACTCATTGACTCTCTATTTTCATTTATATTTTGTATAAAGCCATTTTCCAGAGTATTTATTTCAACACTTGCATCCTTAAACCCTGTACTTACCAAAACATCATCTTTGAAGTCTATTGAAGTAACAAGGTTTCCTTGATGTACTAATTTTTCATCGATTAAACAATCATTAATTCCGTTAATGTTAATTTTTCTTAAATCAAATATTTTCAGCTTTCCTTGTCCTCCTGTCACTAAAGTGTGATTGTTCCCCAGTAGTTTCATAGCATGGCAAGGTTCTTTGTCCATGTTTTTGGATCTGCCCAACAAAGAACCAGATCTTAGATCGTGCATTTGGATTTCATCAAGAGTTGCTGTAACAAGGAGATGATCGTATTCTGACAGAGACATTGCTGAAAGACCTGATGTATATCCATCTTGTTTGTACAAAATAGTGGAAAGATTATTCAAATCATGCAATGACCATGTTTTGTCTTGTGATATGGTTATCAAATTGTTTGAAGAATGGTTTAAGGAACACACATCGACTATTCTTTCTTTATGTACTGGAGACTGCGTCATAGCACCAGATTTGTTGAGTAAAAGAGTCCCATCTTGGGCACCTGAAGCAATTAAATCACCAGTGGAAATGTATGCTATTGCCGATGTTCTTGTGTTGTTGTGATTATACAAAATCTTGTACTCAGACGTATCCAGATTATAGCTTGATACATCGCCCCTGTGTGTAGAAAAGAGTACCTCATCCTGCCTGTACTCTATAATTTTCGCTATGGCCCCATTAGCTGTAAAATTCGACCTTTTTGTCAATTGAAAGCTACGTTTCTGATCAAAAATGTGATTATTTACTTGCTTCGTTTTAATATAAGTTGGATACTTCTTTATCAGATTTAACCTGAATTTAACGGTTTCGGTGTTGGCTGGTGTGTAAAAGTCATCTTTGGGTACAAAATCGGCCATTTCCTTCCTCTCAACACTCTTAATATCTAGTTATTTGGTTGTATAAAGCCTCTTAATTTTAGTTAAATTTCAAATTTCAAATGCTTGTTTTTTTCACTTGTTTTTTTTCAGTTGTATTTCAAATCCCTTGATGGGATATTTTTCACTGGTCTAATATAATGCCATTTTTTCGTCCCATATGATCATTAATAAACACCTTTTCATGCTATAAGACCAAGCGTGAAGTTGTATAGAACATGTCAATCGATAAGAAGCTTGTAGCTAGATACATTGACAGATTGGAAATTACATTGGATGATGAAAAACAGCTTGAATACCATCTGTCTCAACACTTAAGAATGAATGGGTTATATTGGGCGGCTATTTCTAAGCAAATGGTGGATCAAGAAGTGAGTGATTCTCAAAGGGAATCTTTAGTTTCATGGATCAAGAAATGCATGGATTCAGAAACTGGAGCCTTTTCTCCATATCCTCAGCATGATGCTCATATTTTATCGACTCTATCGGCCATACAACTACTAATAATTTACAACGATGTAGGTTTCTTAAAAGAAAATGTGTTTCCAAATATTCACAAGTATATAAAAAATCTCCAGTTAGACAATGGAGCATTCAAAGGGGATATGTTTACTGAAGAACTGGATACTAGATACTCATATAACAGCTTGCATATACTGTATTACATACATAAATATACACCTGAAATTTTCGGAGATAACAACCTTAATGAAATTGTTGACAAGGGGTTGGCATACCTGAAAAAGTGCTTCAATTACGATGGTGGATTTGGTCTTAAACCACAAAGAGAATCACATGGTGCGCATGTTTGGACTTCATTTGCAAGCTTTGCCATTTGGGACAAGATTGACGAATATTTTAGCAAGCAAGAACTTGAAGAGCTAAAATGGTGGCTCAGTGAAAGGCAAAATTTGGATGGTGGGTTGAACGGTAGACCTTGCAAGCTATCTGATTGCTGTTATTCCTGGTGGTGCTTAGCATCTTTAAAGCTTATTAACTACAGTAAACATTTTAAAGATAGTAAACATGATTGCTTAGAAAGCATCGATTTACATAAATTGAAGGTGTTTATTATAAACTGTCAAGATGAAGTAAATGGTGGTATATCAGACAGACCAGGAAACGTTGTAGATATTTTCCATACCTGCTTTGGCTTGACTGGGATGTCTCTTATAGAAGAAATTTTGAAAGAAGATCAATTTAAACAAATAGATCCTCGTTTTTGTATGTTGAAAAAAATTATTGATACAGTTTAATATATATACAGCTAGTAATCTAAATACCTCTAAATCTTCATTTCCTTCCAGAAATACTTTCTCAAGCATGGGGCATACTCCCACCATCCACATAATGATGTTTCTGAGTTTGATATAAATTTACCAGTGTTAACCACTTGCACTCCGTTGAAACTTGTGTGATATGATGATGCAGATGTATCAATCAAAACAATACTTGTGGGTAAAGGATTCAATTGCAAAAAGTGATCAAAGTCCCAGTTTATCACGTTCTTGTGAAAGAACAAATGTTGTTGAGAAATCAAAGTCTTGGCAACCTTATATTTTTCCTTTTTCTTGTTTTCCAGCTGATCTATAATATTATTCTCATCTTCACTGGCATGGACACTGTCTATTTCAAGATCAATACCACTGGTGATGAATTGATTGTAGTATTTATTGTTAACGATCATAATTTCTTGATTTAGATATATCAGCTTCACAGGATTACTCTTAAAATGACTGTTCTTTAACACACTAGGATAGTTTTGGTTTTTGATAAAGAAATCAGGGATGCCAGATTTTGGGAAAATATCACCTGTTCCAAACCAAGGATCGTTTTCTCCAGGAATAAATATAAACTGTGTTTTCGAATCCAGTAGGTTTTGATACTTGTTTATAATTCCAAACAGAGTATTGAAGTTTTCACTGTATTGTTTGTACACATTTGATATATTTGACATGATATCAACTTTAAGACTCTTAGAAACAAAGGATCCTTGGAAGACTATAAATCTTGGAATTGCTAGCGTATCAGCCTGAAAGGTTTCCAAAACTTTATCAATACCATTCAAGACTCTTTGATCATCCAAGAACATGTCTCCACCTAGGAACGCAATCCAATTTTTTTTCAGTTTCACATTAATGTCCTCCAGTTTCAAGAAGAAATCTTCATTCAAAACGTAGTTCTGTTCTTTATTGATACCTAAATAATCCATTTTATTCAATCTTTTAGAAATAGTCACAGGTCTTGGCTCATTTTTGGGGAAGTATGCATATCTGACATGGAATATTTCTCCAATTGTGAAGTAAATACCCTTAAGAATTAAGATTTCACCTGGTACCAAATAATAATCATTGTGGTCATACTCCATGTTATCCAATTTCAGTTTGACTGTACCACTAGGGTCTTCTAAAATCCATTCATTTTTAAAGTTTTTTCTGAAAATACCACACAAAGTAAAAACCTCCTCGTTTCTACCCAAAAGATCTTTTATAGGATTGAATTTTACGTCTCCATTGGTGCTATTTTTCAAATGTTTAATCTTTATTAGTTCTATTCTGTTTATCAAGGTCTGAGGTTTTGCCAATGGATTAATCACATTTTTATGATTATGCTCCATATCAGCAAATGAAGAGTTTTTCAAGTTAAAAGTTTTGTGCTGGTGTTCATACTTCAATGAGGGAAGTTCATCGTAACTTGAAAACTTGATAAAGTTATGGTAATTCTTCAGCATTGTTTGCTCTTGCTCAACGTCCATTGAAACATTGAATTGATCCTCTTCAACTTCATCCTTCATTACCACATCTTGTACAGAAGTAGAGTTACCTGGTTCAATGTCATTAAATGAGATTTCTATATTTTCATTATTAAAGGAAACTGTATCTTTTTTGCTTTCATATAGATCTTTATAAATTGACATGATATTAGCTCTATCTTCGAATTTTTTTCCGTAATTTCTGCCTATCCATTCTCTAGCAATAGAATCTATGATTTTTTTCGTTTGGTTAAGCTGTGTTGTCCTCCATTCGCCTCCAATGGCCTTATTACCAATTATATAAGCAAGAGTCTGTAAACCACTTGTGGTCAGCAAAAGATTGTGTTGTTTCGTGACGATTCTGTATATGATGGGTCTGATCACATGATTAGGAATGTCAACTGGAAGAAAAATATGTTCCATTTTTGTAGTGTAATAGAGTATATGGTGTTTTTTTTGGGTTCAACTTGTATGCGTATGAAAGTATTCCAGCAGCTAATATTATATAGTATTGAAGTGAACAAATGCCTCTGCATTTTTAAAAAAAAAAAAAAAGACGAAAAAAAATCGCTGTTGACGCGTTCCTCACATGGTAGCGTTGTAAACACAACGCTACCATGTCAAAACATGAATATTCAATATTGAAGACGCGTAAATTGCATAATTTCCCAAAAAGAATACGATTTCCCAAAACGGCGATTTTTCTGTTGTTGATTGAAAGGCGCTTATTCCGTAGGGCAGTGTTTTTCTTCTCAATCGCTCTAAACTCATTTTTTAGTATATTGGGTTTAACTAATACAAGTAGGAGATAAGGAAAGAATAAGAAAACACAGGCAACGCATAAATACAAGGTTTACTAAGGATTTATACTATGGAAATCAATCAAAACAAACTTAAAGCTATTTTAGCAAAAATGAACGTGGATGAGGATAAGAGCAACATCAACGCCAAAAAAATGAAAAAATCTAAGCAACTTGTTGGGGAAAACAAGGCTAATGGGAAAGCTAGACACAGAGTTCAAAAGTTGAACAAAGTGAACAAGACGAAACAGCAGAATAGCTCTATTTTTTCCATATCTAAGGTGCTTAAGTTTTTTTTCAGCAATGACGCCAATAAAGACAACAATGCCGATGAAACTCTATACGACATTCAATCAAGATTTCAGAACCAAGACAAAGTGAAAACGATCAAGAAAAAATTGGTAAACAATTCAAATAAAAGCACCAAAAGCACCTTTGTTGATGATTCGGTATTCAGTTCAAGTAAACGCCCCTTAGTGGATGATTCAATATTCAATTCCAAAGGGAAAAACTACTACAAAACATCTCTTTCCAGAAAGCCACAGAAGGAAGAAGAAGTTGATCCCATAACCCTAAAGCAATTGACGAATAAGTTGTTGGAATACGAAAAAACCATTAGTCTTCTTGAAAAGGCAGTGAGTGATATGTCCAATGAAGTGACATTGATGCAACAGCAACACAAGTACAACAACGGGTTTGTTGACATGTCTTTGATAAAAGAAAAGAGAAAGATCAACAATCTTCAGTCAAGTGATCCTATAATGCAATTTGAGGAAAATAGCAATAACAATATAAATGACAGCTTGAAGAAGAAGAAACACGGCAGTATCATAGCTTTTGATAAATTATCTCCAATAAAAAGACAAAATACATTTTTGAGT
>ERZ794946.514-NODE-514-length-15306-cov-4.179660_pt1 | contig 15306 bp, 10 predicted proteins | sample MGYA00433072_ERZ794946 | MGnify/ENA primary metagenome ERZ794946 (study PRJEB30137, sample SAMN04331413) | food metagenome | isolation source: Y3 must sample point D1 replicate A | place: Australia: South Australia | collected 2014 ...
TTCCATCATGACTCGTCGCTCGAGTCATTTGTTTGAGTACTGCGATCGGCGGGGAAAATTAGGAGAAGGAGCGAAGGAAGAGATAAAAATGTTCTGACATCATCTGTCGCGATTACAATCTTAGAGCTGTCTGGTCCAGGAAGCAAGGAGATAGAAAAGAAGAAGATAGTCCTTGCCTTCCCATTGAAAAAGGAAAAGAGTAGTCTAAGGGAAAAAGAAGATAGAGAGATCCCATCGTTCGTCACACTCGTCACAAAAGACCAAAACTTAGAAACCCAAAGGGACGGCTGATCATATTCCCACACTCGATGCCGTCCATATGTTGCTTTTTCGAACAAAACGCCTGCCAACACCATGCTCAATGCTAAATGCCTCGAAAAGAAAAAGTTCTGAAATGAAGAAAATGGAGGTGACCTAGTTCTCGCCGGAGAAACGTTGTGCGGGAAGATCCAGAGAGTTGGGCCTCGAGTTTTGGTTCACGATAGTGGTCCTGTTTTTGGTGTTGCCAATGGAGTGTACCGATATGGCTGGTGACATAGGTCTCGGCGGAGGTGATTGAGTCCTCGTTAGAGGCTCCTGAATCTGCGGTGGTGCAGGCTTCGACATTGGTTTAGGTTGAGGCTTTTCCGCCATGGGGCTGACCTCCTCGTCAACCTCAATAATTGGAGGACAGTACTCCTTGAGCACCTTCTTGAGTGCTGGCCGTCTGATGGGTTTGCTAAGGAAGTAATTCATGCCTGAATCGAGACAGTCCTTGACATTACTCTCTTCTGCGAAAGCAGTGAGAGCAACAATCGGAGCGTCATAACCCATCTCACGAATGAGTTTTGTTGACTGGATACCGTCTAGATTGGGCATTTGGACATCCATGAAAATCAGGTTGTAAGCTGGTCTGCCAGCGTTCATGGTTTCCTTGACGAAGTCCAAAGCTTCCTGTCCGTCTTTCGCTACCGTCACGTCGTAAATGTCCTCCAGTTTGAGCATTCGAAGCACCACCTCGCGATTCACAGCGTTATCCTCAGCGACGAGCACCCTGATCTTGCTAGTGCCCGTGGCGTCGTTCGTAATTTTTTCCATGGCTGCTGCTTGAGATCCTGGTGATTCCATGGCTTGATTAGATGAGAAATATGGTTGGCTGAGACCAACTAAGCGAGGCTGCGCATCTCGCGGTTGGTTTTGTGCAACAGGTGCCTGAATTTGTGCCTGAGCAATGGTCGGTGATTGGCCGCTGCTAACGTGCGAATGACCTGATCGGTGCGATTGCGCATCGTCGGTGATAAGTTGGCTGACACGTTGTGGTGATCGGGTCCCTTCAAATCCAACGTCGTTGCTGTTATTACCAACGACTGAACTTGCGGTGCTGTCAGATCGTGTCACCACGTGGCGGAGCGGTATCCGCATGGTGAATGTGCTGCCACGTCCCAGCTCGCTGTCCAACTCGATTGTACCTTTCATGAGGGTGGCGAGCTGTGAACAAATACTCAAGCCAAGACCTGTACCTCCGAACTTCTTGCTGAGTGCGAGATCGCCTTGTACGAATGGTTCAAAAATACGTTGCTGGAGGTGCTCCGCGATACCCGGTCCAGTATCCGTTACTTCGAATTCGAATAGAAGAGTACGTCCTGGAGGTGGGGATGCTGGTCGTTCAGAAGCAAGAATGTGGGCGTAGGCATCAGATCTCTCGCGATACGGGTTGATTTCGTTGGCAGTTGCGGAGGTCCTAGCCCCGAATGGTCCAGCGATTGACGCATCAGAGTTCTTGTGCCTGCTGGAGATCGGCTTAGAGCTTCTAGACTGAAGAGACGTCTTACGACTGTTAACCTCTGCGGCTTCGCCAGTGCAGCGAACGGTAAGGACAACAGATCCACCAGCAGGGGTGAATTTCAAGCTGTTTGAAACAAGGTTGATGACCACCTGTAGGATACGGTGAACATCGCCCCATAGAATCATGTCCTTCACACGTCCCGTACCAGCAGGCCCAAACTGAGTACGTTCCTCGTCGGAAGCGAAAATTATACCGTTGGTTGCTTCTGCACCTTGGAAATCAACGCGCAGAGTAATCTGTCCTTCCCTGGCCTGTTTTTCGAAGATAGCCAGGACCTGAGAGCTGACTTCGCGCAGTCGGAACTCCTTGGAATCGAGGCTAAGTTGTTGACCAACCTGATTCTTGCTGAAGGTGAGTAGATCGGTGAGAAGATTAAGAAGGAGATCACCACTCTTGTAAATGATACCGAGGGACCTCTTCAGCTTTGTTGGGTCTTCCTCTTGCATGCAAACAGCACACATACCAAGAATACCATTGAGCGGAGTTTTGAGCTCGTGCGAGATGTTGGCAATGAAGAGTGTTTTGCTCTCGTTGGCAGCCTCGGCTGCCTTCTTGCTGAGTTCGAGTTCTGCGGTGCGTTGCTTCACTCTTTCTTCCAAGCGTTCGTATTGCATCATAAGCTCATCCGACATCTCGTTGAACGTCCGAGTAAGATCGGTCAACTCGTCTTGGACGCAAGTCTTACGTTCCTTGACCTTGCCGGGGATGTGGAACTGACGCCTTCTTTTTTCGTCTTTACGTTCCTGCTTGGATAGCTTGTTTTTCGTGTTCCAGCTGCTCACGGTAGCAAAGAAACCCTCCTTGCGAGCTAGTACTGCATCAGTGTGTTCGTCGTTGCTCCCGTTTCCATCAACGTTGTTGAACATGTCGTGAGAGTCGCGACTGTAGTTGCTTTCCGAGTAACCCATTGGCAAAACCGACCTGCGCGTAGCCTCCCTAAGTCTACGGATGGGAGCGCTCGCAAAGTGGGCTAGGGGCCAAGCGAAGAGTATGACACCGCCAAGAACGGAGAAAATGCAGGTCAAAAGGACTTTGCGCAGGTGACGGATAGGCTGCCAGACTTCTCGCTTGTCTTGTTCGACTATCACAACCCAATCGACCATTTGTGTATCCGGAATAGCGAAACCTACGGACACTCCCTTTCCGGCTTCGTCGTGGGTGCTGATATCACCCCCGGCATTGCCGATCGAGTGTTGATTCTGAGTGAGAGCGGTGGCGACTGCGGGATACCTTGTCAAACGGAAAGGAGGAGGGTTGACTGTTCCAGAGAATCCAGGATGGCGGTCCGAATGCTGTGAAGGTAGAGACCAGACGAAGCGACCTTCAACGTCGGCCGGATCTACGGTGCCAGCTCCAGCTGAATCGTAGATTAAACCACTGGGGAAGTGATTTGTAGTGTTTGTAGGACCAACAATTAACGTGAGACCGGTGGAACCGAGACCTTCGGCTGAGGATATCACATTTCCAATGAGTCTAGCATCGCATACGACGGTCAACCAACCCAAAACGTCAATGGCGGAGGTGTTGTTAATGACAGGCATTGTGAGAGACAGCAGACTGAAAGTGTCGTTGATGTGGTAGGGGCCTAGAAGCAGGGTCGAGTTTGGCGATCGCAGCACATCTCCATTGTATATGGCGCGAGACTCGCTGTATGTGCTGTTGACGGGAACGGAGAAGTAGGTCAGGTTGGGATAGAGCTCGGGAGGATAGCCGTAGTCTGTGTCGCTCAAGTAAACGTCGCTTCCGTTTGGTGCTTTGTAAGGCAGGAGGATGGTCTCGATGTTTTCAGCAGTAGCGTTGAGGACAGAGGCGTAGCCATTGGGACCGTCTGCATCGCGTGGAAAGATTTTTCCTTGCAGCATGAGGGCCTGGCCAACAGCTCCCGAGGCGGGACCAGCGACGGCAGCATCGAAGTCGGTTTGAGCGGAGGCCCAGTTCGCAGCGGTGTTGTTATTTTGCAGGTTGTATCTTCTCAGGGCATTTTGCATGACAATGCGACTAGAGACGAGCTGAACGCTGTTCTGAATGAGGGCCAAGTTGGAAGCAATCTGGGCTGCTTTGAGCGATGCGGTTAGAGAAAGTCTGGTGGTTCGAATCTCGAGAATGAAATTGTGGCTGGTATACTGTGGCATGCGTCAGTGGATGAGCGTGGCTACTGGGGTGACGGGCAGGACTGACCCATGTCGCTATGGAAATAACAGCCAGACCGATGGCAGCGGCCAGCAGGATCAGGCCGGCGAGCTGCTCTCGGATGGGGATGCGCATGGTGAGAGGTGCTATCAGCAGCGGACGTGATGGCCAAAGAAGTCGCCGGCGCGGGGCGTGAACATGAAGGAGTGGACGCGACCGACGGCAGCCGAAAGGAGCGAGAGGAATGCAGACGACGACGAAGACGACGACCGAGATGTAAGCGAAAGATGTTCGTATGCGACGACTCGGGGCACGGCGGCTCAGCAGTCGACGAGGGCCAGACTGGTTGATCTGCCGATCAGAAGAAAAGCAACAAGCAACCAGTGGGGACGCCTAATCCGACAAAAGTCAAAAGCTCCTTTTCTGAAGTTGCAAGCGAGAGCCAAGCGACCAAGGACGAGATGTTCTGGGGGTTGTTGTTGTTGATGTTGATGGCAAGGCAGAGGATAAGGAATAAGGACGGCGACCGAGGGAAACACGACGGAGCGATCGGCTCTCAGGGAACGGGATAGACGAGCTAATAGGACAGATGAATGGCAGCGTGCATTGTGGCTTCGTGCGCAGCGCAGCATCCTTGCCCTGACAGAAAATACCAAGATCCAAGCCGCTCGAACACGCCCACTCCCGTCGTCCATTAACCAAAACCTAATTTGGCTGTGACTTCTATCCGCCTCTGTCCAAGGAATGCAATTGGCAGTTGCACGCGCCAAGCACGTGGACGAACCTAACCTGCGATAGCTGCAAACAGCCTCACGCTTCCACCGATTTCAAGAAGTTCAAGAATCAAGAATCTTCCAAGTTCGCAGTCTCAAGAATCAAGATGCGCTCCGACGCTCCAAGATCAATACGTGTGTGCATTTATCTTGACCCTCGGCTACAGACCCCCTGCCTGCTGCTGAGAGACAACGCGCGCCTGCCAGATTCGCAAATTCCGCTGTACATCTCGAGCTCTCACATTCTCCTTTCGATCCTTCAACTCCCAAACTGCTCGACTTTCTTTGCTTCTTTACAAGCATCAGCCATATCGTTGAGCTTGATCACACCACATGTTTCGCTGCTTGTCACCCTGCTTTGCCCTACCGTTGAACCTGCCCTCCTGCTGAAGTACCACGCGTCCGAATCGATCGTCTCACATCCCCAGCTTACCCACCCCGATTGAGCCATGCTGCAACCCATCTCACTTCAAATTCTCCCACAGACTGTCATCGGGAGCTGAATGAAGCATGACTTGATGATTTTTCTCCTGGTCAAAAGTGTTGTACGTCTCGACAGCAATCCTCTGAACCATAAGCGATGTTGTTAGTTGGCATCAACCTCTCGCCAATGCGCGAGACGCCTGAGGAACATCAAACGCTCGGCCGAATACCGAGGTGAAGTGTCATAGCCCCAGGTGCCCGCAATCACTTTAACGAAGGTGGAGATTTGTTTAAGCTGCATCATAGCTTCTATAGATCGATGACATATACGAGGTCAGTTAATTAGGATAGCCGTCTCTCTTCACAACTTCCCGTCCACATCCAAAGTCATGATGGCTTGAAAAGCGCTCGTCGTCGTCGATGAAGAACAAAGAACTACCAGTTGATTTCTGCCCTGACGAACCGCTGTCATACAAAGTCCGTCCGCCGCTAACGAAATTTGCCTGACGCTAATTGCTCAAGAACGCATGCCGCTAGTCACCTATTTTCCGGCTACTGCTAATGCCGAATCGCGAAGGAGAATTGCTGCGATTTCTCGACGAGTTCAAGTTTTATGGCATCGCTCATGTCCGGCTTCTCGAATCGTCCAGCAGAGACTTGGGAAATGTTATGAAGGGGCACCTCGAAATCGATCTCCGAGCTCGTTCTTGGAGAACATCTTCAAATTTGTTGTCGCTTTTCCCCTCGCTCGAATCTCGTGAGATGGATACGAACATCTTCTTGAGACATCCAACGGCCGTGTAAATTTGCTGTTGGCTTGTCTTCTGCGCCATTCTTCTCGACAAAGACGGTCATGAGCTTTGCTCTTCCGCGACGTATAGGTACGACAACCGCCATAGCCCAAGCCAGGACTACGTTCTCAAAACTCTCAGATGCCGTCTGTTCCCGGTAGCCTTCACATAGGTAACCGTTTCCTATACCACTCCCACTCTATTGCGCCAAGAGCACAACGGCTGGCTACAATACCCATGCGGCTCGGGATTCCAGACTTTAGAAGTCCCTGGAAAACCGTCGAATGTAACTGCAACACATCGGAACCTGAAACAGCTCTCTTTACGAGTCGAAGTTGGCTCATGGAATCTTGTACATGACTTTCAAGTCCATCGCCAAGCAGTCAAGCTGGCGCGGTATCCCGGCACCTGGGAAGCCAACCAACAAGATCTCTTGGTCCTTGTTGATCCGCGTAACTCTCAGTACACGCAGAGACATCAGTGCCGCGGTCCTGTCGTTGAGTATCACGGACGCGTACTGGCCGAAGTCTCGGCGCCAAACCCGGCGGAGACACCGCCGAGATGTGCTCAAGCCGTCCCTGCGAAATGTTGCATACGCCTTCAACCCGTTCTCAACCGCAGCGAGTCCAGGCAGGCACATGTCGGAGTATGCATCCGAGTCTTGGGCTATGTTTGGTTATTGACCGATCTGGTTCACCAAGAAACGTGAAGGTAGTGTCCTTGACATGGATTCGAGGAGACGGCGGACTTGTAGTGGTCGATAGCACAGCGTTGTTATCGCGACTCCTTCAAGGTACGTGGATTTTTCAAGTGTATCATTGACATTTCATAGCCTGGTGTACTTCATTACTCTATCATTTATTCGCCCTCTCTTAATTAGAGCTTGGCTGCTGGGGCATCGGAGATGCGTTGTCCAGCCTCGTTCAGACGGATCTGAATACCCTTTACCAGAGCCTCTTGTAGAAGAGCACCAATCTCGACTGCCTTGACTGCGTTACGGAGCTTCAGGGGGAGCGCAGTGTTGTCGAGACAAGCAGCTGCAAATTCGTTGGCCTCCCCTACGAAGGCCTGTTCGAATCTGCCATAGTAATGAGCAGGAATCTCTCTGGTGACACCTTGTGCGCCATAGTATTGCACGTGATTCTTCTGAGCAAGGCCGTTGACAGTCAGCTTTCCCTCCGTGCCGATAATCTCAGTCACGTCTTCTTGACCATGAGCCATCATTCTCGAGCAGTAGAAGTTGGCCACTCTACCGTTCCAGAACTCGACGATACCCATGGCGTTGTCGTAGTCGTTGTACTTGGCCAGCTCAGGTTGAACAGCTCGTACACCGTATGCTGAGACACTCTTGACTTGGATGTCGTCGCCGAAGAACCAAAGAGCGAGATCGATGTCGTGGACAGACATGTCCACAAACACACCTCCAGACCAGGCAGCGTACTCAACGAAGAAGCCACTAGGGTCGTGCTTGTCGCATGTTTGACTGCGAATGATTGTGGGTCTACCGATCAAGCCTCTGTCCATCTTTTCCCATGCATCACGGTAAGACTCGTCGAAACGACGGGAGAAACCACACATGACCTTCAGGTGAGGGTGCTTGAGTGCTTCGTCCAGGACTTGCTTACACTAGGACAAGGTCAGTACTCAGGAATGGATATGTGTTCAGACAAAACTCACGACAGGGATACTGGTGGAGAGAGGCTTCTCGCAGAGGACGTGTAGGCCCTGGTGCATGGCCTTGATGGCCTCCTCGGCGTGGACCGATGTGGCAGTTCCAATGACTACAGCTTGCAGGCCTTCTTGCTTGATCATCTCATCGTAGTCGGTGTAGAGTGTGACTCCGTGGGGCTCCAGGTTGGTTCTAGCCCAGGCGAGCTCTTTCGGGTCAGGAGTGAAAGCTGCTACGAGCTCTGCGCGAGGAGTGCGGTGCAGGAAGTTGATGGCATGGCGAGCGCCCATACGACCAAGGCCGGCAGCGGCAATCTTGAGCTTCTGAACCATGTTGACGTTCAGGGTGTATGTGTTTTCGTGGGAGAGGTGCAAGCGAAGGACAATGGGTATGAGGTCTGAGAGAAAGATGTCTACCTCAACACTCCGGCAGATCCATCCTTTATAACCTACTACATCCATATGATCCTACAGCGCATTTCTTACCTCTCTCGTCCACGCCCACTACGGTCCTTGAGAACTGTGGAGATGCATAGCAGATAAAAACAGAAGTGGTAAGAGGGGGTGCGAGTGTGTGGAGTAGCGGGGTTTGTGGGGCCTTCCCAAATCGATGCCTGTGACAAAATGAGCAACTTTTCCTCCGAGACAGAGGCAAGACATTTTCCGAAGACATCTGACCTGCAATTTTCTTCTCGTCGCGAGATTGCAACAAAGAGTCCGCGAGCTCCATTTTCGGTGTCACCTTACGGGAATTACTCACGCGTAACATATTGCTAGTACCTCCGAGGGATGCAATGAACGGCGGAGAAAGGCTTGCGTGGTAGGAGTTTCTTCCTACATTGGGCAGCCGCCCGAACCCCTCGTATCGCGCATGATGTACTGACCGCTTTCACCACCACAGTCAACAGTGCCGTTCACGGCATTTGAGATGCGATCGCAAGAGGCCAAGATGCTCCCGGTGTCTCAAGGATGATGTCGATTGTGTGAGCCGGGCCGAGCTCCCCGAGCAGCCGAAGAAGAAGGCAAGGTGAGATGCCGAAAATCGATTTGGCTCGTTGAGGACAACTTGATATACTGTTTCGAATGATAAATGTAAGATGTTACTAACTTATTCTTAAGGCTCGCCAATCCATCCAAACATCAACCACAGTTTCCTGCCGACCAGCCATGGTTTCGAGTCAAAAAGGCATTAGTGTTCATTGACGAGAATGAATCAACAATCTTCGGAACTGGGCAAGTCCTGGACTTCGAAGAGGAAACAGAAGATCCGACGCAGCTAATAGGAGAGACATCTGACCATGCTTCCACTTCAAACATTGAGACGGCACCTACAGGGAATCACGATCAAACAACAGACTACATACAGGCTTCAGAAGAGCCTATTGAGCCCGCTGGAGACCCTCACCAACCTCAGGCGACAATACGCTTTGAGACGCTCGTTGAGGCAGCTGCTGAGTGTAGAGCTGAGCGCTCACGTAGCGCTCCGACAGATCTCGCTACGGAGCCCATAGCTGACACTGCCTTCCCAACGTCAACAAGTGGCATATCACCACCCATATTCGAATTCGCGCTGGATGGTGGGACCTCGTCATCCCACACCTCTCTTCATCAAAGTCGATTGTCAGAGCGTAACGATGCCTTGTCACCACACAACTTCCGATCCTTTGGGTCGCCCCGAGATCCTTCTACAGGTCGCATCTCCACCATCTCTCCGGAAGCGGCCTTCTCTTTACCTACAACGCCTATATTGTCCGCACACGAAGGCCGGCTGATGCAACACTTTATCGAGCATCTCGCACCTAGCATCGATGTGTGCAGTCAAGAGCAGATTTTTGGGCGACTTGTCCCTCGGATGGCTTTCTTGTCGCCTATTCTACTCACAGCCATCTTTGCGGTTGCCTCAAAGCATATATCTAAGACGATAGAGATGACCGATCCGACCCCAGAGTGCTACTTTCAGGAAACCCTGGACCATCTGATACCTGTATTGAACGAGCCTGATGCGCTTGTCGAGGATTATGTGCTGGCTGCAGTAGTGATCTTGAGAGTCATGGAAGAGATGGACAGTACGTGCTGGAACAACGATATCATACCTCGATGCTGATAGAATGCAGTTTCACTCTCCGGATACGATCAACAGAGCCATCTGCCCGCAATACATGCTCTCATCAGTGCACAAGAGCGATTTGCCACTCGAGGTGGTCTCCGACAAGCAGCTTGGTGGGTAGGGTTTCGCCAAGAGATGGTCGTCGCCTTCATCAACCAAAGACCGATTGTGCCTGTATTGGAGCATTGTAACCTGGACCGATCATTCTCAGCAGCGGATGACTGCACTTGGACCAACCGGATCATCGTACATTGCGCAGATGTTATCAACCATTGCTTTCAAAATGGCTCGCTCGATCAACAAACCTATCAAGCACTTCGAGATTACGGAGAAGCCTGGATGGCCCACAAGCCTCGATCTTTCAATCCCATATTCCAGTCGCAGCCTTCAGGGATGGGATCGTCGTTCACAAAAACCTGGTACGCCGGTGATACTATCGCTAAGGGCATTCAGCACTACCATCTGTCGAAAATACTACTTGTCGCTCATGACCCAAACATACCAAGACTGGGGCTTCAAAGGAAGGCATTTGAGCATACTGTTGACGTTCGTCCTTCCTGATTGTTTCCATTTGCTTGCATCCGCTGATTTTGATACAGGATCAACTAAGGTCTCACGCGAGAACCCTCTGCGGTATTGCTCAGGGTGGTTGCAAGACAGCAGCCATATGGGTCACGACATGCATGGGTATATCATGGTGTGGAGATCGATTTACCTCTCGCGCAGAGCAAGAAGAGTTGCTTGAGATTTTGAGATACACCGACAGAGTTCATGCTCGACATACTCTGTCTACGCAAAAGCACCTCATACAAGCATGGGACTGGCCTATAAGCACCTGAGAGATTGATGTTGGACTGAAAATGATCATTAATCTCTACCTCTTCTAATCATTAGTCTCTGTGTCCTTCGATCATTGGTTCATGTGCCTCCCGATCAAAACTTCATGCACAATCCCACAAGCGCTTCGCATTGTCTCGGAATACCAGATCTTTAGCGCCGTCAAGCTCTTCGGTCCAGTCGAGACACCTGGACACGAACGGTTTAACATCCAAGCCTTCAAAGCGTGTGTGTGGCCAGTCGGACGCAAAGACCATCCTATCCTTTGCCGTGTTCAACAACAACTTAGCGATGGCTTCTGATCCGGCCATACTTTCGGCATCGATATCGTAACGGTAATGTGCCGAGAGCTTGACCCAGAGGTTGTCAGCCTGCGACAGAAGCGTCGTCAAATGCTGCATGCCAGGCACATTTGATGCGTCCGAGGGATACGATGGCCAGCGCTTCATATCGGGAGCACCGAAATGAGCAATACAGACCTTGACGCCAAGTTCAGGTATAACATCAGTGATGAAGCGGAGCTGTTCAAGATCTATGAAGAGCTCGACAACCCAGTCAAGCGGCTTTACGATATCCGCATATTTGCGTAAAGTTTTCTTCACAACCTCTGGATCGAAGGGCTCGTTTGTGGACTTGAAGTTCAGTCTTACGCCTCGGACGCCCAATGCATGCCATTGCTTCAATGTATCGGAGGCAATGTCGTCAGGATCGAACGCCACGACGCCTCGGCCGCGTTCAGGTCCAATCTCCTTGAGAGCGTCTAGAAGACAGGAGTTGTCGTTTCCGTAGATGGATGGTTGGACGAGTACGATATTGTTTATACCAATCGTTTTTTCGAAAGCCATGGCGTGGTCTAAGCTGTGTAGAGATGGTTTGTAGGCGGCTGTTTTGGCTAGAGGATAATCGGGAGAAGTTACGTGCATGTGACTGTCCCATGCGCCTTTTGGCATTCTATCGGTGATACTGCTTGACGATACATTTCGTCTGATGCTTTGTTGGATCATGGACCTTGATCTCAGACGGCAGAGACGACGAGCGGCTGAGCTGAAGCCGGCGTGAGAGGTGGGCAATTGAGAGCGGCCAGATCAGAGCTGTATTTACCTGTTCATTGCAATCACGGCGGTAATTCCACGTTGGTTGTCAGTCGCGATATTCTTGGCTCTCAAGTGACATCGACTGTGTACTCGGGCGTGTTGTTCAAGAAACGGCAGAGGTCATGTTGGCGCGAAAGCGGGGGTCATGAGACCCGAACGATGGACGGGAGGACAACACTTTTCGCAGCACTTTCCACACAACCTCTATACAAACATCTTTGACCGGGCCAGGCTGCTTTGAGTAACAGTTCGGCGTCTATCGATACAGCAGTTGGAGAGACGCGTTGCTACAGGGAGCAAAATTAACAAAAGAGAGAAATCAGGCCATTGCAAAAGACGTCATTACTTTGAAGCTTCAGAGTCGCAAAACATTGGGGACGAGATTGTTTTCTCCGAGGGACATATCCGAACATACGGATCGATCAATTGGATGAGACAGTCGGACTTCAAGACAGAGCCAGATGCAACTAATGCTGTAGCAATGCCTGGTCTGGTGCGCAAACTCTTCATGCAAGTCTCCGGCCTCGAGAGTACAAGCACAGGCATGATTTGCTAACCAAGACAACAGCTGCGCCGCCGCAGATGGTCTGCTGCTCCAACCTCTCTCGCAGCGAAACCAACAATCTTCCTCTCCTCCTGTAAAGATCGACTACAAGACGCATGCTATCAGCCCCTCGCTCCACCAGGACTCGGACGACTCGACCGGCGAAGGACTCGAAGCTCATGGTCTTCTCGGTAAGCATGCTACCCGACTCGAGCCGTCATTCCTTTTCTAACACTCCCCAGGTCTCCTGAACCTCGCATCGTCCTCATATCTCGTCGCCATCTCCAAGCGTGAGCAAATCGCTCAGATTCGTGGAAAGCCCATATACGTCATCACCGATGTCGCTCTGATCCCTCTGGCCTCGCAGGCGGAAGCACAACATGCCATTCAGCAGGCAAAGCAGGCTCTGAAGAGTAATAAGCCCGAGTCTCTGGACACGAGCGACGATGAGGAGGACTCGACCAGTACAACCGCCGACGATGAGCAGGACGACAACGCGTCGGTAGGCTCACCAGATGAGCCGCTGAACGTACCTAAGGGCTCGGTGAACAAGGCTACTACCGTGGTCGCCGATGTCATCAAGAACAAGGGTCAATATGGTCGCTTCGCACAGCGCTGGTTCTCCAAGGGCGGTTGGAAGTCTGACGGCATCCGCAAACAAGGCATGAGCGCCAGCGAGGACGACCTATCTCTGACCCCCGAGCAAAAGAAGCAAGCCGAAGAATCTCTGCCTGATGACAAGAAGGACGAAGTGGAAAGCGCCCCTGTCAACACTCAATCTCAGACCTCTCCCGAGGAGGAGCATTCAGACACCAAGCCAGAGGTTGTCGCATCTGGCGAAACCACTCTTACTAATCTCATCCCAAGAATCCTCAAGACGACAAAGTTGTATTTTACCTCACGAAGCTTTTACTTTTCTTACGATTACGACATTTCACGCAGCCTTTCTCGACAAGAGTCAGCCTCTGCTTCTATTCCGCTTCACAAGCGTTTCGATCCTTTGGTGAGCATCTTCGTTACATACTTCAGCTCGAACGTCTGCTGACATGTCTAGTACTTCTGGAATCACAATCTCGCCGAGCCACTGATCGAGGCTGGTCAGCATAACCTCGCCCTTCCTGTGATTCAGGGCTTTATTGGCCAGCGCGCTTTTACCGTAGATGCCGCCGAGAATGAAGAGAACAAGATAGTCGATTCGAAACAGGAGGCCTCGGAGGTCGTCAAGGTCCAGGAAGATGCACAGAAAGAGGATGCAAATACGAACGACGACAAGTCTCAGCCCAAGGAACTGCTGTTGACTCTTATCTCCAGACGCTCCGTCAAGCGTGCAGGACTGCGCTATCTGCGTCGTGGTATTGACGATGACGGCTATGTCGCCAACAATGTTGAGACCGAGCAGATCCTTGCCACACCATCGTGGGACTCTAAAGACAAGGTCTTCTCCTTCCTACAGATCAGAGGATCCATCCCGCTTTTCTTCTCACAAAGCCCTTACAGCTTCAAGCCTATTCCTATCCAGTATGGCTCCGAGGCAACCAACCAAGATGCCTTCAAGAAGCACTTTTCCAACATGCTCGAGCGCTATGGAGAAGTCCAATGCGCTTCACTGGTCGACAAGCATGGCACAGAAGCAAAGATTGGAGAGTCGTACGAGAAGCACGCCAACAGTCTGAACACTTCCGGTGGCGTCTCTGGCAAGCAGGTTGGGTTCTACTGGTTCGATTTCCACACTGTCTGCAAGGGCATGAAGTTCGAAAACGTTTCAATTCTGATGGACACGCTAAGGCCGTCTATGGAGTCGTTTGGATGGACTGTTCAGCAAGATGGCAAGTTCATTAACACCCAAACCGGTGTTCTGAGGACGAACTGCATGGATTGCTTGGACCGAACGAACGTTGTTCAGTCCGGCGCCGCTGGCCTCGCTCTCCAGGATCAGCTTGCACAGATGGGTCTCTCGATCAATCTTCAAACTGACCCTAAGACTTCGTGGTTCAACAACCTGTGGGCTGACAACGGCGATGCGATCTCTCGTCAATACGCAGGTACCGCTGCCCTCAAGGGAGACTTCACCCGCACTCGCAAGCGAAACTGGCAAGGTGCTCTGAGCGATTTCAGCTTGACCTTGAACAGATATTACAACAACATCTTCGGCGACTACTTCCTACAAACTTGCGTGGACTTCTGGCTCGGCAACGCTGGCCCTCATGTGTTCGAAGAGTTTGAAACCGACATGATGAACCAAGACTACGCCCTCGATATGGGTCGCATCCGCCAGAGCGCCATCGAGACCTGCGTTCGCATTGTCCTTGAAGACTCAGCAGACATGGTCTCGGGCTGGACGCTCTCCTGCCCTGCCTCGGCAAACACCCTCCGCTCTCTCCCCTTCGAGGAATGCATCGTTCTCCTCACCGACACCGCACTGTACTTCTGCCGCTTCGACTGGGACACCGAAAAGGTCGGCTCCTTCGAGCGTGTCGAACTCGTGGATCTCGAAAGCATCAACTACGGCGCCTACATCACCAGCACCCTCGGCCCCACACACATGGACGAAAAGAAGAATGTCGGCTTTGTCGTCAAGTACTCCTCCCAAACACCTGCTATGGTGCGCACCAACACACGCAGTCTGGCCAACGAGAAGGAAGCAAGCGCTGCGGAGAAGGATGGCAAGAAGACAGACGTCAAACCTGCTGAGAGCAGACTACTGGCCTTCAAGGCGCTACCACCCAGGAACTCGGCGTCTAAGGGAAAGAATGCTGAGGGCGAAATGAGTGAGGTGGAGATGGTACGTCATATTTGCGAGGAGATTGAAAGACTCAGCAACAAGGCGCTTGACAAGCAATCGATCACTGCCGAGGGCGCAGAAGATGAAGGTGGTCGCAAGCTGAAGGCTGAACAGAAGGACGTCATTTCTGTCGCTGAAGCCAAGAAAAGTACTGGCTATCTCGAGTCCCTTGGATACTCGCTGAAGAAGTTGGTTTGGTCGTAGAGGCTAAAAGAGGAAGAAGAGATGGGCAACAAGAGACATACTATGGGGAAGGTTAATAATTACGAGGGCGTCTGTACATTTGCAATGACTTGATGAACATTTCGATCGTTCTTTCTTTGTTCTGTCGT
>ERZ794946.515-NODE-515-length-15306-cov-2.762114_pt1 | contig 15306 bp, 11 predicted proteins | sample MGYA00433072_ERZ794946 | MGnify/ENA primary metagenome ERZ794946 (study PRJEB30137, sample SAMN04331413) | food metagenome | isolation source: Y3 must sample point D1 replicate A | place: Australia: South Australia | collected 2014 ...
ATTGAAGAAGCTTTAAAATTTTGGCAATTCTCATTTCAAAAGAAGTATAGCATGGATGATTTCAATAAGAATTACAAGTATAATTTAAGACACAATTACGGGTTGGAGGGTTCTAGAATCAACTTCAAGCCTTGGGATTGTAATCAAATTTTGAATAAAGATCCTCCTTCTAATGATATGTACCATGGTTGTCCATTCAGAGATTGGAACAAAAACAAATTAGTTGACTACTTGAGTAAATCTAAAAACGTCTATACAAACGACAACCTAACTAAGTTTGATATTAATACAATAGTTGACTTGAAAAATCAAAAGGATTATATGATGGCTTGTACTAGATACTTTGAATTTACAAAGGATGTACTACCACATAATGAAATGATCACTCACCCAAATCTATATTATCAAAGATCTAAAACAATCCAAGCAAATAAAGGCGGTAAGGAATAGTTATATATAATCTTATATCAGCATGATTAAAATAAGATTCTTCTTCTTTTTTTTTTTTGTTGTAAATTTTCATTTCTTTTCTAACTTCAATATTAACACATTATCCATTCAAGAAATCCGTTATATTTATATTCTTGTTTTCAGAAGTCTTTCCAGGTCCTTCTTTGCTGACTTTGTCACTTTGTATGTCCATGTCTTCATTTACCGTGAATGTACTCTCTAGTTCTATATCTGTATCTGCCAAGTTAACTCCATCCAAGATGTTTTTAAATTGTTCGTTTTTGTTAGGTTGTAAATTTCTTTCTTTTAGAATATTTACAACCCAATCATCTTGGGGTAATTTATCTGGGTTTGAATCATTGTCTATGTTAAAACTTCGAGCACTAGGGGAAAGATTTGGGTTATCCAATTCCTCGAAATGTTGAGATTTTGTTCTTTTAAGAGGTTTATTATCCACGTAGTACAATTCATCTAAATCAATTATCTTCCTAAAAGGTAGCATATGCGAATAAAAATTCAAAAATCTGGTTCCAAGTGGTATTTTTACTTTATCTTCTTCCGCCTGTATTATATCCCCTTGTTCAATCAACCTACTCACTTCTTTACTACTGTACCAATTTAATCTACCCAATTTCGTCTTGTTGGTTAAAAAATACTTGTCTTCAATGCTCAAAGTAGATTTATCTTGTGGTTTTAAATAATTATTGATGATCAAATCTTTTTGGTAATTGGCCCATGAGAATTTTAATGGCTTCTCTATAATAAAAAAAATTAGTAAATCAAAAAGACAATTAGCTGGATGACACAAAGCAACTATAATTGTAATAGGTAGAATTGGCCCATGTCTTAAATCATGAAATTTTTGCTCGACATTTTCAACTAATGGTACAAGCCACAGTAAAAAATAACTTAAAGGATAAAGAAAGATAGTGTTTAATTGTTTTTTAAATTTCTGTCGGTTTTTATTAAACTCGGTAATAACCATGTCAGAGAATTCAAGTCTGATGATGTCTATCTGGTTTTCGCTATCGTTACTATCATTTGATAAGTTCTTGAGTCTTTTTCTAATTTTCATTGTTTGCATCACATAGCTCAAATATATTGCTAAAAATACTACCAAAATCGACAGCAAGGCAACGTACCTGAACAGCCAAGAAAAGAACAGACTGTAGTAAAAAGGTGTTTGAGGCACACTAATTATTGTTGCGTATGGTTTGTAGCCGCCTAGTTTGGATGTATGAGTCAATTTTATTAATCCCTTGGTTTTACTAATGGTTACATTTTCAGAAGATAAATCAATGGGAGTATTAATATTGATTAAAACCAAAGAAGATACCAAAAAAGAATAAAATATTGTTATTCCATATATGTAGTAGCGAAAGCTGAACAATCCGCCTTCATATGAGTTTGTCTTTTTTGAGTATACTCTCCAGTTGGGGAGAAATATGAGCACAGCAAAATGCCAGGTTAGAAACAACGCCATTGCATCAGCAGATGTGAGCATTATATGTGTGAAGTACCCCAATGTGTTGTATGCTACCGGCTCATCAAATATGTTATAATGGCTTATTTGAAGAATTGTGTATATTGTAAATAAGACGCATTTCAAAAAATCTACTGTGAACACTATGGTCAAGATTGTATGTCTGAATTTGAAGTGGTTCTTATGAAGGTTTGTTATTAGTAAGATGTTGATGATCCCGCAAACACTAGATGGAACACCCACAACTAATGCTAGAATTTGAAGCATCGTAGCCACTCTGCTTGTAAAAGCACTGAATAATCCAGGCACTCCTAGTCCTTGGTTCAGTTGGGTAGTTTCTATTTTTTTTGTAGTGCTCATCGAATAAAAGTAAGGGTTGGTATTTATTCGTTAAAATATGGATTTAATTAAAGAATATGGTGCTTCAATGGTGTGTTTAGATTGATCTTAAACACAATTTTACTAATAGAGAGTATTTCTAAAAAATATGATATATATTTTCGATGATTTCACACAATTGTTGACGGTTTATATGTTCTTAATCCCTTTTTAGGCTTATATTAATATAAGTGATTAAAGCGTATTTAAAGCCTTTTTTTCCCCCATGTAATTATGGTCACGTTTTTTTGCTTTTTTTAGGGGATTTAAAATTTAAATATATGGAGCATAATTAGGCTAGGAAACCAGGGTTTATTAGAGTCGAAACCCACACAATGATAGCTAATTTAAATGTAAATATGATAGTGGTTAATGTGGTTTAAGTTCTACTTTATAGTAGGTATATTACACAATGATATATATATAAAGAGTCAGTAGACTTTTTTTTCACTACTGAAAAAAAAAACAAATAGCAGGACCATCTATTTCTTGACTGGTTTGGATTTATAACTCTTAATGTAGAAGGAGATAAACAAGAACAAGTAAGAGGTTAGGATCAAGTAACCGTAAGCAGCAGCATCTTGAGTACCGTAACAAGTACCTTTATTAGGTAAGACATCGTTGAAATATTTATGAGCGTAGAAAGTATAAGTAGCAAAGTAAACAAATACTAAATCAATAACGAATTGAATGATTTGGAATCTAGTAACCCAAGCCTTCCACCATACTCTAATACCACTAGCAGATAAGAAGTAGTAGAAGTACATGACAACATGGACCCATAAGTTCAAGGAAATTGGAACCCATTCAACAGAAGTTCTACCCATCAATTGGGAGTAACATAACAAAGCAGTGGCACCGTGGTGGTAAGTGTGTAAAAACAACAAGTTTTTTCTCTTCAAAATCAAAAATACAGTGTCAAACAATTCCCAGTACTTGGTTAAGTAGTTCAAGTAATATAAGGTAATCAAGTTTGGAGCAAATGCTTGTGGGGAACAGATAGCATAGAACAAACCATGGTTGTAAACCAAAGGAACAACTTGTTCAATGATCAATAGTAATAAAATCAAAGAACCAGTGGTTAATAACAAGTTGTGTAATTGGAATAATCTTGTTAACTTCAATGGTTTGGCATTGAATGATCTCAATAAAAATTGACCTCCAAAGATGATGATGTAGTAAACAATGATGACATAAATAGCATGGTAACCATTAGCCATGAAAGTTTCGTTGTGAACAAATTGGAAATTGTCTGCTTTGTAACCAGTAATCTTGTGGAATACATAGTCAAACAATGGCCATAAATGTAAACCAAAAGGTCTATCTATGCTAGGTTTTTGAACTGATATCAAATCAGAGACACTCTTGATATTGGAAACAAATAAGTTGTGATCTTGATTCATATTTTTAATATAATGGCTTATAAATCTTTCAAGGTTGTTAGTTGTGTTGTATTCTCTACGTGTATGAGTGAAGGTGTACTAAATTAATGCTTAATATTTCAATAATTTTTAAGATATTCCTTTAGTTGTTGTTTGAAAAAAAAAAAATAACCACAGGTTGAAAAATTTTCACGTTATAGAAGTTTCCTATTTGGGAAATTAGATCATAATATAGAGGGAGCTGTGTTGTCACGTGCTTAAAGCCAATACTGGCTAATGGGTCGTATCCTTTGCTGTCTTCGTAAGCATACATAGTTTCGTTGTCTGTGAGTATCCTCTGCTGTCTTCATAAGCATACATAGTTTCGTTGTCTGAGCGTATCCTCTCCTCAATTATATAAACTTAATGCTGGCTACTACATCGTATCCTCTGTCGTCTTCATAAGCATACAAAATCTCGTTGTCTGAGCCATCTTTAGTTTTTTTTATGTCCAAGTTCTTGTCTTTATTGACTTTCAATAATCTAATCTTCTCAGCAATAATACATCTGATTAACTCACCAGTTTCAACATATCTTATTTCAATAAAATTAGTGTTGAATGCTAAAATGTATGGATAATACAAACAGAAATGCTGAGGAATACCTTCCCAATAAATAATGTTTGAGTCTTTCTTTCTCCATCCTTGGGAATTTACAAAGAAAGAAAGTTCTTGATAATTTAACAAAAAGTTATTCCCGATTCTGTATATCTCCATTGGTTTCAAGTATCCGTTGTTGGAATTACTGGATGTATTAACAGCATTCATGTTTGTGGAGTCGGTGTTTGTAGTCGTGATACTACCGTTATCCAAGACGATAGTTGTGGTTCCTATACCGTTGTTGTTCATTTGTTTTATGGCAAATTCTAGAGATGTATCAGCAGGGTCTAATAAAGGCTCGTGAGCATTTTGAGTTACAGATACAATTTGGAAACCCTTTTTACAACCTATGCACAGATTATTTTTTAAGAAAGATATGGAAACAGGTTCACTATCAAATGACACTGAAGTAATGTTCAATTTATTTTTTATGTTGTCTAAATGCATTAAGTTGTTCAAGTCAAAGAACTTTATTATGTTTCCGGTTATAGTTACTATCAACTCCTTATTGGCACATTTCCCAATTTTGAATAAAGTACAATTGGTCAATAATTCTTTGCAATTTTGCTTCAAGTATTCAAAAGTATTGTTTTGTCCTATGATATCATTCAAGATCATCATCTTAACGTAATACAACTTCTTGTCAATTAGAATTATCAGAATTTGCAAGTCTTCCAATACAGCAATCTGTTGGATTTTATTATTCAAATTGTTGACTAACTTCAATGGTGGTGATAATACAAATTGTTTAGAATTTATTATAGGTTTTTCAATCATTGTACACATGGATATGCTTTGGTTGGTTAATACCAAATTCTTCTTTCCGTTATCAAAACTCTCCAAGGAAATAATCTTGTTATTATTGTCAAATACCTTTTCACTTAACTTATAAAGATTGAATATGTTGTAATTTTGTATTAGTCTCAATTGTTCTTGTTTTATCTTATCTAGTAAAGTTGTAATGGCAGCTATCTGACCACCATAAAGGGTTATTTGGTATCTCTGTTTAGCACCATAGTACAAAAAGGTAATAGCCATAGAGTTATGAGAAATCGTTGACAACTTTTGGTTTTGGTTGAGGTCCTTGATAGAATTTGATGATCGTCTTCTATATGAAATTGGACTTGAAACATCATCATCGTCCAAAGTTTTAACAATGTTGTTAATTCCTGAATTGTAACTGAAGTTGTCATTTTTTTTCAAACTTGTAGCATTGATGGACTCCGAAGATTCTAAGACACTACCTGAACAACCTAAATTATAGCCAATATACTTTCTCAAAGATGTATTCATATCTTCTCCGGAAATTACAAATAATAAAGGTAATGGAATTGGTCTTTGAAATACTTTGTGCTGGTTCCATTTGTTGACTGCTTTGGATTTCAAAAATAGTAGAACATTATCTAATAAGTAGAATTGAATATCACCTATGTTGTTAAAATTTTGAGCAATATTTGTTGAACTTGTACTCAAAGTATTGATTTTGTTTCTAAAAAGACTACCTTCATGTCTGATTCTTCTCTTTTCATCATTCAAACCAATATTAATAAATTCGTTTTTAAACAAAATCTTTTGTTTTAATAATATAACATCATGTCTATCTTGTGCAGCTCCTGAAGCTTTATCAATTCTTTTCATCAACGAATTCAATTGATCCAAACATTTATTAAGAGTTTCATATTCCTTTGAGTTTTGTTCAGTATTTTTAATAATTTCCTTTACTAGCAATACATATCTACCAGGTCTAGAGACACCTTGGGATAAAAACGAGTCTATACCATGTCTTAATTTACTATTCATTAAATCTTCATCAAATCTAGAGAAGTACGGGTTAACTTGTCTTTGAGTTTCCATCAAGTATTTAGCATAAGGTCTTGAGGCTATGTAAAAGACAAAAGGTTCAAAAAAGGGAATCCATTTAAGTAGAACATCACCTATGCCACTGATCAAGTAATCTTGAGTGTACATCAAATCGATTCTATCTTTTAAAGAATCCAAGAACCTCTTGTTTACAGAGTAGATATCATTGACATGAGCAAACACGTGTTTGATAAAATTTTTTCTAATATCTTGAGGAATGATATTAGTCTCAGCTAAAGTCTTTATAATAGAATCTCTTATTGTTTCTAAAGACTTAACAAAGTTTTTTTCAGTGACAAATACTTCATAGATGGCTTCTTGTCTTTTTAACTCTTTGGAAGAAATGGAGGTCAAAACAGATTCTGGAACAGAAGAAGACCAAAGTGTTTTTTCATCATTATTTTGATTATAATTTTGATTAATATTATTTATAATTTTGTTTTGTTTGAAGATCATAGAGGGCTTGGCTGATATTGGTGTGTTGGTACTGCTATTTCTTTTGTCATGGCCCAACTTCCTTATACTTGCTTTAGATTTCAATGATTTTTTATTTGGACATGATAAGGAATAGCATGCTCTTTCTTTGGTACAGGTGGATGAATAGCATTTTGTTAATATGACAAAAATACCATTGCATTTTTGAGTTGTATCAAAGGTGTAGAGATCATAATGATTGTCTCTGAACTTTTGATTTGTTACCTCGTCAATAATTATATTTTGTTGTTGTAAAGATCTGGCATAAAGAGTGGCTAAAGATCTATCATTGGTCTTAATGATTTTCATAAGAATATCTACAATTTGAGAGCCAAAACACGAATTGCCTATGATCTTATTTGTTTTTGAATGCAAGTTGTTATTTAAAGGCACCAATTTTATCAATAAAGTTGATACTTTTGATAAGTATTGGGGATTGTGTATAGAAAATTTCTTGTGATTAGAACTTTGGGAAGATACAGAGGAAATTCTTGAAGAATGTTTTTTTATGTTTGTATTAACAATTATATTAGGTTTTGAACTTCTCTTTGGAAGTTCTTTATGAATATCGTCTTTGTTGTAGACATAGTTGTACTTGTCAAGATCATTTTTTAACTCGTTGATGGTGTTGCTAATAAATACTTCATGATTGTTAATAAGATCATAAAAATTTATGTTGTTTGTTGCACTAGTATTACCTGTGATTCTTTCGTTGTTGAAGATATCATTAAACAGCAAGTGTCTAGGATTTTCGTCATTCATTATGTTGGTCTATATGTATAATCAATATGTATATATACTCTGTATATATTTATGTATTTGTTGGGGGCTTGAAAAATAATGATCCTACTAATTATAACTCCGTCTCGAAATAGATCAAATAGTAGTGTTTTAGAACTCTTTAACTACTGGAGAAGAGTATGAGTACCAGTAAATTTGTTCTAAAAAAAGTAAACACACAGCGGAGAGGGAACTGGAACGGAATAAATAGGCGTTGCTGAAGCGGACTATTGCCCTTTTGGGAAATGATAACTCCGACGCTGTTTGGATTGAAGAGAAAAGAAGACTTTGTGTGAGTACACGAAAGACTGTGGTGTGTGATGTACGTTGTGCAATAATTGGTTTAAACTGTAGATAGTGTATGTTTCTTTGCTGCTGCGTGTTCTGTGCTGTTTGTTGTGTGTTCTGTGCTTGTTGTTGCGTGTTATATCCGATACAATTTTGTATCGGATATAACGCCTGTACCTCTATCTACGTTCTTTTTTCCCCCTGTTTTTCTTATAAACAGATTCAAAAACAACACACCAACATAAACAATCATTACAACAGTCCACACATACACTGATGCCAGCTTATCATTCTACTTTTATTGACAACTCCAACTTTAAAGTTATAAACAACATACCTCTTATCCCTTTGGACACAAACCAGTATGATATCACCGATGAAGTTTTAGATCTATTTAAGTCAAACACCTTTTTCAAGAACTTTGAATTTTTGAACAATAGTGACAGATTGCTAACATACGGTATCCTATACATAAATTCACTTTTACTTATTTTGAACCCAAGCATAAACAAAAACGACGCTACCAGAAAGTTTTATAATTACGCCATTGATAACAACATTGTGCCTGGTGATGTTAACTTTAAATTGAATAATATGTTCTTGATTGAAAACAATAGCAATAGATCTGAATTGGAAGAGTTGAAGCAATATTTACAAGCTTTCAGAATCATTTTAGCTAATAAACTTATTACCAAAGTTTATACTGACTTTAAAGATCCCTCTGTTGCCTCAGATAAACCTAACAAGTTCTGGTTACAATTTAGCAAGAGAAAATTCATGAACAAATCCTTATAATCTTGTACGCTAAAACTTTCATGAAGAACATCCTAGTTATCTCATAAACTTGTACTGGTCAAAAGTATACAGATCTGTTACCGTAGTCGTTGTATATATGCCTATATATGTCTATATAAGGATAAGTGTGCGGGTAAAAAAATTATACGCCTGAATTCGCCTAAGCCATCAGAGTGCTTTTCCCCTTTTGAACAAAATCGAAATTTTGAAAAATTTTTTTCTTTCTTTTTTGAAGTTATAGCATTTATTAACATAATCTCATTAGAACAACTTAAGGACTATATAAGAACCAAACAATTATATCATGAGCACTATTACTACTAAAAGATTTATTAACTATAATTTGGTTAAATCTCCTAGATACAACTACAACAAGTTAAAGCCTAATACCATAGATTCTTTAACCAATAAGCCTTTCGAAGGCACAGATATGGATTATGCTTTAAGACAATTCACAGGACCAAAAGATTACAAAGGTGATTATATTTACAACAAGTATTATTTTCCACCTGTTAACAATATTCCTAATTATCTGCAAGCAGATTTAGAGCTTGGTAACCCTTTAAGACTTAAACAAACAGGTGAAGTATTAACTTTTTCTAGACCAGAAACCAATGAAGTTGAAATAGGTTCAATTCAAAAATATATTAACGGTAATCCTGTTGGCCGTGCCATCAGTAATGAAAGCTTTGTGAGAAGTGCTTATTTGAAAGGTGTAGATAAAGATACTCAAGTTCCTAGATTTTTACAACCATTCCCATTAAATCCATATTGTAAGACTAATTCATTACTATCAGAATCTTTGAAAAATACCATTAGAAAGGCCATAAAAGATGGCGAAGTTGATGCTGGTGTTATCTCTACAAAGTTATCTTTGAAAGTTAACAAGATCAATGCTGTAAATAGACTTCTGGAAGCTGAAGAAGATTTAGTTGAAAGAAATTTGATTGATGAAGATATGGAAAGTTTTGCTGAAACTATGAGAGGAATGTTACCTGTTTACGATCCAATGCAAACCCATAAAAACTCTCAAATAGATGTTGTTTTGAAAAACAACGGTAAAGATGATTTAGATGAGTTACCTTTATTCAAGGAATTGGAAAAATCTAAGTTTATTTCCATCCCAGAAGGTAATACCTTCACTAACTTAGACGCTGCCAATGTTTTATTCTTACAACCTGCTGATAAAGTCATTAAAAGTTTGAAGTCTAAGGAATCTGAAACCAATGAAGATGAACTATTAGAAGATAGAAGATTCATCCTTGGTAAGAAATACGTAACTGATAGATTTGATTTCCACTTTGTTGACGTTAAAGTTGGTCAAGTTGGTAAGAGATACGGTCAAGGTAATAGAGCCAATAGAAAAGATAAACAATATACATATGACATGAATGGTAAGATGGTTTACTTATAATTGCTTTATATAATTGAATATAAATCTTGTAGATAACAAATACTCTTCTTTTATTCTTCCTATTAACTCCAACCTCGATGTATTTATAAGATTATGAAGTTCTATAATGTTCACGAAGGTGAAAAATTATAGTTTATAAGCGTAATATTTGTTCACCTTTTTTTTTCCCGCCTAGATACACCTTGGGATAATATGACTATAAATAAGTTTAAAAGGACAGCAAACGACTCCCCCCCCAAACAACCCATAAGCAGACGTAAATAGAGCCAACTACTTGATCCAGGTTATATTTGTTATAGAAAATAATATGAGTGCAACGTTCGAATTGATAAGTTCAGGAATTGAGACCGAAAAAATCGATACTGAATATTGCGATAAAAACGTTATAATCATTGATGAATGTTTGGATTTCATAATCAATACTTCAAAACTCAAGCAAGGATTTGATACTTTTAAATTTGAAATATCGAAAATATCTGTAAACAAACTGAAACACTCCACTCACATTTATACAGACAGTTTTCTGATAAAGGATGATACTAAAAATATAAAGAGCATTATTGGTGCCGAATTCTCCATTGAAAACATTAATAAAGACTATGTTAGAATCATAACAAATGATATGTTCAACAAGTTCATATATTCGGAAATTGAACCTTTGGATAAACTTTTTATAACTGTAACACTAAATAATGATATCATTCACAAAAAGGATTATAGCATTTTATCCCATGTAAGAATAAAAACAACAGATTGTTTATTGAAAAAGATTAACAAGAATATGGTAAATTTGAGCATTGATTTCGATCAACTTGACGGTTTAGATCAATGGGAAATAACAAAAGTTGATTATATCATAAATAATAAATTGCATATTGAACCCATAGGAAGCACAAATGGGGACATATCATGCCGAAGTAAACAAACCATATTTTTCAACTATTCGTTGATCTGGGACGATATTGTCAATAAACTTGAAAGCAATAATCTTAAATACTTTTTGGCTAAATTTCACATGACTTACAAATTGAAAAACACAAACAGAATTTTCAAATTGGTGAACGTTTCAAAGTATACCAAAAGTTACTTAAAAACTATAGATAATGAGGATCTGAATCCTCTTAGAGAAATGGAGACCAGAGATGAGCTAGATATAAAGCTTTTGGACACTGCTAATACAGAATCAAATTCTTATATTATCAACCTTAAGCAAAAAGAAATAACCTCAGTTAAGTTTTTGATTAAAAGGAAACTAGGCAAGAAGTCAAGCTTAAAGAACTTGGTCATTTTCCAATACTTCAAAAAAGCTGACGTACGAGACTTCAAGAAGTTCAAGGGCTTGAGTATTTCTTTGAATGCATTTTCCCAAGACACAAATAATCCTAGTGTGATTATAAACGGCAATAATAAATATGATCCCTTACCGAAACCAATGTCTGCTACAGATATAACAAGAAACTCGCTAACACCGACTGGCAGTGAACCAATGACACGAGTATCTATCCCGCCAACACCTAGCAATAACCCAATCATGCATTCTTCTAATACAAGCGTGATAAAAAGCCAAATTAATGAAAAGTATTCCCAATGGAAACAATCCCTAAGACTGATGCCTTATCAGTGTGGCTTGATTTTGATCGATGATGACTACGAGTTGAATTTTGCTGATAAAGACGAATTGCCAGTGGAAATCAGATTTGTGGGGGTTCAGAAGGGATACTATCCGAACTTGAGCAACATCAAGTTATATGATTTAGATCAAAACAAAGTATTGGACTTTTGTAATCAATTTGGTGTTTTATGTATGTAATATGCTGAGTATGGCTTTATACTCTAGAACTAATGAATAAGAGTGTTTATTCGTTTCATAATGAAGTCAGATTTGACTTCATTTTTGATCAAATCATTTCCAGCTTCAGAAAATCAACCAAGCTTGGTCCAAATCTCATCTAAAGAATGAGCCAGATCGTTTATTAACAGTAATCATTTCAATTAATCAAATTCGTATTTGATTATTAATATTCGGGTAAACTGCTAATGCCGAAATGATACACACACCCCGCCCACACTTTGTTGTTGTTTTTTTTTAACCATTTTCCCCTGGTTTATTAAATATTCAGTGTATATTTCAAAAGTATATAAATAAACTGTTTAAATCCAACCCATAGCATATATTAACATAGATAATGAGCTCATTTCCAGCTTTAGACGATCAACCAACTAATCTTGATTTTGATTCAAATATAGACGATACTGACTTCTTGAAAAGAGAGCAACAAGCCTTAGGAGACGAATTCAAAACACAAAACGATGACGATTTTGTGAATGAATTCCAAAGCAGTGATGATGAAGTCAATGCTTTCAACCAACAATTCCCAGATTTAGAAGGTGAAACTAAAACTCAAGAAAATGTACCTGAACCTGTAGAAGAAGAAGAAGTTGTACAACCAAAAGCAGAATTCACACCTTCTGAAGCAATCAGTCATTGGAAGGAAAGAAGAAACTTGGAAATCAAAGAAAGAGATGAACAAGATGAATTAAAGAAACAAAAAATAAAAGAAGAAGCCGAAAACAAAATAAAGTTGTTCTATGAAGAATATGAAAAGGACAAAGCTAGAACATATAAGGAAACACAGGAAAAGGCCGAAGCATTCATACAAGAAAATGACAAGTTCATTCAATCCACAGAAGGAATTGATTCGAAAAGCAATGTATCTTGGAATAAGGCTTTGAAATTGTTGGATGATTTGGACTCATTAAGTGTCAATGTTGGTGATAGAGATAGATCTAAGTTCAAAGATTTACTAGTCAAGTTATCTGCTAAAGACAACTAAAAGGAAGGTTAGTGATTTTTTGATTATGACATATATATATGAGAATAAGGATTTGTTGTATATACTGAATCAAATGGCATGTTTTATTGTCGTCATTGTCATAATATTAACACGTAGAAGCTTAACAGCCAGTGCACGTGATACACATGACGCGACATATGTGAAAATCCCAATAGTTTTTTTTTATAAATATCAAATGTTTATTGAAGAAGCTCTTTCAGCATATGAAACTAAAGCAACAACAAAACCACGCACTTTAAAGCAATGGCCACCAATAGACTTCAAAAATATATATATAATGCTTTAGAAAAAAAGAAAATATGCAAAGTACGAATGCCTAAAACAAACGGAGAAAGCAGAGACATAAGCACATTTGAAAACAGCATCATTGCATGGCTAGATGAAACAGTTAATGTGAATTTGACAGCCATAATTAAAGAAACTGTCAACAAGTACGAAAAAGACATACGTACGGTTTACTCGCAGGATTTTACACCTAAAGTCATTGATGAAATTATAGAAGGAAAAATCAATCAATTCCAAAAGATCTCCAAAAAAATTATACATAAAGAAATCGATGATCTTGTTTTTCCTGTATTAAAGTCTAGTATTCTGCATACAAACAAATCAAGCAAACAGAAGAAAAATGTCAATGAAGATGCCATAGATAGCAATCTCCTGACATTGAAACACGAATGCATAAAAATGGACATAGAAGAGTATTTAAATTTCTTTGAGAGCATTGATGTGCTCGAGTTGGAAAAACGCACGAATAATCATGACGAAAGTATAGTGATTCCCCAAGATCCGGAAGTCAAAGATGAAACCTCTATTGAAATTGACGATGAAGAAGTTGAAATTGATGGTGTCCACGAATCCATAAGAAGATACAACATAATATTCGGATAGGTTTACCTAGTGTATGTGCAGTATATATACAGTGATTATACAGTATTGGATCGTGTATATGAAAGTTCAAATCTTTATCCCCAGGCCATTTTTTTATATAGGGGAACTATTTTTTTTGTTCAAGCGCATATTACGGTGTTGATTTAAAAAATCATAAAAATAATCATTTAAAATAATGACTATCGATTGATCAACCAGAAGTGATTAATCACAGCACCAAAACAGTTTATATGAGTGGAAAGAAAGAAAAGCCAGCTGCTAAGCCTAAAAAGGTCATTCCTGGTTTTACACCAGTCGTTGAAGGTACTTCACATACGTCTTTAAAAGAAGCACCAAAGAAAACATTTAATGAAGCCAGAAAGGAGAAGAAAAGACTATTGCAAAACAACAAGAAGTTCAGTGGTAACTCAAATAATTTCAAAACAGACTCTGAAGTTACAGGTAATAGAGATTTAAAGGAAAGAAAATTGGTGAAATGGTCCGCCAATGAAGACGAATCCAATAATGATTTATACCAAAGTTTGGAAGATCTATCAGTAACACACGAGAAATTCGATCAATTCGAAGCTAACAGAAAACAATTCCAAATTGAATCAAATTACGATGAAAGCTTTTACAATGTTCAAATAGACAAGAACAATCAAGATTACAAAAAGAAAATGGATGCAGCTATTAAATTAGAAAGTGAAATTTTAAAAGATCCTTCAATGAACTTGAAAACCGGTAACCAGCACATTGATGAAGAAAGAGGTTTAGTTGATATGAAAGAAGATGTTGATGAAGAATCCAAATATTCACAAGTTGTTTTGAATGAAAAGTACCCAGAACCTATTGTAACCACACCAAGTCCAATTTCAAAGAAGACTTTTAGTGGTGCACAATTGCTGAAGTCTATTCAAAAACCTCAATCTCCTATTTCCCCTTCTGGTATTGGTAGAGATATTTCACCGGGCAATGATGTCAATTTCAACAAAAGCACTGTATTGAAGCCACGTAATGGAAAGAAAATCATATCTAAATTACATCTAAAGGGCAAAGACGAGACTGTTAAGGAATTACAAGCCTTTTCCAAGAGTTTCCAAATTCCAGAAAGATTAAATAAGTCTAGCAAGGTTGAATTGCAAGATTCCAAATCTTTCTTTGATTCTGAATTGAATCCATTTGCCTTGAGTAGTGATTTGACCGTAGAAACCTCAAAGGACTATAAGATATTTGACTACTTCAAGAACATTCCACATGACAAAAGCATTCCTAAGAGTTTTGCTTCTCAAGTTGTATTCAATAACCAAAGCACTAAAAAATACAAGCAAATTTTGAACAATTCTAGTTACTTCAAAAGAAGATTATCCAAATACAAATCTTCCTTCTATCAACCTTATCCTAACATGGATGGACATCCATCCTTTTTTGCGCCAATGAACGCTGTTCCACGTAATGGAAGTTTCTCAATGAATGCTGCTCCACCACAAATGGTTCAAATGCCTATGTTTTTACCTCCCCAAGCTTCTATGCCTGATCAATCCCCTAACTCCCAACTTAACTCCAGATCTGGATCTTTTAATATGACTCCTCAATTCAATGCTCAGGCCGGAATGTACATGCCACCAGTCAATTATTACGT
>ERZ794946.516-NODE-516-length-15287-cov-134.602350_pt1 | contig 15287 bp, 7 predicted proteins | sample MGYA00433072_ERZ794946 | MGnify/ENA primary metagenome ERZ794946 (study PRJEB30137, sample SAMN04331413) | food metagenome | isolation source: Y3 must sample point D1 replicate A | place: Australia: South Australia | collected 2014 ...
AAAAAAAAAAAAAAAAAAAAAAAAAAAAAAAAAAAAAAAAAAAAAAAAAAAAGAAAAAGAAAGAAAAAGGGGGAATAACACAGCCGCGGGTAACATGAAGCGGCGCGAACGATACTTCCGTGTTAAGTGATATCAATCTTTCTGCGGGTAATAAGTCTAGTCAAGTCCGCTCTATTTTTTCTTTCGCTCTCGCTCTCTTTCTCTCTTCGCTCATGGAGCGGTAAAAAAAAAACATGCATATCGAGTCGAAGCCCAGCAAAATTAAAAAAAATATAGCCTTCAGTGGAAACCCAGTGATGCTCCCACACAACGTAATGGAGCATTGAAGAGCTACAGACGGTAGATAAAAAAGAAAAAGAAGCAATACAATAGGTTATTGCATACTATCATAAGCATACAGATAAAGGAGTTCTGCACATACGGTCCCTCTTTCTCTTCCTATTATTCTTCAGTCCCCTCCTCGCTCTTTTTAGATTCGACATTACAAGGTGAAATACTATTGAAGCTCAAAAGCATCCATAATAAAAGGAACAATAACAATGGTATCTAGAGGCCCCGACGAATGGCTTGAAACAATAAAGAAATGCCAGGCGCTAACTGAAAACGAGATGAAACAACTGTGTGAAATGGTGAAAGAACTTTTGATGGAGGAAAGTAACATCCAGCCGGTACAGACCCCCGTTACTGTATGTGGAGACATACACGGCCAATTTCATGACTTGTTAGAGCTATTCCGTACTGCGGGTGGCTTTCCTGACGATATAAACTACATTTTTCTCGGTGATTACGTGGATCGTGGCTACTATAGTCTGGAAACTTTTACGCTTTTAATGTGTCTGAAAGTCAAGTACCCGGCAAAGATAACTTTGGTCAGAGGAAACCATGAGTCCAGACAAATTACTCAAGTTTACGGGTTTTACGAGGAATGCCTGAATAAGTACGGATCTACCACCGTATGGAAGTATTGCTGTCAAGTTTTTGATTTCCTGACGCTGGCCGCTATAATTGACGGTAAGATCTTATGTGTCCATGGAGGGTTATCTCCCGAGATTAGAATGCTCGATCAAATCAGAGTCTTGTCAAGAGCTCAAGAAGTGCCACACGAGGGTGGGTTCTCGGACCTGCTTTGGTCAGACCCTGACAATGTAGAGGCTTGGCAAGTTTCCCCTCGTGGTGCAGGATGGCTCTTTGGCAGTAAAGTTGCTAGAGAGTTTAACCACGTTAATGGACTGAACCTTATTGCCCGGGCTCACCAACTGGTTATGGAAGGGTTCAAGTACCATTTTCCTGAAAAGGACGTTGTAACCGTGTGGTCCGCGCCAAATTACTGTTATAGATGTGGTAATGTCGCGAGTGTAATGAAGGTCGATGAGGATCTGGAACCTACTTTCAAAATTTTCTCCGCTGTTCCCGATGACTACATAAGAGAATCCACGGCAAACCATAATAATCAAAGAGCCGGCTATTTCTTATAACACGACGGCATGCCCTCCCTAACTCGACGAATAAAAATAATTTTCACAATAAAAAAAAGACTACGAAAATCAGAAACTTTTTCATTACGCCATTTGCTACGATACGATACACAACAAGCACATTCTAAGAGCATTCCATTTACTATGGTCAAAATGACCAAATAAAAATAAAAAAAAAAAGAAGGAATGAGAACTAGTAACTACACATTCAACAATTGCAGTTTTCTTTCCTTTTTGTCCTTGTCCTTTCTTTCCTATATATATATATATATATATATATAATACTACTATGTTATATTACATTATATTATTATCACAATAATTATTACGTTCATCGTGCCGAAACGTCACCTCCCACGGTTTGGATCTATCGAAAGAGGGTGGAATCCCTGATAATAAAAAAACTTTAATCAACACTCGGGAGGGGAGATATAAAAGACTGGCGCTACTTAAAGAGCTGATTCGCCAAGGCAGAAAAGCATAACCATATCAAATCTCCTCCTTCAAAGCTAGCACGCCTTCCAAAATGACCCACGGCTTGAAAGCTCTGTTTGCCTTGCTATTTCTTTACACAGCTGCTGTCAATGCGGGTGTAATTGGCATATTCAACGCCCTTCCCCCACCAAACACCAAACCAATTAACGGCGAATCTCCACTTTACCAATGTGACATTCTAGACAAGCAACTTGTGGAAATCAAAGAGGTCAATTTGGACCCTAACCCCCCTGTTCGTGGCGAAAATTTGACCATTTCTGCTAACGGTGAGGTCTTTGAAACTATAGAAGAGGGGGCATATATCGACGTTGAAGTCCGTCTAGGATACATCAGACTGTTATCCCAGACTTTTGATTTGTGTGAAACATTAGAAGATAACGATATCGAAGGCTTATCCTGTCCAATTGAACCAGGTGAATACAACATTAAGAAAATAGTTGAGATCCCAGGCGAGGTCCCACCTGGCAAATATGTTGTTGTAGCAAGAGCTTACACTGAAAAGGATGATCTGATCACTTGCTTAACCGGAGAAGTCGTCTTCCCACCAAGGTGATCTGATTCATACAACTCATTGATCCGTGTTTATTTCCCTTCTCGTTCCATGTATTCTTTTCTTTTACCCCATGTTCTCTTCACCCGTTCGAGTCAGGGTTTTTCCTCTTTTTGTTATAACCACCATCTAGTCGAATGTGGTTACTTTTAATATTTTTTTGTCGGCCAATGCTTCAGCGCCTTTGTCAACACCTACTTCTTTTCCATTCCTTTCCTCTAATTAAAAATCATCTATTTAGTGTGTACGTATTAAAAACATGTCATTACATTGATATCTCATTGCAAAATTTCTCCCTTACGCACATCTTTGGTTATTATATATGATGACAGGTTCGTTCTCCGGGTAATGCGGACTTTACATATTAATTCTTTTCCCAGTATTTTAGGCAGAATATAAAAGCTTTGAGGCTTTAAGTGAGACAAAAGTCTTACCATAGCAACACGAGGGCTCGCCGAAACTTCCATCTAAAATAAAGAGTGCCCATTAATGTCCGGAAAACCACCAGTTTATAGATTACCCCCTCTTCCCAGACTAAAAGTGAAGAAACCTATCATTAGGCAAGAAGCGAACAAATGTCTTGTTTTAATGTCAAACTTATTACAATGCTGGTCTTCATATGGTCATATGAGCCCTAAATGTGCTGGCTTAGTAACGGAATTGAAAAGTTGCACTAGTGAAAGTGCCCTCGGCAAAAGAAACAACGTTCAAAAGAGCAATATTAACTATCACGCCGCTAGGCTGTATGATAGGATCAACGGTAAACCCCATGATTAATTTTATATCCAAAAGCAGCAAGAATGAAAACTTGATAATATTAAAGTCATGGCCTTGTATATACAAATTAAATAGTCTCAACGGAAAATATATAAACTTTTAATCTAATAGTAACATCAGCATTTTATTTTCTTTCCTCCGTTAAACCGTACTTAATTCTTGATCCTGCCTGCTCTCTCTAAAGTGTCATCAACCAAATACCAGCCAGGATAGTAATTGTCATGGTATTTGCTGAATCTTTCCTTATCCACCACGGAAATAGGTGACGTGTTTATAGCGGAACTACGTTCGCCTTCTGCGTCCTTGCCAAATGCATGAATGATTTCCCATTCAAAATGCAAGGCTGGATTATTGGAGTCCTTTCTCAAGTGTGGGTTAGGCAATGAGTTGTTAATTCCGCCGATTGATGTGAAACCTTTACCATATAGTCCACAAATTGGCTCATTAGAATACAGTAAGAAACTCCATATATTGGTTAAGTCCCAGTGTAAGAGAGGTTGCAACCTCATAAAATCAGGCCAGTTAGAATCTGTTCTTTGAATAGGCTTTAATGCTTCACCAAATGGGTCTGTGTGTCTAATACCTATCACTATAGCTTCGGTCTCAGGGTATATCTTTATAAAATCTCTAAATGCGTCTGCCATATTGACCGATGCACCAGATTGCCTTTGTGATTCGTATAAGGAAAGGCAATATCGCTCTGAGGTTTCCAGTACAAAATTCTCTAATGTAGGGAAAGTTTCTTCTTGATCAATGAAAACAGTTGGAAGTCTTTGCATGGGGAAGCTTTGAAACTCGAAATCGAATTGGGAATTTTGAGCCTTAATGAAGAAATATTCCCATAAGCAACTCAGATATAACAGTAGTAATACCTGGCAATCTTTTCCTCCGTTGTACGAGAATGATATTTCCCCATTCAGTGGACTCCAACGTACAAAAATTTCACTTAGTAAGTATTTTCTTGTCAACCGTATCGCTTCTTGTGTACTTGCTATTATCTGAGATTTCTGGTCTATGTGTAAGTAAGAGTTTGTTATCTCATAACACATCTCAGCAGCCTTGCTCAACTGCATATTGTGCTCCCCTATTTGTTTATTACTTTTTGCAAATGTTGCCCTCTATACCGAGAAAGTAATATCAGTTTTTTCCACTCTCAGTCAACAAAATCTTTCGAAGATTTTTCGAGGCTCTTTCTATAGACGGATCCTTAGGTTCTTGCTAACCAACGTGTTGTATATGAAACCCATCTCCAAATTTTGAGCTCTTCCCATCCTTTTGTTTCCTCGGACTCAATGAATTTGAAATCTGCCGAACAAGCTAACTAAAAAATAGGAAAATTGGAACAGAAGTTAAATGCGAGCAGGAACGTTTATTAGCGCTTTTAAGTCTAACACATATATATAACACTATTTACAAGGTTTGAATAATTTTCTACCTGTCTCTAGTTAAATTTTTTTTGAGGCTTTTGAGATAATTTTCAACAATTAGTAAGTCATTATTCGTGTCTTTATTCCATAAAACACCTACATTCACTATTTTATTTGCGCTGGACGAAACTTCCTCATCTGCACTGAGCTGTTCTCCTGCTTCAAGAAAGACATCCTCATTTAAACTTCTCATTTCTTTGACAATCTTATCCAATATATCCACGGTTTCAATATTTCCGATGACACCATTAACGCTCATCTCGGTAACCACACGTCTCAAGTAGCGAATCTCCTGGAAGTTTTCCCACAATAGCTGAACCAGCAAATTGTAGAAATCAACATTACAAATTGTTAGGTACAGTGAAGCGTCCATGTTGTTTTTACATTCATTATAAACATAGGAGATCAATGTGTACTTTCTGTCTGCCGGGAAATCAAAGTCACCTAATCTAAGCGATTTGACTATAATATATGGTAAAGTCATTGCAAGCGGTTTCGGTAGTTCTGCCGGTTTATTTATACACGCACTTCTAATGTCTTCGAAAATGTTTGAAGATTCTGCATTCATCTTTAACTCTAGGTCTTTGTTCCTTTTCTTGTAAATGTCTAGTGATTGCTTTAGGTATCTTAAAAGATCGTAATCACTTTTAACAGCTTCCCTCAAGTAGTCAATGTGAGGTTCTAAAACCTGATCCAGTGTGGTTTGGTACCGAATCTTATTACCAATTTCTTGCATCACTTCCTCGCTAAATTTGACGTTGGAATGTGCAACTGGCTGCCTCAAAGCTTCCATTCCCGAGCCCTTGCGCAGATTAAGATTCAGCAATTCTCTGTTGCTTTTATTAATGCTATTATCTTCGTCAAATATCTTTTCCAGCAAAGTTCTTGTCTGCTCACTTATCGTTTTAGTGCTAATAGCAGAAGGTTCTGCCCGTTCGTAGACATAGTCATTGCCTGCTGTTTCCTTCAGGAATTCATGGTCCTTATTTGGAAGCTTCCTTTGAGCTCTTTGACTGTGGTTAAAAACAATTTTTTCTTTTTTTACACTAGTTCCCTCGGAGTTGTCCTGTAGCCCATTGTAATACTTGTCAATTATTTTGCTAGCATTAGTGTGCCTCATGTTTTCAACCCTTGCTCCAGCTTCGAATAGTTCTCCAAATACCTTACGTTCCTCTTCGAGAGCTTGTTCAAATGTCTTTTCATTTGAAACTCTTTCTACGTTGTGAGTTTTTCTATCTTTCAAATTGGCTTCATTCAGCAAGCATCTATGGATGCAATGTATGTATCTATAGTTACAGTTTTTTAATATAGATGATGTTCTGATCATTGTATGGCGTGTTGTACTCTTCCTTAGTTCCCTCTTCTTCCTTTACAATTATCTCTCAAGTATAGCAAGCGTTGTCACATCACAGTTTTCGGCCTTGTTCGCCTAATTACATTTTTCTGAATAAATACGTATGTATGCTGCGAGTACTAGATACTGTTGATAAATGGTAACATAAATACTCTAGATCGCAAAAGCGCATGGAAGTTGAGCAGTAATATAATTTTAGAGGAATATGGTTATTATACTCCCTGAGAATAAGTGCACATTGGATGGGAAAATTTCGTAAAAAAAACTCTTGTAAAGACAATTGTTTCCTTAATAGCTATTATATAATCCAATTTGGTTAGAGTTTTGTATGCCGATTATTAACGTTACCCAAAAATAATACTGTCATACATCGGCTTGTTCTTGTTCGGCTTGTTTAAAGAAAAATTGAACGTAATAAAGTTTTGATATAGCATCCCAAAATGTACACTTTTTATTTAATTCATCTACTCCATCGTTATTATTGTCCATGTCATTGTTTTCGCTGAATAATATTTCGTTTGGAGGTAGCTCAATAGCAATATTTTCAAAGGGTTCATACGCAATAACGAGAAATTTTTTTCCCTTCTGTTTGGTATCTGATAGCTCTAAACCAGATACAATCCTAATGAGAGGAGGGACTTTAGCCTTATCATCGCTATCGACACTATTTTCTTTGACTTCACTGCTATAATTTACCTGGATAGCCAAACCTACTGAACCGTTCTTCGGGTTTTTCACGGTAGCTATTTTACAAACAGGGATCGTACCGTTATTCTTTAAAGATTGCTTAGCTTCAATTATCTTTTGTTGTTGTCGGAAATCATGAGTTGTTTGGCCTTCTCTCCCTAGAGAACTTTTCTCTATACTGATACCACGCCTTAACACATTTAAACCATGTTTTTTACCACCCAAATGCCTTTCAACGCTGGACCACGACATGTGCATTGTATTACATAGTTTACAAACCAGTTTACCGGAATGATTCTTGTAAATGTACGGATTGGACCTTACTTGATCGTCCTTTTCATCTTGGAAAGTGTACGGGACATTTTCGCCTTTACTAAGTAATGATTCGACTTCTTTCCTTCGTTGTAAGTTAAACTGAGATTCTGAGGCTATACCACCACCTCCTTTCTTTGACCCAACGCCTTCTAAATAGTTCATTTTGAATGTATGGATGCGTTAAATGATTTGAATTTGCTGTTCCACCTGCCCTTCTTACATTAAGCTATTTGTGAGAGCCTTGCGTCTTTAGCAGATTTTTTTTTTTCATTTTTTTAGTGAGATGGGCGGTACATGTAATATTTCACCCGGTACAATGAAAATAGCAGAATGTAAATAATATTTGACTACAATAATTGAAAGGAAAACAAAATTGTTTGCCATACTATGTAAATTGATATTAATTTGGCACTTTTAAATTATTAAATTGCCTTCTACTTAGAGGGTTTTGGGATGTTCATCTGATGTAACGACATACACGCCCTTATCCTTCTCTTGGCATTTAAAGTTCTTGTTCTTCAAATCGTTCCATTTCTTATGCGGAATCGTCCAGCCACATTTTTGGGCTACCATAGCTGCAATGTCATCACAGTACCCCAAAAGAGATAAATCAAATTCTGCGTGCTTGACGGGATCACGATTAATCAGGACTTGGGGAACGTGGGAAGGAACCATGTTTACGATTTCAGACACTGGCGCTACTTTTAAACTTGTCCCAATGCAAATCAACAAATCACATTCTAAGATATCTTCGCGAATGCTCTTATGAAATTTATTTGGCAGTGCTTCGCCAAAGAATGTGATATCTGGTTTGAGAACGCCATATGAGTTAAGGATATATGGAGGCCTTTCCGACATTGAACCCTGTGATGCAGCAACACCTACTTTATTATTATATCCCTCTGGGAAATATTCTCTTCTTTTTTTGTAACAGTACGGGCATAGTGGAAGTTCGAGGTTTCTAATTTTATTAAATATCCTCTCACCGGGTAGGTTCCAATGGCAGGTAACGCAGGTGGCAGTAGCAAAAGAGCCATGGCACTGCACCAGTTTATCTGTGCTTATTCCCGCATAAGATTCCAAATTATCAATGTTTTGAGTATAATTTCTCAATAATTTCCCTTTCATTTGTAGCATCTTAATGAAACTATGCAATGGAGAATAAATTTTTTCTGGAGGTAAAACCATATTGGCAATATTATAGAAAACAGAGGGGTCGTGCATAAATATATTGTAATTGAAAACGTCTTGGGGATCATCGAGCCCCAAATGTTTGATCTTTGAATAGAACCCCTCAGAAGATCTGAAGTCCGGGATCCCTAATGAAGTTGAAACACCTGCACCAGTCAGGACCAAAATTTTTCTAGCGGTATGTAATTTTTGAATAAAATGATCAATAGTGAAAAAATTGGATAATCTTAATCTTGTACATAGAACTTTGTTAATTGCTCTTTGCAAATCTTTGATTAGACGAACTGTTTGCTTTTTTGCCAATGGGTCTTCAACATTTGTGACAGATATTGCACTTCCCAAATCTTGAACACGCTCTTGCGAGTTGATATGGACAATACTGTTGATGGTGCCGATAAGCGCTTGATCTTTAACTTCAAAGCCTAGCAACTTGATAAGATAGTAAATGTATAACGAGTTCAAATCCTCGGGGAGGTAAGTGTCTAAAAATTTGTGTGCACCATAGTATTTCAGAAACATTCGAGCATTGAGAGACTCTCGTTTAGTGAAGGAGGGACCATAGAAAATACCATTTGATGGGTTTTTACTGATTATGATTGGCCCCTTGGGCGTCTCTGGTTTCAAAACGTCATTGGACATTGACACTACTGAAGCTGCTGACACTGCCAAGGGATCCATGTCATTAGTTGGTTTGAGCTCCATCGATGCCACTTCTCCGAGCGCAGCTTTAGTGTGCCCAAGTGGATCTGTTGTGTTGGTTTCCCTCAAGGAATCCGGCTGTGCTACTTTTATCTTCTTATGTGAAGGTTCATCATTATTTATAATGTCATCGGGTTGTTTTCTGATCGCGTCTTTATCTTGTGTGGGGCTTACTGTATTTGAAACCTTATTTTCGCTAGTCTTTGATACGGCGTATTTCATATGTGGGATGGTCATCCAGCTTTAATGTGCCGATGAGGGAAAAATGGTTTGAATGTGTCTACCGAAGCGATGCCTAATTTCTTGAAATACGTGAGAATGGGCTTTACATCTCTTCACTAAATATATTTTTCTTGGGTGGTGAAAAAGACAAGTCTTTCAAACTATGCGACCTAGAAAAAAAATATTTTACCGCAACTGGCGGCCAAAGAGGACAAAGAAAAATTCCTCGTTTTTTCTCTGAGATGGGAAAGCAAGAATTTTGGCAAGAAAAGGTCCTGGCTGTCCTGGACCATGGTTGGAAGGAGTGCTAGATGTAGCTTGGAAAAGAAATGACCTATAACAATGTATCTTTTATGAGCATATGCGCATGCATATAAGCATATACATAAAAAATATATACATAAATTAAGTAAGAGTTAATTGACACATTGAGGAGTTGCAGGCTACAAGTAATACTGTAGAATTTCGTTCTGGGAGTGAGGCTCCAAGGGAGAAAGACTGCTAATAATCATTTCTTTCAAATTAGAGCTTCCGATCGGAACATCATCGCGATAGCGATACAGAAATAGCAGGCCATTTATATCATTCTTACCGAATTTTTCTTGGTAGAAATTCAGCCAATCGAAGCTATTGTTAGATATTTCGTTTAATGGGAAATTTTCAGAATACTCTTTTTCAAGGCTCTTCGTGACTACTTTCTTCAAAATTGGATCAAAGGGGGTGTCGTTTCTTGTGGCATGTAACAAAACAATGGCCATACTACCAAATAAACCGCTCGTGGTGCCAAATCTCTTAGCGAATTTGTTTAGAGAAGCAAAGCACAAAGCTAACTTTCCAATTCTGTAGTTAAATTCAAAGTCCAAAATATAATCCCTTTCGTCTTCTCTGACTTGCATGGAGTAGTTATTATAAAATTCGGTAGCGAAGTCCTCCATTGGAGTGGAGGTTTCAATCAACTTTTCGCCGAATACATCGTTATCTTGATCACTCGGATAAGCAGCAACACTCTTGGCTTCAGTTTCTTTCCGTTTGTTCATAGCGGCTGCTTCCTTCTTAGCTTTTTTCTTTTGGCTGCTACTATTTTGGCCATTATTTTGGATTTCATCTGAATTTTCATCTAAAGAATCGGACTTTCTTTTTAAGCGATCATCATGCATTTGAAAGTAAAGCTTTGATGCTTCCTTCATTGCGCGAACATACATGGGTTTGGTATAAAGTGCCTTTCCCCATTCTAACATCTCCAGATAGGCTCTTGGCGTACCTTTTCTCATACAGTATGAATGGAAATCCAACTGGTCATCTTCGAATTGTTTATAAAACTTTGGAATAGCGTTGAATCTTTTCAGCGCCAAACCTTTATATTTGCGAACAAGCCATTGGTTTTCTTTGATATCATTCGCAATTTGTTCGCTTTTATCACTTTCAACCTCTTTTTTTAGCGATGCTAAATCGTCTAATTTCTTTTTTCTATCCAGGTATAGTCTATAATAGGCTTCTGCCTGTTCTACGATGAACCAAGAAGCTTCCACAAGGTGTAAGTCCTTAATACCATTAACAGAATCATCGTTTTTGGTGAAAAGGGACGCGACTTCCACCGCCTTGTCGATATTGTTAGCCCTTAAAAAGTACTTAACCGTTTTACAGTTGATAAATCTATCCTGCAAATCAAGTTGCCTACCTTCCTCCAAAATTCCAGCCGCTGTGTCCATTAGGCCTAAGTGCTTCAGGATACGTGCCTTGAGGATGTAAAACTCAACTAAAGTTGGGGTGTGGTCAAGGGCAGCATCAATATATTCTTGGGCTTTCGGAAAATCCTTAAGGAAAAGGAAATGTTGAGACAAGTAATAATTGGTCCAAATAAAAGGAATTGGATCCTGCGTAGGATCTAATCCGGACAAATAATCAAGGACAATTTTCTCCAATAGTGGTGAAACCTTGGACTTCCTTCTTTGGTAAAGGGGTTTCACGTTGGAAAAAGTTGCTGGAACACCGCGCTCCAATTGAGGCAAAACATATTCTCTCAATTTTTTGCTGAGCTCTTCTTTGTCTTGAAGGAAAGTTAATGGAATAAATTTGGGTGGTTCGCATCTTGGATAAAATTGTTCAAGTTTTCCATACAAAGCCTTCTTCAATTTATTGTCACCTTGGATTCCCAAGGATACTTCCAGTAATTTGTAGTACTTAAAATTATCTGGATTTCTCTTGATCAGAGTTCTATAAACAATGGACGCGTCTTTCAATTGACCCAATTTCATGTAAATAGTTGCTTTTCTCTCTAATAAACCAAATTTATCAAAGACGCATGGCTCGATATCATTCAAATGTTTCAATACATTTTGTAACTTGTCTTGGTTATCACTGGCAGCTTTATACATAATGTCGTTTTTGTACATTAAACACTCGCTGTGTTCATATTTCTCGGAATCAGATATTTTTCCCTCAGCGAGTTTTTCAAACTGAGATAAAGTGTTAATAGCTTGTTGCCTCTCACCGTTCACATCTTGTGCCACAGCCAATGATGTCCAGTTGGCACGGTAACCAAGGAATGCTTCCCAATATTTTTTCCTGGACACTAAAGCATTTTTGAAATCGCCAATTTGTGATTGCAAAGTTGCTAAGTCTCTATATATTTGCTTGTTAGTGGACCCATTGTTCAAAGCTGCCGTGAACCATTTAATAGATTCTTTGTACTCTTTGGTGTTTCTCATGTAGATACCTAATACATGACAGCAGATTGGTGATGCTGAAGCGCCTTCAATTTTTCTGATGGCATTAGCCACGTAGGAAGCAGCGTCATCTTTCTCACCTACAGAATATAAATCAAGACCCTTTAAAGCCAAGGAATCAACGTGACTACCGTCTTTTTTCAAAATTGCGTCTAGCAGCTTGAGAGATTTTTTGTATTGCTTCCCTTCGTATAGTTTCAATGCCTCGAGGAACTGGTCATTTTCTTTTTTCAAAGCTATTTTAGCTGCTGGCTTGGGCTTAGTACTTCTTTTCCTAGACATACTTCGTTAGGGTCAATCGCCTTCCTCAATGGTATTTGTCTTAAACAAGGAATCTGAACATCACTTTTTAAAAAGGTTTGACTTTTGAGTGTAGAAACTTTTTCATTTTCGCTCTTTCCTCTTTACTCTGTATTATGTTCTGTTTCGACGCGGAGCAGGGTAAAAAGTGCATACGCAACCCAGCGACCTCATTAGCAAGGTCATGCAATTTGGTGGCACATTTCAGGCCTATCATGTCTCCAGTTGTACAATAATGAAAATTTAGCAGTATTCCCCCTTTAAAAGATTAAATAGCGATTATATAATCAACTCAAAGAGTTTCCTTAGCAGTTCTCTCTCAATTTTGAATTGTCGAATGTCATGGCGTTCTCGAAGCACTTTGCATACTTCAAGGAGTGGACAGAAAGAGTCTGATAATAATAATTTTTTATTGAATCCGAAGATATTCTATAATCAAATTTAACTATTATTCTATGTAAAATCTATAATTGGTTTATATGGTATACGAACGAGAATGGCGTAGGGACATGAAAGATGGTAGAATGACTAAATGAAAGCTAGAGGAAGAGCGGCAGCGAGCCACACCAATTTTCCTACTGCTTCAATGTTTGCGCTGCCTTCCATGATTAATGAAATGCTGGCAGATGATGTAATGGCTCCTGTTGATACAGCAGCAATGGAATGCTTTGATGTGATAAATGCGTTAGTAGTGGTGGTCGTGAAGGAATTTGTATAATGAATGGCACTGGATTGACTAGAATAATCTTTAGTTGAGGTACCAGAAACACTTTCTAGAGAGGCAGCTGCAGAAATATTGTCCTCAATACTGTGATTCATTACGGAAGCAGTTGATTGAACGTTACTTATAGTAGACGTTGATGCAGGAGAAGTCATAAATGCAGATTGTTTGGTGATGGTAGTGTCTTTGGGACCCGAGTAATTTGGGTTCCCAACCTCAGACTGAATGTTAATGTTTGAAGTTACTAGTGTTGTATGGCGAGTCGAGTCAGTAACTCTACTGACAATATCGGTGACGCTTGCGTGAGCTGATGCATAAGTTCTATCTAATGTGATTGGATGAGCTGAGGAAGATGAGCCGACTAAACCATTTTCACTGGCTAGAGTCGTTGGGTCTGCTGAAGTTATGCTAGGATATGAAGATTTAGTTGATTGGAATGCGTCAACTACAGAAACAGAACTTTGGGTCTTCGAATCATTGCTGCTAACTGGCATATTAGGCTTGATTATACTTGTTGCGCTTGACCTACTCGAGGAAGCCGAATCAACTGGGGTTAAAGTTACAATCGAAGAACTTGAAGTGGCCGAAATTCCTTGCTGTCTAGAAAGGCTTAGACTTTCCGACGCAATTGGAATGCCCGTGGAAGTTGATCCGGTCGAAGCTGTTGGATATACTGGGCTATTCGAGACAGCGAAAGTGCTTGGGTCTACTTGAGATCTTTGAATGGATGAGACGCTCAAATCAGCTGAACCAGTTGAGGAAACCATATCAGTTAGACTAGATGATACTGTTTGGGTATCTTGGCTGGTTGAAGTGGTTGAAACCCTTAGAATGATTGTGTCAGAGAAAGTAGCTAGATCTGTTGAAGTAGTTGGACCACTTGGTCTAGTTGAATAAACTGAGGTTGAACTGACAATAAAACTGGTTGGTTCAGATGAAGTTGAACTAACTACAGAACTAGCTGGATCAATTGAGGCGCTACTGATGATAGTAGTTGCACCGCTTGAACTAACGATGGAGCTAACTGGATCAATTGAAGTAGTTTGAGCTGTTAAAGTAGCTGAACCGTTTGAATTAGCAGAAATAGTCACAGTGCTTGAGCTAGTTGGGTAAGATGAAGTTAAACTGACAACAGAACTAGCCGGATCAACTGGAGCGGAACTGACTACAGAACTAGTTGGATCAACTGAAGTAGTTTGAACGGTCGAGGTAGTTGAGTCAGCTGAAGTAGTTGGGTCTGCTGAAGTTGAACTGATAACAGAAGTGGTTGGGTCAACTGAAGTAGCAACGTCACTTGAGCTAGTTTGATCAACTGAGGTTGAAATGACTACAGAAGTAGTTGGGTCAACTAAAGTAGTCACAGCGCTTGAACTAGTTGGATCTGCTGAAGTAGCCACGTCACTTGAGCTAGTTGGATCTGTTGATGTGGTTACCTCGTCAGAGCTTCTTGTACGATACATACCAGCAACACTTGATGAGGCATGTGGACCAACTGTTGTAGTAGACTCAATTAAAGATGTAGAGTCCGTGGAAGTGGAAATCACGACAGAGATATTTAGACTTGTTGAAGTAGTAATATCGTTTGAACTGACGAGAGAAGTAGTTGGTTCAATTGAAGTGGTTTGAACGGTTGAAGTAATCACATCGCTCGAGCTAGTTGGGTCAATTGAAGTGGAACTAACTGCAAAAGTAGTGGAATTGGCCAAAGTGGAATTGCCGATGTTGTTACTTGGACCAGCTGAAGTGGTTTGAACGGTCGAAGTAGTCACAGCGCTTGAACTAGTTGGATCGGCTGAAGTTGAACTGACTACGGAAGTAGTTGGATCAGCTGAAGTAGTTTGAACGGTCGAGGTAGTTGAGTCAGCTGAAGTAGTTGGGTCAACTGAAGTAGCAACGTTACTTGAGCTAGTTAGATCTGTTGATGTGGTTACCTCGTCAGAGCTTCTTGTACGATACATAGCCGCTAAACTTGATGAGGCGTGTGGATCATCCGATGTAGTATACTCAATTGAAGATGTAGAGTCTGTGGAAGTAGAAATGGTAACAGAGCTACTTGGATCAGCTGAGGTAGTTTGAACGGTCGAAGTAGTTGAATTAGCTGAAGTTGAACTAACTACAGAACTAGTTGGATCAGCTGAGGTAGTTTGAACGGTCGAAGTAGTCACAGTGCTTGAACTAGTTGGGTCAACTGAAGTTGAACTCACTACAGAGATACTTAGATCAGCTGAAGTGGTTTGAACGGTCGAAGTAGTTGGATCAACAGAAGTAGTTTGAACGGTCGAGGTAGTTGGATCAGCTGAAGTAGTTTGAACGGTCGAGGTAGTTGAGTCAGCTGAAGTAGTTGGGTC
>ERZ794946.517-NODE-517-length-15272-cov-3.600381_pt1 | contig 15272 bp, 7 predicted proteins | sample MGYA00433072_ERZ794946 | MGnify/ENA primary metagenome ERZ794946 (study PRJEB30137, sample SAMN04331413) | food metagenome | isolation source: Y3 must sample point D1 replicate A | place: Australia: South Australia | collected 2014 ...
AGAACAAGAGAATAAAAAAGATTTTGTTTGAATATATTTCTAAAACATGGGTTTCAAAAAATTCATTGCATTCAAGCATTTTATTGAATATCATCAAAACTGCAGTAAGATTTTGTGAAATTAAAGGTATCTCATTGATACCATTTGTATCTTTTGAATCATCCTTAGGTTTATCCAAACTTGATTGGCTTTTATTATCTGAGTTTGACGACAATGATGATTTAGTAAAAATATCTAAAAAACTGGATCCAGCTTTGTTGTTCAAGTTGAATATTTTGTTGTCATCTTCTACTTCCATATCTATAGGCAATTTCAAAACCTTAACAATGGAAACAAGTATTTTTTTAAAATCACTTAGCGTATTTACACTAGAAAATGTTCTTAAACAAACGTTGCTATAATCATTTATATCAGATGTTGAATTTGCTATTTGTAATTTAGTATTTTGATTTATAGCATTAGGATCAAATGTAAAATACAAAAGTAAAATGTTTCGACTAGTTTTCAAATAGCTTTCTCGTAGTTTACTAGACTCTTCAATAGTCAAATTCTCTTCTACATAATTGTTCATATTTGGTAAAAAATTAGAGTTTTGTGTGTTAATTAGTTCTGTTGTCTTAAAAGAATTTTCAAAATCATTGTTAATGGAAAAGTTGTGTTTCAATAAACTCATTCTATTAGCATTATTGGTATGATTTGAATTGCAACCTTTAAACTTTATAATATTGTATTCAGATGGATAAACAAAATTTGGATTATAAGCAGTTTTTTCTGTGGTAATGTTTGATTTTGCAAGAATATTGTTTTCATCAGTAAAGTTATTCAATAAAGAGTTAATTAAATATACTGACAAGTATTCCGGCATAGAACAGCACCAACTTGCCAAAAATTTGTTATCTATTTTCTTTGATGAGTACAATGTATTGGAAAAGAGGACTTGTAAGAGATCCATAACTTCAAGCCTATTTGAATCTAAAGTAGGATTGAGCATTTTGGAATAATTACCATCCTTATTGTGTAAATCTAAAGCGTCGTTGTTCCAAAGATGAAACGATATGTTACCCATAGAAGAATGGCTACTCAAAGGTAAGGTAAAACCTTCCATAAACAAACATTTTAGCAAAGCTGATAACAAAGAAATACCTAAAGGCATGTTATTCTTTTGAGCAACACCATCCAAAAACCAGTTGGGCTGTGTTGAAAATTCATCAAGATTTTGTTTCGATTTAAAGTTAATTTCAACGTTTAATGAAGAAATGGATTTTTTACCATCTTCCTTCAACGACACAGGACTTTTATTAAGTTTATCAAATGAAAAAATAGAGTCAGGTGCTCTTATTGTTGCGTTTTCGGTAGGATTTTTCAAGTCCTGGTACGTCTCTGAAGTATTAGCATTCCAAAATACTTCGTCTTCAGTGAAAAACTGGTCCACGTCGTCATCGCCTTCTTCATAGCAAATTTCAAAGAAAATTGGTATCAATTTAGTTAAAAACCTTATAGATTTCAATAACGTTTCTGTGTGCTCAGTAAATTCGTCTATTTCGGAGTAAGTTTTTGTATTAAGTATTGTAAGGAGTCTTACAATTTTGAAACTAAAAAACTTTATCAGATTGAGGAAATTTAGCCTGTTTCCATAGCAAATGTACTTTATTTCATTATTGTTGATGATTTTATTGATTTTGTTCATGGATAAAAAGAAATCATTCTCTACAAGACAATTAAAAAAATTAGAGTATGGATCTTTTAAATCGTCATCAATTTCTTCTTCATCATCTAGTTTCGGTGAGCTTAGTATATTCTCCGTTTTCTCAATATTTGTAGTATCCTTGTTCTGGTACAAAGGTACATTAATGTCCGCGTTTGCAAGAAGTAAAATGTGATTTTTGAGAATCTTTCCGTAAGCAGAAAGACTATTACTATCGATATGTGACATGCTAGTAAGCTGTTGACTGTTTTGGTGGCCTGTCTCCAAGATATGTCATATGACAGTAGTAATGTCGTGCACATTGTAAGTTTTAAAAATTAACCTTAAGTTTGAAAAAAAACGAAGAACGCTTGCGTAAGGGGACCTCCCTTGGGAGAGGGCGATTTTCAGGGATGAGCATAGAACGGGGATACGTTATATCCGATAATAATTGCAACGGACATAATTAAAGCCAGATTAGTTCATTATGGTTACTTACATATATATGTTGATTGCACTACTTTGGATCTTGGTTAGTAGAGTCGGATGTTAGAGACTTCTTTTCGTTCTCAGCTTGTCTTTTTTCCTCTCTTTCTTCAATGTATCTTGCAGCATATTCTTCATCACCTTCGCCTAAGTTGATCCATTTCTTGAAAAAGGTAGTTTGGAAGTTGGCTACTATAACTTGCTCACTTTGGTATAAAACCAAAGGAACTAATAGTTGACCAATTTTGTCCTTGTCAGCACCGTATTCAGAAGTCATAATAGCTACACCCAAAGCAGCTGTTTTAGCAGCTGTACAAAGTAATAAAGAAACAGTATCTTTTTTATCAAACCAGAAGTTTGCAATGAAGTGTTTGACTGTTAAGCCGTTATTGGCTAACTTGAATTTTTTGATGAAATTGGCATTTTTGTATTCATCACCTTCTTTAATCTCTTCAACTTCAAAACTTCTTTGTCTTTTGAAGATAGCAATTTCTTTGGCATTCATCTTTAATATTAACAAGACAATGTATGGTCTGACCAAGAAATATGTCAACAATGATAGGAACAAATATAAACCAACATTGAAGAAACACAAAAAGATGATGTTGATGTGAGACACACTGGTGAATGCATGTTGAGCAAAGGCAGTGGAGAATGAATTGAACATAATCATCAATAAACAAACAGAACCTAATTTAGTCAATCTGAAAGTCTTCCAAAACCATTGAATTTCAGAAAGATACCAAATTCTTACCATTTGACCTATAAAGAAAGGAACAAATAAACAGCAACCAAGCTGTTTCATTACTCTTCTATAAACACCAGTAACACCTGAAGAGTTATTGGCAGGATTGGCAAAGTCAAATTCACCTTTCATAAAAAGTTGCACAACAGCTGGAGAGATGAAGGCACCTAATGAATTACCCAAGACAGTAGAACAAATAGTCAAACTGAAATTAGCATTCGATTTTTTGGACATGACAATGTTGGAAGCAATGGTTGTAGGACAACACATAGACACAATAATACCAGCCAAAGTCCACTTATCAATGTTTTTGTTGTTTGATTTGATGATGGCTAAACAAAATCCATAGGCAATGGAGGAAGAAATCAAAAATGAAAAAGTTTGGGATATAACATGTTGTCTCCACTTGATCATGTTTGTTTTGATGTCAGAAAAAGGTATGTCGGATCCAGACTTGAAAAAAATTATAGCTGGCATCAAATACCCTATAGAATACTGACCTTTAATCAAACCATTATCCTTGGCAAATTGTGGCCACCATCTAGCTATAATAATAAGAATGGCCAAGGCAAAGAAAAACCATTGTGAGTATAAATAATCCCAAACCTGTTTAGCAATTTCCTTCTTTCTGGAAACAACTGGCTCTTCCTTGATTTCTGTACTTTGAATGACCTCTGGAATGCTGTTTTCGGTTGCCATGCTTAAATAATGCTCTATTATTACTGATTCAAAGAGCTTTTGGTTGGTCGCTATTACGGATTATTACTAATGGATTATTCCGTCCTTAAAAGAGGAAAAAAAAAGCAACTACATATAGGATCATCGCACCTATTTAGGTTATAAAACGGCATTTGTCGGACTTAAGAAAGGACTATGTATCGGATATAAAAATGAGTCATACTATTACTACTGCACACTGTTTGCCTCAATGATTGAGTTGAATATGACCATTAGTTTGATGAATATGACCTGCTTTTTTTTTAGCCATATATCTAAGCTTTGAATAGATTGATCTTGTTTGTTAAGTTCCTGCTCTAGCAGATTGTGGTCTTTTATTTGAATCATAGCATCAAATGTTGGTTTTTCCATCTTCAAATTGCATTGGATGTGTGTTTTGATCATTTCAAAGTCATTCATGGCTTTGTTCTTATCAAATTTGGTCTTATTGGAATGGTAGTTGATTATTCTCAATACCCTTGAGAATAGAATTTCGTCATAACAACCAAACAGGGCATTGTATTCCTTGTTACAATTTTTAATTTTGGTTATCAATTCAATGTTTGTCTTCATGAATTCAATGTATTCTTGTGAGTCGTCTGTTGTGTATAAAACTTGATAGGCATGATCTTGCACAAAATAAATCATCATGTGTATGAAATACAAGAAAAAACAGTCATCTCCCCACACATCATTGCCTTCAGGATCTTTGATTATATCAGGTAAACTGTTACTGAAGTCTATAAAGTCATCTAATAACTGCTCCATCACAGAGGAATCCCAACTTTTCTCTTGTGTGCTTTCAATATTTTGTATGAGGTTGACAATTTTGAAGAAATAGTACTTCAAGATAGTAGAAATACCGTCTTCTTTATAAATAGCAATGATGGTATTCTGGATTTGTGTTTTAAGGTTCTCAATGATGTGTGAATTGTCCAAATTATCTTGAAATTTATGAGCCTTTTCATGGGCTTCTTTCAGTAGTACTTCTCTGTGCAATTCGTTTTCCAGGACTTCAATAATTTTGGTTTTGCCTTCATGTAAAAATTTGATACTGGAAGTATAATGAATAATCATTCTAGGTTTGGAATAAACAATGGATAATATTTCATCATGAAAGCAGCAGAACCACCATAGTTTCTTTTTCTTGTCAATTAGATGTCTCTTGTTTTTGTTTATTACATTCAAAAATTTTTCTGAGTGCAAACCCAAATCTTGACAGATTCTTATGGCTGTTGTTTGCATCAATGAAGAAGACAGATTTAATCCTGTTAACTTTATGTATAAACCCAAAAGAAGAACACCTTGAACAGAAGCCAATCCATCAGGGAACATTGAAATAAATTGATAATGAAGAAGTGAGTTCACTAAAAATATATCTTCCCATTCATCTAACCAAGATTTATTAGTCAAGGAGTTTTCAAAGCCTTCCAATTCACTTTTCATTTTGATAAAGTATTCTGAATTGTTTTCTTGATTTGTGAACAATGTTGTTTTTATCTCTTTACACATGAAACTTCCAACAGCATCCAGCAACAAGAGATGTGAATGGTTTAATGAATTGAAACCATCAACTTTCCAATTATTCAAAATACCCAAAAGATCATATGCTTCTATGGGTAAAAGAACATATATGTTATTTAAGTTCAAGAAAATATCAATTATCTTGGTCATAATTTTCAAGGTGGGGATTTTAGGAATTTGCATTCTTTCTAATAGTTTATAGATTTTCTTTTCCCTTTCTAAGTCTATGTACATGTTGTTCAAATCAATGGAATCAAAAAGCCTATAAATATCTTCAGGTATATTATTTCTTAGTGAGGTCCAATTATGTTCTATTAGAAAATCAGTTTCAGTGACTGTATTCAATACCGTGTGACTACTGCTTAATGATGATACTGATTCAGTTTTGGTATTTACATTTTGCATTGGTGACGCATTATTCCAATTTTCTTTGATATAAGATGCTGATTTTGCTTTATTATCTTCATGTATTCTTTCGGATATCAACCGTTGTTCATATTGATTTGTTATTACATCTGCCAATAAATTTAACGGAGTATCTCTTTTTATGTTAGTGGGTGAAGGAGATCCACTTGGAGAATTGTAACTCGGTGAAACCGATCGTTTGTGTACAGGCTTTGGTGTGTTCAGATTCAATAAATCTTTATCGACATTAAAAGGAGTCATTGGATTCATTCCCAAAATAGGCGTATCGATGTTCATTGATGGGAAGGCTGCTGGCGTAAAAGTAAATTCTGAGTTGCTGTTATTGTCACTAGGCTCCACTTTCCCTAATAATTGGAAGTGTTCGCTACGCTTTTTGTTTTGTAGTTGATTGATCATGTGGATTTTGTTTACCTTTTCAAAAGACTCTAGCATCAGATCCACTTTAGATTCCAACGTAGAAATTTGCTTAACAATTCCTTTGAAATCCTGCTTTTTCGATGCTTGTTTTTTACTAATGGTTTTACCATTTGCAGGTGGTTGAGACATCCTATTTACTCTGGTTTTTTCTACAACATATATTTGGTTTTAAACTATCACTATTTGTTCATATAATTGAACCTGTGCAATGAATTCAAATATGCTAAACCAAAAAAAAATATATATTCAATATTTATAACCATTAGCTTATTTAAGCGAAATTACGTTCTTGCACCTAGTTGACGAAAAAAATACCAATAAGGAGTCCGTGATTTTTCAAGAATGTATAAACAATTTAAGCGGAATAAATCAGTTCATGAAACGTTAAGTAAATTACTGTGTTATATATATAGGAAGGGGGCTTTACTTTAATTCTTCAATAGATTCAGCAATAGCCTTGACAGCAGTATCTATTTGATCCTTGGTAATGACCAAAGGAGGGGATAATCTGATGATGTGTTCATGGGTTGGCTTAGCTAAAACACCTTTATCTTTCATGGCTAAACATAAGTCCCAAGCAGATTTACCTTTTGTTTTTTGGGAGTCAATGACTATAGCAGTTAACAAACCAACACCTCTTACTTCAGAAATGATACCGTTGGATTTTTCAGCAATTTGAGATAATTGTTGTTTTAAGTAATCACCCATTTCCTTGGCGTTTTCAGTTAGTTTTTCATCTCTGATGACTTCCAAAGCAGCAATGGCAACAGCAGAAGCTAAAGGATTACCACCAAAAGTGGAACCATGAGAACCTGGGGTGAAAACAGACATGACATCTTTGTTGGCTAATACAGCTGAAACAGGTAAAACACCACCGGAAATGGCCTTTCCTAATAATACAACGTCTGGCTTGCAACCTTCAGTGTGTTCATAACACAACATCTTACCAGTTCTACCAATACCAGTTTGAATTTCATCACAAATTAATAAACAGTTGTATTCTTTACAAAGTTTTTGGACACTGCTTAAATAGTCCTTTGGAGGAACAACAATACCAGCTTCACCTTGGATAGGCTCTAAAATTATAGCAGCAACTTTGTCACCTTTGGCTTTCAAGACATTTTCCAAATCTTCAATGATACCGTATCTTATATAGTCGGTACCGTTTTTTTTTGCAGTTAGAGTATCTAAGAAAGGACCAAAATGATCTCTTGATTCTGGATCAACAGATAAAGAAATAGCACCAAAGGTTCTACCGTGGAAGTTGTTTTCAAGGGCTAAAACTACAGCTTGGTTTTCAGGAATGCCCTTTTTCAAGTAACCCCATCTTCTGGCCAATTTCAAACCAGTTTCAACGGCTTCAGCACCGGTATTCATAGGTAAAATGGACTCGTAATTGAAGTATTCAGTGGCGAATTTAGCAAACTCAGCAAATTTATCATTGTGGAAGGCTCTTGAAGATAAGGTCAACAAATCTAATTGATCCTTTGCTGCTTGGACAATCTTCGGATGACAATGTCCTTGGTTAACGGCTGAGTAACAGGACAAAAAATCCAAATAGTGCTTGTTTTCAATGTCCCAAACATCCACTCCTGAAGCTTTTTTGAAAACAACTGGAATAGGATGATAGTTGTGTGCTGCGTATTCGTGTTCGTATTCAATGGCTTGCTTGGAAGTAGTGATTTTGCTGACTGTAGCGTTTTGCGGGGTGGACATATTTATATATATTCTAAGTATGGGTACTACCCTTCTTTTTTTTTCTTATACTTAAAAGATCTAATCTTAAAGACATGAAAATGAACTATTTACAGAAAGGAATCAACACCAACTGAACTAAATCATTCACAGAACCCTCATTTATATAGGAATTGAACATGCTGGTATCATAGATAAAGCCATTTTTTTTTTTTCATGATTTTTTAAAGCCAAAAAATGTATCCCTTAAGTGCAAGAGATGTGGCCATTAGTACACGGCGAAAAAAAAAAGGAGAAGGATTATCATATATGAAGGATATGTATATAAGAGAGGTTGGAAGACTTACGGATATAACATTACTGAAAAAGGTAACAGAGAGAAGGATAGCGTTTTTGGCATTTATGCTGAAGAGGGTGTCTCGATGTCCTTTTTTGTGTGGCTTCAGCTCGGTCATCTGTATGCTTGCCATTCAGCATAACCTTATAATCCTTGAATATAACGAAGGAAATAACCGCTTTTCCAGCCCTTCTTTGGGCGTGTTTTTTTTACATAAAATAGCCAATTTCCGGATTTAAAGGTTGAATGGTCACGTGATGCTAGTAAAAAGTCACACACTCAAAGATAACAGTTAAAGGAAACTTATTTGAAAGAAAATTGATCGGAGATAAGGGCAAAAACACACGTACCCATGTCGCCGGCATCCAGCAACGCCGACGTGTCCACACCGTCAGGGCCGTATATCTCCGTCCAACAGCACCCCAACATTATACCAACGTTAAACCACCAACCACCAACCGTTCCTGCTTCACACTCTCGTCATGTGATCTGTCCTCCTCTCCTGTTATCAGCACCACGTATGGTCGCCTGTTTTTTTTCGTTGAAACACACTATACGAAACCCGCCTGCGGTAGGGCGAAAAAAAATAGGACGAGGAAAATTTTTCTACCAAATGGCTTAGGTGAGTAAGATAACCGACTATACACTATATACCGTTGTTTTTAATTGTAATATCCATAGGTACCAAGAACCAAGCAAGCAGTAAGAGGAATAATGGCGGATCAGAGACCCACCAAAAGAAGAAACATAACACAATCAAATTTTAATGAACAAATTTCCTATATAAACCCAGAACAGCATCTTTTGCAAAGAACTTTAACGTCGATTCCTCACCAAAGTATTGAAGAAGCTAGAGCCTTGAATGATAATCTAGCTTCTATAGGGATGAAGGCTAGACAGTCTGTGCATGTAGGATACAACAGAGGATTAGATAATATCAAGTCAATGGAAGAAGCAAAAACAACATTTCTTCAAAATCAACCCAAAATTAATGATAATTCACAGTATACACTCCCTTCATACAAAAGACCCATTGCACCTGATGAATTTGATGTTGACTACAGAAGAGTACAAACTGATATCCCTGGTGGCTACAACCAACTCATACAGCAGCAATATTTACAACAACAGCTTCAATACCAAAGAGATAACAACATGCTCAACAATACCCCTATGTTCAATAGACCTACCCGAAATATCAATACTGGGTTTTTAATGAATAATGCAAATCTGCAACACTCAAATAGCAACAACCCAGGAATCCAGGGTCTCGAGTATACAAGAACTAGGTCATCAGTGCAGGAAAGTGACATTGAACTTGAAAGACGTCTTAGTGAAATTGACGGCCACAAAGACAAGATGTCTGAGATAGATAATGCCGTACAAGGAACCCTAGACAACATGAACTTTTAACATCGATTATTATTTGCTTTATTTTCTTTTCTTTTTTTTTTTCCATTATTCAATATATAACCTATTTACACTTATTTGATTTTATTTAGATGTCGCAAACTTCTTGATTTCTCCTTCAGCATTATCTATAATTTCAGATGAAATTTTGATTTTGTTTGCTAAATAATCCAATCTAGGTTTGAATGACTTTCCATTTTCTTGAACATACTTGAAGTTTTTAATTTCATCTTCCCACTTTTGAATTCTTCCTGCTTCAAAACCAACAATTTTGATGTAGTAAGCTGTTTTCAATAGTTTGAACACTGGTTCATCATTCATTAATTCCATGAACGCTTCTCTGAATAACGGCTTTGCAGGCTTTATAGTGGCCAACATACCTCTGTCTCTAGAAATACTGATCAACCCATCTTTTTCTAGATCCAATAAAGCGGCTTCGGGATTTGATTTGAATATGTTGCTGTATCTGATATCCTTCATGGTGATTTGCCCGTTTAGAGCCAATTTCTCTACTAATTCAAAAGCTTGTGCACCTCTAACGGTTGTATCAGACAAAAACATTTGTGTAATTTGTTCAATGGCTTGAGATTTCATTTTGCTCAAAGCTTCATACTCACTTTCACCAGATTTGATTCTTCTAATAAAGGCTTGGAGATCTAACATTCTTCCACCTAATGGTTGAATAGTATTCAAATCCAATTCTTTGTTGAAATTTTTCAAAACATACTTTCTGGCCACTTCCTCGCTTGCATCACTCAAAACCATATTTTTGAAGATTTGGTTAGGTAAAGATTGAGTTAACAAAGAAACATTTGAGATTGTTTCTGTTAGGAAAACAACATGGGCTAAGTTCATTTGTACCAACAAAGCAGCCCATTCAGCTAATTCTTTGTAAACAAAACTATTTATTTCAGAAGTTGAGCTAAATCTATCAATAACAATAACAGGTTTGGCATCAGGATGTTGTAACAAATAATCTTCTTCATTTCCACTAACATATTTGGATAAAGCAACTCTACGTATGGCGATGACAGCTGTGGCTAACATACTATTGAATTGTTTTTCCTTTGATTCTGAAAGTCCAGATTTTTGACCTGTTAAAGATTGAACCCCTAAGTCAATAATGCTGACAAAAGAGTTAATCCATGGGAAAATTGGGTAATAACCTAGTTGGGAGGATGCATTGGCCAAAAATCTACTATCAATTCTGGTTTTCACCAAAGAATCACAATCCAAATACATAACATTGTCTCTGTCCTTCAAAGCTGCTCGAACCATGCTGTTTTTACCAGATCCTCTAGGACCTCTAATCACAACAAATGTGTTGTTGTTTTCCTCTAACCACATTTTGAAATCATTGACTTCATCTTCAAAAAAGGCAGTGCCTTCATCAGCTGTTTCTTTGTTAAAGTATTTTAGCAAATTTGAATAATAAGACTTATTCAATAGCTGGAATTTCTTGGTTATCTTCAATTCAATCATATATTCTCTTATAGGATCAAAAATCAACAAAGCCAAAATAGATAAAAGAGCTAATGATAAAGGAATGGCTAGTCTAGTATGATTGACATAGAAGTTTCTTACTAAGTGATGGCTAGTATTCTTGTCAAATTTGATAATCAAGTTGATGTTATTTAGGGTAAAGCCATTCACACAATTTTTAGCACAGACAGCGGAATACAGATTTTTGAATTGTACCAATGTGGTCTTATCTCCACAACTTATCTCTACTATTTGCCCATATCTTCTGAATAATGAGTATACGTCTTGCTCAGGTAATTTTCCCTCATGTGACAAAATCAAATTTCTTGAGGGTAATCTTTGCATATCTTCAACTAAAGGTGTTCCCTTTGTTGGGAAACAAGTTACTCTTTTAAAAACAAACCCCTTTTGACTATCTTGAACCAATTTTTGGATTTTCAAGTTAATATCAGCAACAGTGTATGGATATGGAACTAAAAACTTTGCAAATGCACCTCCATCCCTTCTCATAGATATAAAATCGGTCATTTCAAAGTTGTTCTTTGTCAAATCCATTATTTTTTGTCTTGCCTCTTTGTTACTGTTTTGAAGGGCAAAAAATGCGTACCAAGTCAAAACATTTGTTCTGGTAAACACATTGTCAAAGTAGAACAAAGTTTCTCTCTTGGTCTTCTCAATCACCGTTTCATTTGTTTCTCCACTTTCTTCATCTGCTTTTTTAATATCGGTAGATATAAATCGTTTGCTATTAACCACTAGGGGTTTATATTGAAACGTGTAAAATTTGGCATGTTGTTTTAAAAACTGCGTATTTCTCCTTATAAGATTCATTCTAAGAAGCTACTCTATGTATTGGTCTCTTACACCCTGTTGTTACTACTATAAATCTACTAGTTTTCAATATTTAAAATGCTGAAATTCATACCCCCCCCCCGAAAAAACAGCGTAAAGCACCAAAACTGTTAGTATAACGGCCATAAAAAAAAAACGTGAACAAATTATGACAACTAGGGTTATGAATACGACTACAACTAGTCTAATGACAGGTATTAATACGTAAAAAAAGCTACTTTAATTGATGAAATATATAGTGGACACACCGTTATTATTTAGGAATGTTCTTGTAAACTAAACTTCTAATCTTGGCGTACTTCTTGTTAATGTTATCTCTTCTATATCTCTTGGCCTTGGAAGTGAAGTATTGGGCACTTTCCAAACCAGTCATTTCAGGACCTTCACCAAAGTATATCATATTCTTTTCTTTGTTCAAAGTAGCATTAACCTTGGCTTTGCTGATAGTTTCTTCTAAAATTTCAGTAACAACATCAACACTCAATTCAAACTTAGTGCTTAGCTTAGAGATCGATAGGTTAGCAGCAAAGACCTTGACGTAGAAGAAGTAAGCCTTCAAGGATTGTCTCTTCATAGTGTCAACCAACTTCAACTTCATTTCTTCATCTTGGAACAAACTCCAAGCATTAGTCTTAGATAATAATTCTACACCGGCTTTCCATTCACCTCTTAGTAATTCCTTGGCAGAGTGGATAATGAAATCACTTTCGGTTTCGGCTGGAGCATGGAAACCGTATCTTTCGTATGATCCAATCTTTCTGGAAATTCCCTTGGTGGAGTTGATAATATCATCTAAGTCCCCGTAGTTTCTGGATCTGGAAGCTATGCTTGGAATGTCATTCAACATGGAACAAGTTAGATAAACACTGTCAACCAAAGTTAAATCAATGTGTTTGTGGAATGGTAAGTGGACTTCTTCAAATTTGATGTTTTCATCAACTATTTCGTTGTCAGCATATTCAGCATATCTGTTGACTAACTTTTGACCCATCAAGTATTTCAAGGATCCAGCAATGGAAACAGGATGTAATAAAGATTGGGAGTCGTGGAATAAGCAATTCTTGAAAGATGAGAAACCTAATTGAACAACAACTCTGTTAAATAGAATTTGAACAGATAAATCATATTGATCAATAGACTTGTTATGCAAGAATACCTTACTGAAGTTTTCCATTAAAGAAACAGATGTGTTGAAATCATCGTTTAAAGAAAGGTAGTAAATCTTGTATAAGTTGGCCTTTTCCCAGAAGTTTAATAACTTAGCATCCTTGTTGTTATTAATAACTTCAACTAAGCTGTCAATTAACTTGGTGGTTTCACTTGAAGAACCAGATTGGAATTGAGATTTGTAAGTCAATTTCAAATCATCAACATAATCCCAAGCTTGAGTTTCGTTCAAAGCAATCAAATCGGTTGGCTTGAAATAGATGTAATCCAATCTCAATACTATAACTCTTGATAAATAGAATACAGCCTTATCTTCAGGTAAGGTTTTTTCTAAGTATAATTGTAATCTTAAAATCAAGTTATAGATTAACTGTTCATCTCTTAATCTATCAACGTATTCAGGAGATTTGAAAGAAGTGTATAATAAAGATTTGATAAATTCAGAACTCAAACTTTCAACGTAAGTGAAAAGAGATCCTAAAATTTCTTTTTTACCGGTCTTTGGATTGATCAAAGTTTCTTTATCATCAATGAAATCACTTCTAACAGCAACTTCAGAAATAATATATTCGTCAAAGTTTTCTTCTAAGATATCAAACAAAGTTTCAATTTCCTTCAAGGAAGTTTTCCATTGAGCAATTGGTTGATAAGTCAAAGATTTAGTGGACTCGAATCTCATTGGGATCAAGTTCATGAAACACAAGATTTTTTCGTAAACATCTGAGGCGTAATTTTCCAATAAATCAGTAACGGTTTCCATTTGCTGAGCAATTGTGGAGTTCTTCTTACCTCTACTTTCCAATAAAACATTGAATTTGGTGAAAAATTGAACAGACTTGGAAACTAACTTAGGTGTGTTTTCTTCTTCTAGTTGTTTTTGCATGGCTTCATCAATGTATACGGACTTAGCATCTTCAGATAATAATTCTTCACTGTTGAAAATAGATTCTCTAGATTTATTGAAGACTTCAATGAATTCATTGAATTCCTTAGCAGATTTCTTGTATTTTAGTTTCAAACTGACAAAGGCCTTGGTGTTGTTCTTGGTTTTATTGATAGATTCTTCTTCATTGTAAGTTTCAATAGCTTCGTTAGCTTGGATCAAAATCTTGATAGCAATATTTGGAACAGCTTGGTTGTTTTGTTGTTGGAACTTAGCCAAAACCTTCATGGCATTGTCAAATAACTCTAAAATTTTTTCAAAGTCATTTGTCAATTCAGCAGTATCGATTTTTTTAGAAATCTTGAAGAATTGTAACAATGACTTTTCTCTGGCAGATCTAACCTTATTTCTACCGTTTTCATCGTCTGATTCATCATCAGAAGAACTATAGTCAGAGTCAGCAGCTTGGTTGGACTTCAAGAATTTGTTATTTTGAGCATTGTAACCTAGTGGAGGACCTTTTCTGAATTGAGGCTTCTTATACCAATCAGGACCGTATGGCTTGGAGTCGGAATCATCATCGTAATCAGATTCGTATTCAGATTCTTCTTCATCGGCGTGTTCTGATGGCTTGCTGACTGTGACTTCTTCGTCGGATTCGGATCCAGAGAAATCATTATCAAATAATTCTTCATCATCTGAAACATCTTCATCGTTTAAACCATAGCTTTTAGTTTGGTTGTAATCGTCAGAATCGGAGTCTGAATCATCTGTTCTTAGTTCTTCTTCGGAAGAGTTCAGAAAATCGTAATTAATTTGGAAATATTTCGAAATCGTTAAAGACTCTGAAAATTCTTCAAAAACTTTCTCACTAGCTCCTGTGGCTTCTTGTGTGCTCATTTTTTTTGATATATTGGTTAAAAACGGTTATTGTCTTTTATATATGGTCTTAAAACAAAAGAAACTGCTTATATTTATCGGTGAATATGGGCCTTATTTGGGTTATTTTGAAATTAATATTTTTAAAATCTGCCTTAGTATTAATACCATATGGGAAAAACTCATAGAGCGTCTATGAAATTTGCCCAGGGCATGAAAAAAAAAAGAAATGGTAGGTGAAAAATTTTCGCCTGGTTACAACCTGGTGAAAATTTCCTATTTGGGTAATATGCTTATAAGCTGTGTGTGAAATATGTCCGATGGACGCTTTTGGCGTCTCCACGTAGCACTTAAAGCTGGAGGGCGCCGGGAGGGAAGACACGTGTAGCGTAGATGGCAGAAACGTGACTGTGTTGCTGTTTTTGGGTATTTGTGCTGATTGTTGTGATAAAAGCAGGCTATTTGGACGTTTTTGTGCAAAAATTTTGATTCTGGTCTGTGCAGCGGTGGCTTCATGCACTTGATTGGCATCATCTGTGGGGTTTTTTGGAGTTCCACCACAATGTGG
>ERZ794946.518-NODE-518-length-15232-cov-3.683732_pt1 | contig 15232 bp, 12 predicted proteins | sample MGYA00433072_ERZ794946 | MGnify/ENA primary metagenome ERZ794946 (study PRJEB30137, sample SAMN04331413) | food metagenome | isolation source: Y3 must sample point D1 replicate A | place: Australia: South Australia | collected 2014 ...
GAAACCTCCCAAGAAGGGATGAAGCATTGGGTTTCTTGCTGCGTCTTGAGATGGACTTGTAGAGAGATTGTTTCTTTTGCAGGTGAGATGGTCGCATCGCTGAGATAAAGGCATCGGCTAACGCTGTGACAGACTGAATACTGCAGGCAGGGGGAAGAGACGATTGTTTAACACACCAGAAAGAGATGAACAAATGATGAACATGCACAGGAGAAGGAGCGAAAGTGGATTGGTAGAAGCGTTCTTGTCATTAAATGCTAGATAAAGATGTCGATAATTGAAAGAGAATTACACGGACCTACCGTTTGGGGCGCGCATTGGTCAACTTGAACGTCGTCGACACGCAAGCAGCATGGATGTACAACAGCCGCAGGATGTTGGATCTGCGGCCTTCACAGTTCGGGCAGCCTCGAAGGCGCCCACTTACCTGATTTTGGCGGTCCCGAAGGACAGGTGGTGATATTGTGCAGGATGATGTCGGTGTTGCAGGTGATGTGCATAATCTGTGAGACGAATGTTAGTCTCTGTATTCAACTTCGAAAGTATCGATTGACAAAGTGTGAAGAAGGGTAAAAATCAGAATTAGGGAGTCTAGTCCCGTGCAAAGCTATTCCGCAGCAAAAAGAGTACAAGTCTTTCTAGGACTGGTGCCAGCTGGTTGTCTCATCATAGAAGAGGCGGTGGATAGGTGATGTGAGAGGTGAAGAGTTGACTTACGGTGATGGTGAGGGTGATGTGCTTCCAGTCGATACTCTCTTTGAACGATTGAGAGGAAGGTTGTTTGGTGCTGCTTTGCAAAGAAGGATTGACTTTCTTATGCTGTGCGGATTTTCTCGCTTGAGGAATTCAAAGGACGTGCGTTGTTGGCTGATGCGTGGCTTGGCATCAAATGCAAGTCTTGCGATGGAAGAAAATCGCTGCGTCGATTGGCAGTATGCGCGCTTGAAGCTGCCAGGCACTCGTTTGAAGTGCTCGATGTTTTGAAGAGCCATTGATGGAGATTGAAGCCGAAGCGGCGCAAAAAGGTGCTTCTCAAGCAACCGCGTGCGAAAGCATCATGGGCAAGGGGAAAGTCTGCATCTGTTTCGTTCCAGTCAGCTTATGTTGTAGGACATATGTGTTCGAGTAAAGTAGAACGAATGTAATGTGCGTCATGAAAAAATTAGAGTGTTGTTGCGTTTTTGATCTTCATCGAAAAGACTCTGGGTTAAAAGGTTTTAATCCTTCGCGAAGATTGGGTGGCGTGATAAAGGAGGGAAGCGAGTACTAACCTGATGGCAGAATATTGATGTCGATGAGGACGACCACTGGTGTTGAAAGGTGTGGTGGTTGTCGAAGCAGAGAAGAAGAAAGTTGCGGCTGTCGGAAAAGGCGAAGACTCTGCAAGCAAACATCCGGCTTCTTCCGGCGTCCGTGGTCAGCCTTAGGAACTCGCATCCCAAAGCCCAGTCGTGGTTGCCAAAGGAAGATATCACCTCCAACTCTGCTGTTTCGACCAGGAAAGAGCGATGAAAGTCCAATCAGAAGCCAAAACAACCCCCAAATCACAACAAAACCAACTGAACGCATGACACACGCAGACCGATAACGCAGTCAAAAATACAGAAGACGTAGTTCGACCAAGGAACCACGAAATCCATATACAATGACTAAATGCATGAACGGTACACGTACATCACGAACTTCATTCTTATCGTTGGTTATTGGATGGAGTGATTTGAAGGTGATTTGGGTATCAAAAAGGTCAAAATCATCACCCTTCTTTTCCCAAAGCCAAACCGAAACAGTAAAAGGAGAGCAAAGCAAATCGCGTATATACAGATTATTCGTCCGAAGGCATTCCCTTGAAAATCGAGGGTTGTTCGTACTCAACCTTTTGAGTTACTCATCTTTTAAAGAAGTGCAACTCAAGGTGACGGAGAGGGATGTAGGCGAGGAGGGTGAAAGCAAAGGTGAGCTCATTGGCAATGTCACCACCGCTCTCGCCAATTTGAATGGCAAGAGGGCCAGTGAACCAAGTCTCGACCATACCAAGACACCAGCCAATAACACCGATGAGGAAAGCAGTGAGACCAGCGAGACCGATGGGAAGTCTCGAGGGAGTGTTCCAGCCATCGAGATCGTAGTTGGCGAAATCCCCCTTACGGAACCAATAGTGTTCAACAAAGACGATGACGAAGTAGGAAGTACCCCAATAACCAAGAAGAGAGAGGAAGTTCTCCAGGTATTCTAGCAAGTGATCGCGACCAGCAACGGCAATAGCAGTGACGGCACCAAAGACGACAAGAACCCAGAAAGTACGAGGAACCTTGGCCAAAGGACGAGCGAATTGCTGAATAGACAGAGCGCAAGAGTATAGGTTGAGAGCGTTCATGCCGACGGCACTGAGAACGAGCAGGACAAGAATAAACTTGGCGAAACCGCGAGGGAAGAGCATCTTCTGGATGAGGTAACCGAGACCATCATCGTTGTATGCGTCGGACCAATCCTGGTTGACTTGCATGGCGGTTCCAACACAGCAACCAAGAACCATACCAATGCAGGTGGGGATGCTGATACCAAGAGTGCAGAGGACGAAAACCTTGACTTTGGAGGTGTTGATGGGGTAGTGGACGTAGTAATCAGCGGCGATGGTGGCCCAGGAGCAAGAACTACCGTAGACAACGGAGAGCAAGGAGAGGACATTTCCAGCAAGGTTGGCGCCATGAAGTTGAGTATCCACAATGTTGACAGCATGAGGAGCGGCCATACCGTACATGATCATGAAAACGATGAAGAAGACCAGCCAGGCGTACTTCTCGTAGTAGAGAATGGCCTTGAGACCGCAGAAGTTGATGATACTGCTACCGAGAGCAATGATGACGCAACCAAGAGCGGAAGAGACTTTGCCATCAGATACAGCAGTAAGAGCGAGACCTAAACGATCAGCATCTGTCTTGGAGGTTCTCAGTCAATACACATACCACCAGTGATACAACCAACAGCACTCCAACCAGCTTGGGAGATGATGTTGAGGACAGCAATAAGCTTGGTAGGGTACCAGCCGAAACTGTAGCGAGTGATGGACATTGATCGAAGACCGGTTCCTGGACCGAGGGTAGCACACCAACCAGCAACACTGGCTCCCAAGAGGGTACCAAAGATGGTGATGCAAATGCTCTGACCAAGTGTGAGATGCCAGGTAGGACCAAGGAAACCGGTCGACATGCAAGACAAGTTCATGATACCACCACTCCACAGCAGAGCCATGACTGCCTGGTTGTGCCATTTTTGAGGGACCTTCTCCTCGGGCAACTTGCGACGGATAGCCTGAGACTCGATACCCAGCTTGCGATCCAGGGTAGCTTCCCAACCACACAGCGTACCCAAGATGCCACCCTGAGGTTCAGGCACCTCGTTGACAACCTCGGTAGAGCCCTGAGCACTACCGACGTCAACATTCACATCCTTCTCGTCAGGGTGTAGCCTTCCGGCCTTCTCTTCGTCGTAAAATGTCGACATGATTTTTCTCCTTCGTCAGTTAAGCCGGTCTGATGACGAATTGGCTTGAGAGCGACTGCAGCGAGGCAGGAGGAGAAAGGGTCAATGAAGGGTGACGAAGGGAGTGGGGGAGGGGTGACGGTTGTAGAAGGAGGAGTGAAAGTTGAGCACACGACACGTCAAAAGTGTGCAGGGCGTCGTCGATATTTTATTTTTGCGCGTGCGTCTTCGCGAACCCCGCCAGCCCACCGTCGCACCTCTGGATTTGGCAGCTCGTTATGAAACGCGAAAGAGATCTGCCGTTATCTGCTTCTAGAATCATGCCGGGGCCGTGGTATGACCAATTAGATGCCATAGCGGTGACCTCCGTAGACCCTTATCGGTTTAGCCGGAGGACAGAGCTCGAAAGCGAAAAAGGTTGTGCATGTTTAGCGAGAGGATTTTATGGAGAACAGATAGGAAGACCAGCTTTCCGGGACCTGTCATTGAAGACGTTGGCTTGAGGGGACCCTGCAATCATGATGATGAGATTGTGGGTGTAGCCTGATGCCTGTTGACGGTCTCTCCAGAGCCTTCACGTTTGACAAAGTTTTGAATTTGCGACACTTCAAGGTTTGATAGAGCGTGCAAAAAGCCGTTTTGGTGCCAAGTGAACTCAAGCCTCGCTGTTGATGGCTTGTGTCTTTCACCAATGGTAGTCTTTTATAAGCGACAGAGGCAAGCATATCGAGCATTGATGGTTGTGACGGCGCTGTCCGATGCATTCAACAAGATAACCTATCTTATTCATTCCTGCCGTGCAAGATATCGATGGGAAGGCGTTGCAAGTGCAGGGTGCTGGTTGCATTGCCAAGTGATAAGGCGCACACAAGCCGTGGACAAGACGGCAATGGCAATTCCTTGTCTGCTCTTCACCCCTTGAACGACAGCGACCATGTTGTCTTTCGAATTTCTCGAAATTTTGGCTTGTCTCCCTGAAGCTCGATCAACATTTGAGAGTCTCTCAAAGTCGGCGAGAGCATTCGGACACAAACTGAGGCAGGGGTTCGAATTTCGAATAGCAGTTGCGAAGCACAATGAATCATCTAGGTCCGCCCGCTTGTCAAGCCATCTTGCCGTAGACTTTCGTTTCGAGTCATACACACTACACTTTGAGCAAGAGCGACCAGCAATTGAAAGAGAAGGAGGTCGGAGGAGGTTCGATGTTTAAAGAAGGATGCAAGCACAGACCAGTCTAGTCTGATGACCGGACACCTTGAGCCTTTGACCTCGAAACAGGCCATGGCTTTCCAACGAAGACAGTATGGAGATGTGCAACGAATATGATCGTAGAGCTATCTCTTCAACAAAGTATATGTATTGCAAATGGTTCTGCATTTAGAAGCGGCCACTCCAAAGCACCTGCCGCATGAAGACACCGAAGATGTGCTTGGCTCTCAGGCAGCAGAATACATCCTGCTCCATATATGTGTGGGAGTAAAGCTGATTCGAAAAATGTCATTTTGACTCACTTGCAATTTGAACCAGCACTTCCTTCCCTTTTCCAGTACTGAAACACTTCAATCATATCAACTGCAAACATGGCCTTCGAGATCACACCCATGCGAGACGATGAAATCGATGTCTACAACAAGATCTGCTGGGACGCTTTCACTTCAGTCCCAGACAGTCTAGCACTACTCCTCTACCCTGGAGGATACACAGAGGCCGTACAGAAGTATATGCGCAACAACACCATCGACTCCCTCTCCGACAAATCCACCTCTTACATCTTCGTCCGCGACATCAATACGAAGCAAGTCCTAGCAGTAGCTTGCTGGTCCTTTCAAACTACAGATCTAACCATCCAAGAAGTATTGGACAAGGAAGAAAGGGCAAGGAAGGAACGCGCGGAGCAGGAACCCATCCCCGGTGTCGATTCCGCCGTGATGAACGACTTTCGTGAAACAGCGGCGAGACTGCAGAGGGAGAATTTGGGTGGCAAGGCACATGCATTGTTGAAAGTGCTTGCTACGCATCCGGATGCTCAAAGACGGGGCGCCGGTGCTGCTGCGTTGAAATGGGGGTTGAAGAAGGCGGATGAGTTGGGTGTACCGGCGTATCTTGAGGCTTCGCGTGTGGGTAGACCCTTGTATGCTAAGCATGGGTTCAAAGAGGTGAGTATCTGTTGGTCATCAGGCGTAAATCAACACCGAAGCTGATACTGTGGTCTGTTAGATTTGTGAACTGCCGCTCAACGCTCGTAAGCATGGCTACTCGCGTGATGGCATGAATTGGTGCATGCTCAGAGACGCGAAGGTGCTTGCTCAATAAGAGCTTGATGGCTGATCGCTCTGGGTGTAATGTGAAGGAGGACTTGGGACCGCTTGCAGCGTGTGAGACGATATGTTGGATCATCATGATGTCTGCGTATTGTAAGCCGCTCAGCCGGTCGTGTGCCAGGTAGTAAGGGTCTCAATGTTTCTTGGCTTTTTCGGAGGCATGGCCGATTCCCCGTCTGGTTCTTCCTATTTTCGGATACTTCATTTAGTCTTTGAGATTCATTCTTTCCTTCCTCTCCATTTTCCAGCTTCATAAAACCTTTTACTGGTGACTTTTGTGACATGACAAGTCCTTGTGGTTCTGTGAGTGCAGTTTGCCAGAATTCGTAGCGACCAGAGGTATATTACCGGATTTGGTAATCCCCAACGTCAAGCCAAAGAAATATCAGGTCTGTGAAGCGATCAAGCCGAGAGTGCACAACGTAGTGGGTAATATGCAGACAGGTTGCTCATCAATTCTTTAGTAGGTCATCTATCGTTACACATGGATGAAACAATGTACCCGAGGCAGAAGTCTGGGCCTGTTTATGTACCAAGAGTAGAGCACATCTTGGAGGATGCCCTCTTGGTCAAAGGAGACAGGCATGCAACCTGGCCAGGACTGCCGGCTCGCTACTTTTTGGGATAATGTCTGAGCACTTCGGAGCCTTCTTTGCTAGGGTCAGCATTCGATGCCCATAGCCGTTGCATCGGTATCTGGACCGGAAGAATGGCTTGTAATTCGACACTGAAGCGATGCAGTCAGATTGGCATGTCCACCCTCTGTGGCCTTCTAATACTCCGTCACAGTCTGGCCGAGGCAAATGTCACCACATCTGGATCGAGGAACCTCCCAAACCATTCGCCACCTCAGTCTCCCATTGGATATATCCGATGCTCTTTGGTTCATCGTTGATCATTGATTGCGATCACGATGACATGCCTTCGTTATGATGCCGAGGATTTGGCCGAGGTATTCCTGTGCATGTCCCAACTCTCGGCTAGAGCTTGCATGAGGCAGATGGTGACATGTCTGGCTCTCCGCAGTTGATCGACAGTATTCTTGGTTGGCACATTCAGGAACATGACAGGAAGCAAGTCCATGGTGCGCGGGGTATTGGGGGTGGCATTCTTTCTCCTCCAGTGTTCGGCGAGAACGGAATAGTGGAGGAAGTCGCAGATGAAGTGACCTGGGTCTCTGCTTTGGCGAATTCTCACGGCGCCGAGTTCTGGCGAGACTTCAGGGCCGTCGAGCAATTTGCTGCGCCAGCGTTGGAAGACATTGTCGACATCGAGAGTGCTTTCAAGCTCCTTGGGGCAGCCTCTGAAAAAGCCGTCGCTCTCGTCCTTGGGGAGCGAGAAGCCTGTGATGTCCGTGTCCGTGTCGTAACCGTCGCGACGGCCGAGTTGTTCGATCGAGTACGAGTCTTGGTGCGGGCGCATACCGAAATGCAGCCAAATGTCGACTTGATGGGCGTATGCTTCGTAGAGGCGCGGGACTATCGTGCGCACCTCGTTGTATGCGACAGGAATGTCATAAGGATGGATGAAGACCTGGACAGGAACACGGCATGTCGGCGTTGGGGGAAGGTATTTCGGCAAAGTCGTCACAACCGAATAGGAGAGATTGCCGGGGCCGGTGCCATCAAAGGGCTGTGGTGGGTTCAATATCAGCGACGGAATTGATCGTGGCAGTTTTTGCCTGCCATTGTTGACGCTTGGAGCTGGCGTGCCCGCTATCTGGAGTCATCGGCCTGTCGACGACGCATTGCCCGGACTCGCTGATGACGGCGCGTCACCGAGACCTTCTTCAGGCGCGACAATTGCTTCGACACGTAGAGATTGCACTTACTCCGAAGCCTGTGACCAGGATAGACACGGGTTTGGCCATTGCACGTCAGTCCATGTGTCGACGTGGGAGAGGCAGCGTTGAAGACAAGACAAGACAGGACAGACTGGGGAAGGTCTTCAGAAAAGGACCCAGACCGTCGCAAGGAAAGGGCGATGGCTGCTTTAAGAAGAACAAGCACGCTAGCAAAGGCTCTCAAGTCAACGACAGCCTCGGATCTCCGTCCATGACCTTGAGCAATGTCGTGCCATTCGATCCAGGAACAGATGGAGTTTGGTCCGCAAGCTTACCTGCTACATGACCCCAGCTTGCACCAGTTCATGCCTTCCCCGAGTCCAACAGCTCTCCTCTAGATTACGGAACAAGAAGGACGAACCGCACACGAGGGCCACTCCTGCCTCTTGCCTCTTAGCCGAAGCTACATGAACATGCTTCAATGTGTGCACCCACCGGCCTCAACTCCGCCGAACTTTTCATTCTTGATTTACTGCCTATACATGTCTTCGCCTACTCATCACATCCATCACCGACTCAAGACCAGATCATGTAGGCATAATCAAGACTCAAGTCACAATGCCAGTAATGATGGGGAAAGTATGCGGCGGACCTGGCCCCGCCGTCATGTTGATCAGTGCGAGAGTTGAGCCTCAACCGGCAGTGGGCGTGCTGAGAGCTTGCGGCTCGGAAAATACAGCATCCTGGCACGCTGTTTCCCATATCTTGGGCGTGCATGCGAGATCATTCCCCTTGTTGCGATTGACAAGTCTATTACCAAGCAGGATGTGTAAAGATGATCGACATGTATACATTGCCCTCATTCAGGGGTCTTGCAAACAAAGCCCAGGACTTGTTGGGTACGGTGATACCCGGGCATGCAATTTGGAACCAAGGGACCCTATTGTCAGGTTCTGGATGCTCTCGCCCTGCATATTGAGATATGGCCTGTTACTGATGGAAGCATACCACCTGAATTTAACGTGCATGACATCTCAGCTGGCAATACGAGCGCCGAAATGCTGTAGACCATGTATCTAGATATTGTGATCTTGAACATGAAAAGAAATCAATCATTATATCTATAAAGGGACCATGAAACGTCGTTGCTTGCTCCAGTTTTTGATTCGGAAGAAGCTCCGAGTTTGATGCATTCCCATTTATGGCAATTTCTAAATACCATCCTCGCGCTCAGGTCCGCTTCCCGGCCCTCACAGCTGTTCAAGCTTGACCTCGGCAGCCTTGCGCAACCTATTCATAACTGCCGCCGCAATATCGCCTTCTTCGTCATCAATGCCTTCCACGATGATTGCATCCACATCCTTGCGATCGAGTTCTCTCAATGCTGAGAACAGGCCACGCGCTACACTCGCCGTGTCCGGGCCTATGCACATGTCCCAGACTGTGAAAGGTTTGCCTCCATGTCCAATGATAACCTCCTCCGCGTGTAGCTGCTTCTTGTGTCGTGAAGTTTCTTGCAACATGGCTTCTAGAGGTGATGCGGAGGTACCAGCGCCTTTCGGAGTAGACTCCAGCGATGCCACTTCTCCCGCCACTTCTCCCTTGGCAGCTCCATCTCCCATTCTCTTCCATTTCTTCGTCCTGACCAAACCTACACTGCCGCTTGAGCCGAGTTGACGTGCCAGATCTGAAGAAGATGGTTGCTTGCCTCCCGTAGCTTCCACCAACATGACCGGTGCCTTGGGTGAGTAATGTCGGTACTTCATACCCGGTGCTCTGGGCGCAGCATCTCCTTTCATAGACACATCGTGGTAGCCTACCACTGTATCCTCCCATCCTGGTACTGTCCTTATCAGGTCAATTCCTATGCCGCCAGGTCTGAGCACTGCAGGGGGCGAGTTCAGTCCGTCCACTACCGTGCTCTCGACACCGACATCACAAGGTCCGCCATCCACAATCCACTCAATACGACCATCCAGGTCATAGCGTACATGCTCGGCTGCTGTAGGTGATGGTTTCGTCGAAGCATTTGCAGAAGGCGCGGCCACGGGCACATCCGCCGTCTTTATTAATGCCAGCGCAAGCAAATCTCTGGGCATTCTCGCACCGAACGTGCGCAATCCTGCCGTGACTTCGGGTGCGAGTTTTGAATCTTCCGGTACCGGGAGGATGATTGTGATTGGGCCCGGCCAGAATCGCCGAATTAGAGGATGATATATTTGTGGAATCGGATCGATGTCGGATGATGAGTTGGGAACAGAGATTAGTCGTCGAAGCTGCTTCAAAGATGCGATATGTACGATTAGAGGATTGTCAGACGGTCGCTGCTTGGCTTTGTAGATTCCTTTGACTGCCGCACTGCGAGTTGCATCTGCGCCCAGTCCGTACACTGTCTCCGTAGGGAATGCGACTGGGATATCCGAGTGCTTGAGATTTGAGGCGGCCAGTTGCAAGTCTTTTCCGTCTTGCGTCGTGCCATCCAGTGTCAGATCCCAATCTTCCAGTGGCATTCCTGACTCTGTAGATCTGTCCGAGAAATGACCAAGTTTCGTAGGATCTATGGGCAGAATCTGCGTTCGTGTACCTATCGCCATCGCGGCGGCAGTGATATGATCAGAGCCCATCGTGTGAGCTTCGTCCTTGGGAAATATTATGCGACTGTTCCTGAACGATTGAAAGGTCCGACGAAAAGTTGTCGCTCCAGTAGACAGTCTTGACAGCAATCGAATATGAGTGAATGCGATGCAGTGAAACTGAAACAATCTATCCACACGTTTCATGTAATATTCAGATGGTATGCTTGCTGATTGTTTCAATTGTGTCGAACAATTATTTTTTATCATGACGATGACTTCAACGAGTATGGAAAAAGCTTGTTCGCTGCTTACATAATCGAAGCTTCCTAAATCTAGACACCTCTACACAGTACAGGCAATACCAAATGAAATAACAGGCACAACGATTAGATAATCGACCTTGAGGCAGAGCACATACAATGAGAGTGATGTCTGAGAGAGTGAACCCATCGAAGATTTTGTCTCGTTATGCCAAAACCAACATCTACGCCCTATTACATCGTTCTTTCCCTCTTGTGTAATCAGCTTTGCAACAAGAGGCACACTGGCCGAAATATCAACCAAAGTGATGCAAATATGCCACATACACGAGGTGCAGCACGAGAATCATGCTCACTACGTTTATTGTCTTTCAATATAGTGTCGCCGTCGAGATATTGATGCTTTGGAGGAGAGACAGGGTGATGCAGCCAGCAACAGGTCACCAAGAAGTTTGTCACAGTGGCGATGAGAGAAGAACTATTGCATTATCAATACTCAACATACTCCTACAAATTTGGTCACAAAGACACAAAAACTTCAAAGCAATACGCAATCCTGATTGTTAGCTCTGAAGTATTGCTCGATCTACCAAATTTCCAATTCTCGAAGTTTTGTGGCATGTCGAAGGGTGGAAGGACCGACCAATAATGAGAACAAATTGAACAGTGAGATACGGGCTTCTGACAGAAAGAATAGCGAGCTGCATCAGGGACCACAAAAACCTATTAGCTTGGAACATGTCTATTACGGCAGACGCATCACGGGCAGCCAATATCCGCTCGTCCAGCAGTATGTGATACGAGATGGTATCTATCTATCGACTCAAGCCAGACAGTCGTGAGCAGCACCGCGTACTCGGTCCCCAACATCCACATATGTAACTCAACCCACGCCCATGAGCTTACGCAACAGCCTCATAATCACCCCAGCTCGCCATCAAGGTGAGTGGGGTGTGTCCTGCTGCCCCACAACAAGGGGTACAAACCTGGAGAACGTTTGTGTGGTTGGGGCTGAGGCATTTGGTGACAGGTCATGTGGTCAAAGACACTGTGTCGAAGGTCTGATACCTGAGTCAAACCGATCCTTGAAGGTGCCAACAGGTCAATCGATAGAAGTTTGTCCAACCCCCTGATCGAGGCACTCCTGAGCAACTGTGGTTGGACGAAACTCAGAAACCAAACTCGAGGTCGCTGCGAACTTTCACAATCGCGTGATCCAAGATGCTTATCAGCGACAGCTCTTCACAAACATTCCGCCATCGGAGGAAGATCACCGTGGGCTGACTCCAGTTTCTGCAGCCTTGCATGGACAAAACCGATCTTAGAGCCGATGTGTCGTCTTGTTTCGTCCGTAAGGCGCGGCCCGCAGTCGATCGAGAGGGACTTCAGCTTTAGAGTTGTTGCGAGTGAGCTGTCGTTACTAGTTTCGGGTTATGCTTCAATTGAGTTTGAAGGAATGCGGGGAAGTTGGCAGCCCGCCGTATGAGTTTTGCTTTTCTTCTCGCAAAGTCTTGCCTCCATCAGGTGGTGTCTTTTGAGAAAACGTACTTGGCGTCCATGTGAAGATCTGGACATTCCGTCTGTCGCAGAGTGAAGTCCTTGGCTCTTACCCCTGATCGGTCTGTCTCCTTCCTGAAGTCTCTGGCCAGTTTGCCGATGAGAGCAAAAGCAGTCTTGTTCCGGTGTGAAGAATGAAGGATAAGAGGTGGTGTTGCGTAACGAGCAGTCGGATTTACGAGTCGTTTAGTCTTCGTCGATACGTGTACCAGCAGCGTGTCAAGCCGGGTACCCGATAGCATGATTATTTGCGGGGCTGGGACATGTGGGTTGCGCAAGCCTGACCTCTATTCTTCTGCCGACAGGACTTCTCCACCGTTCTTGCCGAATGGGAACTCGATCCTAGATGGTATCACCAGATCATTCATCATGTCAGTAGAACGTAGCGAGAGACCAGAGGAAGGATATGCTCGGTGTCGGTGGAGGTATCCCAGCAGACGAGATGGTCAGACATTCCCGATTGGAGACCAGATTTTGAAGAAAGCAGTGAGATCTATTGAGCCCTATTCAAATTGTTAGTAGAGAATCGCTAGCACATCAGTAGCCAACCACAACGGCGTGAATGGGGTGAGCGCTGAGGTGCCAAGAACATTGTGTTCTATTCGCTTTTGGGAACGTGAATGTAAACCCTTGGAAGATAAAGCAGGGTCGAGCTTTCTTCCTGTCAGTTGCTGATAGATAGCTAACGAGAATGACACAATGCTTCGCGAAGATAGAGTCCTTGTCCAGCAACAGTTTAAGAGATTGAGATCCTCACCGGACGTCTATCTTGTACCTACGATATCGTGCCTTCCTCCATTCTACTGTACGACAGTTGGTCCGGATGAGGTACTCCGTACCAATACCTCCAAGCTTCCGTTAAATCCGCCATGCTTCTACTGTCAAACTTGCAGAGAAATCCAATCAATCAAACTGTCCGAATTTTGGGAGAAGTGTTCCTAGAGTTTGGATGCAACGGGTTATGCAGGAGGTAGAGTGTGGCTGAGGAAGAGAATCACGATTCGGCAGTCGCGCCGCAGAACATCGTTGATACCGCACGACTCATGTTGTTCTGCGTACGTGTAAGAGCTGATACGAGGTCAAGCCATACAAAATTTTGCTTTCATCTGTGGACATCGTTACAATTCCGCGTAGGCGCTTCGTAAAACACACGTAACTGGTCGCTAGAGAAGGATGCGATGTTTCAAATTCCTGTTGCCTCGCGAGCGATATCGAGCCGCATCTTCTCCGTAAAACGAAAATTTCCGTAGAAACGTCAAAAACGCTGACACACTGCGACGTCATGGTCACCAGAGGTTTCGTACCACCAGTGACAACCAAGGGGGGCAGCGTGTCGTCGAGGGCAGGAAACGACGATTGAAATGAGCTGTGAAACGAAGCGCGTGCGTAATTCTCAACCAATTGCGAATACACGATAGACATGAGAATGCCACAAAGCAATCGTGGCGGCCAAGTTGCCAACTCAAGGCGTGTGGCTCGGCATCGTGGCGGTTGTCGTGTGCCCCGCGAAAGCCGAGCTTCCAAAACATGGTTTTGGAGATCAACGCACACCCCGATCCTTGGCTGGTCTTTCGGAGCCTCATTTTTGGCTAGGGATCAGAAGGTTGTATTGACATCGCGCGATCGCGAGGGACTACCCCCCGAGCGACTCTAAACCTTATGGACCCTTCCCAGACTGCCTATTGGACACGCACCTATCGCGACGTTTTTCAGGCTTCTTCCAAGCCAAGTCGACCCACCTTCGTCAGAGTTTACACAGAAAACAACTTTTGAGATGGCGCCCGATCAGCAGGCACGTCACTTGCTTTCCAACACCGTTGACGCGGCCCACCCCTGCATTCCACGATTTGTGTGAATTGTATGATCCACGACATGTGTTTCCAGTCAAGAAGGGTGGGTTCTGCTGCATGATAACCCACGCTAATTTCCTTCGTAAACATTGTGCAATTATCAATAATAGCTCTGAGCCATTGTACATATATCCGCTGGTGCACCCTGATCCCTTGTCTTCCAAGTTTCTACTATCTTATATCGGCCTTCTTATCTCGAACGTTACCATCGTCTACCATCCCAATCCTTAGTGCTCTCTAGGACAACAGCATTCCTTCACCATCGTCGCACCAACCAATTGGTGAAGAGCAATATACCATATCTATGCTTGACTGAAGCCGGCCTTCTTTCAATCAGTATTTCCAAACATCGACCAACATCAACCAACATCAACTAACAGCACATCACAATGTCTTCCAACCCAGAAAAGGTACGTTCGAATTTACATCTGCCTACTCAAAGCACCAAACTAACACACTCCAAGTCACAGCTTATTCAAGCATACATGATCCTGCATTCTCAGCAGACCAATGTTCGTCGACGATTGTCGACCGACTCCAACTCTTCAGGCTCCTCAAGCCCTTGCTCTAGCAGCTCGCCTTCTTCATCATACAACTCTCCTTCCTCTTCCTTCACAGCACCTTCGCCTGCCTTCTCATTCTCGACAAAACCTTCTTCTCCAACCACCGCAAGAAGACACTCTCGATCATCTTCAACAAGCACACGCCGAAGCTCGCTATCACCACCCACATCGCCGAACAGGACCACCATTCCTCCCATTCCTGAGGAGGAGACTCTAGAAGCACCACCACCATTGAGCAACGATGAGGTCAAGCTTGCCGACATCTCATCAAGGATCAAGAACACTCTTACCGACTTGTTGAACTGCGACGCGGTAAAGAGTGACTCTAGAATGAGATCATGGGTTGCTTCAAGATTGATGGATGTTGAGCATGATCTCAAGGAGCAAAAGAGACGACGACACAGCTCTCACGCTGAAGACGCAGAGCTCATTGCCTCTCACCTTCGCGTATGAGGTTTTCCCACTTGACCTTATGGACCTTTCCTTTGTCTGCAAAACGTTCTGGATATGCTCAGGCATACATCTTTTGAGCGATGATTACACGAACATTTTATGACGGATACATGATTTTGTTATACAGCAGGCGCTTGAGGTTCTTTTTGGTCCACGACAGTACATATACCCCCAACAGTGTGGCTTCTTATTGTATAAAATCTATTTTACTCTTACCATCAGATGTTTTACCTTTCCATCACAGCTTTGTTTCGGTGGAAGCATGCGATCAAGCAACATTTCCTACGACTCACCATCAATGAGTATCCATTTTCGCTCAGAATTTTCCTCGTACTCGTCGTCGCGTCATGGTTTTATCACCCCCTTTAGGCCATGCATGAACGAGACGC
>ERZ794946.519-NODE-519-length-15222-cov-3.807279_pt1 | contig 15222 bp, 20 predicted proteins | sample MGYA00433072_ERZ794946 | MGnify/ENA primary metagenome ERZ794946 (study PRJEB30137, sample SAMN04331413) | food metagenome | isolation source: Y3 must sample point D1 replicate A | place: Australia: South Australia | collected 2014 ...
GCACAACCTCCAGTGCTCCCTCATAAACTGCCTCTTGTCATGTCCGAGCAGAGTAAGCTCGTTCTATTGCTTTCTGATCCAAACGTCTTTTCCTCGCAGCTGCCTCCGAGTATCCTTATCCTTAGTCTCAAAACCAAGAACTGCAGGGAAACCACGAAATCACTTGTTGACCCTGAACTTAGAGTCTGACTCGAAACAAAGGGAAAGAGGCACAACTGACGATGTGCACACGTGCCTCTGCACATCTCTCTTCTCGCCCCGACTAATCGACAAGACAGTTGCCATAAACACTCGCTTTGCCCCTACATGGCTCGGCACTTTTACTCTGCCTTATCTGATCGTCGCTCGCCCTTCGTGTTCTTGCAGCTCACCAACTTCTCTTCCCCTCATCATCTCACCATCAACTTCTTTGTTGTCCTTGTTGCCCCGTTTTCCCTGACTGAGATCCGCAAACGCCCTTCTGGGCCTTTTCTTTGACCTGCACCATTTTGGTTCTAGACCTCGAATTCCTCGCAGAAATCACTCACTCACCCTGCCAAGCCCTTCGCTTCATTCCTACTGGTTCCGGTGGTGGTTCCGAACATTTCTCCCATACCAAGGCACATGACCATGTCTCGGATACGGTCACACATCTTTGCCGACGGAAGAAAAGTCATGACATCTGCTTCCATCCACGTGTCGTGAGGCTGTGATGTTTCTAATTGTTGTTGCTCGCCTTGGGAGAGGCAAACAAAGTATCCGTATGGTGGAAGCTTACGTGTGTTGTTGCAATGCATGACCAGCTCTCAGGTGGCCCAGCTGAAACGAAATGAGGCGGACTTCATGTCCGCGGAAAGTGGATGACAGATCTGTATGTAGGTGTAAGGGTCCGAGTTAGTCACTCAGCCTCGCCTGGTGTGCGTGTCAACGGTCCACCAAATCCGATGTGACCGTTCTGGTAGAGCATGGTGATGGCGTGGGCGGCGCTGTTGCTGCCTTGACTCGCTTCGTCAGCTTCCAAGTTGTCTGGCATAATTGCCTTGTCATCCATCGTATCGTGTCATGGGCATATAGTTGTTGACATGTCACGGGGAAGCTCATCATCTTAAGGTAAACTGGTTCATGAAGTATGCTTGCAGCAGTTGCCGCTTGCTTTCTATGGTACAAATTCCACGCCATGCTTCTCTTTGAATTACTAGAGTAGATCCCCAAACTCCGTACTCCCTGCCGCGTTTTGGCCGCAGTTCCTTCATTGCATGCGTGTAACCCCATCTACTTCCATAGCTTGGTGAGCGAAACCTGTTGGTCGTTGTGTCTGTTGAGAACCTTTGCCGTGGCAAGATCAAAGTCCTCCTGGGTGACGTGAACTCTTCTTTCTCTGAGAGCGAACATGCCGGCCTCTGTGCAAACACCCTTGAGCTCGGCTCCTGAGCATCCGTTCATCTTCTCGGCGACCTTTGTCAGGTTAATACCTCTAGTCAGGTTCATGGAGCGACTGTGAATGCGGAGAATGTCGGCACGAGCCTCGACAGTTGGTGGGGGGAACTCGATCTTTCTGTCGATGCGACCAGGTCTGAGGAGGGCAGGATCCAGGATGTCGAGACGGTTGGTGGCCATGATGATCTTGATGTTCTTGGTGGGCTCGAAACCATCAAGCTGGTTGAGCAGTTCCAGCATAGTGCGCTGGACTTCACTGTCTCCTCCGCTCGAACCCTCGACACGCGAGGAACCAATACTGTCAATCTCGTCCATGAAGATGATACTAGGAGCGTGCTCTCTGGCCATGATGAACAGCTCACGCACCATTCGCGAACCCTCTCCAATGTACTTTTGCACCAACTCGGAACCAGAAACTCTGATGAATTTGCAGTCGGTGTGATGGGCAACAGCTCTTGCCAGCAATGTCTTTCCTGTTCCGGGAGGACCGTAGAGAAGGACGCCCTTGGGTTGTGCGATACCGAGCGATTCGAAGAGTTCGGGGTGCTTGAGACCAAGCTCGATGACTTCCTTGATTTGCTTGATCTGTTCATCGAGACCACCGATCATGTCGTAGGTACTGTCGGGCACCTTCTCGACCATCATGAGCGAGACGAGAGGGTCGACGGATGAGGGAAGCATGGATGAGAGCTTGTATGAATCGGAGAGGAGAGTGACACGCTTGCCGGCGGTGAGCTTGGACATGTCGATGTCATCGGCGACATCAACAACTGGCGCGAGAAGTCAGTATGGTATAGATGGTGATAACGAGCTCGTTTGAACCTACCGTATTTGCCTTCGGGATGCACCTTGACCAAGACCTTCTTTGTGCTCATGACCTTGACGACCTCACCAACGTAGGAGCCGGGCTGTTGGAGCAGGCCCAATTCTTCACGCAGCAGGCGCACTCTTGAGTTGTAGTCATTCCTTTGCGCTTCCAATCTGCGGAGGACGGCTTGACGCTGGATGATCTCGAGCTTCATGCTCTCGATCTTGTTGTGGAAGAAAGTGTCGAGCGCCATGGCGGGCGGTATGGTGATGTGAGGCGCTGAATGGACGAGATGGACAGATGCAAATGTGTCGACCAGCGAGCGACGGCGTATTGTGATGATGGGTGATGGTCTTGTTGTAGAGTTGGAGATGGCGACTGCTGCTCATGACGACGGAAGCACGGAGGTCGGAGCTTGGAAGCATAATTTATGCACCTTTATGCCTTCTATAACACAACGCTTCTGTCTTTAGTTTGCCATCAATTCTCCTTTCACTATCACATCACTCATGGTGCTTTGAAGTCTGTTTGCATTACTTTTCCCTAGTCAATGAGTGGCTTCAACAAGAATTGTGTCTGGCATGGATTTCGAGGCTAAACAGAATCGCTTGTCCACAGATAACCAGTACCATTGACTGTATGCTGCTCTCTGGAGCGAAAAGAGAGGAGGACGTTAATTCTCAATATATGTCAGTATTAATTTGGTGAATATCTATGACCACCAAGACTAATCTACACACGCTTTTGTATCCTGATCTCCAAGTATCGCAGCGGCACATAAAGCAAGCCAGTGACCACAAAGGCCGACTCAAATCCAATGTCACCGGTCGTCTTCGCAATAGGTCCGGTATACCACACCTGCGCCATCGAAGGAACCACCAAGGCAAAAGACAATACACTAGCGCCCAAAGCAGCGAGGCCGCTCGGCAGCATATTACTCTTGTCCCATTTCTCATGATCATAAGCCGAGCAATCTGACTTTCTGAACCAAGCATGCTCGATAACGACGACAGCCACGAAAGCAGAAGCCCAGTAGCCAATCACACCGATAAAGTTTTCGAGGTTGTCGAAGAAACTGGTGGCGGCGCGAATGGCGACAGGGATGACGATTGCTGTAATGACGATGGCGAATAAGAAGCGAGGGACTCTGACCATCCAGGGAAGCAGCAGCTGGAAGTTGAGCGTGATGCTGTACATGGTCGCAGCAATGTTTCCTAGCAAGGAGAAGGCGAGCAAGACCACGACAAACTTGCCAAAACCACCTGCGGGTTCGAGCATGGCGGCTAACACACCTCCCACTGATGTCGACTCGTAGCCGGCTTGCCAGGAAGGAACATTGGGGCAGGCGCCTCCGATGGCAGCTCCAAGAACCATCAGTGGTACGGTAGGCAAGAATAATCCACCGTAAGTGTAGGCAAAGACCTTGGTACTCGAAGCCTCAGGGACCATGTAAACAGCAAAATCTCCAGCCAATGCCGCCCAGGGGATGAGGAATCCAGCAATTAGAGCAGAGAAAGAGAGAATAGTAGATGCTTCAGGAGTCTCAAAGGCAGCCTGGTTGCTGAGATGCTTGCCACCAGTGCCAGTAGCGATGACAATGGCAATTAAAGCAGGAATCCAGGCAAAACGTTCGTAGCGATGTAGGATCTTGAAGCCACAGAAGCAGACCAGCATAGCCAGAATAGCAATGACCACGATACCCACATCAGGTGTGAGGTGACCATGGGTGATCGCAGACAAAGATTGACCTCCAATAACACTGTCGATGACGCAGAAGCCAGTGAGAGTTGCAAGATTGAGAATGACCGGTACCGAAACGAGATAGTAGCTGGAAAATGTTGTCAGTGGAAAGCATTGCAGAGGTATCTAGTCGTGACTTACCCAAAGGAGAATCTTGCCTGAATCATCTGTCGCATACCAGTCTTAGGCCCCAACGTCGCTAGATATCCCACAGGTATTGTACACAAGATACTGAAGAAAAGGATGATCAAAGAACAATCTCTAAGACCCAATCCATAGCCCAGCGGTCCAGTCATACCAGTGACAATCCTATCATTCGTTAGTGTCGTGCTCTTGTTTTCGTGTTCTTGTCCAACACAAACTTACGGTAGAAGATTGACACTCATGGTAAGCCATAACGTAAAGATACCATGCACTCTTGTGTTCGTCCTTTCAGAAACTGGAATAGGAACAATACCTCCAGTTTCCACTCCCAAAGATGCAAATTTCTTCAACGACCATGATTGAGCGATCTCGACGTCTGCGTCTTTCCCGGGTCCAGGAAGACCTTTCTCCTCATCAGTAACATTGGCATGTGCTTCCTTGCGTGCCTGGTTGACCATCGTACAAAAACCGGCTCTGGGAATAAAAGCCGAAGACTGGTAGAGGTAGAGAAAACCAGAACGATGTGAGAAAGTGCAATCACTATGAGTTGAGAAGTTGGAAGAGAATTGAGATAATCATGTGTAAGCGATCTAGACCATATATGGGTATGACTCCTTCTCCAGCTTTTGACATCTCTGTTTCGTAAAGTCTTGCCACTTTTTGGCCCGAACTAGAATTTTTTTGCCGTTGGGCGTTTTGCGGCGTCGAGCATTGTTCTTCCTTTGTTTGATTTATTCTTCTTTTTGCACGACATCAACCAAAGAGTAAGAGTACCTGCACATTTCACGATGTATTTACAGTTCTGTTGTTAGCAACACATCAGCAATATAGAGTAGAAGTGAGTGCCTTAAGGACAAAGATTGACTGCAAAAGAACAGGTCAAGTAATAGTTGAAGACTGATTTTCATTCATAGCATAAAGTCGTTGATGGTGCACGATAATACGTGCTGGTATCAATTACCACCAAAAAGAGCAAGCAAGTAAACACCTGTGCCATCCAAGCCAATTTTTTTCTTCTGTAGCGAATCCATCATGACCTTAGCCTTTACGAGGCCTTGGCACAGCCATTGCAAGTGCACTGGCCGGCAGGGCAGGGGCAAGAGCCCTCAGCACCACCACAGTTGCACTTGGTCTTTCTGGGCTCCTCGGAGACGACCTTCATGTTGGCGGATTCGGCAGTAGCGCCAGTGGACTTGTCGGAGTTCTTGGCACATCCGGAGCAGGCACAATGACCAGGAGCGCAAGGGCAAGCACCGGCATCGCTAGCGCAAGAGCCTGTTTCTTGTAAGTGGACGGAAAGATTGTATCAGAAGCAGTATGACTTACACTGAGTCTTGTCGTTTCCGACAGAGTGGACGTCGTTCTTGCCAGTCTTCAGGTTGGCGAGGTGACGGGCCTCGTTGTGGACATCAAGAACCTGCTTGCTGCCCTGGTTGTAGAAGCCTCTGAGACGCTGACCGGTAGGGGTACCGAGAGCCTTCTCGAAGTATGAGTTCAGGCCGGACCAGGCAGCAGCGCCCTTGTCGGTGACACCAAGCTTCTGGTCGATACCCTGAGCCTTTGCGGTGGCCTGGTACTTGGCATCGAATTGCTGAAGAGTGGAGGTGAAGCGAGCGCTGACACCGTGCTGCTGGTCAAGAGCAAGAGCACGCTCGATGGCCTTGTCGCTGATGGTGTAGCCGTGAGCAAGGTACTCTGCAACGATGCGAGAGCGGGGCTTGTCCTCTTGAGAGAGGTTGTCCTTGTCTGAAGTCTCGTTGTCGGCAGCAGAGAGCTTGCCGCCGGAAAGTTCGTCGAGAGAGGCAGTAGCGGCAACGTGGACCTGGTTGGCACCGAGCTGAGTGTTATCAAGGAGGAGGGCAGTCTTAGCAGCGGACTCCTTCTCGAAGGTGACCGAAGCAGACTTGACGCTGTCGGCCTCGTTCGACTCGGGGGTGACGGAGATGTTAGAGATCTTGCCGCTGTAGATGGTACGTCAGTGGATGCGTGTTTGGTGAGCTGAAAGGCCACGACTCACCAGAAGGAGAAGAAGTCGCGGACTTCCTTCTCAGAGGTCTGAGCAGAGATGTTTTGGACGTGAACAGTCGACATGATTGATTAAGTATTTGATGTGATTGTATAGAATTGAGGTGATGTTGTGGATGGTAGAGGAAGACGTGTGGTGCAGACGGAGTGATTTAGTAGGAAGCGACAACCCCTCAGAGCGGCGAGAAGCTTCATGAAGCGTACGTCATGCGGCGCAGACCAACTTCCTCAGCTGGCATGTGAAACTCGACGTCGATGACCAACTCATTTTCTCTCTCATCAACCGTCTCCCAGGACAAAAATATGTGGCTACTCGCCAAAGACAATACCTGGTCTAGTATTCGCAGAGTCTGGTCTCTCCGCTATAGTTTCAGCACTTGCGATGGCGCTGGAGAAAAGCAGACCTGCAGCATCATGGTTTCTGACTTCCTTGAGAAAGAGGCCTGCTTGTAAGATTCAGCAAAAGACTTACTGCTCCAGTCTCGATCATGGTGAGTTACCACTAAAAACGATCTGTACACCAAGCTTCATGAGTACTATTTCCTTGTTATTCACCCTAGAGCGAGTCTTCAGACTGGCTAAAAACAACGGAGAAGTCGAAGACGAAGACCGGAAAACAATGTATTCGGTTGCAAGTCTACCATGCCGCTATTCAATTTCGCTCGGACCTCTTCTATCTGAACCGCTCCCTTTGTGATGTTTATTCGAAACTCTCAGTCAAAACCTGTATTTCTGCATCTTTCTCGAGTCATATATCAACCCTCACTCTCGGCGGACGACTCGCTGAACCCCCACAATCCGGCTATTCTCAACAGACTTTCAACGGGTGAGACTCGTGTTTGTTGATACTATCAACAAACCACCAAACGGTACGGTACTTGGGCCTGCGCCAGGCTGGCTACCGGTGAGCGTGGTGGTGCGTAGAAGGCAGTTCGCACAGCTGAGAGCGGATTGGGTTTGATTGCTACTTTCCACGACAATGACAAGGCTAGACTTTGATGTCTCCTCATCACTGGACATACAGCACAATGTCGCCATCCAAAGCAAACATCGCGATCACAGTGGTGGAATATTCGAAGCACCTCTGTTCCAATAGTATCTCACCTTCTGTCTCAATTGTATTGTGATGAGAAGCAGCGAAACACTCTCGGTGACCGTCTCAACCACTCACGCGACACGACCAGCATTCACGTTCCCCCGCATGTACTCCGGCATAGCCGCGCCTGAAGCTATGCCGCGTCTGGAAGCATTCAGTCAATCACAAGACGAGTTCAACGCCCTTTCCCGGCAGAATCTAACGATGTGCGATCATCAATAATTCTCTCACGCCGAAGAAGAAGCTTGAAACCAGGATGTAGACTCTCACATTTGTACTACACACAAGCCCTAATATAAAGACTCAAGCCGATTTCTCTCATAGCAATCGAGAACTCTTGAATTCTCCCGATCGATGAAGCCGAACGGGCATGGAAATGAAGCATCAAGTAACAAAAACTCGCCTCCGCAAAATTATACCTTTTTAGAGGCGAAATCGGGGTGTTTCTTTAGCGCAAGCGCGGCTTCCGTCCGTTGTGCCCGAAAGATAGCGTCGCCTTGGACCAATCACAGGGGTTTTTTTCTGGTCGTCTCGAGCCGATCAGCGCTACAGTACAAAATATCTTTCTCCTTTGCCAACATCTCTCCCACGTCGCCTCTCTCCAACCACTCGACAGCGACAGCATCTTTATACCGTTTGCCTTCAGTTGAGGACTGATTGCCGAACGCTCGCCTTAGACCAGAGAACCGTCATCTTGAAAACCCTAGCCATCTTTTCGAAGCCTCCAGAAGACTGTAAGACATTTTTCCGGCCTCATGTCTCCTCCTCAGAGACAACGTCGGGACTTCAACAAATTTCCCACTACTCAGCTTTTCTTCTTGGGTGAGTGAGCTGCCTTCTCAAGCTCTATGGCAGAGTTCTGACAATCTGTTAGCCCTCGTACGAGTTGCCGAGCCGATCGCTCTTACCTCCATCTTTCCGTATGCCTGGAAACTTGTGCTCGACTTCAATGTAACTGATCGCGCAAATGCATCCTTCTATGCCGGCTTGCTGATCTCAGCTTTTGCCCTTGCTGAATCTTTGACAGGATTGTGAGTAGCCTTGAGAACCTTGAGTTCTTCGCAAATTAACAACCTCGCAGATACTGGGGAGGTCTCTCAGACCGCATCGGGCGTAAGCCTGTTTTGCTTCTGGGAAGTGCCGGCACAATGCTCTCTCTGCTCTTAGTTGGTGTTTCCACTAATTTCTGGATGGCATTGGCTGGGCGCGCAATTGGAGGCTTCCTGAACGGCAATATTGGAGTTATTCAGGTGAGTAAACACACCTCGAACAGCATCTTGAAATGAGCTGCAAAGGCAACATAATCATGATGTTTTTACAAGAGCCGCACTAACTCGGACTCTAGACAATGGTTGGAGAGCTCACTGTCAACCCCAAGCACGAACCTCGTGCATACTCTGTTATGCCTTTCGTGTGGTCGATCGGTACAATCATTGGTCCTTCGATTGGTGGCATCTTCTCAGCACCTGCAGACAACTTCCCCGATGTGTTCTCACCCCATGGAGTGTTTGCGAAGTTTCCCTACCTGCTTCCTAACCTCATCTGTGCAGCTTTGATGCTGTTCTCAATTGTCTGCGGATTCTTTTTCCTTGAGGAGACTCACCCTGACATGCAGCCTTGGAGTACTGAAGACGATCTCCAGCACACTGAAGCCGAAACTCCACTTTTCGCTGCTCAGGCTGGTACCACCACGGCCGCGGTCGATTTGCGTAATGAATCTTACGGCACCTTCAACAAGGTCGTCCAAGATCAGGAGTGGAACGTTTTGCCCGACGGTACAGATGCGCCCAAGGAAGCCGAGCCCCAAAACCAAGTCGTCTTCACGAAGCGTGTAGTCATGCTGATCATCGCTCTCGGCATCTTTACTTATCACTCAATGTCCTACGACCACTTGTTGCCAATCTTTTTCCAGGACTCGCGCGTGGAAAGCAGAGCTCACGGAAACAAGATGAATTCAATGGCAGGAGGCCTCGGTCTGAGCATTCAAGATGTAGGCGTTGTGATGAGCGTGAATGGCTTAATTGCTCTGGGTGTCCAAGCAATCATCTTCCCTCTAGCTGCTGCATGGCTGGGTGTGTGGAAGCTGTTCATCGTCACCACTGTTTTGCACCCCATTGCCTACGTTGTGGTCCCTTACCTGGTCCTTCTTCCCGAAGAGTGGCTCTACCCAGGCATCTACGCTTGCTTGACTATCCGCAACATTTTTGCCATTCTCGTCTATCCTGTCATTTTGATTCTGCTCAAGGAAGCGGCGCCCGCACCCTCGTGCCTGGGTAAGATCAACGGATTGGCTGCTAGTACTGGTGCTGCGTGCCGTACTCTCGCATCCCCTATTGCAGGTATTCTTTACGGCATTGGTATCGAGATCGATTTTACCGCTCTTGCGTGGTGGGTCAGCGGTGCAGTCGCAATCCTCGGCGCCATCCAAGTCTTCTTCATCAACCGCAAGAAGAGCAGTGAATGGCATCAAGTCCGCGCTCGCGCACCCTGCCGCTTCATGCCTCCCGAGGAACACAGACAGGAAATCGTGCACATTGTCGTGCAAGATGAGGAAGAGCAGGAACTCGAAGCCGACGAACAGCGCAGACTGTTGGCTTGAATGCCAGAATCATGAAATGATCTGAAAAGTGTACATGAAGTTGGGCGATATAATGGTGCGTATGAGGGATGTTGTATACCTTTTTTTTTCCAGCATCGAGCATTTAGCATTTAGCATTCGGGATCTTGGTTATATATCTCTCTCTTTTATAGCGAGCGTGGCGTTTTGGGCCATTTTCAATAGGGCAAATATATTCTTCGGTTCACAGTCAGATAATCTTTTACTCTCTCTCTCGAAAGCCGTCCTGCATCTCGACAAGTTAACAATCATCCCTAACATCCCTCGAGATAGACGCAACATAACCCTACTTCGCCGAAGTCGACCACAGCGTCCTACATATAGCACTTCGATCTTATATTCGATCTCTCGTACTCTTTACTAATCCACTACACTGCTATCATGCAATGTTTCTGCCAGATCTCACCTGCTCTACAAAGCGAAGAAGTGTAGACTTTTTGTCGTCGACCTGGGACGACTACTCTGTGCCGTTCGGACACAGTGCATGAACCTCGGTTACTCAGATAGGCTCTGGGAGGTCTTGGAGTGTATAGTTGGGAATCGGATCAGGGAGTGGGGTTTTATAGGTAGGCGATGAAGAGGACATCTCATCCCTTACGTGTATCTCCATCTCAAGTGGGTGCATAGATTCACACGTCCAAAAATACACAGTCATTTTCAGAATCAAGCGCATGTCCATTGAAACGTCTAATCTCAGAAAGTGATAAAGTAATATATACAGAAAAAGTAAACATCTTCTTCCCTCGAGCAACCCAACACCATTCTTTCCATCTTCCCAGCTATACCCATCAAACCATCCCCAAAGCCCCCAAAACATCAGAACTGAATCCATCTTCCGCCTCCCATTCTCCACCCGTACCAGGCAAAAACAACGAAAGAGGTCTTTCCGCCGTCTTCACCGGTTTCAACGTCAAACAAGAAGAATTAGATTTCTCATAATCATTGCCACTGCTCTTGCTTCTGCGAGCTTGCACATTTTGCATGTACAACGGTGCAGCCCGCTGTGGCAAGAATGACAAGAAGTCGATTTGCTTTGCTTCTGCTTCCTCGTATTCGGAATCGATGTCGCTGAAATCGTCGTAGGTGGATGATGAGGGGGAAGTGTATAGGGCGGAAAGACGGTGGCTTAGATCTTCGAGACCGGTGTTGAAATTTGAAGTTGTGATTTCTGGATTTGCTGTGGAGGATAAGGTGGTGGGGTCGAGACTTAGACGGAAGCGGTCGGGTGTTGTGAGACCGGATGATGATTCGAGGGTGTCGGCTGTGAAGGTGGGGGAAGCCATGTCAAAGCTACCAGGGATGCTCTTGCTAGGACCGAAACCGGGATGATAGTCATCTTCTGATGTGAGTGATGAGGAGAATGCTGGTGATGTCAGGGGTTGTGAAAAGTGACTTCTGGTTTGCGACTGGTTGTTGAGGCTCAAAACCGGGATTGCAGAGGTTAGAGTTGAAGGGCCGTGAAGAGGTGTGTGAGATGAGGTGGGTCTGAAGGTGTTTGATGGTGGTAAAGGCCAGCTTTCTTCATCGGCGAGTTCGGACATGGGAGGGCTGAGAGGCCATTGAGAGATTTGAGGTTCGTCGAAGGTGCCATCGTATTGAGGGATTTGTTCTGGTGAGTTTTCGAACTCCATGGTGACATCCTCGCTGAGACGGTGTGTGTTCTTCTTCGGTTGTCTGAGCGAGCCGAAGAAAGAGAAGCCCAAACCTTTCGTGAAGTCGTTGAGTAGTCCTCCTCGGGTCACTGGACGCTCGTTAGGAGACGAGATAGGACAAGGAGCAAAAGGACGAAGTTCGGGCAAGTCGTTCATGTTCTGGTCCAGATCGGGAATGTTGGCAAGCATCGAGATGTCCTCGGGAGAAACATCAATCTGACAGGCACCAGGTCTCTGATATTCAGGCTCATCACGACGAACACGCTTGATTGAACGCAAGCCACGAGAAACGGGTCTGTCTCTTGATCTCAGGTCTCTTGGAAGTCTGCTGTCTGCCGCAAATCTTTCCCGCAATGCGTCACTAGAGCAGTAGAAGCGGGGAAGTTTGGTCGGCGGCTTGCTGTAAATCTTCTTGTATCTGTCTTCGGGGTTGGTGGTCATAGGAATTTCAATTGTGGTTGGTAGATCGGCCGAGGCGCTGCAGACTCTTTGAGGGGCCTCGATGACTTCGATTGGAACATCCAGAATGTTGACCATTTGACCAGGTAGTAATGGGCAAGCATACGTTGTCGATGTGGTAGGGTCGCAGACTTCTTCGTCGTCGTCAAGCTTGTAGTAGTACCAGTATGTTCCGCCTTGTTTCAAGGCACCATTTCTAGTCCTCAAGGGGTTGATGCGTTCGCCATCGCAGATGATGTTGGCGAATGAGTGACATCCAGTCCAGACACCACGACCTCTGTGTCCATCGCATTGCATACGATACGCCGTTGAGAAGTTGTCCCAGGAGCCGAAGAGTTCGACTGAGCGAACATCCGGTCTTGATTTACTGAAGAGCAAACGGTCAGCTTGATGTTTCCTCGACTTTTCGGAATCGAGTCCGGTACTTACTAGAGAAAAGTAACGAGAGTAGTAGAGTCCATCGTTGTGGTTCAGGGTTTCAACGGGCCTAGTTAAAGGACGTTGACTCGTATAGGAGATTGGTTTGAGTTCTTCGAGAAAAGGTGAGACAAGTTTCGAGGACAATGAACGATTGTCATGCAAGGGTCCTTCGATAAACAAAAAAAGATAATGGAGAGAAAGAGCAGCGGGCGGAGTGGTTGTTGTATGAGGCTGGCTGCTGACAAGGAAACAAGGCTCTTATGCCTGCAGTGTTCCCGCACTTAGTATAGTGCCTTTTCTGCACAGGCGATCTCTCAAACTCGACGGCTCTGGGGCTGGCAGTGGATGCTTTCTCTCTTCAGCTAGCAACTACCCTGCCCTTTTCTTGGTGGACCCGAAGCGCCGTATGCTAGATTCGGCAAGAGGATGACCAGGGTTGCTTGCGTGAATCCTTGATGTGTCGTGGGTTTATGCAAGCGGGACGTTTTTCGCGATGCGATGGGACACGCACGGCAAGAGCGCAGAGGCGTAGATGCTTTGCTTTGCTCCACAAGGCTAATGCTGTATTCCCCAACGCCGGGTCGAATGGCTGCGCGGTCGTCTGTGTTGCTTGGTCGTAGCTGAATATTCTTTGATCTGTCGCAAATCACTCCGGATAGAGGGGCATGAGAGGAAGAAGAAAAAAAGATTAGATTGCAGGTTCGTGTGCGACATTTTAATATGAGCTCTCCCATTTTCACACCGTTCTTGGTTAAAATCATCTCCTCCCCTTCTCCTAAATGAGCAATGGTCGGACTGCCTTGAAATGACATATTCGCCATCTTACTTCACGAGGGGGCTGGAGCCGAGAAGACCGAAGCATAAGGTTTCCCGGATGGCAGCAAATCGATGAGATCCACCCTGTTTCGGGTTTGGACTAGCCGCTGACCCTACGCAAGTACCATGGCTCAGCATGCGTTCGTGGACGACCTGTCGAACCGGTCATCTCCTGCGAGACCTCATGACAGCTGCCACTTCTCTGCTATCAATGTTCCTCTATTGGTCGTAACCCTTGTACACTATCAAGGAAGGTTGGTATGCTTAGCGATTATCCAATATCCAATGATCCTCCGCCATACTGTACGATCCCCCATGATCGACCAGCAGACAAATTGAACGCCAAAAAGCGGAGCACGTTGCCGCGAAGCCAGCACTAAGCAAGGTCCGCTCACCTTCTCAGCTCATGCCATGCCGCAGCACAGCAGCAAAACCAGGGAAGCAACACTCTTGGAAGGATGCGCAAGCAATCTATTGTTTGACAAATGCCCATCTCGAAGGATTTCGATCGTGAAGCTAGCTATCGATTTTCACAATGGCTATCGAAAACGCAAAGCCATGGTCAAAGTGGGTTTGGGCCTCTTTCCAAGGCACAGAACACGCTTCTGTCGCGTTTTTGGGTGGCCTTGGAAAATACGCGCCTTCCTTGATTTTCTGCTTGTATCTTGCCCTTGGCTCTTGTCCGTACGCGTAGTCGCCGTACAGGGAAGGTGAACGATGCGGGATGCTTACGCCTTTACTTGCCGTGCCTCTTTTTCTCAACTCCGCACAGCTTTCAGCCATCTCGTTCGTGTCTCAGATCAACATGCATGTCACCATCCTCCCAAGCTTCCACATCCAATCATCCAAAATTCACAAAGCAGGGAATCCCTACATCTACGATCGCATGGACGCATTGTTCTCACCCTAGCTATAACAGGATTTCGCTCCATTGATATGCGAGTTTTATGTCGGCATTTCAGACCTGTTGCTGCCACGAGGGTATATGCAAGTTGACCGTTTGTTTGTGCTTTGCTCACTAGCAATCACCATATTGTCCATCTTTCTTCATCAATCCTTGACCATTGATCAACTATTTGCATGAACCGAAAAGGGCATTATTCCTTGCGGAGGCAGCTTTGTTAACCAGACAACGCAGAGTGTACTCATCCGCATCTCATCCGTACAAGCCCTAAGACGGCGGCGGCACTGAAGATCATGTTTTATGCATACATATACCTTGCATCACTCACTGATCTTCGAGCACTTCGTCTCAGAACACAACCTAATCCAGCACGTATCACGTATCGGAGACACTCCCTTCGTCTCTGCTTTCTCAACACAGCCATACACGACTCGTACGAGGATGTTCATCATGTCCAAAAATAAGGCAACCCGTAAAAGCCTCATGGCTCAAGCTGTCAACCATGTCATTGGCCTCTGCTTTTTTGACAAGCCCAATATATCTCTCGCGATGACGAATAAACAAACCACGTCTTGGCTTTACGACTTTTCCCAGCCACCTGGTATAGCCGCTGTCCCGATTTTCTGGGATCGGAAGACATGCGTATGCCCAGCCAGCCATCAAGTCCTTACCTGAGGCACGCAGTCAACGGTCGGGCATGACGGAACCGTATGCAAAGAGGCACAGAGACTTCGAGGTACTGAGCAACAACGGTCGGATGTGAATGGCAAGAGGCACAGCTCAACGGTCGAGCATGATGAACAATCAACCTCAAGCACTGCCTGCAGGACACTCGTACGGACGTCGTATTTCAAATTCGGAATGGTATGCTGCCAGATGCCGTCGCCGTCCTAAACCATGCGGCTCTGATCTTTGTCTCACCTTCTGGATATTGCTCTTCATGTTTCGAACCTGGATAGCAGCCGCCCGACCCGATTCTGTGTAACCATATCACTCTCGACGTCCGAGACACGGCGACGCAAGGTAGATCTCGACCATTGAATTCCCCAAGCCATGAACCTCTCTTCGTCAACTATACAGGAGAAACTCGCCCTGGGGTTGCTAACAGTATCCGCCGCAGTTCGG
>ERZ794946.520-NODE-520-length-15217-cov-3.537858_pt1 | contig 15217 bp, 16 predicted proteins | sample MGYA00433072_ERZ794946 | MGnify/ENA primary metagenome ERZ794946 (study PRJEB30137, sample SAMN04331413) | food metagenome | isolation source: Y3 must sample point D1 replicate A | place: Australia: South Australia | collected 2014 ...
AATCGCAGCGAATATTTTACACCCTCTGGCGGATCTATTCGACGAGAAAGAGATAGGAGCTCACTTGACGAGAGAGATGGAAGATCTCGAAGATCTCTCCCCTTTATAGGAGGACAGCAAACATCCAGACCTCAACCACCTCGATCACTCCCTCGCAGCACTTCCTTCAAAGGAGTGCCTAAGGGTAAGCCCTCTCCCGCAGGCCATCTCTCAGCTCGTGAGGTATTATATTTCTCGTTCCAGATGGCCTTGAACACACGTTTCTACTGCAAAATGCTAATCATCCATTCCCAGGTCCTCGGCGACTATTTTGAGTCACCGGAATATCAAGAAGCTTACCAGAATTACCGATTGCTGGGTACTAATGTGACCAAGAAAGGGAACGCTTTTTCGGAGCGTGAATGATTGGTCGGTCTTTGACGGGCATCGTTTGGCGAACAAAGGATTCGCCAACTCGGCAAGGAATGTGGCTGAAACTGTGCATACAATGGGAACAAATGACAGCGACGGATGCGTCGAACAAAGAAAATGGTTGATGAAAGGTCTGGTGGATATCACACTAACGCCTGATATTAATAATTCTATCTTCGTTAGAAATTCACATGCAAGATGGCACTATTGGTGACTTTCGACGCTGCACGCAATCAGGCAGAACTCGACTACCAGGACATCATCGATCATCCCCACGAACCACTGAAGGATTATCCAGGAAACCCTGCTTATGATGAGCGAGTTTCCTGGCATGGAGGTGACCCCGTTCTGGCCGCATTTTCAGTCGGTTCATTACACAGATTTGGAGCCATGAATCTTCGTGACCCCAATGACATCTTTACAGTCCCCAAATGCTCGGTCGATGTCGATGAATCTCTCAAGAACAAAGGTTTCGAAGAATTCAAGAACTACAACGACACGGAATTGCATCCTGTATTTCGGCACAAAAACTTTCACAAGATGGATGACTACGACTACGAACTCTTAAGACCAGTTCTCAAGCTTGCTACTGATATTCTAGGAAGTTTTGATGCACTCGGCTTCTTTGCAGGCCTGCTCAAGGCAAAACCTTTCACGGGTACACCAGAGGAGCAGCACCGCCTGGGTAAAGGTTTATTATGGAAATTCTCGCCCGATGTCATAACCTCTCTAGACCAAGCGGTCGACGTTATAACGCACTTGCGCGACCTTGGTGACTACGTGGATTGGGATTACAATGATGACCGCAGTACAAATTATGGTGCCGACATGGCTACTTGGCATATAATAAATAAACCAGTCCGACCGCATGGGTAAGTTCTCTTTTGTACATTTGCTCCTTCCATCATGTCCACTAATCAATTTGAATAGATGTTGTAGCGAAATCGAAATGGGAGAATTGTTTCGTGATTCTCTCAGACGCACGAATACCATCGACAAAATACATCCCAGCTTGGACCAATCATCTGCCGACTTGCGCGTACGCTTCCACATGGCTAGCATCATGCTACACGAGCTTGCTCATGCTTTTGAAAACGCATATGCACCGCAGCAGCGAATTCACGAACCGTTCATGAACGATGGTCGGGTTGCTGAACTGGGGCATTCCTTGATTTCACACCTCTTCGGCAGTGTTATCAGAATTAATGGTAGAAACCCGACTCATTACGGAATACCTTTTGGCTGTCATTTTCACGATTGGCCGAACAGCGATAATCATGCAGCGGTGATGATAGCAAGGCACAGTCTTGCAAAGGCCGGCGTGCACACTCACACTTATTATCCTCTCCACATGCACTATCTCCTCAAAGTCTTGAAACCTCAATTCTGGAGGGACGAGGTTGAGAGATTTGGCGGATCCTACGCTATGAAGCCGCCTAAACTTTTGGGCGTCAGATACAGATATGACCATGCACTATGGTCTGGTGAAGGCCCAGTGGAGATGGAGACCGAAGCAGCCCTGCCCCCAAATTCCTTGCGCCCTGATGTGAAAGAGGGTCTTTTCTGGCGAGATGGCGCGGCCGCTCTGGGCAAAAGTACCGAATACTACAAAGATGTCATTGCAGATTGGACGATAGCAATGTTGCCGTAGGAATTTGAAGACTCAAAGGGTTTCAAGACCAAGCCCAGGACATGGGATTTGATTGACAGATTCCATCCCGGACAATTCACCATCATGACCGAACCTCCTCCGCTGCTCAATTTTCCCAAGTACGATCCTGCTCGTTCTCAGTACGAACGTCGAAAATATGTGAGAGACCTGAGAAAGAAAAAACTAAAAGAAAAAGCTCAAAAGATTGCCGAAAGGAGGAAGCTTGACAAGGCCAAAAAAGGTCCACCGAAACGCAAGCGCGAATACGACAAGATATATGAAGCGCATAAACCATCTGCACCTTCACCGACAGATCTAGGTCGCTATCCTCGAGCAAATCCTCGTCCAAAGGACTATGATCCAGATATGGAGTTTCCAAGAGTTCCCTGCACAGGTAACCAACAGGAATCACCTCCGCCATATAACAACAGAGAGAAGTGGGCACCGAAATGGAAGATCGACTTTGGGGGTGGTGGAGCCTATCCTGAGATTGACTATCGTGAGTACAAGTGTTGTTTGCGAATGAGATGCTTGTTTGCTAATATGAATTAGAGCAATATCCTCTGGGCATGGATGAATACGATGATGATGACGACTCGGATAGCGATTCAGATGGCTCTCCATCTCCACCGTTCAAGACGCCAATACTTGACTACTGAGCGGTTGTTGACTGCGGGTTGCGAATGCTCCAGACTTTGTAGAACTGTTATATCACAGACCGCATGTTGATCAAGCAATATATCCTCATTCGTGCTGCCTGTACTGATGGAATGACCATGTGTGCTCGATAACAAAATGTGATGCACTCAATATCACCTCTCCTTGTCAAAAGCGAAGCATACTGTATACTCCATACATCCTTCCTAATTCGGAGCAGGGTAACGCGCACGGCCTACCCCGCAGCACCGCCACATGACCGTCCCGCCTTCCAGCCACAATATCAACTTCCCTTGCCTGCCACATCTTGAAGCTTCCACGTCTCCAATTCCGAAGCAACAACTTCTCATCACTTCTCTTTACCACAATTCTGCAAAAACCACAAAGATGAAGTTCGCTACTTTGACCGGTGCATTGGCACTCTTCGCCACCGCAGTTTCCGCCCTGGACAAGCCTCTCAACATTCAAGTCGACAAGGCCGTTGAATGTAGCCGCAAGACCAAGGCTGGTGAGTGGAAATGTTGATGCAACTTTATCGCTTGGAAATACTTATGCAATACAGGTGACAAGATTGAGGTTCACTACCGTGGTACTCTTGAGGATGGTGGCAAGGAGTTTGATGCCAGTTACAACAGAGGCCAGCCTTTGAGCTTCCACGTCGGCAAGGGTCAGGTTATCAAGGGTTGGGACCAGGGCTGTGAGTTTTGACATGACATGATGCTCGATTCTGGTTTATTGACTCAATACGCAGTGCTCGACATGTGCCCTGGAGAGAAGCGCACATTGACCATCCAGCCCGAGTGGGCCTACGGCAGCAGAGGCATGGGTCCTATCCCTGCCAACAGCGTCCTTGGTATGTGACATTAATTGACCTGCGTCAATCCATATGCTAACACACTACAGTCTTCGAGACCGAGCTGGTCAGCATCGCTGGCGTCAAGAAGGACGAGCTCTAAATCATGCAACATCATATACCCCTCCTCATCAAATAACGATATGCTGTCAAACTTCACGTTCTCTTGATGTTCATTCCTTTTATCATTTGATCAAGTCTAATCTTGGTTCATTGCGAATTCCTCCATATTTTGGACACCATTCTCCAATTCGCGGATCCTCTGACCGATTCTCCTCTTGACTTCCTCTGCCAATTCTGTGTCGGGACCCTCGATGATGGTCTTGTATGCTTCTTGAACTCTTGTCAATTCCTCTCTTGCTGCCTCGCGGTCGGCTTCGGCGTAGACGGTCTGCTTCTCGGTCTCTTCCATGGCGATCTCGAACTAGGCAGGGCGTTAGAGATGACTGTGGTGGAATGATTTGAGCAAGGCAAACCTCGTCTCTGGCAGTAGCATATAACTCAGTAATCTCCTCGATAGCCTCATCGGCGGCAGACTTTGTCGACAGCCATCGATTGAAGTTGTTTACATGCGAGGCACTTCTGATCTGAAGTGGTGTAGCGGCAAAGCGAGGGCGAGATAGCGTACCCAATGGTCTCGAGCCAACAGCAGGCTTCACACGAACAAGCAAAGCAGCAGCTCTAGACAAAGCAGCGCGCGACAACATGTTGTTTTTTGGGATGAAATGGAAAGATGTGTTGGTGTTGCTGGCTAGTTTCATGACATCAGGGTGGTTTTCGGAGGACGGGCTTGGCGCTTCACTCCCGAGCCAGCACCAGCCTCTCCGCAATTGTTATGCATCCTTTCGCCGCCAAATATAGAAAGTTGGTCATCACGTCAACAACAATCGAAAAGAGAAGGAATGGCTGTTTGGGGGATTTCGTTGTTGATTCTGTCTTTGACGTTCTTGATACACCGACACCCGCCGAATACATGGCGCATATCATGGATGCTCTTGCCGCCGCCGGACTCGAAGAATGTCAACCAGACATTACAAGGACTCGATGAGAAGGAACCGAGGACGAAAGATGACCAAGGAAAGAGCGAGGAGAAGGAGTCGATAAAGCAAGAGACAGAAGTCAAGATCGCGCAACCGACAGAAGAGGAAAGCGACGACCAAAAGACTCCACAAGCCACTCCTGCCGCTCCCTCAATCGCCGTTCCCTCGTTCAACCTGGACTCGACAGCAACATCCTCAGAGCCAGACACCGCTTCCATGCCTCCGCCTTCCTTCCCAGCAGCAAACTCACCTCAACGCGCCATGCCTCCGCCACCGAAACCTGCTTCCAAACCTGCATCGTCATTGATGCCACCACCCTCCTTCCCAGCCCCCAACTCCGCACAACGAGCCTCTCAAGCATCTTCCCTGATGCCACCACCCTCTCGACCAACCCCCCGCTCAAGCCTAGGCGTCCCCGCAGTACCAGGAAGAGCACCACCTCTCAGCGCCGCAGCCCAAGCCCGCGCCCCTCCTCCTCGAATCGACACCCCCAAATCCTCCTCCAGCAAAGTAAAACTCGCCCCAGGTTTCTCCCCCCTGGATTGGGCCTCCCTCGCTGCTTCCAAGAATCTGTCAAATGTCAGTTCATTCACCAGAGTCACACCGTCAATGCTGGCGGCGAAGAATGGCAGAAAAGGCAATGATGCGTGGAGTGTGTATAATGGAAAAGTGTACAACATCACCCCTTATGCGCCTTTTCATCCCGGTGGAAAGGGAGAATTACTCAGAGCAGCTGGCAAAGATGGTACGAAATTGTTCATGGAGGTGCATCCTTGGGTTAATTGGGAAGGCATGTTGAATTCATGTATGGTCGGTGTCATGGTTTCTGAGTCCGAGGGTGAAGGTTTGGATGAGATGGATTGATTGATTGATTTTTCGTTGTCTCGTTCTCTGTTTCTTTGTAAAATGATACCCGGGAATATTTAGAGGAATAGAATGGTTTGCCAATTCGCCAACAAAGAAGAAGGGGAAGCGCTTCTGACCTGTGCTTCAAAGCGTTCGAGGCAAGAGAGATTGAAAACAGGCACAGTGTTGTTCCGGCCCAGAGCTTTCGTTCAAGGAGAGCACAAAATATCATGGGGTGACAATTGGTCAAATCGAAAGGTAAGTAAATTTGCTATCGTTTGTTCTTGCCGGATACCCAAGACCCGGCTCCCTTCTTTCCTGAATTTCAAAAAAACATCAAAAATGCAAATATGCAAAAACGCCCTTTTCCCAAAACGCCGTCGATTGTGGATCTCATTTGATCCAACTCGCTCGCTCGCTCCTTCCTCGCAGAACATTGCAAATTGTTTGTTCTTCCCTCGTCGTATTCCTTTACTGGCTCGTCTTGCCATCCTTTCCGACTTCCTGGCCGGATGCGCCTTCCTCACGATCTTTGACGTTGTCTGCGTCGGTCCACTCGCCCTCGAGGCAGGGAGGGTGGCAACGGCAGACGAATGGAAGGTGGTATTCGAAAAACTCCTCCTCCTCCTCTTCTTCCTCCTCATCGTCATCATCATTTTCCTTGTCGGAGTAAGAGATCTCGCCGTGGTGAGAATCGCAGTTGGCGCAATGTTCAGGGTCGCACTTGCCCTCACCATTCTCGCCTTCTTCATCATTCTCCTTCAATTCATTGTCGCGTTCGTATCTGGCAATGTCCTCGTCGGTGACTGGTACGCCGCCCTCTTCGGTGTCGGCCCAGCTTTCCTCGTACTCTTTGTGGGCTTGAGCAGCCTTTGCCTCCCAGAGCTTCTTCTGCCACTTCTTGATCATGCCGGTGAGGACCAGAGGCTGGTTCTTGATGAACGGCTCCATAATCTCAAGCAACATGGTGGTCGTGTCGGTTTGGCAACCTCCGGACAGGAAGGATACGTTGTTGAGGGTGTCGCGAGAGGGTATGACGATCTCGAGTTTCTTGATGGCGGGTAGTCTGCTGCGAGACAGAGCCAGAGGCGCGTGTTGGCTGCCAATCACATCGATGATGTTGCCTGTGAGTGTGCTTCTGGCGCGGAGACCGAAGAGCTTGAACAAATCGTAGTGAGTGTTGAAGGATAGAGTGAGGCGGGTAAGCTCTTCAAAAGGGAAGAAGGGGTTTTCACGAAGCGTCTTCTTGAGCAGGCGTTGGTGTGTGATGAGTAGAGGAAGGCGGAGGAACATGTAACTGCGCATCTCACGAGCCACGACCTTGTTGCACTTGAGCAGGTTCGATACCATCTCGTTGCGGTAGCTGACCCATGGCATACCATTGCTGCGGCCACGGTAAGCTGCGTATGGCTCAATGGCATCTTGAGGGGCTGCGTGTCGGTAGATTTCGTTTCTCAGCTCGCCGGGCAAGTCGAAGAAAGGGAATTTCTTCTTGTTGTTTGACCACCAGTCGCGCTGGACTTTGGCAATCTCTTTTGTCATGTTCTCGGGGCTGAGGTGGCGGCAGCGGTTGGGATTGGTAGGATTGGCCTTGACCTCTTCGTTGAGAAAAGCTGTGAGGGCGGTCCATTTGTTGTCCAAGTAGACCTGAACCTCATCCTTGTCGACACGAGTGGAGAGCGTAACATCTCTCGAGCGGCCCCAGTCGAATGCGAACTTGAACTTGGTAGGATCAGGCGTGCACTCCCAAGTGATGACATTGCAGGTTTTGCCGACGGTGACACACAGGTCCATGGCCCATGCGTCGAAGGAAGTGATCTTGAATTCATCGACTGCGTCGAGAACTTGCTTGTGGAGGATACTGGTGGGCTGTTGGTTGTCTGGTGCTGGGAGGAAGCCGTCGCTGGTTTCGATCCAACGAGTAGGAAACTTTGTCGTAGCCATGTTGATGACTGGTGGTGTTGAGAGTGTGAATGATATCTGAGGTGGATGTTGTTGTAAGAGGGCAGAACCGGATGGGAGGAGTACGAATAAATATGAGGTGCGAACAGTTCGTCGTCGAGGGTGAAAGGTTCAGTGATGGGTACTCGAGGTCGAGGGTAGAAGGTAGTGATGAGCAGTCGAGGTCGAGACCCCTACTGTGTGATGTGTTGAAGGAAGAGAGAGGCGAGAGATGGTGGGAGTTTATATCCTAGAAGATATCGAGCGAGCTTGGACCGGTGACCGAGTAGGCGTCAATCGTCGAACTGATGAATGAGTGAAAGTTCACTTGTAAGAGTAGCCTAAGTATTGTTCGCATTGAAGCGGGGCTCCGGTCGAGGAGAGCACAATCTTATACCGGCCAATTGAGGTGAATTAAAATTGGTTGTGACTGATACTATTGTGTGTCGAAGATGAATCATGCTCAGAGTGAATAAATCCCCAACTGAGGTGAGGCAGCAGTAGCACAAGCCGGAGCTTGTCTTCGTTTGAGCGCTTGTTATTATCGATGCCCTGAACAATAGAAAATGCTAGGATCAATACCAGAGACCAGACTCGGGATATGAATATATTCGGGCACTCACAATGCAGCTCCGCCTGCCTTAGCTAAAGTCCGCTCGAGCAGTTTTCTCCCCTTTCATCCAGCATTCAGACTACTTCTCGGCGTCCTCGTCCTTATCTTTACCACCAAAGGGTGAGATCCAGATGGCCAAACAGACAAGTAGACCACAACCAAAGCCGGCAGAAAAAGCAATCTTGTCACTGATTTGAACATCTTCCTTGGTCAGGATGATATTGTGGACTATCTGTTCCATCTTGCCGGTAATCTCCATCATGGTGTGGTAGTTGTTGTGCTGCATCTTCATGATTTCGAGTGTAGTTTGGTGATCAATCTCTTGCACTTTCAGTATTTTGAACTGGGTCTGCGAGATGTTGTGCTGATCCTGCACGATCTTCATGATGTCGCTTTGCTGAGTCTTGGTTCTAGGGTTGGTGTTGTTGCGAGGGATGCCTGTTCGACGTCTGGAGTCTCTAGCGAGGCCAGACTATGATTAGAATAGGTTAGCGAAGACATTATCTTGAGAATACTAGATACTTACAAGAGTGGCCGATGCATGGAAGAACCGAGTGGACTTGGAAGAAGAGCTATGATTGACAGGAATAAGAAGTCTGAAACTGCTCGAGGCAGGACGGACGCCTGAAATGTATTTGACCTGAATGAACATCGTTATTGGCCTTTCAAGTATTAGGATGTAGAGGTCGCAGTGGTGCGAGATTGCTGTTCCGATGAGCCAAGCAAAGCTGATGTTGATGGTCAATTCCATCGCACCTTCCAGTTGATCGTTACAAGCACAAACTCTCAGCATTCTCGGTCAGTAGTAAACGTCCAAGTCAATCAACACATTTCACTTACAAATGCTTCCAGAATATCAACAGAAACACAATCATCTCCATGACAGTTTGAGACTTTCAAGTAAAAGACAACAGGGTATCAGACGAGAAACGGTATTACAAACTAGATGCAGAGGAAAATAAAGATGAAAGAAAGACCCCAAGCCCAGATATGCACCAAACGCCCTCTCGTATTCATATCGAAGAAAAGAGGTAGTATCCACCCTAAACTGTGCTGTGTTGTGTGTGTGTGTATACCACACCCCCGCATCCGTGACGTCTTCGCTGGGAGAATCTGAGAAACAAAGAACAAAAAGACATACGCTATAAAAGGTAAAAGGTAAAGTCGGAGGGGAATCGTCTAACATTGGCAACCCTGGCCAGCCTGTGTACCGGAAGCTTCAGGTCTGAGGTCAACACCAGGTCTGGGAGCACCACGCATGCCTCTCTGGGTGGCTTGCTCGATGGGGAGCTTCTTTGCGATGGCGGTGAAGAGTTCCTTGACGTTCTCGGCGGTCTTTGCTGAGGTCTCGAAGAAGAGGAGACCGGCTTCTTGAGCGTATTGTTCGGCGTCGGCGGTGGAGACGGCGCGCTTGTCGGGTTCCTCGGTGACGAGATCGAGCTTGTTACCGGCAAGAGCGATGATGATATTCTCGTTGGCTTGACGTTGAAGCTCCTTGACCCAAGCCTTGGCTTTGTCGAGGGATGCCTATGAGGAGTGTGTTAGTGGATGATTGGATATGGATGTTCCGGGTCGAATCATACGGCTTGAGTAATGTCGTAGACTACAACAGCGCAGTTTGCGTTGCGGTAGTACATGGGAGCCAGGGACTTGTAGCGCTCCTGACCTGCGGTGTCCCAAATCTCGAACTTGACGGTAGTTGTGTCATCGAGGGCGATGGTCTGGGTAAGGAAGGCGGCGCCGATGGTTGATTCCCGGTAGTCATCAAACTGGTCCTTGACGAATCGGAGGACGAGCGAACTCTGTTATGTGTTAGATGTCTGTTGGTAGTTGTTGGGCTTTGTAGATGGTCGCGCACCTTTCCGACGGCGGATTCACCTGTGAGCGCATCGTCAGCATACGGCTTGGGTCGTGTCGGAAGGTGGAATAGACATACCCAGAAGGACAAGCTTGAACTGAGCAAAGCGGGCGCCGCCTGGTCGGCCGAGTTGTTGCTGGCGGGCGGACATGATGGATGATAGGTGTGCTAGATGTGGTTGACGTGCGCGATGGCGGTAGAGCGGTTGATGGTCGACGGTGAGGTTGGAGAGCGATACGACAAAAGGTGTGATACAAGGCCAAAATACAGCAAGGGTTCGGCGAGTTGTTGGTTGGAGATGACGACGGGCCTGGTTGGTTCTGGTCTTGGCTTGACTCTCGCTGCCTGCCACCTGCCACCACAATCTCGCTCGATGCTCAAACTCTCCCGGCTCCGAGCGGCGTGACCTTGCCAAGCCACAATCGCGGGAACATCAAAGGACGCAGGGTCTCCATGGAAATTAGCAACGTCATCCCCAAACTGTCGCTGCGTGCTGAACGAGACTTGAACATTTCGATATCGTCTTTCCGTCTACAAGCCCTTGGTTGCTCTTTTTCCTACTGTCGCGCTCTCACATCTCCTACGCGACATGAGCGCTCTTTTACCTTTTCGCGACATTAATGTCCACGCCTCGTCCACCCATTATGCCTTCTCATCCCCTTCTTCCCCATCCGCACCTACTCTTGTTGTAGAGCGTCCCTCTGGTGATATTCGTCTTCATGATGGCAAGCTTTTGGGTGGTCAGAGAGTTACGAGTATTCAAGGTATTCTCGGAATAATCAGTCTCCGCCTCGGTATGTTCTTTGTACTTTAGCATTCCTTCAAATCGCTCATATTCTCTAGACAAGTACATTGTTGTAATCACAAAGGCTCAGGCTATGGGCAGGATAAAGGGCCATCAAATTTACAGAGTCGTTGCTACTGAGCTTTTGCCTCTCCGTGAGAGACAGGTTCGCGATCCTGATGAGGACATCTATCTTGGACTGGTCAACACTCTGCTCAAGACTAGCCCTCTCTTCTTTTCATACACTTTCGATCTCACAAACAGTTTCCAAAGACAGGCCGAAATTGATCAAAACTCCCCCATCTGGGCAAGAGCTGATGATCGTTTCTTCTGGAACAAGTTCATCCAGACCGATCTTATCAACTTCCGTCAAGGTCAAGGATCGCGTCGTCAGAATGTTGGACCTCAACCTGCCATGGATCCTTATATTCTGCCTGTCATGTATGGCATGCTGAGAATTACCAACACTTCTGTCAAGAGTGCTCCCATGACTTTCATTCTCATCACTCGCCGATCAAGACACCGCGCTGGTACTCGTTACTTTTCCCGTGGACTGGACGAGCAAGGTCATGCTTCAAACTTTAATGAGACTGAACAGATTGTCATTTTGAATGATGATGCTTCTAGTGGAATGACCACTTTTGCTGGAGATGGTGGTTTCTCAAACAACAAACTTCCTGGTGGAGAGACTCAGGTCCTGTCATATGTCCAAACCAGAGGCAGTGTTCCCGTATATTGGGCTGAAGTCAACACTTTGAAGTACACTCCCAAGCTCCAAATCAGAGGTGTTCAATCTGCTGTGCATGCAGCGAAGTTGCACTTTGATGAACAGATCAAGCTGTATGGAGAAAACTACCTTGTCAACCTCGTCAACCAAAAGGGTCGCGAGCAAAAGGTCAAGGAGGCGTACGAAGACATGGTGAAGCTCCTTGTTTCTAACCCAGCAGAGGATACCGAAGCCGATCGCACGACTAGGGAGAAGTTCCACATTGTCGAACCTCAAGGCGGTCGTCACGAATTCGACAAGCTTCACTACGTCTACTTTGACTTCCACAACGAGACCAAGGGATTGAAGTGGCACCGTGCACAGCTTCTTCTCGATCAACTCAAGGATGGTCTGATGAAGGGAGAATACTTCCGTGGTGTTGACAAACCAAGTGGTGGTGTTCAAGTCTTGAGCCGTCAAACTGCTGTCGTTCGTACCAACTGCATGGATTGTCTTGATCGCACCAACGTTGTTCAGTCAATGCTTGGTCGTTTCACTCTTTCTCGCATGTTGACTGATGTTGGCATCTTGAAGGCTGGTGAGAATGCTCAGGAAGATGCTGCCTTTGAACATTTATTCCGCAATGTATGGGCAGATAATGCAGACGTGGTCAGCAAATCTTATTCCGGTACTGGTGCTCTCAAGACAGACTTCACCCGTACTGGTAACAGAACACGCGCTGGAGCATTGCAGGATTTGAACAACTCAATCACTCGTTATGTCTGCAACAACTTCCTTGATGGACCCAGACAGGATGCCTTCGATCTCTTCCTCGGCACCTACACACCAGACCCATCAGGCTTAGGTTCTGCACATCAATTCGCAGACACCAGACCGGTACTCATCCAGTCTTTGCCATACATTTTGGCCGCCTGTGTATTCTTCATCTTTATCTCCCTCTTCACACGTCGTCTGCCAGATGCTACCGTTTGGCCGTTGAGAATTTTCGTTCTGCTTTGTCTTGTCGGAGCTGCTTGGTCTGGAAGGTTCATCACCTCGCATGGAGGTCTTTACGTGAGTTATTGTGCTGAGACGGTTGTTGAAACAAAGCTAATAAATCACAGGTCAACTGGCCAAAACTCAACACACCTGCACACGCTCTTGAGAGTTATCAAGAAACTCTGGAGCGCGTAGGTAGAGATCCTCTTCTTGGATCCATGGTTGCCAAGCACGGTCGCGGAAAGAGCGATGCTAGACTTGGATACATGGAGGAAGGCAAGAAGCGTAGAGAATAGATGTTGTCTTGGAAGGAACGATTGAGCAAAAAGAGGTCGGGTCGGGTAATAATAGAAGAACAATGGATGGTAATTAAATGATATTTCTCTCTCCCGCCTATCGTTCAATTCGTGATAAAGTCTTGTAGTAGAAGCCCAAGATACCCAAAACTCCGCGCTGAAGAACGACAATAATTTTCCCAATATCAACCTTGCATGGCGCAATCCAGACACAACCTCATCTCTGCCGTAATAGCACAGGTATTGCAAACATGTTTTCCACATGCTCCACACGCTGTATCTTGATCCAACGTGTCCATACCGTATTCTGGTGTCAAGACTCTGTCGCATCCATCGCATGTCATGGCGTCTTGGTGTGTTGCGGGCATACCATGCTGTGGTAGTTGTGAAGGCTGTGGCAAGTGCCAGAAGGAGTGTAGAGTTGATCGTTGTGGCGTATGTTGCGGTTGGAATTGCGGTTGTAGATGTGATTGCGAAAGCATCGGTGAAGCGTGCGGATGTGCTTTTTGCGCTGAGAACAGCTTTTCTACTGTAGACGCTATATAGGCGTTAGCATGATGTATGCGACGAGCAGGCGTGCAATGATGCGTACCATGTATTTCTGCTTCCTCCGGTCTCCCATCTCGGTATCTCTTCCGCGTCCGACTGTTCAATTGCTGTTGTCCCTCATCTTGTGAGGTGTTCGGCGATGACTGCTGCTTCCAGCTAAATGGCGATGATTGCGGACCGAGGGTTTTGTTCTGGACGAAGAATTCGGGTAGGCGGACTGGAGAGCTGAAGAATGGAGTTGGTGAGGCATCTATTGTTGGTGCTGCGAAGAGAGAGCCTGATCGTTTCCGTTTCGTAGACATGGTTGAATTGGGTTGTGCTCTCACACTGACTGGCAATACTTGGATGGTCCTTCGTGCATCGCGTCAGGGAGAAAGTGGATACGCGTCGGCGCGTCTTCTTCCGCTCATGATTGCGTCACTCTGTCACATGTCAATCTTCCCCAAGCTTCCTCCTCACCTTCCACACGTTAGAGGTCTTGCAGAAGATATACAAAGTCAAAGTCCGGTGAGTCGTTCCTGAGTTCTGTTAAAAGCTATCATCTCAAAGCTTCTCAATATGCTTCCTCATGATCACCGGCTCACTGATAACTAGAGACAATGTCGACTCGTGAAGCAAGTCATGCCGGTAGCTGGTATAGCTCCTCCAAATCACAACTCTCAAGTCAACTCGATGGTTGGCTATCCAAAGTCGATCCTCCAGTCAAACCCATCGGACAAGTCTCATCTCAGGAATCCTTGAGCACTCTCCCTGTACCTGGTGCCAGAGTCATCATTGCTCCGTAAGATATGCTCTCCTCATGATGATCTTCTGTTATTGATGTTCCTTCAGGCACGCTGGATACTCATACTCCGGACCTGCAGCTGCATGGGCCTATCGTTCTTGGGATGTGTCCAAAGCAAAGCGTATATTCCTCCTCGGTCCTTCCCATCACTTCTACCTGTCGAAATGTGCTCTCGGTAAATGCGACGAGTACGCTACTCCTCTTGGCAACTTGACTGTCGACAAAGAAACTACAAAGGAGCTCTACGACACTGGCAAATTCCAATGGATGAGCCAGAGTGTAGATGAAGACGAGCACAGTCTTGAAATGCATCTTCCGTACATTTACAAGATGCTGTCGAGGTGAGTTCGTTCATGCCTGTCTGGAAGCATAATGTACTGACCACAGTCAGATCCTTCCCTGCGGAATCATCATTCCCAAAACTCGTCCCAATCATGGTCGGCAACACCTCCGCAGCAACCGAGAAGCAATTCGGTGAACTCCTAGCTCCATACCTACAAGACCCTTCCAACGCCTTTGTCATCAGCTCAGACTTTGCACACTGGGGTCTACGCTTCCGCTACACCTACTACCAACCTTCATCAGCCGCCCCAGTCGAGCTCTCTGCCCGTTCAAAGCCACCAAGAGATCCACCAATTCATGAGAGTATCAAGGAGGTTGATTTCCGATGTATCGATGCTTGCGAGACCGGCAGTCACAAGGCTTGGCTTGATACTCTTGCTGATACTGGAAATACTGTCTGTGGTAGACATCCGATCGGTGTTGTCATGGCTGCGATGGAGGTGTTGAACAGTCAGGCCAAGTTCAAGTTCGTCAGATATGAACGCAGTAGTGAGTGTACAAAGGCCGAGGACAGCAGCGTCAGCTATGCCAGTGCTTTTGCTGTCATCTGAGCAGACATCAGATAGATGATTGATGATAATGACACATTCTTCTCTTTATTCATGATGTAGCCAAGTCGTCCAAGGAGAGTACTTGGTTTGTCCGCTCTCGCCAGACGTCACTGTGTTCTTGGATTGGTTCTTGCCTTTGCATGGATCCTTTTGCCGGCATCCCAGTCCGTGAAAGTGATGATAAGAGGGCCTGGAGCAAATGCGGGAGAAGAGTTTGTTCGCCTCCACCAGCAGCACATGAAGTAGGGAAGGACACATAATGCATCTACTTTACAGTCTTCCACACGCGGATCACGATACAAGCAGACCAAGAAAGAGTTTGAAATGTTTTTGATT
>ERZ794946.521-NODE-521-length-15214-cov-4.399960_pt1 | contig 15214 bp, 17 predicted proteins | sample MGYA00433072_ERZ794946 | MGnify/ENA primary metagenome ERZ794946 (study PRJEB30137, sample SAMN04331413) | food metagenome | isolation source: Y3 must sample point D1 replicate A | place: Australia: South Australia | collected 2014 ...
AGAGATACCTCCTGCAACGAAGCGGTTCAATCGCATGAAGATAACAATGTTGTGGAGATATGAGGCCACTTCGGCGCTGACTCGAACATCTTTGACAGCAGCACGCAAGGTTTGAACTTCGTCGGGCGAAATTACAGGAAAGCTGCGGAGCGCGTCCTGGTCAGGAATCGGATGCTTGACGACTGATGATATCGATACGGCATCATCAGATGGCGGCGGCTCCTGGAAATGTTGTTCTTCCAGGTTGGGGAAGCCGTCTTCTTCCGAGTGGTAATGTGAGATGGCAAACATGTCGTTCTTGAGACGTCAATCAGTGTATGTCCATTTCTAAGCGTGGAGAGAGGCTTACGAGATGGAAACCAAGTCTTGACTTGGACTCGGATGCCTGCAGAGCCACGAAAAGGAAGTTCTTCGATGTACCGTGCATGGCAGTATGGCTGAATAATCTCTTGGTACGGATGAGCTAGTAGATGATCAGACAAGTCCATGAGAACTAGGAGAATTCGGTCTTACCTCAAGAGCCTGTGTTTGAACGTTGCTGTTGGCCATATTCAGATCCTTCGCGATAATAATGTCGGCAATCTTGCGTTCGTCAAGTTCATTACTGGTGCCAGACTGATTACGGAAAAAGGTTTGCCTGGAACCGGTGTGTTTGAAGGAGGGTAGCGATAGGTGGGTCGAAGAAGCAGCATGATCATCCAACGGATCCTGAACATCGACAAGGACAGACTGTTTGAAGTCATCGAGAGTAGTCGCGGCGGAGCAGTCGACCAGGGCACAGGTGAGACCGAAGATGTTGGCAGCAATCTTGACATTGGTTAGTGTTTGGAGCAAGAGGCGTAAGGCCAAAGAGAAGACGGACTAGTTTCAATTCTTGAGCAAGGTTGTCGAGCAAAAGGTTCTGGGTAGATATTATACAATGTTGCTGAGCTACTAGGCAGAGCAAAACAGCCAACTCCAGATCGCCGAGAGCCTGGACTTTGGCAGCTGTAGTATCCATGTCGGATGGTGGAAGTTGCCAACAAACCCTCCTGCCTTCAGACGGGATCTCTTTTCCTCGTGGTTGATGTGGTTGTTGACAGCATAGACATGGGAAAGAGCGATGATGATTGTCAAGTTAGTGAGGCTCGTTTGGGAAGTAATTAGCCAGGGCCGTGCACAGACCTCAGCAGCTACGTCAAAGCATCGACTCTACGTGGATGCGACAGCGAGCCCCGACTCAAACAATGATCTTTTGATGAAATGTCGAAGGCTACGGCGGACTGGGAAAGAGTAGGCGATCGCTTCTACCGAAAGACGCAGCTATACACATCCGTCTTTGATCCGGAGCTGGAACTTGAGAACCATGTGCTAGTCGGCGCTCCATTGAGCGGTGCTGTACGTGAACGAGACAGCTGCGACGAATCACGCCGACTGACAGTGTTAGATAGATAGCCATATACCGCGATGAGAACAAACTGTACGCCTACCGCAGCTCCAATGCAGCACGACCGTCCATCGACATCTACACTTGCTCGGGCAAGCTGATCCACCGCATCAACTGGGACAAGGGCTCTATCCACGGCTGCGGCTGGTCTGAGGATGAAAGATTGATTGTCGTCACCAACGATGGCACTGTTAGGATATACCACGACCTCAGCGGCGACTTCATTCCTTTCAGTCTAGGCCATGGCGCCGACCAGCACGGTGTTGTCTCGTGTCGCTTCTGGTCCTCAGGCTTCGTCGCTCTTCTCGGAAACAACCAACTCGTCTCGGTCTCACGCTACGATGAACCACGTCCGACTCTCCTAGCCACGCCTCCGGAAGGTGAAATCTTGTCCTGGGCCGTCATCCCTCCAGCCTTTACCTTGTCGCGCTCTGTCGAAGCCATCTTGGCCATTGACGACACTATCGTCATCATTGATGCCTCCGAAGCTCAGGATCGCAAGCTTCAAAACGGTCCCTTCAAGCACATCTCCGTCGCGCCGAACGCCAAGTTCATCGCGCTGTACACACAGGACGGAAAAGTCTGGGTCATCAGCAGTGACTTTGAGAACCGTTTGACTGAGTACGACTCGCGCGTCAAGACTCCTCCAAAGGATCTGCAGTGGTGTGGCAACAATGCTGTAGTTCTGGCTTGGGAGGACGAGGTACATCTAGTTGGTCCGAACGGCGCTGCTTCAAAGCACTACTACGACTCTTGGGTTCATCTATCTCCAGATATTGACGGTCTCCGTATCTTCACCAACGATGTATGCGAGTTCATCCAGAAGGTGCCAGAGGTATCCGAGGAGACTTTCAGACTGGGCTCCACATCACCAGCCTCAGTTTTGCTTGATGCAGCAGAACAACTCGACCGAAAATCTCCCAAGGCCGACGAGAACATTCAGCTCATCAGACCGAACCTCGATGAGGCTGTTGACACATGCATCAGTGCTGCTGGTCACGAGTTCAGTGTGCATTGGCAGAAACAACTCTTGAAGGCTGCCTCATTTGGCAAATCAGTACTCGACCTTTATAACAGCGACGAGTTCGTTGACATGTGTGAGACGTTACGAGTTCTCAATGCTGTCCGCTTCTTTGAGATTGGCCTACCTCTCAGCTTCGACCAATACACTCGTCTGACACCTGCAAATTTGGTGCAGAGATTGATAAACCGCAAGGAATACCTCCTAGCTATCAAAATCTCCGAGCACCTCGACCTTCCTCTTGACAAGATCTATGTACACTGGGCACGCCAAAAAGTGCGTAGCTCTACAGGTGACGAGGAAGACATCTGCGCCGAAATTGTCGAGAGATTGCAAGGCAAGCGCGGCATTTCGTTTGAAGAGATCGCCCAAACGGCGTATGAAGAAGGTCGCGGCAAACTCGCAACGGAGCTCCTTGAACATGAGCCGCGAGCTGGCAAGCAAGTACCACTTTTGCTGAACGTAGAGGAGGACTCACTTGCTTTGGATAAAGCCATCGAAAGTGGAGACACCGACTTGGTATATCACGTACTGCTGCACCTAAAGAAAAAGCTGCCGCTCGCCACATTTTTCCGCACGATCAATGGACGACCGGTCGCAACTGCCCTTGTTGAAGCCTCGGCTTGGGACCAAGATCAAGAACTTCTCAAAGACTTGTTCTACCAAGATGATCGACGTCTCGACAGCTCCAACCTATTACTGTCAGATTCACTCAACATCACAGACGCCAATGCCCGAAACGACAAACTCAAAATGGCTTCAAAGATTCTTCAAGAGTCAAAAGACCAATCACTACAAGTACGAGCCATCGAGGAAGAGCAGAAGCTGCTCAAATTTCAAGATGCATTCAAGAGAGATCTTGATGAAGACTTTAGCGGTCTCAGTATCAATGAGACGATATACAAGCTCATCAGACTCGGCAATGTCAAGAGGAGTCAGAAGGTGCAATCTGAGTTCAAGGTTTCAGACAAGGTGTATTGGTGGATACGTCTGCGCGCACTCGTCTCTCGCCGTGACTGGCGCGAGCTCGAGGATATGTCAAAATTGCGCAAGAGCCCTATCGGCTGGGAGGTGAGTTGTTCTCTAGGTTGTCCAAAAAAGCATCTGCTAATCAATTTTGCAGCCATTCATCAACGAAATACTGTCTGCTGGCAACCCGAAGCTTGCATCTTTGTACATACCCAAGTGCACCAATTTGACAGTAGAAGAACGTGTGGAGCTGTGGACGAAATGTGGTTTGATTGCAAAGGCAGCCGAAGAAGCGGCAAAGGCTCGCAACCTTAGATTACTTGAGTCGCTCCGTGACAAGGCGACCGGCCAAGCAGCGACTGAGGTCGAGAGATTGATCCAGCAAGTATCGAAGAAGTAGACGAGTTTAATGCACAATGTAGATATTTACCCCCCAATGAGCGTTGTAATTGCATTTTCAATTCCCTGTCAGAGGCCTTCCAGAGCAGACGAAGCTCCTTTCTAGCGTATCTACTCTGCAGCTACATTGAAGTATATTGAGTCCATGTGAAAGTCCAACAACTATAACAGTGTTTATCGTAAAAGGTCATGTCATCATTTTGATCTGCCTAAGTACTACACAAGCTTTTCCTAAGTATAGATCTCCTCGGTCATAGCATTGAGTGTAAGACCCTCCTTGGCAATGTCTTCCTCCTTCAAGAAGAGCAGAGGCATCTCAACCAACGTACCACGAATCTGACTCAACACTTCCTTGACCTCTTGCACGCCACCAGGGAACTCCTCTGCGACGACGTGACCCAACTTCCACTGACTTGGTTTACTCGGTTCCTTGCCCTTTTCTTCCTTGGCGTCCTTACCGCTGGGGAAGAATCGGGAAAAGTACTCGTCATAATCCTTCCAATTACGGACAGAGTCAGATGGCACAGGGTGGAAGACACGCTCAAAGGCTTGAGTGTTGTTGCGAGCGGTGTTGTTCCAGAGAGAAGAGAAGTCAGAGCTCAAAGGGTCGATGACAGCCTCGTCTTCACGGCTACCCCAGTCGTATGCGTTGGGTACTCCGATAGGCTCAAAGTTTTGATCAGGTCTGGTGACGTCCTGGGCTGGCAGCAAGCCGAGATGCTTACGGAAGATCAATCGTCTCAAACTGGCGGCGAATTCGGTCGCTCTCCAGGGACGACCAGCCATGTACGAATCAATCTCGCGAGGGTCTTCGATGCAAATGGCGATTTCGCTGTCGTGGTCACCAAGCTGACTACGATCGTTCAGGTTGGCTGAACCGCAGATAACAACACGGTCATCGGCGATCAAGAGCTTGCTGTGGACATAAAGCAACTCTGAGACGAAAGCGTCCATTTCGTCGGTAGTGCCGTCCTCCCATGGTACGTTTCTTATGTCCTCACCATTGAGCATGTAGCAAGATGCAACGGAGTCCCACTGGCCGCTAGAAAGACCCGAATGGCTCCCAATGTTTTGAGTGGCTTCTTGGTAACGTTCAAAGCGGTTGTTCTGTCCACCACCTCCGTATTGCTGGTCCTCGTTGTTGTAGGCGCCTCCCTGAGCGTACTCGTTGTTCTGACTACCGTAACGCTGGTCGTAATCCTGCCTAGCATCGTCGTAGCTCACACCACTCTGCTCTTCTGCGTCACGCATAGCGCCACCCGAGTTGATGCGATCGTAGTTTCGGAGGTTGTAGAAACGGATGTATTGCATGGGGTCAATTCCTTCTCTGGCAATGCTCTCCATGATGCTGTTGCCACCTCTGTTGATGCTGTCGTATTGAAGCTCCAGAATCTCTCTCGTGCCCAGTGCTTCGTCGCTCTTGAGGTCACCTGCGAAAGCTGGGATGGCAGGCATTATGACGATGACATGATAGGGCTCTCCTTCACGTGCAGCGCGGACGATGCGCTCAACGATGGCAGCACCAATCTGATTCTTGATTGGACGCTGTGAATCGCCGGTGGCCGTAATGAAGAACTGGTTTTCGATGTAGATGAAGTGATGGCTGTTTCGAATTACTTCAATGTAGGCGTTCTGGATCGAATGCTCAGTACTGTCAGTGCCATGAGACCACTTCGTGCAGGATCTCATGATCTGACAAGGCATGCCAGGTGGTGGGGGAGGTGGATGCCTGCTGTTAGGGAAGTGGTGTCTGACTTGCTCCCTGAAACCATCCATCCTCTCACGACTCTCTTCCCAGCGTTCCATCATGCGTTCGCGCATATGTTCCGGAAGAGGAGCATCGGGGCTGGATGGATAGTCGTGATGAACGATTCCATTTCTAGACTCTGAAACGTGTAGAGGGCTGTAACGATCTGCACTATTCTTCGAGCTATACTTCTCTTGGTAAATGAAGTTCCATCGCTCGGCAAAGTGTCTCCGAAGGTCCTCAACGACAGGGCCCATAAGGGAGATGGACATATCAGACCAGCCCATACGTGAATTGTAACGGCGATCCAGCTTGTTTTGGTCCCAATGAGCAACATCCTGATGGCAGTCAGCATCATAAACATGGTGTGATAAGTATTGGTGTGTCATAAGCGTCCTCGGGACGTCTGCTTTGGGCTTGTATCGTGATCACCACGAGCAGAAGGTGGATCAAGCAGATTGCGTGTGCACAAACATCTCGATCCTGCATCAAAGTGTAGTGCTCTCATTGGAGGCACGCTCATATTGAATAGCCTTCTGCCTTGGGATGTGACGATGGGAGCGAAGCACGGAAGCTCGGGAGCCGAAAAATGACCAAAAAAGACCAAAAAACGTCCCAGCTGAAGACAGAATACCGAGATTAGCCAAAAGTGACCATATCACTTACACTGAAGTCCAAGATACGGGCGTTATTGAAATCTTGTCCAGGGAAAACTGTCTTGTTCAGGTCTCCAGGATGAGCATCCGCAATAGAGTGCTGCCACGAATCCCACCTGCCATAACACAGATCCAGACCTCCCATGAAGGCTATGTGGTCGTCGACAAGGCATAGTTTTTCGTGGTGGGCCTGAAAGACTTTGGATTAGCAAATTTCTTCGTTGAGACACTATAGATGGCTGTTGGCACATGGTATCTGCACCCCCAACACACGTACCCAGTACCTGGGACAGGGTTAGCATCTTGTTGCGAGTAGAATGATACACTATCACGAGGTGGCAGGACCTCAAGACCAGGTGATTATTGACTCGTGGTATCTGAATTTTTCGAAACGTACAGAACAGTATCCCCGTTCATACCATAGACAGCTTTGAGAGCATCTCCAGGTAGCTTGGTCAAGTTGGCAGCTGTCATCTTCATGTTTTGAATGGACGAGAGAAATGAAGAAGTCAGGACCTGTCTATCCGGTAGATGATCAGGATGCCTGAACACGGCGATATTGGGATGAAGCTTCTCCAGTGTATGTTTTGTGTGTGCTGATGAGACTGAGATAGGGGGATTGATTAGTGGATATGTCTCTTCGAGATATTCCAAAGATTTGAAAGTAAAATCCAGCCCGAAACGAGTTAAAGTAGATGAGACACGGTCGACCGAGCGAGGAAGGAGCGAATGAATATAATCTGGGAGATCAGGGTTAAGATACTTACGCGTTAAAGCTTGGGTTACTTCTTTGTAGATGAGTATGTTGACCTGAAAAAATCAGCTTGTGATCCAGGAGCTTGGGTATGATTGCCTACTTTGACACCTCTTTCAGCTGCAGCTTGGAGCATCCTATCAACGCGATACTGCTCATTTTGAGCAGGAGGGCGTCTGAGGTATAGCTCTGGTGAGAGCCACCAATCCATGATCCAGATGGATTCGCGAGCTCTTTCCAGTGCCATGCTTACAGCATGCATGTATCCAGCTCCATCGACGTACCACTTGACTTCGTTGCCAATTCGCTGGGGTGCAAAGCTTTGGAAACGGTGCATGTCGTGGTCTTGAACATGGCTACTCTGGGCTTGTTGCTCTCCTTCGCCCGCGGCTTGGGTCTGTCCATGGTCCGAGAACTGTTCTTTGAGATCACTGCCAATCTGATGCACTGCTTGGTGCACCTTGTCGAAGAGGAACGACATGGTTGATAGTTGGTAATTTGGTTTGCAGGAGGTCAAGTCTGATGCGCATATAGGTACTCAACTCCTGAAGTGAACACGCCAAGATCACGTCGTCACTCTCTGACCGCCTTTGTGTCCATTAGATTGCCTGCATCTTTGGGATCTTTCGAGCGCAGGACTTTTTTTCAAGAAAAGAATACAGATCCAACTTTTCTCAAGTCACCATCACTACCCGACTTCAACCTTACCAATTTGAGAGCCAACCCAAGCACCGCTAAGTATCGAGTCGGGCACGTGGGCAACGGACCCCACGGAGCTTTCACTTCGTATGGGGAAAGCTCCTACAGGTATCGGAGGACGGAGTATCTTCATCGGACAACAAGACCGGTACTACACACAAGAGCATAAGCACCCGCGCAGAGCTCAAGCTATTGCAGAAGCATGAGTTCGTTGCACAGCAACTCCCAGCCATGATTTTAATAATCGAATTAAGTTCTGTCAGTTGAACTCAGTTTGTCACATTTCCTTTGAGCACAGATGCTAGCTCCACACGGCGCCCGTGGTAGGGGCTTGCTCGGAGATCAGATAAGGCTGGTATCAACGCCCATGGTTTCTTGAGAATGCGGCTTCTGATGATAGACAACACTCAGAACTCTGGATTGGATAGAAAGATTGCAAATACCTCGAGAGATCGACCATTTTTACAAGACCCTTATCTCCCAAGACTGAATCATGCTCCGCCATGTGAAAGCATAATTGCGAATTCGCCGGAGAAACAGAAGCATGCCCAGGTGGGCTTCGTTACTTATCAATCTGCCCCGCATCGATGACAACAACGATTGAATCTTTGTTTGAAATCAAGGTGCAAGTCACAGTGACGCAGCAAGATCTAGGCCGAGACATGTCCGTTGAGCTTCAAAAGGCTGAGCTTCCCGTTCAGAAAGAACCTCGGGAAACAACGTCTATCTACCGCAACCGAAGTACTTAACTCATCATGCTCCCGCTCTCAGCCAGACTTGCATCCCGTACAGCCCCTCGCGCTTCAGCCTTCCTCCGTCCCTCCGTAATCCTAGCCCAGCAATCGCTTCGTACGACAGCTACAGCTCCATCCAAGATGTCAGCCACAGGAACCTCCTCTGGCCACCCCATTGCTACTCTTGATGTATGATGAGCTCTTTGCAATCTGTGTACAGTCCCATTGACACCTACACCCAGACCTCAATTGTGCCCCGTCTTCCAGCCTCTTCGCCTACTCTGTTCGAGGCCAAGAAGATCAAGAACCTTTCCTTCGAGACCATCGCAAAGGCCCTCGGACGCGAGGAGGTCGCCGTAGCAGCTCTCTTCTACGGACAGGCCAAGGCCTCCCCCGAGGATATCAAGAACCTGGCCCAGGTCCTCGAGCTTGATGAGTCGCTTCTCGAGTCACAACTTTCTGGTTACCCAGACCGCGGTCGTCAAATGGAGATGCCCCCCAAGGAGCCTCTGGTCTACAGACTTTTCGAGATCATCCAAAACTACGGCTATGCCTACAAAGCTGTTCTCAACGAGAAGTTTGGTGACGGCATCATGAGTGCTATCAGCTTCAGCACCAAGATTGAGAAGGAGACTGATGAGAAGGGTGATTGGGCTGTTATCACCCTCAGGGGCAAGTGGTGAGTTACAACAATCCCTCTATGTAAGAATTTCGCTAACAAAACTTCTCAAGGCTTCCCTTCTCTAGATTCTAAACATTGTTTTGTACCCCTATATACGAATTGAACGATCATCTCAATCTTTGTGTCGAACCCTTCACTTGGAGACTGTGGACCGTGAAAGCACTGACCGTCGAGGGGCCCCAAAGGTCGGGTCGTCGAAACTGAGGGTAGCTTGTCAATTCGACGCGCGTGATGGTCAAAATCAACAACGCAGTCCAACGCGCCAACACGTCCGCAATCAAATCGTTCACAGCATTTCTCGCAGACCTTTCGGAGTGCAACCGCTCTGTTTTCGTCTAGAAGATCTATTACTCTCTCAAGCATATCAACAACGGCAACAAGGTATATTGCACAGCACACTGCGCCAACGTGATTTTACTAATTGTCCAGCAGTCAAAATGGGCTGCTCTACTTCAAAGACCGCAGCTCGCAATTCCACCAACTCGACCACTCCCCTGAACATCGAAGTCCGCAGCCCAGCCCAGGCAAACTTCCCTCGCAGCCCCGGTGTCCATGACCTCAACACCTTCGACCCACAGCAAGACCGCCACGAAGCAAACGAGATTGTAGTCACGTCCTTCGCTGGCGATGATCCCGAGTCCGGCATTACTCACCCCAAACCAGCAAGACCCTTGAAACGCCGCTACTCGGAGCTCTTGGACCCAAAACAACTCGAGGACAAGACAATCAGAAGCCCCAGTGGTAATCTGCTTAGCCGCAGTACCTACAACCTCAGAGACGATCGTCCTTTGAGTGTCCGCGAGAGACAAGAGATTATCCGTCTGAAGTTGATGCAGGAAAAGAAGGCGGCAGAAGTGGTCGAGGTCAACGAAGTCAAGCGCAATTCTGTCAAGCTTCCTGACAAGAGAGGCTTGGGCGAGAAGAATGAAAAGCGTGGAGGCTGCCTTGGTTGCTTTGGCGCCTAGAGGGCAGACATCTTGACTTTTCTGGATCTTTGGACAAAGGCGCTTTGGTTCTTTTGACATACCCGATCACGTCACATTGTCACAAGGCGAGGAACAGAGGGAAACATTGTGGACGGGCCCATTCACATCATAGCCCTCTCACTATCTTTGGGGCTGGACGAACATTGTGTTGGCGGATCCTCGATTGATGTCAAACACGATACCCCGGGTATTCATCCACGTCACCTTAAATACTTCGTATTTACAATCATAACGTTCACACTGACCTTTCGCCTCTTGGTGAGTCATCTAGTAGAATCAGGCAGTCTCGCACTTCTTTGGCGTCACTCGTACCTGCCTAATCGTCCTTCGGCTCCCACTATTGCACCTACCTATCTTTGGAGCTCGAAGGTGAGTGGCTCAATCTCAGCCGTCGCTTCCTCACGAACCTTTGCACAGTTTCACTAGCACTTCGGCAACTTCTTGTTATCTATTTAACTCAACCCACCTCCCTCAACATTGCTTCTTCAAATCCACTTTCTCTTTTCCAAGCTTCAACATCCAACATCCAACTCTCAACCTCCGACCTCCAACAACAAAGATCTATCGTCCCACTACCCACCACCAACAATCTATCCTCCCACTACTCAACAACAACGGCATGACCAGCTTGCAGTCACCCCCACTCAGCGTCATGGCAGCACAACTCACCCCACGCAAGGGCATAAAGTGCAGCTACGATGACTGCTTTCACTCTTTCGACACGGACGCCGAGATGGTAGCTCACCTGAAGAACCCGGAGAACCATCCCTTCTACTGCGGCAAGAACCCCGGCTTTGAGAGAATCCAACGTGGCTTCAAGAAATGCGACTTCCATGGCAAAACTTGGGATGAACTGGTTGCACATAAGGTCGAGAGCATGCTGCCATGGCTCGTTGGAGATCGCAGAAACGAGAAACCAAAGAAGCTCAACCACATTGTCTGCGAATTCTGTGGCGTGGACTTTGAAAGCTTGAGTGGCAGAGATATGCACCGCAAAAAGGTACGTCCTACATGGAAACTTATTGAAGCGGAATTCTGATAGTGTGACAGATGCATCAGGCAGAACACCACATCGCCTGCAAAGGCAGTCTCCTCGTTCGCGACTTTGAAGGAAACACCGTCCATGAGGAGTGCGGCTCTCTCTTCGGACGTGCTAGTCAGCTCATCAGTCACATTGAGGGAGGCTTTTGTGTGTACATCAAGCCCATGACCCTCAGACAGGAGCGCGAGCACAAGCACATGGTCAAGCTGATCTTGGATGATCCCGAAGGCTTCAAGGAGAACATGATCACTATGCCCTACACGCCCTTAGAGCCTCCAGCCACAGACAGCGATGAAATGAGCGGCGGTGTCACTGTCGACTTGCTCAGCCAAAGCGATATCACTCAGTACAACGGTCAGTCACCCCTCAACCCAGAAACCGCTTCGAGCGTCCAGGACTCATCTGGAGTCGAATGGCCAAGCCTGCCGGGCCCCGACTATGGTCAGCTGAAGCAGTCAATGAAACGCTTTTCTATCAGCCCAGTAGGCAGCGCAGCACCCCCTTTCGGCCACGAGGAGAGCGATAACGACGATACCATCAGCCTCTCCAGCAATGCTGCCACCATGAACAGCGACGACGAAGACGGCCCCGTAACTCCAACCAAGCCATGGTCCACCAAGGAGGAAGTCCACAAGCTGTTCGAACATAACAAACCAAAGGTTAAGGCCATCACCAATTGGACCGGTGTCAACGCTGCCCACCAGCGTAGCAAGGAAGAAGACCAGGGTAGCAACATCTTTGACACTCATTTTTGGGATCCCCACCACACCGACTTCAAACCTGAGTTCTTCTATCGCCCAGTCGAAGACGAAGAACAACACGTCCACCCCTACCAATGCCCGTTCGAGAGCTGCAAGAGACGTTTCGACACACCTCAAAAGATTGGAGATCACATGCGCGAATCCCACGCCGCGCAGCGCAACCTCTGCCCAGTGTGCTGCAAGGACTTCTTCAGACTCAGTCTTCTTGTTGCTCACTTCGAGGCAAGTTCTGCTGGAGCAAAGTGTGATGTCGCTCGCCGCCCAGGCTACAGTGTGATGCTCTTTGAGATCACCGGAGGACTCATCAAGGCCGAAAAGGCGTTGGAAGAGCCCATCTGGGACCACAAGCTCGCATCTGGAGAGCCCATTCGTCCTGCACAGGAGGCCGAGGTTCAAGACAAGCAGTGGGTCGGCTCAGGAGTTGGCGTCAAGGACTACAACTACAGAATCTACCCACCAGCTGCTCCTGTCTGGAAATACTAGAGAGTCATCTAATGGCTTCGACATGCACATCAGGAAGAGAGCTGACTTCACAAGCTCAAAGACAGTAAGGCCAAATGGCGGCCTATAGTGTACCATTAGAGAAACATCCAGGGCTGACTGCACAAGCACAGCAAATCAGAGAAGTCCGTAGCCTCCCAAATTGAACTATACCTAGTGTTACTTGACCTACAATGATTTCTTGACTTCTGAACAGACGAGCTCTGCTCCGAGCCAATTATATTAACAAGTCATCATGCGATAAATGCTTGAGGCGATCAAGCAGGTAGGTAACAGATGCAAAACGGTCCTGCGTCTGAGACAGAGCCCTGGGCACGCAATTGGACCTGTCACAGTGATCACAATTCCCGTGAATACCACAACAGCTTTGCCGAATGCCTCTCAGGGTATATTACTCGCATCCATTACTACCAATTCTGGCCCTGACAGTCGGGAAATGTATGCACATTCGCATGTGCACATCCAAATTGCCGAACCAATCGAAACAGCAGAAGCAGACCGCGTACCACCCTTTTACCAGCCGTTTTGACGTTTCGACAAGGTGGTACGAGAAGGACATGACCGGTGTTATCTGCTTGGGATACTGTCCTTGGTAGCTGTACAGCTGACACAATCGAGAGCAAGGTGCAGAAAGGCAGACAGGCAGGTTCGTTGGTACTGGGACGAGAGGAGGTGATACTTGGTCGGTAACGACGGCGGACTTGAGCGAGAGGAGATGGGCGAAAGAGGAAATCACACTTGTTGGAGCTTGCCAGTCTAGCTGTCTCGCATCGAGGGACGTCTCTTGGATCTCCCTCCGTTGGAGATTCAGACCCTTCAGCTTCAGTACGCGGTACAGCTTTCAGTATACGATCTGTCCTTTCCAGCTTTCCCTGAAATACCTCAGAAGAGTCTTGCCTGAATTCCAAGATAGCAAGAAAATGCTGTCCAATCGATTGGGCTGGTCAGTCGGCAACCCTGCCTCGTCCTTGATACGCTCGGTCAGCGTACCCTCAAGCGAACATATAAACACAGGGTCGTTACCAACACAGTGGTGAACAAATCGAACTAGCAATGGGGACAAATGTTAGCCCGTCCGTGAAGTGTGGATGGGTGCAAAAGAGAATCCTTCCGTTAGATGCCGGGTAGCTTCCTAGCGACATCGCAGTTTAAACCTCAGCTTGTAGGTGCTCATACTTCCTCATCATCCCTTGCATACCATAAACCTCGCTTCCTGCCCGTCGGCAATTATATCTCCATATCCTCCTTTTCTCCAAACAACAGCTTCATGCTCCTTTTTTCTCTCTCAGAGCTCATCCGGAGTTTGGTGGATTTATCGCGGAAGCGAGCGGGGCTGATTTCTGACAAGGACTTGAATGTTACCGGCGGTATGGTTCGAATGAAACCAGAGGACCCAATGAAAGAGACAAAAAAAAAAACTTGTCCGGCGCAAGGGCAGCGCTCGGTTGTTTTTTTGTTTGCTCAGGTCATGAGGAGCGACGCTCGGTCGGATTGTTGCCCAAGATGTTGAGAAGGAAAAGGTAGAAGCATCCGCAGACTTGCAACTAGAGGTACGTTTTGGCATCAAGTTACGAGTGCAAGTCATTCGAGTCAAACTGTGCGAGTCTTGTATATGAATGAGTGAGCCCAAGGTGACTACCGAGACACTTTGTGCGTGCAGGCATATACGACATCCGATGAGTTTCCGACTTCCGAGGGCTCGTCGCGTGCGTGATGCAGCGGTTTGGACGAGATAGATTAATAGGATCGGTCGTTGCATTCAACCAATCACTCTTGCAGCAAACGAACGAGCATCCCCGCATACGTACGAACAGGGCGGAAAACGGACGGCACGTTATATATGACAAAGCAGAAAATGTATTGGGTATAATGCTATCTCATCAAGAGTACTTCGAACAGATCGTCTTGGAGTCGTTGTATCAAAGCAAAGGAAAACAGGAAAGGGAGGGAGATGGGCGGCGATGCATCTAGCAGCCGCTTCCATCAATTGTATGGCTTCTGGGCAGTGATTACATGCAGACTGTAATAAGTATGCACGCTCATGTTGTTCAAGTCTTTTCGTACACCAGGTAGATAGAGCTCGACCTGATCTCTTGACCAGCCCAGACCTCGTGTGAGAGGACCCATACAGATGCCTGTGAGAAATTAGCTATGTGTACAATGCTGATCGAGATTTCCGATGCCATACCTTGAAGCCCGTCATAAAGGACGGCATGCATATAGCTGCCGACCTTTTTGAGAAGAGGATTCTTTGCCCAAGAGCCTATAGGGACCTTCATTATCCTTTCGGTTACATTCTTGAAGCCTGCCTTGGTTATTCTATCCTTCAGTGTTAAAGCAGCATGTAGATCGACACCGGCTTTGATCATGCCTTCGGTGACAAGGACATGCCATTTGAAGTGAAGATTATCCTCAGTCATGGTGCCATCGTCGCAACTGGGCCAGTAATCAAACTCGCAGAACTCAAGCCATGCGCCTGGCTTCAGATGGGTGTATGCAGAGGCAAGGACGTGATCCCAATCCTTGATGGCAACGCCCATATGGCGGGCATGGATCATGTCAAAGTGGTTTTCTGGATATAACCACTCACTCGCAATGTCGTCGACGATGAAGTTTACATTCGGAGGGACCCAATCTGGTTGTATAGGACTTAGATCGACGCCGGTGATCTGCGCAGAGGGATAGTGGTCGCCCATTTCGACACACCAAATGCCAGTTCCAGTGCCTATGTCGAGGATGCGCGTATCTGAAGCGTTCTGGGGGAGTGGCGCAAAGTGCAGCTTGCCGCCGCAAACAATCAAGACAGTGGCATGCTTTATGTCCTCGCGCTCTTGTTC
>ERZ794946.523-NODE-523-length-15155-cov-4.128079_pt1 | contig 15155 bp, 15 predicted proteins | sample MGYA00433072_ERZ794946 | MGnify/ENA primary metagenome ERZ794946 (study PRJEB30137, sample SAMN04331413) | food metagenome | isolation source: Y3 must sample point D1 replicate A | place: Australia: South Australia | collected 2014 ...
TATTGCTGATAGTCCAGCAAGCCTCCTTGCGGATACCATCCTTGGTAGAGCTCAGAAGAGAAAGCAGAGCGGGCAGAGAACCGCAGTTGATGATAACCTGGGTCTGGACGTCGTCTCCAGTAACGATGTTGCCGACCGAACGGAGAGCGGGAGTCTGAACCGAGGTGGATGCGTGCATGAGCAGCTCGACGAGACGACGGGGGATGTTAGCCTCAATGACGGCCTGGATCTTGTCGTTGGAACCATCCGAGAGATAAGAGATGGCCCAGCAGGCATCGATCAGGACCTCGTCGTCGAGAGAGTAGACGAGCTTGGCGAGGACGGGAAGAGCAGGGGCAATCTGTGAGAGCACGTGGTCAGCAGGAAGCGCGAGACGAGGAAAGAGTGGCAGAACGTACAGTGTCCCAGTGAGGCTGGGGAGTCTTGCCACGGCAGAAGTTGCTCAGAGTCCAGGTGGCGTTACGGAGCATGCTAAGCTTGCGGCTGTCACCAAGAAGGGCGACCAGGGGCTGGAGAGCGCCGCACGAGAGGACAAAGTCTCTGCATTGCGGGCTGTCACCAGCAATGTTACCAAGGGCCCAGACGGCCTGCTCGCGCACATCGGGCTCGGGGCTCTTAAGCAGCTCGACAAAGATGGGCACGGCGCCAGCGTTAATAACGACCTGTGTCTGTTGAGCGGAACCAGAGGCGATGTTGGTCAAGGCCCAGGCAGCCTCGAACTGCACCAGGGTGTGGGGAGAGCGGAGGAATTCGACGAAACGGCCAACGACGCCGGTATCGATGACCTTCTCAATCGGAGGGTTGCGCTCTTTTGAGAGGAGCTTGCGGAACTTTGTCGTGGCGGCAATCTGGTCTTCGATCTTCTCTGAGAAAACACCCTGCACCATCTGGGGGAGCTCTTCGTTCAACTGCGCACATTGTGTCAGCCCAAAGTCATACACATGCGTTGTACATTGTGCTTACCTGGCTCTCGATAGTTGTCGACTCATCATCACTGTCGGGAGCGGCGCCCAGCGAGGCACCAAGAGTCTCGCCACGGGTAATTCCTCTTCTCTTTGCGAGGTTCTCCTCACGCTTTTGCTTTCTGATCTCGACTTGCTGTTCCTCACGACGGCGACGGAGCTCATCGGGCTTCAACAGGTTCTTTGCCTTGAAGGTGGTGCGGCGGTGCTCGGGGATGTAGCGGTCCGCCATAGTGATTAGACTGAGGCGTTGAGGAGCGGGGTGGGAAGTGGTAAACAGAGGGAGAGAAGGTAATGGGTGAAAGAAAACCAAGACTTTGTAGAGAGACCGTGATTTATTTGATTATTGTGAGGGGCCCTCTTTTGCTCGACTTTAACAAAACAAAGTGCCCAAGCTCTGCGCAAACCCACATCAAACGTTTAGGAAGGCGCCAGAAGTCTTGGCCACAATCGTTTAACTCCGTCACTCTGCACCTTCCCATCTTTTCTGGCCTGACAATCTCTGTCTCGTGCCTTCACTCTCACTCGTATAATTGACCCCGTGACTTGGCGTCGCGCTGTCGCCAAACCAAACGCGTCATCCTCTCAGAGGAAGCTGCACAAATGCTTGCGACTGTTGTTGAAGTCGAAAAATAGCATGGTTATTGTCTCATTTTCTAGACTGCTAGATGCAATCTCTACTCTGCCTTGCTTGTAGTCAAAATGGCTCCACCTCGCCCCAACACACTCACCAGCTTGGCCGATGCCTACAACAACTTCCAAGCCCAGTCTCCACCAGTTATCAATCTCATGGGCATCGTGGTAGATATCTTACCTCCAACGATCAATCAGAAGAGCAAAGGTATGGCAAAGGGGCAGTTGCAGTTTTCACCAACCCCGTCGCTGACCTGAGCGCAGACTGGCAAATGACTTTTACAATTCAAGACGCGGAGATGATGAAGATCCCTTCTCGAACAAAAGGTCTGAAAGCTAGATTTTTCGTTCAACATCAAAGCGAGCTTCCTCAGATTCGATCTGTGGGCGACATCATCTTGATACGTAGTTGCAAGGTAGCACTGATGCCTTCTAATTGGGTTGACCCACTCTGATCTTGTGTACAGGTCACGTCCGTTTATGGCACGCCGATGATAGGCAACATGAAGAGACTGACTAGCACGATGGTCTTCCAAGCCCACAATATTCCAGAGCCCGGATTCATTCAAACTTTCGCCGGTGGCCAGAAGGAGCTCGAATGCTTGAGTCAAGGACCCGATGCAAAAGCCTCCATGGCTGAGCAAGGATATGCGATCGGTCTCAAGGAGTTGATTCCTTCCGCTTTGGGTTCCCTTGGTCCCTCCAACATCACTTCGATATCCACTCGACCCGCCGCTGGTAGAGCCACTGGCCCTCCACAACTGCGAAATAACAAGTTGCGCTTGATACAGGGTGTTGCATACAACGAATATTGCGATCTTATCGTTGAGGTCGTCAAGAAGTTCCCAGATGTTAATGGTCACATGGAGTTGTATGTCACCGACTACACGCCGAATGATTCGTTGTACGACTATCCTTCTCCTAGCGAATCGAGCGTGGACGATGTTTTCAGCAGGTATGTCGAGAATGACTGCAGCAGTGATCAGGAAGAGATTGATAACCTAGTCAGGGATGGCGATTTCTACGGTTATCTTCCAAACGTATCGGGAAAGCGAAAAGACTGGACTGGGCCTTCTGGCAAACATACCCTCAAAGTCGAGCTTTTACCCCCCCACGCAGGATTTGCACGCGACAGAGTGAGAGAAGGCGACTATGTCCTGCTTCAAAACGTTCGAATCAAGCTTGGCAACGGAGGTAAGATGGAGGGTAATCTTTGGACCGATAGGAGTTATCCGGACAAAGTCTGCGTACATAGGCTTGAAAGGGATGCGCACCCAGAGTTAAAGACTCTACTCAATCGCCGAAGTAACTACTGGGGCTACCACAACAAGAAGATTGCAACGGAGCTCAACAAACCGGAGAACCAGGAGAAAACTGAGAGTAAAAAGACCAAGACCCAGAAGAGAAAGGAGGCCAAACTCAGAAAACGGAATCCCGATAATACCGCGTCGGTCTCTGCCTCAGACGCGATCCTCAGCAACAAGCATGGTATGTTGATGACGCCTCGGCTTCTCGTATGACCTGCTGACTCCGCTCAGTTACCTGCATGCACATCAGCGGAGTTGACATGAGCACCCTCGGAGAGATACAGTCCAGAAACTATACTTATAACAGCAAATCCGGACAAGAGTTGGCGCTACCATTTCTCAACGTGCGGAACCGGGTCATGGTAAGAGTTGTCGACTTTTGGCCGCCAGCGCTTGAAGACTTTGCAAAACTTGCACAACCTAACGAGATCGGAAAAACATTGGAAGACGGAGAAGCATCAGAAGATGACACGGACATGCTCAGTCTTCCCAGCCAGAGATGGGTTTGGGATTTTTTCTTACTTCTGGAAGACATCAAGTCGCACCGCGCAGGCCACTCACCAGCTCAACAATGGGTGCATGTGAATCACACATATGCGGAGTTTCTCATCGGCATGGAGGAAGATGCTACCGAGTAAGTCAATCGATTAACCACTGACACAGCCTGATCCTTTACTGATTGTACTAGCTTAAGGAGCGATTCAGAGACACTAGCAAAACTACGAGAACAAATGGCAGTCCTCTGGGGCAATCTGGAAGAGTTGAAGAGTGCTGCCGTCGCGAAACAGCAGCCATATCCAGCGCACTCGTCTGCTCCTATTGAAGGCATGGAGTTGTCAAATCTTCCGTTCTGTTGTTGCATCGAAGAGTACGGCCAAAAGCTGGATGAAGCTGACCTTGAGCTAATCGAGACTCCGTTGTACGAACGGATTCACGAGATGTTCGGCGCGCACATATTCTAATCAGGCAAGCGTTGAATACGCTGATTCTTTGACCAATACCAAATTACTTAATGACAGTCATGAGTTTACGTACATCCATCACTTCATTCGTGTGAGGACAGCTTCATCTGTGTTTCCAATTTGTTCTTTCGGACCTCAAGGATAGTCTCGATCGAGCTTATGAGTTGTTCTTCATCTCTCTCAAGGCAGCCATGACATCCACTGGGCTTGTCTTTCCGGTTGCCTTCTGGACTGTGGGGTCCTACTGCTAGTTAGTATCAAGCAGACTGTATTAACTTCAGGAAAACTTACATCAAGTCTCATGAAGACATTGTGGAGCTATTATCGAATTGTTAGTCATGTAGCAAAAACGGGTGCGAGCGATTGAAGACCAACCTTCTCATCACCAATGGTGAATTTGCCTTGGGTCTGCTTGTTGGCGTTGGCAAAAGCCTCGAGCTTCTTGACAGGCTCGCTCTGCAAGACTTGGATACCGAACTTGACGTTGCCCTTGGTGTACTCGTGGCCAGGCTGTGAACATAACATGTCAGCGTGACTTCAATGGATAGCAATAGGTTTGTCTGCTTACGTAGACCTTGGTCTCGTCAGGCAAAGCAGCAAGAGTCTTGTTCAGAGCTTTGTGCATCTCCTCAGCGGTACCCTCAAAGAAGCGACCGCAACCTGTTTGAGCGTCAGCTACTGGCTCGGAGCCAAGTGGGTGAGTCGACGCTTACCTCCAATGAACAGAGTGTCTCCGGTAAAGACGGCCTTATCCTCGCCGTCTTCGAACAAGTAACAAATGCTGTCTTGGGTGTGGCAAGGAGTGTGGAGAGCCTTGACCTTGATGCTTCCGACATTGAAGGTCTCGCCGTGTGCGGGTGTCTTGGTCACTTTTGTGCAATCCTTTCCGCCAATGATGGGCAGAGGGTATGTTTTGAGCTAGACTGATGTTAATGGTGTTGTTCCTTTCATTCTATGCTGCTAGAGGCATTCCAGTAGCGAATGGAAATGCAGCACATACCATCTCAACGTTACCGCCTGCATGGTCGTGGTGGCTTGGAGCTGTCAACACGGATCTTTACACGTTGTCGTGATGATGTACTCACTGGTGGGTGTTGATGATGTTCTTGAGGTTGATGGCTCCACTGTCTACCTGCTTCTTGAGAACAGGAAGTACTCTATTCCAGTATTAGTCGGTACTCCCCTTGCCATAAGATGATGCCAGAGTCTTGCTTACTCGGATGGGTTTGCGGGGTCGATGATAACAGCATCCTTGGAGTTGTCATCGACGACGAGATAGGCATAGTTGTTACCACTACCCTCCCCTGCGTTGCAAATAAGCTTCGGATATGCAAGCACTGCTAAGTATATACTAACACATGGGAATCGACTGAATATGCATGGCGCGAGAGATGGCAGGCTGAGGTGGGGTCAATCGAAGGTAGAACCAAATACAGGAAACAACGACACATACGAAAGCAGGTTTGAAGAAGGGCTTGCGGATTGTCTGTCTGGCTACGCTGAACAGACTCATGTGGTTGGATGTCTTTGATGGTGATGATGATGATGGCCGTTGTTGGAAGGTGGCTGTCGTTGAAGTACCATGCTTTCCACGATTAGCCGACAGCTGGTATCGAACACCAGGGCTTTCATAGAGAGCAGACGTGTATTCTGTTCATGGCATGGCAACATCCAAGGTTCTGTCAATCTGGATACAGACGAGATGCTACTCGTGCCACCAGGGTATTGCTACTACCTCCGTATATACCAATCTTTTGCAGTCTCTTAGCTAGATCCCGAAAGAGATTAAGAGTGTTAGATGTGCTTTAACAAAAGGCCCCGACGCTCGGTAGAAGCTCCAGCGGAGCCGCTGAATATGACGTCAAGCATAATTGCTGGAAACGTGGAAATTTAGTGAAGTAAGGGCAAACATTCGAACAAACTCAAAGCAGCTCGTCCTTCGTTCTTCCCTACCTGAGGATTTTTCCGCATGCACAATCACAAGTGACTGGCTTCTTCATTTTCCGGAAGCAGGGGACCCAACAGTACTCGATTCATCAATTATCCGAAGATGAATGCCAACATTACCCCACGCGAGCTGCCGGAACGACAGAAGAAACTCCAGCCGATCTTGGGTATCCCTGTACCGTATCTCTTTGCCGCGACATCAGTCCTATCTGTCGCTCTCTTTACCTGGCCCTTGAGATGGATTGCTTCTGGCGCAGCCATTCTGACTTACGCCATTCTCTCCGGCGCCGCCAATGGTCATAGAATCTTGCCCTTCTTTAATATCTGGTCTTTACTTCTGTTGATCAACCTCTCGTACGGTGTTGCTGCAACCTCCTGGCTCCTACATGGCGTATTCGTCGCCACATGTTACCCGGGAATCTTCTTGACATGCCTCTTCCAGTTTGATCCCGTCGGACGCTTCGTCAGAAGGCGTGTCAGAAATGTCCTCAAGCAGCTCCAATTCATCGATGACCAGATCGCCTTCTTTGACCTTCCGGCTCTGGAGATTGATGTTGATGTCAATGGACTGATGAACATCCGTGGTATGACTTTCTCTCTGTCCTCACTCATGATCATCGCACATGGCGTTGAGGTGGGCATCAAGTTCTCTGAAGACATGGAGGTTGCGATTGCTGTGGACGAGGTCCGAATCCGCCTCTTCAGGAGAATTGATATTTCTGATGTCTATGCAAATGTCAAGGGCGGCGAGCTTGAGATGTCGCTTAGAAAGCTTGCAGAAAATGGCAGAACGCCGACCGGTGAATCTTTCATGTCATCTGACACCCCTCTACTTGCTACTGCCGCAATGACTGGCGATACACGTTCTCCCATGATTGCCATGACAGAAAAGATGACCAACGGTTCCGCTCCCGAGCACATCTCACCCAGCGTCGGGCTCAAGGGCGTCAAACAGCTATCTCCTGATGACGACCACGCAAGGGAAACTTACAAGAATATCATCAACTACATCCACGAGAGTAGCGTCATTTCCGTCAGTCAGAAGGAAGTTGAAGAGGCATTGAGAAAGAAGCATGTTGACGGCGACCTTCTCGACAACAAGAAAGACTACCGCTCTGCCATCTGTTCTCAACTACACGAAAAGCCCACGGTCCCTCACTGCAGCAAGCGATCTATTCGTGTATCAACCTTGCAGCAAGACATGCCCATGCGCAAGTTCCTTCACAGACTTCCTCTGCTTCTCAGATGTCTTTTGAATCCTATCGCATACTTCCATCCAGTCTACATCAAGTCTATCACAGCTGGTGGCTCGGGTGCTCTGATTGAGAGTATGCTACACCAACACATCTTCAAAGATCACCCTGAAGAGGCCTCAGACGTTAAGAACCTCAAGAGGCGTATCTCAGCGTGGCTCAAAGATGCCAACTTTGTGTTTGAGGCCGAGAAGATCACTGGCATGGCCTCTGTCCCCATCAACCCTGTCTTCAACATCCTCTCCGACCTCCTGTTCGACGACATCATGGTCTACCGCACAGTAAAGGAACAGGTCGACTACAACCAGATTGTTCGTCTTGGAGGTGCAGATGCACGTATCAGCGTGCCATCTTTCCTGCTGCCCCACCACGAACACATTCTTCCACCCGTTCCGACCTCAGAAGACGAAGCAGCCGGACAAGAAAAGATCGACAATGCCGACAGTCAGCCCAAGACCATCCAAGCCGAACAGGAACTGGCCCAGCTACGCAAAGATGAAACTAACGTCAACGTCTCTGCTCACGTGCGCCTTCCTGCTTGCTTTGACCAGAACCTCCTGGACTTTGTCGCAGCCCTCGTCAAAGCCACCAAGATTGTTGAAATGGACAGGGGCGAAAAGAGCTTGGACAAGGAGATCCACGGCTTTAGAGAGTTCACCAAGGCAGTCAAGACCGACCTCAACGACAAGATGAGAAGAGTCGCTGTTGACGCTGCTGCCAACGACAAGTGGATTGCTAAGTTGGTTGGTAAGGTGACCAAGAAGCTCGAAACGATGCAAGGAGACATCGGATACAGTGGTGACTTACCAGTGGCTTTGGATGTCTACCGCAAGAAGGCTGAGTCTGCCAGCAAGCTCATGCCTTGATGAACCAGAAATTTGGACGACAGAAATAAGTGTAACAGAATAATGAAATAGTGCTACCACAGAGACAGCAGAGTAATCAAGTAGCATACAACTTATAAACAAATCATTTCAAAAGCCCTTCCAAAGGCATCTTTTACTCCTCATAAGTCATTTCATCAATATTGCCAAACAACATAAACGTTGGCTCTTCCTCCTTCGTGTCATAGTCCGTGACTGCTAGAAGGCACACATCGTTTGCCGTAGAGAGCTCAGTCGCCTCACGAGCTCCCGTGTCGCTACGCACACGCAATCCACATCAAGGCAATCATGAATCTTCAATCAAACCGACCAAATCCACTCGGGCGTGGTTGAGTCCACTTCATCGCATCTTCGACGCCTCGGTCATATGCTTCTTTCTTCTCTAGATCCCTCCTCTTCTGTACCGCTTCCACGGCCTTCCTGGTTGCTCCTTCTGCTTGTCGAAGTTCCATGTGATCTAGGCGTTCGTTCAAACGTTCGAGCATGGATGCGTTATCTGTCTCTAGGTGCTGAGGTCGGGAATGCTGGCTTGAGTGTTGTGAAACATAGTTTGCTTGAGGTGCCGGAGGTTCTGGTGCCAATGGTCGCTGATAGGCATTCTGATGGTTGGGGCTGGGAGCGTATAGGTTTGAGGGTTGTTGATCCTCAAAACTGACACCTCGGCGATTTTGTGGTCTATATTCATTCTGCGTTCGGTTCACGGACGGCTTTTCGTGCTGTCGGTTACTGCTCGGACGCAGGAACTCGTGTGCTGATAGCTGCTGTCCAAATTGTTCTGGTGGGTCGTAGGTCGGTCTGTCCGTATTTCTGCGATCCAAAGGTCTTCTTTCTCCTGATATGGACGTGGGTGGCGTACTCTGTTCAGGAGACGCCAAGGTCGATGACTGGTCGTCTAAACTTGAGGAAGATCGAGAGTGGCTAAGCTGAGCTTGAGTTCTCCAGAACAATATATCTTCTCGTCTCATTCTTTCGGCACTTTGGTTGGTGCGTTTCGCCTGCTGCTGTGGCTGGAGATGTGACACTGGAAGATCTGCCTCTTCAGCGACAGGGTTGTAGCTGGGCCACTCAGATTGCGTGGGAGCTTCATCGTTGTACAAAGTCTCCCTCCGATTCTCAAGTCCTTCAGAGTAGTGATTGGTGGTCGGCATTGGTGCATCAGCATTCATGTATGGAGGTCTTGTAGTGGAGAGCGGCTCCACTACCTCAAAATGATTGTCAATCCGTGGTCCGAAGTAATTTGTTTGCCTTTCGATCAATTGTGGTTCAAGAGAGGGCGGCGTCTCAGTAGAGATTTCATGAGCGCTATGTTCAAAGTTCCATGGTGCTGGTAAAAGTTGCTCTGACCATGTTCCCGGGAGGCTAGATCGCGGCGGTATCTGATCAGTCTGGTGTCGTCTGAGTTTTTCTGTCGGCTGCTGTATGACGATTGCTTCGAACTCGCCGAGACCTCCACGCTGTGTGCTTGTGTGTGGTTGTTGCCGTTTGGCATCGTAGTCTTGATATTGATCTCCATTCAGATCAGAGTGCTGTGGGTATGACTGGTACCGCTGTGGTCCTGGTCGCCACTGCATCTGTGGTATTGGTTGCATAGCCAAGGGTCTAGGACCAACCGCAAGGTTGGGCGCTTGTGGCTGACGTGATAATTGCCTCTGTTGATCATGTTGTTGGCCTTCGATTCCGCCGTAAGCATCTTGCTTCATCCCGGCTATGTATGCAAGGGCACCCTGCTCATGAGAGCAATGCTTAGTCTGCTGGGCCTGTTGAGCAGTCGAAAATTGTTGCGGTCGCCAGAGACTTGGTTGATAATAAGGTATCGATAGCTCTTGGTCCTCCTGGAATGCACTTGGATCTTTGATTCTATCCTCCCAGGCCTGGTTTTGTCGTGAAATCAGAGCGCTTGGTACTGGTGGTGGCATTGGAGGAGTGGAGGGACCTTGAAAGATGTCGGGGACAGATACGACTTCGATCACATCCTCACGACTTCTCCTATCTTTTGGGATTGTCTCGAAGCTTGCTCTGTCAGAACGAAAAATTAGGTCTTCCCCCGAGCCCACCTGCTTCGACCGCAGACTGGACAAATCATTGAGATCAGAGATATTGCTTATTGTATCAAGCGCCTTCGGCGGTTGGGGTAGACTGGCGACTCTTCGACTGTCTTCTCGTCTCAAGATCACGCGGATGAAGGTGGTCTCTCTGACTCTTGTTCTTAGGTTGTTGAAGGTCTCGCGGTGTATTGCAGCAATTTCCCAATTTGCATACCGACTGGTCTCTTCGCGTCTTTTCTTCTGAACAAGCACCTCAACCTGTTGACGCTGATCTGTCGACAGTGCTTCGTACATTTCGGTGAGCGACCTCGTTTTGCACTGCTTCTTGACTTGCGCTGCAAGTTCGTCGGAGGGCAGCGTCATCTGAACTCGTTCTGCTCGTTTCCAGTTTGGGGCGTCTTTATCTTTGCTCGGGGCCGCCTTTGTGAATTTCCAGCAATAGAACGTTGTCTGGATCGGAGCGACTTGTTTCTTTCGATGCTTTACTTCCATCTTGCTGCGAGTTTGGAACTCATTTTCGGATCCGGAGCCTTCAACGACATTGACTAAGACATCGCCAGCGGTACGTGGGTGATGGGACTGCATATCGTAGCTTGAGTACGTGTCTACGTGAGATACAGGCGTCCTTTGGGCCATGGCGGCTAGTCAAATAATGGCTCGGAAGCGAAGAGCAGATATTGAAAATTTTGCTGTGTTAGACCAGTGCACAAAAATCAGTCGATGCAGAGTTGGAGAGAAACATTCTTATCCTTATATTCCCCTGCTTGAGCAACATGAGTGTCTTGAATGCCAGTTCCTATCGCATGACTTTGTGCCCTGCATCGAGGTTGGTACTGGGAAGAATCGGTGTGGAGAAGGTGGATGCGAAGTTTTGCTTGTCATGTATACAAGTGCGGCCATCGCGACTTCCTCCCTACATAACCAGGCACCCGCGATACCAGAAGCGGCTTCTGAAATACGGAACCCAATCACTGTACGACTGTTCTTATCTTGCTGCTACATTTACAATCAAGATTGGCTCAAAGGCTGTCGTCTCTGATAGCTGTTTAGGATGACCACGGGGTAGGTGGTTGCCTGTCTCAGTGCGACCGCTGGTAATGCCAAAACTTGGCTCTTATGAGGACACCCACTCAACTCAAGCATGACCATTTCCTGAAGCAGGTATTGGATGATGCGGCCTTTACACTTTCGGCACTGAATCTAGAAACCAAGAACGGGATGAGCCATATCGTGGTCACAAGTCAATGTCCAAGGCGTGAACACATGGCCGAACCGAGCAGAAATTCGAAGCACGGGAGGCTCAGGACACAACTGCGCGACGAGATGTCTGCAGCTCTTCCAGAATCCGGGAAACTCAACAGGCTTGTTTCGTGTCCTTAATTTGGGCAATGGTTTGGTCCTGGTGATTCGCTGCTAAGGATGTTGCACACTCACCAAACGTGCAGTATTGCGTACAGCAAAGTGCATCGCATCGTCAGGAATCGAGGTTGGATTTGATTGTACTCACAAGTAACTCCCAGCTGTTCCACGCTGACAAAGTGGTCAATGCAATCTGCAATGCACTTTGCGCTGGCAGAGGCTTGCAGCTCGCCAATGACCAAACAAGTCGTGGTGGGATGAACCGGCCACCTGATGACAGCCACAAGCGCTCATACACTTGAACAATGGTGTTCCAAACCTGACCGAGTGTCGCTTCGGCGAGTCTCAACCTTCCATCGAAGTAAGGATTGTGGTTCGACTTGGTGGACTTGGTGGACATGGTAATGGCAATGGCGATGGACATTCTTTGCAGGAAGGGAATGTGCTCGTACCGCATCACGATGTTGTAAGGGTAGATCGATTCTCAAGTAGAATCAGTTGATTTTGTGGTGCGCCTTTCTAGTCTTTTGTCTTTGGTGGATGACTTCTTCTCTCGAGCCGTGTCCGAGTAAAGGTGTCGGCTAGGACAACGGTATGAATTGCCGGTATCAGAGGGCTGGGACACGGTCGGCACAGGATGACTTGCATAATAGCCAAGAAGCCGACAGCCAAACGAGGCCAGAAAGGCAAGCAAGCTCAAGACGCAGAGTCGCAGACATCACGAGTGCATCGCGAGTCGACTTGAGAGCAGAGGGACAAGTCTACTCGGTCAAGCAGTTGAACAAAAATAGCCTTTCGACTCGCGGGCTTCGTCGCGTGGGCCGGAGACTTGGTTAGCCCGAGCTTCGGCGTGGGGGTACCGTCGTCGGCTCCGTCTCGCAACTCGCGAGCAAGGGTCATGGAGATGGTTTCGACTCACTCTTCGTCTCCTGTCTTCTCCAAAGAACATGTCTTCGTCTGCTTCATGATCTCTACCTGACTAGATTCTTCCAGCCACTGTTTGTATCAATTGATGTTTGCTGGATATCTTCCGTCCAGGGTTTCTTCTCCACGCGGGATCGGTCCATCTCTTAAAGCCGAAAGCCGCAGTCTTTCTAATCGTCACAACTTAGCCTGATTTAATCGCATAACTCCTCGACCTACTCGCAAATGGACGACTACCGCTTTCAATTCAGTCCGCCAGACTCCGCCAACCATTTTCACTCAATGTCGCCAAATCTGCTCAACGGACCGTCGAGGCGGGATTCGTACCGTCGCCGCAACAGTCTGCCCACAGCCGTCGCATCTAGTCCTTCCAACCAAGGGCTGGGTATTCCTACACCAGAGATCAATTCACGAAATGGTCCTTCCGCCTCAGAACTCTCGGCCGCCATATCCGAACTCTCACGAACCGGTACCCCGTCTATGGTCCAGCTGGCTGCCCTGACGAGCCCTTGCTTCTTCCACCGCCGTTTCGGAGACGCCGTCAACATAGAAAAAGTGCTGGACGAGATAAAGGAAGATGACCAACTGTCACACAGTCGTCTTATGCAGACGGCTGCCAGTGTTCGCGAGGTCTCACGCCAATTACAACGAAGATCCACAAAGCAAGCCGTACGCAATGTCATGATAGTCACAAAGGCTCGCGATAATGCTTTGGTTGATCTGACTCGCGAATTGGCCGAGTGGCTGCTCGTCAAACCGCGCTATGGCAGCGATGTTGGTGTCAATGTCTATGTCGACTCGAAGCTGCGCCGATCAAAGCGCTTCGATGCAGACTCGTTGACTGCCAAAGACAGTCGCTTCGAAAGCATGCTTCGCTTTTGGACCCCAGCCCTGTGTTGGGCCTCTCCTGAGCTTTTTGACCTCGTCATAACTCTAGGAGGAGATGGCACTGTCCTCTTTACATCGTGGCTATTCCAGCGCATTGTCCCGCCCGTCATGTCCTTCTCCCTGGGCTCCTTGGGCTTCCTCACAAATTTCCAGTTCAACCAGTACAAGCATCAGTTAGATCGTATCATGGGTGATGCAGGTATGAGGGTAACGATGCGTATGCGGTTTACCTGCACAGTCTACCGCGCTGCTGCATCAAATTCATCATCTTCGTTGAACGCGACCAACACCTCGGATTCAGTATGCCCTGTCATATCAAATCCAACCAAAATTGAGGGCGAGACTCATGAAGTGCTCAATGAGCTAGTCATTGACCGGGGACCGTCTTCCTACATCTCATCGCTAGACCTTTACGCCAATGACTCTCTCGTCACCCGTATTTCTGCCGATGGCATCATTCTCAGCACACCAACTGGTTCGACTGCCTACTCGCTCTCAGCGGGTGGAAGTCTGGTACACCCAGAAATCCCTGCCATTTTGCTCACACCCATCTGTCCTCATACCTTATCTTTCCGCCCAATGATCTTGAATGACTCTATGGAATTGAAGGTCTCCGTCCCCACGAAAGGCCGAGGCGGTGGCTTTGTCAGCTTTGATGGCAAGGGACGAATACAGCTTGGTCTAGGAGATGAGGTCGTCGTTAGAGCGAGCAAATACCCCTTCCCGACCGTGCTCAGCCAACCGATGGAGTGGTTTGATGCCATCAGCCGTACCTTGCGATGGAACACCAGGGCTGCTGATCAGAAGGATTGGGCAGGCAGAGATGCTGACGACAAAGACGATGAATTCGATGAGGATGGTGCTGCTAAGGGCAGCAAAGAACCCGAGTTCGACATAGACTTTGAGGACGAAATGGACAGTGTTCGGGACTCTGGATACTCTGGATCAAGCAGCACCGCCTGAATAATTCTTCTGACTTGTCAATTCAGAGCATGCAGTCAGTTCTCACGGACACTTTGAGGTACCTAGCATCAAGAACATTGGTGGCTTGAAGCAAAGCATGCGATTCTTTCTCTTATTTTTAGCTGTTTTGCGCAACGATGCAGATACCATAGCGGAGCAAGAATGACGTGACGAAGGGGAGTTTTTGTTTTTCTGATGACTTGCATACACATCATGAGTTGATACAGAGATAGAAGTGGCTAGAGGCAAAGAGGATGAGAGAAATTTAAGTCCAAACAAACAACACACTCGACCGCCTAACTTTGGTGGTCCTGCAACTGTTTGATCTCACAGCAAATCTTGCACTTGCAGGAATCGTTCCTCGGGGTGGTGAACCGGATCAGTGTTTCCCATTCTAGTCTTCCGAGCGAAAGAGAAAAGGATCTGCGCCGGGTTCCCTTGCCAAGTCTTGTTTATTGACCCCGGCCTCTTGTTTCCGGGCGCAGTCACACGCAAACTGTTCTCTTTGTTTCTGGAGCTTTTGACAGCGACGAGCAAGATATGTACACGTACCCAGCAACCGGCTCGACATGGAGTTCCTATCGGTCCTTTGAGAACCACGCGGCGGGCTTCAGCCACGCCATGATGGCGTATCAACGTCGTAGCGAGATATCAACGGCCGGCAGGCAGGGCAAGATTATAGACCGGGCGAGTAAGAAATGACGAAAGCTGCATACCTATGTGCGCGCTGTCGCCATGTTCATGCAAGGAGTACGGAGTACAGCTTGGCTGTTTCTCGTGTCTAGAGGAACGGCCTTGTATGGATGGAATCTCGACGATCGCAAGTCGTCCCAATAAGCTAGCAGAAAGTTGAACCCTGCGTCTTTGCATAATCTTTATCGCCGCCTGACTCGGTGCTTTTACCGAGACCGATCAGCCTCCTTGACGATCTGTCGATACTCCTTGTCGCAAGTCGTGCTCATTCAATGTTCAGTTTGTGGTCCCTTCCATAGATGGGAAATTGTCGACATCTATTCGTAGCTATTCGT
>ERZ794946.525-NODE-525-length-15100-cov-4.223928_pt1 | contig 15100 bp, 12 predicted proteins | sample MGYA00433072_ERZ794946 | MGnify/ENA primary metagenome ERZ794946 (study PRJEB30137, sample SAMN04331413) | food metagenome | isolation source: Y3 must sample point D1 replicate A | place: Australia: South Australia | collected 2014 ...
ATAGGAGAGCTGAACTCTTTTTGAGCCTGGTGGTTCATAGTGGCAGGAATGAGGGGTGTCCAGACGGGGCCGGGAGCGACGGCGTTGACACGGATGCCACGGCCGACGTATTGGTTGTGGAGACCGCGGGTGAAGGAGATGATGGCACCCTTGGTTGATGTGTAGTCACTAGATATGTATAGTCAGTAAGGATGATCAAGAGTATGGTGAGAAACAAAAGGTAGTCCAAGAAAAAGGGCTTCCCGAATAGGAAGTTGAGAGAATGAGGGGAGGTACGTACAGCAAGTCAGGACGGCCAATGTATGCGTTGATGGAGGCGTTGTTGATGATGGTGTCGCCTTGCTTCATGTGAGGCAGAGCGTACTTGGAAAGGTAGAAGAAGGGGTGGATGTTGGTGGCGAAGGTGAACTCCCACTGCTCCTCGGTGAGGTCCTTGATGTCCTCAACCATGTTCTGGTAGGCGTGGTTGTTGACAAGAATGTTGATGGCGCCCATCTTCTCAAGAGCAGTGTCAATGACCTTCTGGCAATCCTCCTTCTTCTTGAGATCGACCTGGAGAAGATGGCAAGTGCGACCGTATGACTCGACCTTCTTCTTGGTCTCCTGTGCGTCTTCTTCCTCAACCTCGAGGTAGGCAATCAAGCTGTCGGCTCCCTCCATGGCGTACATGATGGCAATGGCACGGCCGATGCCGGAGTCTCCTCCGGTAATGATGGCCTTCTTGCCCTCAAGCTTGCCAGCAGCCTTGTAGAGGTGGAAACCGCCATCCTCAGTGGGAAGGTGCTCGTTCTGAGGAGTAGGACCCTTCATGTCCTTTTGGACACCCGGAGGCTTCTGGTCCGCGACGGGGATTTGGAAATCTGTTCAGTGGTCAGTCGCTTTATCTCTCACTAAGCAAGCCGAGCAGCCACATACCCTTCTTGAATTGACCCTCAGACATGATGATTAGATGGTGATTATTTTGGTTTGGTGATTGTAAAGGTTGATGTCTCGAAAAAGATCTACGGCGGCTCTGGAAAGAAAGATATAGGTGGAGGTCAAGTAGGTGATTGTGATGTAATAGCTGTTTATGACGTTTGACAAAATAGTGACGATCGAACGACCACATTTTACTGGACCATCACGATCTCAATACTTCTGAACGAGTCTTGGCCACATTTAGCAGCATCTTGAGCCTCAACACATTTTGAGCCGGATGAACTGCTCTGCTTTTCTACCGTGAGGTCCGGTTATAATAGACGGAGGACCCTCCCTACCTTACCTATTATTGTTTAGTTCTGAGAGAGGCAGCTTTCTGCTGAGCGTCGCGATATGCACGTCGCATCTGCCTGCAAGCAACCGACCAAGTCCGACAGCAGATACACCTTCAAACTCGAGACTCTCTAGCCGTCCAAGTGACAGACAGCCCTGGCAATATTTCGCGAAGACGACGGGACAACGAAGGTGTGCAATTCTTATCGTCAAACGATTCGAGCAGAGCTTGAGCTTGGGCCCTGTCTGATTCAAGTCGGGTCCATCACCTTGATGAACTCCTTCCTTTTTCGGACATGACGTCTCGATCGGTTTTATCTCAACATTGCACTCGTACATATAAGCACGCTTCGTGTGATACATCTGTTTAGGTGTGTAGCTGTGGAAAAGCACAATTTCTGTCTAGTTAGAGGTAGTCTCTGTGAAAGCATGACCGTTGGCGCATCCCTGCAAACGACTGTTTCAATCTCGCAAAAATCGTGCATTTCTATAGGTCGTGGCAAGTACCAGGGGTGGTCGGGAGAGATTGCTGACAATGTAAGATTTACGCATGTGCGGAGAACATCTGAAGTGTGAAGCTATTGAATGGCGATCAAAAGCAAGACTGGTTAGGCAAGTGTACAATGTTTAGTGATCGCCCCTGTTTAGAAGGCCCATTGATATGCAATATGGCGAGGATCTCAATAGCTGCTACTGCATCAACTACTGTTGAAACACACAACATTGGCTGAACAGTAGATGCATCTTGTTTGAACTGTTGATCGTATCTAATGAACTAAAGTGCCTTCCGCAGATATGGTATAGTATGTGCATTAGTCCAAATGGAACTGCGGTGATAGGCTATAGCCTGCATCGGCCGAAAGCAGAGGGTATAAGTAAGATGTGACAACCTCACCCAAAGCACCTGCAGCAGTCCAAAAGGGGATCACTTGATATCATCAATTGTCCTCAATCGCTTGAACCTCAATTGGCTCCTCACACTGTAAAGATGACCATCCAAGGAACTCGATCGCGGCGTTTAATTGTCATAACACCTTACCGTTCAACCCAAGCACACCACTTCCTCAGAGCGGATCAGTCCCTGATTGCGGTGTGTTCTCATTTGGATCTTGACCGCCGACAATACAGAGACGAGAACCAGCCAAGTGATGTAGTGTGATAAGCCTATGCACCTGCTCAAGACGTATTCGATACGAATGAAGCATTCACCGAGCCCATTGGGGTTCAGTGGCGTGTCTAGGCCGAGCTGAGAAATCTAGAACTGGATTGAACAGCGCTACTCAAGTGGGTGTATACCGTGCCTCTTACACCCTCCTCTTATATCGATGCCGTTCGTTGTGTGTGCGTTGGATCTCTGTTGCATTCGGAGAGACAAAAGCGGTTCGGTCGGAGAATGAGTGGATATCCAGTTGAGTGCCACGTCAATGTTTCATTATACTCAAAGTATGATGCGAGGACAGCGATATAAACATCTTGGCTTGACTGCGGTTGGGCGAGGACCCTGGCATCTCTGTTCAATGCAGTGAGCCGATCCTAGATTCACGCACTTGAGGACTTCCTTGGTTCATGACGGGGACACCTACTCATCTGGCTGGCTTAAGAACGGCGTGTTCGTGTATCCCACCGGTGGCATCATGCAGCCATCACACAGCGGCATATCGTACTGTACTAACGGATCCTTGTTCCTTCGTAGTCGCATCTCACTTTTTAAGTGTGTGCTGATGGTTGGAAGGCTTCGTAAACGCCTCGGACTGTCGAGATAGAAGCCAGGCATACCGGATTGGGTAGAGGCATTGCTGCAGACTCGGTGCTGGTGGGGAATGTTGATAGGATTGTGTCCAAGCCCTAGATTGAAGAGGCCACCTGCGAAGTCGATGCGCCCAGACAGCTGTCAATCCTTCCTGCGTCTGTCAGATACCTTGGCGCATAATAGCGGGCTCACCACACTTGTCGGAGGCTCGACCAATCTGGCATGAACCGCAAAGCATCAAGTATGCCGATCACGAGTTGGTTCTGACCTCTGGGAGACTAGCAATTCACCGTGTGCTAGATCTGTCACTTCCAGCCATTTCCCGTGATCCACACCTGAGGATTTCGCGTGTACAAATGCACAGTGTTTTGGAAATCGGCACTATTGTCCGCAGAGAAGCAGTGGCGATTACGATCTCTGTGGACGTCGTCGATTGCTGGGCGAGAATCGGGCATCTTTACAGATACATGCGTAACAAAGTTCAGAACAAGAGGAAAGAGGTGCAGAAGAATCCAGAATCAAGGTATTGTACATCTACGAGATGCAGCGGTGCTTCCATCATCGTCAACACGGCATATCTTTTAGCGTAACTTTACTGGAGTAGGCGAGGTCGGCCCACGATCCACGTAGTTGCGGTGAAGAGATGTTGCTGTTTAAACCTTCCATCTTGCATGAAACACACATTAGGAAAGAACTCAAGAGCCGAGGGAAAACCCTCGCATGGAGATCACCGCAATATTCATGACCTACGGCATTGTCGTGATAGGTGGACAGAGTCGGATTTACCTGGCTGCTTTTCTTGTAGATGCTCCTATTCGAACGATCATGTATCCTGGACTCGACACTCGGCCATAACATAGGTGGCTGGGCAGGGCATTGTGTCCATGTTGTGGCTATGTTTAATGTGAGACAAGTGGGGACTCGGAGTTTGCAACGTCAACGCAGGCTGGTACGTAGCACGTACGGAGAGTACGGAGACAATGGTGACCATGGCAGCTACCCAGGACGCATCGAAAGATGGTCTCTCTGTTGGCGTGTAGCTGAAATCAACATACGCCGAGTTACAAACCTCGCATTCTGTCTTAGCCGGGAGTGGGCTTTTAGAGCGTCTGAGCAAGATAATGGGGGCTGAGCGGGTCGTGAAGGATGCCAGTGGAGATTATACAAAGCGCAGACCGGGTGTCTAATCATACATCGCACGCATCTTAAACCTCGGTCGGTGGAACTTGCCGTATAAAAACAGGTTTAGTGCGTCTCGAGGAACACTTTCTGAGAACTAGGCCCCCTGCTCGACGGGCACTGCGTTCCTGTACCTTGTGCCTTTTGGTAGCTGGATTTGCCATAATGACGAAGGCTCTGGAAGACTAATGCTTGGCGTACACCGTAAGAAAGAAGTCGCGACCCGTCGCGGGTGTCTGAATTCGTTCAAACATCAACATGTATGTTTCCATGTTTGGAAGGGGAAGTACCCAGCCGCTCACATTTGGTGGGGCTTTCAGACGGTCCACGTGTCACCCGAAGAATGGACAAGCTTAAAAGCCTATGACTGCACTTAAGGGCCCAAGCTTGAAGATCTGCGAGGAACGAAGGGAGTCAGTTCTGGCGTGTTGGTATGGAAGGTCAGATGTCGGGTTTACTGATCATGACGGACGTCCATCCGACGCACTGACCATTCCAAATCCACCCTGGGTTTTGGAACCACGATGGCAGGCAGCATGAACAGAACACGAGCGGAGAGGACGGACGTTTGCCTTGCACAAGCTTTAGTGAAAGGTAGGATGGGGTATTTGGAAGATCTCCCGGTGTCATGCGTAGGGAGACGGCAGAAGGTCATTGCTAGCACCGAGTCCATGGATGCGGTGAAGAAGCGGATCCAAGTTCGTTCAAAGTCTGTCCGAGCAACGAATTGCCGGAAGGTCCCTGCTTGCGCCATTCTCTCAAATTAGTGACCGAAGGACGAGCATACATCTGACAGCATGTCATCTCATATCAGACGGTAGTATTGCTGCATCTACTCAAGTAAGAATGTACCGGTGTAAAGCATTTGGAGCATGGGGACACACCAGGATGTTGTTCTCATTGGAGGATTGTATGCTCAGATAGCACAGCGATCCTACGGCTGGGAGTTGCTCCAAACCGTCAGGTCTTGGTGAAAGGATGTTGTGTTCGTGGCAGCCACTGACGCCTGCAGTACACATGGCATCCTCCATAGTGGTGCCCTTTCCAATTGAGCTGTGTTTGGCACGCCCGAATGTGCCCAGGAATTGACCGCAAGCTCGAAGGGCCACTACAACCGTGTGTTCACGGTTGCATGAAGCCCCGTTCAGGATCTGCTTGTGCATTGCATATAGATCAGCAGAGCAGAGGCAACCAAGCCCGATACCACACATGGCCATATCTCAGTAAAGTTAGTAGCTCCCTAAGAATTTGACTAAGAAGGATTGAGTGAGACGAAACCTGCACCACAATCTACCCCAGCCCCAAAAATATTGTCTTCGACTCCGCACACAACTGAGAGGCTTCGTAGCAGCCGAGGATCCTCGTCTAGTTGTTTGACAGCCAATAACTTAGTTCTGACGCGAAATATGTGATCCCTTGGAGCAAAACACAACGTTCCGTCGGCTCGTCTTGCGGTGCGTCGGAAAGAGTGGCCTCAAGATACGCAACGACAATTTGAGCCTTAGTGTTCGCATCGGGCAAGAAAATTGTTCGAAGCCTGGTGAACGCATGTCACTGCGTTGCCAACCTTTGGCAATTTAGGCAGGCCCACTGCCCATCGCTATCAGGAATCGTACAATTTGATCTTCTTTTCGATCCTGCACGGATATTGGCATATGTGTTGAAGCGGACGGACGTTTTTTCTCGAGAAGACGCCCAGATCATTGCAAGCTCGTTGTGTTACTCCGTTTTACCAGCATGGCCTCCAACCGGCAGCCTCAGCCTTGGAACGATGCCTCTGTGCATGAATTCGGCAGGGACTTTCTAGCCTTTTCCGTGCAGCACGGCATATACTGCGTACCAATCGACGATGTGAGTAGCTGCCGAACCCAGTACGAAGGTGACATGGTTGGAACTGTTTCCGCGCTTCTTTACAAGACTTCGATTTCTCCAGACAGGTTCAGCCTTGAGGCAATCCGTGCTGTCATGTCAACGAATCTGCAAGCAAGTTGATGGCTGCTGCAGTTGGAATCGAGGAGCAACCTAGAGATCGAGTTGAATGGGGTTCTGTCTTGGAACGAAGCTAATTTCTGTGAAGGAAGAACTCAACCGACAAGCCGACTTCTACGACATTGTCTCTCGATTGTTTGAGAGACGTCTCTTCCTACCAGCAGACTTGGCTCCAGAGTTCATACTTGACTGTGGAAGTGGGAGTGGAGTGGAATGGGCGGAGGAGGTGATGGAGAAATCAGAGCTCGGATCAAGATCCTCCAGCTCGGGTGATGATGACTTTGCGTGCCAGGTAAGTCTTCTCCTTGCGGTGTACGATACATGTCCTAGTGCTGATCCGGATTGGTCTGCCTTTAAGGTCGTCGCTGTCGACATTTTCCACACCGAAGGATCCTCACCTGGAGTGGTGAAGAAAAGATGGAACCTCAACGAAGCTTTCCGGTACGACCAGACCGAGCTTGCAAGAGACAGGTATGATCTTGTCAACTCGTGCTTCCTAGCAGATGGCATCAATAAGGACAGGTGGAGCTCCTATATACAAGACCTTCATGATCGCGTCCGGCGAGGGGGCTGGCTCCAGATGGTCGAGGCTCAACTCAACATCCAATCGGATAGCGGACGACCTTTGGAACATCTCTCGAGGTGGTGGAGCATCTACAGCGATGCTTTGGAAGAGCAAAACAAAGACGCAAGAGCTATGGTGCACCTCAGGCGACACATGACCAACGCAGGCTTTGTCAATATTGTTGGGGAGCCCAAGCGACTTCCTGTTGGAGAGTGGCACAACGGTGCGTGATAGCGTTCCCCTGCGTAGCATTCCGCCTCTTTCTCGTACTGCCTCCGACTCTTCCGCATATGTACTGACACGCCAACCAGATCCTCATCTGAGAGAGATTGGTAGAGACATGAAGACAATAGCGTTACAGACTCTGAGGTCACTAGGTGTCTGGCACTGCCGCAAAAGTGGTATGGAAGAACGAGAGTTTGAAGAGTTGCTCGTGGGGTGTGAAAGAGAAATCTCGGATACAAGTCTGCGGCTTTATATTCAGTTGTAAGTGCACCACCAAGAGGTTCAGGCCGCAAGCTAAGTGCTATTAGGTATGCCGTCTGGGGTCAAAGGGCCGAAACCGAACAGAAGCGAGTGGATAGAGGAGCCACGTACATACCCGACCCGAGTAGGCCTCCTCTTCCACCGGTAAATTGGGCATAGAGGTTCGAGGGTGCTATCGCCAATGCCGTGTGCTTTTGGTCGGTAGACTGGTCGTGTTGATCCAACTCAAAGTGTGCAGCTGATATGGGCATCTGTTTTTCGAAAGCTCTGCTTGGGTTTGGGAGGGAGTGAAGGTTGGTCTAATCGGTAGAAGAGGGTCGAGGTTGTTTGTCTGGACAGGTGAGCTTTGCCAAAGTCTTTCGAGTCAATATTGATACGACTAGATGGGCGTAAAAGAAGCTCCTCGAGTGGCCTTAGTCCGCGCCGTGTGTCGCACTCCGCATGTGCAACGCGGTCTGATGTCTGGTTGCTCACGAAAGCTCTTGGAAGAGATTGATGTTGGGAGAAGAGGAGAGCCCCCGAACTCCGAAGTGTTCTAAGCAAAACTTCACGTTGATCTTAGGGTGCAGCTGCAAGGTGCGTCACCCTTGCAGATGATTCTGAACACCTCGTCGTGTGGAGATCCATTATCAAAGCTACCACACTCCCGGGTCGTTGACGAAGTAAAGCATAAAACAAGAGACGTATGAATCACATTCATGAGAGAGGAGAAGAATAACGGATGCAAAAGATTTAGACTGGCATGTCTTGCTTACATTCTGCTCGGTTCTCGTCCGAGGAACGCGACTCTATTACCTTACGGATATCCGATTGTTACGCTTGTCAATGAAGCCCTTTGGACCATGCAGCAACGCTGCCTAGCAAAACGCGTTTCTGGCTTTTAGTGTCCCAAATTTGCAGTCGTCCGATGTTCGGGCATTATGTCGAGTTGTCAATATAACACTGCCTGCCTGCACGGAGTTGTGTCTACGTCGTCGCTGGAATTTCCCTCCACGGAAATGTGTTCCACTCAAGATGTCCCCATCACGTACTGAATCAAGCTGTCGTGAAGTCGGTGGAAGCATCGAACATGTTCTGGATTTCTATGAGGCTAAAAGTTTTCGGCCGTAAGATGTTTCAATAGGACCCAGTCTGTCGGGAGGCGGCTCCATTCTTGAAGTGACCGGTGCACAGTAATTTGACCATCAATATACATACGACAGCAGCCGTATAGTACGGTATGATTGGTCTAGAAGGATATATCAAAACCCGTGTGGTTGGAAACAGCAAATTTGGCAAATCTCAAGCTTGTGTGTGCCAGAATCCGACCGTTTTCATCACTCGCGGTATGCTATACGAGCCGTGCTTACAAAGATGCCTAGTACTTTCATTGCTGGTAGAGCTTCGCATGGTGAATGGATGCTTATTGTTCTAACCAAAAGCGACCTTGATCTGCATCGCATTGTGAAAGTCTAGGGCCATGATATGCATGACATTCTGACACACGGGAAGGCAGTTCTGCCAGCTCGAATAACCGTTTCTATGACGTAGATATGAGGAAGGACATTCCGCTCCATCATAAAGAGAACAAACGCTGCTGAAGTTATTTGGAGGCATTTGTTTCATCTGATTGTACTCGTCTTATTTACAGCTATGGCGGAAGCATTGAAAGAAACCATGAGCTCGGCTTGGACAGGCGTCAAGCGTGGTCTGTCCAGTGCACCTCCTAACGATGCCTATCTGGCCTGGAATGCTCCGGGTGTCGAGACCATCAAATCGGACGAGGAAGAGAAAACACAGCAGATTAAGGATGTCATGGAGCGCATGCAGAAGCGCAACTTCGATCTTCACCGACATGCCTTCCGCGCAACTCATGTCAAGACGCAGGGCATCGTCAAAGGCAAGCTTCAGGTCCACTCGGACTTGCCAGAACATCTTCGTCAGGGTATCTTCGCAGAGCCAGGCAAAACATATGATGTTGCAGCAAGATACGCGAACGAACCGTATCTGCTCCAACGTGACCAGGAGCCCGGTCCTCGCGGTCTTGGACTCAAAGTATTCGACGTCACCGGTCCTCGACTGGAGGGCGTCGACGAATCGGTCAATACACAGGACTTCTTCTTTAACAACGCACCTAGTATAGAACTCACAGATGTCGACACCACGCTGGAGATCATGAGTTTGCGTGAGAAGTATTTCGACGACCCAGCGGCGCTAGGCAGACATCTCAAGCTTCGAAGCGACATGATAAAGCAGCATGCACCGTACATGCTTCCGGACACCAACATAATTTCTCATGCCATGTATACTCAGTCAGCGTTCAGATTCGGCCAATACTATGGACACATGGCCCTTCTCCCAGTGCTTGAGACCCAGAAGGCAGCAGACGACAAGGTCAAGAACGACGACCCATCATGCGTGCTGTCAGACTGGTTGTTTGACTACTTCGCCGGAAAAGAAGCCAAGTACGAGTTCAAGGTAAGCAACGATGTGTCGGTGTCCCACAGATAGTGTACTCACAGAAATCAGATCCAACTTGGAACTGACCCAGCTCACCACCCTACTGAAGATGGAAGCGTCGTGTGGGACGAGGCTACTTCGCCCTACCAATCGCTGGGCACGATCACATTCCCGGCGCAGGACAGCTTCGGCCAAGAACGACGAGTTTTCTGGGAAGACCGGATGTCTTTGGATGCTTGGAGAGGTCTGGCCGCTCACAGGCCGCTTGGGGGTATCAACAGATTACGGAAGGGAGTGTATCCACACAGCAAGAAGACCAGAGACAGGATCAACGTTTCCAAGTCAGAAGACGTTCGAAGTGTTGATGAGATTCCATAGAATAGGCAGGGCTTTTGATACACAGTGTGGCAGCGATTATCTCGGTTGTTTCCAGCACCTACTCTAGTGCACATGTGATCTGATTTATCTCGAAACCGGATTTTTGGTAGCGTGTCAAGCATTGTATCATCAAGCATGTTGCAGGCGGGCTGTAAGTGTGGCTTTGCTTGTCTCGGCGCGGGACGTGAAAGCTGGCAGTGACGAGCTACTTCTGCAATTTCTCTGTTGTTTCGTTCGGTGAATTTTCTTTCAAACACAGCGATCAGATTTCGATCACATCGAAATACTTACTGACAAGTCGAACAAGACGAAGTGGTTGAGAGCTCCAAAAAGGATCAGATTAAAATAGACCAGTCAGGGTCACAGGTGGGGAAGGGCAATTTGCGCCAACAGCACGCGACAGAAAGAGGACAACGTCCATCCAAGCTCAGAGCCAAAGGCTGGCCTTGTCGACGTTGATCGAAAGCGACAAGACTACCTTTTCTTCCATCCGGCCTTCTAGAAAGCTGTCGCTCCAGAGCGCCGAGCAGTCAGCCCCGGACGAGATACGGATCATTCCATCAAGCAAACAAACACAGCCGTACACGGGCCCGAAGCCAAAGGGCGGTCAGAGCAAGCGGACGGCAGAACTCTCTCAAGCCACTTTGTATGCGCTGCTTGACGACAACAACCATCTCGAGTCCTCCCGACTTCTCCGGATCCCTTACACGCCGGTAGAGCGTGTGGCCTGGACGCGCTCATGTGGTACATAACGCGCATCCTGTCGGCGCTCCTGTTTCTGTTCAGCGTCGTCTTCACCATCCCGCTGGCCTTTGATGTCGGTGGCCGCACCTGCGGTCTCGCCTTTTCCCTGTCGCTGAGCGCCTTCTACTTCTTCTACTCTGCCTTACGACTCGCGACACCCGATCGCTCCAGACTCCGCTATGCTCTCGTCAACACCATCGCCGCCTCGCAGTGGATCGTCATCCCCACACTCATGATCTGGAGTCTCAACAAATTCTCCGTCGACTCGGACGCAACTGGATGGGTGGAAAAGACGTTAGGTGGGAAAAGAGCACAGCACGATACCTTGTACGCATGGGTCTTCGGTAGCGACGGTCTGCTGCAGTCAATCACAATCGGTAGCTGGGACAAGCTACTCCGCTGGTCGACACCTGTCTTCCAGCTGAGTGAGGGCTTCTGCAGTCTGCTCGTCATCCAAGCTGCTGGTCAGATTACACGGTACCTGGTGAACCGCGAAGGAGGTGATGGATGGATGGTAAGTCGGCTGAAGTTGCGCTGCCAGCCAGACTCCTAAAGCTAATTGTTTCTCTGCAGATCGGCCTGCTGATCACCTCTGCCTCAATCATCTCGAGTTCAGTCTACTTTCTTTGGAGAATCACGACCTTTCCGGAGCTCGGTAATGTCGACGCTATCCTTATTGGTGTTGCCATTACCTGCGCCTTCTTTCTATGCGTCTGGGGAATTGGTAGTGGAAAGGGTAATCCCGTCGAGAGCTCGCTGCTCGTAAGTTTAACAACCACACAACACACTGTGCCGATAGGCTAACCGTTGCTAGTTCGCCTACATCACCCTCTGCATCTACCAAATCTTCACCGATTACCAGCCTTCAAACCCGTCACAGTCCGTTCCGGTTCCCGCTGAGTCCGACTTTCCTCCATTGCCCCCGATCATCATGGCATCGTATTCGACTCTGATGCACGCTCTTTCTACTCTCCCGTCTACCATCCACACCTCCTTCAACTTCCTGTTCGCGGCCATCATGACCATCACACCTTCTGTCATCATCTCACTCGCCTACCGCCTCTTTGTCATGTACGCTTCCGCCCGTATCATACCGGCTGTGCGCGAATCTGGAGCTCGGGCACTTTCCCAAGAACCGTCACTTGAGGACAGCGACGGCGTTGGTCAAGTTCTTGGTTTCCTCGGCTACTTCAGCCCAAGTATCTTGATCGCTGTCTACACCAGTCTTCTTATGCAGCACTTTGCTTCGGCTTCGGCCGATCACCCTGGAGAATGGTGGACTAGTCAAGGCGGAGATGCCGGTAGCAACGTGTGGCGGTGGGCCAATCTGGCCGGCACCATGGCACTGTACGCGGTTGAGTTATATCTTGGCAAGGGTCACGACGACAGCAGTCTAACGAGTCACTGGAAGATTGATTGAAAGAAAAGAAGGCATTTTACGCAGGAGACAGAAGCTATACCAGAAGAACAGCCAGTGTTGATCACAACCAAAGGACCCACAGCCGTCAGGTGCGAGCTGGAGAAATACTGTGTCCTGCGAAGGGTCATTGGAGCTATAGCGCAAGGAGATCCCAGCCGGGACACAACGATGAGGAATCCATCATGAAGATTGGATAAAGTGCCATCGGAGAGGAGAATCCCAGGCAAAGGCAGGTCCTTTTCAAAAGCGACGCGGAAGGTATGGATGCTCTATAAGCAATCCTGATTGGTGTTCTGAGCGCCAGCGAACTTATTTTCTTTTTCTTCCCTTTACAGCGATATGCTGGTCAGATATCATATCATTTCTCCCTTAGCAACAAGATAAATTCATTCATCACGATAAAAAGGCGATCACGACCACGGCACATGATCTCTGTAGTAGAAGGCAAGCGCAGCCGACAACGCAGATCGCCGAATGCTTGACCTTCCATACGTCACAAACGATCATCAATGTGGAGGAAGCTCTCAGGGCAGCCATGATAGTTTTTCCCTGTCAGCTTCTTCAACCTTTCAGAAACATATTCCACACATTTTCTGTTCTGGACATTTACGATTGAAGCTCACCTTGTTGCAAAGTCGCCTCAATTCTCCATCACACTTTAAAAGTAGACGACAGAAATCAGGCACAATGGCTGAGACTCACCACTTCCACGCCCACAAGCTGTTTAGCATGGATGGCAAAGTAGCAGTTGTCACTGGAGGTGGCTCTGGCATTGGACTGATGGCCACACAAGCTCTCGCAGCCAACGGTAAACAGGACGCACACCAGGCTTTCCAGTATTCTGACTAACATCATCAAAAGGCGCAAAGGTCTACATTGTCGGCAGAAGTGAGTCTCTTCCACATGGCAACACAAACGTATAACATATCTGACGCAATTCAAAGACGTTGACAAGCTTAAGACTGCAAGCAAGGAGCACGAGCCTGACCACGGAGAGATCATCCCGTACGTTGATGCCCAAGATGACGAAGGAATAGGACATGGCTGATCGAGAGTTTAGTATTGGAGACGTCGACGTGACCAACAAGGACGACCTCGAGAAGTTGGTCCAGGAGATTCAGAAGAAGGAGAAGTGTATTCATCTGCTTGGTAGGCCTCTCTCGTGCCAGTATCCTGGACATTGCTAACGCGTGACGATAGTTGCCAACGCCGGTGTTCCTGGACCTAAGGCTGAGCCCGACAAGTCAGATGCTGGGGAGCTCAAGGACAAGCTGTGGAAGGGAGAATCAGTCCAGGAGTGGAACGACACATACTCGACCGATGTCACATCAGTGTACTTCACCACGGTCGCGTTCCTGCCATTGCTGCAGGCGGCTATTGAGCCCCAGGGCTCCGGAGAGCGTTTCAGCTCATCCGTAATCACCACGTCGTCCATGAGTGGAATCATGCGCCACGCTCAAGGCCACTTCGCGTATGTAGCACACTGCCTGGTTGTCGACAAGAGATGAGCTAACAAAGACTTTTCGCAGTTACAACACAGCCAAGGGCGCAACAGTGCACCTGACCAAGCTGATGAGCGCTGAGTTCATGAAGGTCGGCGTCCGCGTCAACAGCATCGCACCAGGATACTTCCCCAGCGAGATGACAGCCAAGAGCTCCGACGACAGACAGAAGAGCGATCTGCCACCGGAGAAGGTCGCCGAGAAGGGCCACGTGCCTCAGATGCGCGGTGGCCGTGACGAGGAGATGGGTATGGCTATGCTGTTCCTCGCAAAGAACACTTATGTCAACGGAGAGATCCTTGCAGTTGACGGAGGAGTTCTCAACATGTTGGCTGGCCGTTAAGAAGGAAGGTTTACAGCAAGCGACGATACGGCGTTGTTTGTGACGGAAGGTCATGAGACGGGTCAAGGAGAACAGTACAACGACAACGAAGAAATGATGCAATGATTTCTGAAACGCAGAGCTGGCCGCGTGGCCGCCCACAGTGACGGCGGGTTGTGATGATTTTGAGATGTCGGCATGAGTATGCTCTTGGAAGTTAGGATGATGTATTCTGGTGGCATGCTCTAGAGAGAGGCAGACAGTTGTCGCAAAAGGAGAGATTGTAGCCAAAGAGCGAGAAACAGAGTTGCAGATGTCTCGTGGGCTTGGGATTAGGCTTAGGGATCATGCCCCGCCCGTTTCAACGTCGAGCGTAAAGGGCTTAATCCAGGCCAACACACTCGTGGACCCGCGTGCGCTGGAATTACACTGTCTCAGATGGTGAGATAAACATCCTTTCCACCCTTTCGCCATCGTCGTGATCTCATACAATCTCCCGGATGGTGCGATCTGGTACACTCGTGCCCCGTGCCCACGCATAACTGTCGACGTCGACGCCCGATGCGAGAGTGGAACGCCGTATCCGACCAAGCACCCAAGACTTCTTCGCTAACACTGACAACTCCCGACCAAGACGACTCTCACCTTGCCAAACTACCCAACTGTCTGGCTGGCATGAGGACGAGAAGTACCACATATCTGTCGCCGCCATCGCTGTCGCGCAGCTCGAGCAACTGCTTTCTGGTCCAGGCCCTGATCTGAGAGCTTCACCAAATCCCGACCCTGTCCCTGACCCTGACCCCCGAAACACCGTCTACGCATACGACTTAGAACGCCCACCGCCATGCCGGCCGTCGCACAGCGTCCTCAGTCGGCCTATGGTCCTCCTAGGTCGTCGGTCGAGTCCGACAGCGGCAGCGAACGATTTACATCCGCCCTTGAACGACGTGCGAGTTTCCAACCCCAGACCACTCTCAAACCACCCAGTCAGAGCAGACAGCCGAGCTGGGAAAAAGTACCAAAAGATGGGACCGTACAAAGAGCCGCCGGGGAGGTTAGCGGATGTAAATCGTTC
>ERZ794946.526-NODE-526-length-15093-cov-3.018686_pt1 | contig 15093 bp, 11 predicted proteins | sample MGYA00433072_ERZ794946 | MGnify/ENA primary metagenome ERZ794946 (study PRJEB30137, sample SAMN04331413) | food metagenome | isolation source: Y3 must sample point D1 replicate A | place: Australia: South Australia | collected 2014 ...
ACTTACCATCAATCATGGAATCATTCTTGTGCAGAGTGACTTGAACAATGCTGCCAAACTGCTGGAAGATATCGAAAATCTCCCCCTCAGTGACGTCAGTTGGAAGGTTGCCAACAAAGATAGAGCGCTTGTCAACTTCGTAAGTATCGAGGTAGGACCGATGGGCAGGGTCCGACTTATTGAGACCTCGACTAGCTGGAGATCCCATATTGGCCATGCATTGCATCTTGAACTCATTGTGATTGCGAAATGCCTTGAGAAAGGATCAGCACTCAGGCACACTCCATATAGCTTGAGAGAGATAGGGACATACCTGATGAGCAGCTTGACCCTCATCGTACATCTCGAATTGAACCATGACACCCTCATTGAGGTTGTAGGCGGCGCGTTCAACCTGATTGACATTTCTGCAGAACGAGATTCTGCCAAAGTTTCGAAGTAGCTCCTGGACTTCAGAGGGAGTGATAACTTGACCATACTTGCGTTCAAAGAAGAACAGGCCTGGTACCAGGTCAACGTGTGCTCGAGATTGACACGGAGAGTTACTTACGATGTGCCTTGGCCTTTTCGCAGCGGCATGGACGACCCTTAATCAAGCGGCCACGACCCTCCTTGATTGCTCGCTCGGCATCGGAATCATTCTGACACGAGTCAGCATTCAAATGGATAGAACAAGTAGTCAAATGAAAGAGTGAGAGGGCTTACAGTATACTGGCAGAATGCGAATGGCATGTGCTTAGCATCACGACGAATCTTGACGTAGACGGTTCCGTATTCTCGAAAAATCTGGGTGACCGCAACTTCAAGAGCTTCATCACCTTCTGATTGAAGAAGGCTAAGTGCGTTAGCCGGAAGAAGCGAACAGGGACAAGCTGGACCTTACTTGGCGACGAAGACACAACTCGATGGTGGAAAGATAGCTTGAGCATCCTCGGACTTGATGAGAACTTGCTCATTTGTCTTGATATCACTATCCTCCGACGAGTACTCCTGAATGAACACACCGTGCCCATTTTGGGCGCTCTGGATGATCCTATTAGCAGATGGTGAGGTGCGTCCAGAACCTGAGCCTGAAGAGGAACCAGAACGCCAATTGTCGCTCTTGGACGAGCGACCCTTGGACTTTGGCCCGGTTGGAGTGCGTTGGGCTGAACGGCCTTGTGGAGAGGTGAAGGGATCCTCGACCTTGCTTTGAGAACCGCTGCGGACGAAAGGTGGCGAGTAACTTCTGAGGAGTTAGCGAGGGCTCAGCCGGAAGCAGGATGTTCAGACGGCGACTTACCGGGCGGTGGCCTTTCCATCGTTGACGTGAAGCTTAGAGAGCTTGCTCAAGATGACACCTTCTTCTTCTGGCATGTTAGCACCATTCTAGCTCGAAAAGTGGACCAAAGAAGAATGAAGCGAAGTAGGTCAACAATGTTGAACAGGGATGGAAGAAGCGAGCATGTGAAATTCAAGATCCATTTGCCGACTGAACGGCATGCCCATCCGGTACAAAGCTTTGACCGCAGCTACGAGGATAGCGCCATCGTCGTGTCTTGATTACGACATCCATGAATGCCACAATCTCTGCGATCGCAGCTTGAGGAAACTTGAAATGGAGGGACGGTGATTTCAGATCATGTGACATGCTGTGAAGCGAAGATGGATGGGATTGAGTCAAAGACGCGCGCTGAGAAGACAGCGAAGAATTGAAGATACGGGAAACCTATAGAAGAGGATCCCTGGAGGTGTGACCTCCTCACAGCCTTGGAATGACGAAGGGCGGAGAAACATCAGTGCTCTACCGAGGAGCTCGCTGATTTCGAAAATTTTCGATTCGTCAAGAAAAACGCGTCAAGAACGGCAGGTTGAAAAGTCCTGACAGTTGGAAATTGTGTGCCAACTAATACGAAGCGATGCAAAAAGACTTGGGAACATAGGTGCTGTGCAATGAGAGTGTGAAGTGACGCCGAGAGCAACAGTTCCATGTAAGACTTAAAGCGAGAAAGCGAGCTTGTGATATGATATGCAGTGATGTTGGCTGACCTGAGCAGCGAGACTGACTTAGAGTCAAGAGACCTGTCCTTGCAGTGCTTGGATGAAACTGGGATATGGGGGCGTATGTGCTTTACCCGGCTTGAAAACGCGTCGAGATTTGCATAGATTGTACTGAAGGAGCAGGAGAACAAAAGCAAGAAAGACAAGAACAGATACAAAAGGAACAACTTGTGAGTATGAATGAAAGCAAGAGCACTCACCATCACCTGGAGTCTGGGGGAAATCATCCTCATCGGCATTGCTTGAAGCACTGCCACCGAAGGTGCTTGCGGGCGATGGCTCGAGGGAGGAGTCGCGGCCAGCCTTGAAGTTGGGAGCAGAGGGAGTGCCTGTTGAAGAAGACATGGTGATTCGAAAGAGCAGAGTGGGGGTGACTTAGTGATTGAGGGGATGAGAACAGGGAACAATCGAATGTAGTGCTGAAGTAAGCAGATGTCGAAAGTGGAAGGAAGGAACGAGTGGGATGAGTGATGAGTGATGAGTGGTGAGTGGTGGGTGCCTGCTGGTGGAAGTGGAAGTGGAAGTGAAAGCGGTGTTTGCGTGCGTGGGCGCGTGTTTGGGAGAATGAAAGAGAAGTCCGCGTTGCTGTTGGTGTTGGTGTTGAAGAAGAGAGGAGGAAGAGGAGCAGGAGATGGAAGTGGAGGAGAAGTCTGTCTTATATAGGTATAGGTATAGGTATAGGTATAGGTATAGGTAGGTAGGTAGGAGTCCCAAGGTCCTCGCTAGACTGACTGGAATAATAGGTATTCCGGCCCGGCGTAAGCTGTTGAAGAGAGAGGAGTTTGACTTGTGTTTGCTTTGCTTTGCTCTGTCGGGCCTAGCTGGATCTAGGTCTAGATCTAGGTCTAGGTCTAATCTAGACAGTCTAGGTCCAGAGGCTGAAAGCGGAAGGAAGGGGCGCGGAGAGGAGAGAGGAACCCAAGTGAAGTGAAGTGAAGGAAGGAGCGGAAGCGGAAGGCACCATGTGCTAGTTCTAGTGCTATAGTCGGAGCAGGAGTAGGAGTAGGACATGGAGAGAATGATCTTCAAGATGCGTATACCGGAATTGATCCAATTCGACCCGGAGAACAAGTAAGTTGGAAACTATGTGGCGTGAAAAGGCTTCCTCTGAATACCATTGCTATTCGCCCAGGCTTGACATCGATGACCAGAAAGGAGTCGGAGGTCTGCCAGTGTACACTCTCCTGCTCGGCACTGCAGCCATATCGACGGTCATCCCCCCCTTGTCTGTTCTTGTCGTTGGCGTCTTATTTTTGTTGCCTCCACTCAACAAAGGATCTGAGGCGTCTATACGAGCAGTGGACTTCAAGGGTTCTACCATGTCAAGTTTCCTCGTTGGCCATAAATATGCCTCGGTGGAATCCTATCTTTTGACCTGTATCGCACAGCAACACCGCGAGGCATAGAAATGGCATCGAAATGTAAGCCCGAATAACAGAACTGAGGACCAAGCATTCCGGACCAAGCACGCGTTAACGGAGTAGTCCTGAAGGTTCCAAAGTCTCATCTGACCTATTCACTTGGTCTAGGATACATATAGGCATACTTGAAAGAATGATCATAGCATTCAACGTCCGAGACAGGAATCCGGATTTGCGACATGCATAACCGTGCTGAAACCGATTTAGGAAGCGGTGGTCTCTACGGAGCTGAGGAACTCTCAAAAGCGGATAATCGCTGCCATAATGAGATCCGATACTCGAAGCGAGAACAATCTCCATCCAGTTTCGGCTCAATCTGGTTTAAGCCAGTACAAGATGGATGTTCTAGACGTCATTGTCAAAGCTTGTGAAAATACGATTCTGGATACTCACCTCAGGGAAAAAGAAAGAGCCGTCTTGCAGTGTCTGATTGAGACAAGTAATTTTGTCTCTTCTTTGTCGCTTGATTAAAGAGTTCACCTCTTCTGGACCCTACACCCAAACAAAATGGGCGTATTATCTTCGTTGTGATGAATTCTTTTGATGACTGGGTAGTCGTAGGGCATGCCATAATATCCAGTTCTAGAGAACGCATGCCTTATATGTAAAGATATGACTAAGAGGAAGTAGTGTTCCTGGTAAAAGATGTGCTTGGCCTGACCATTGATGCGGCTTTTATGGGATTCGAATGATTGGGGCGGGAGAATGAGGATTGGATCGCAATTCAACATGTCCAAGCGTGTGACCTCGGAATTTGCGGAGGAGCGAAGTTCAGGGAAGTATTCTCAACAGACCGTCACTGGACGGCACTTGTTCTGCATTTCCCTAAGATGTTGGAATTATTATAGGAGACAGTTCAAACCAGGAAGGTCGCCATGTAGGGGATGAAGGCGCAAGACAAACGGTTGTTGTCGAGGCAATTCTGCCAATGGACGCAAGTTGGCAGAAACAAAAGCGATCATCACAATCAGGAGCCAGGAGTAAAACCCAGCCTAGGACGTTTCTGTATCGCCTTACCGCCGCCCTTGGCTGTGGCCCTGACAAGAAGATGTAGAAAAGATGAGAAAACCAGAATCAGACCTTTACGTCATAAAGGAGAATGCTGAAGAATGGGCGATTATGAGTAGATAGCATTGGAGGATGTTGGAGAGTCTTTCTTGTTCCCTAACAGGGCGTGAAAGATTCTGCGGCACACATAGGATCGCTTGCTTGTACCTTTGCTATTATGCTCCCAAATATCACCAGTACACAGCTTATCGAGACTACGAGCCCACTGCCTCTGTACAACGTATACTCAGACTGGTCAGAACCCTACGAAATTACGAAGAATCCAAGCTATGTCCAGTCGGGAAGACTCAACGATGATGCCTGGGATGAAAGCATAGAGACGAGGGAGACCAGTCTCTGATCAGCAAGTGATAGACACCAAGATCCAGATCAAAATCCCAAGATTGGAGGTGGCCTTGGAAATCTTGTGTTTTGGCTGCGTCGAAGAATTAATAATGCACACAGTAAGCTTGCTCGACAACCTGAGGTCGTAGAGATGTATGGTATGAATTAACAAGCCGATGCACCTGGAGAAGGGCGAGCCGAAGATTGTTCATGGCGAAAGGTCAGCCGAACATGCTAGTGTTTCCGACCAAAAGTGGCAATGGTGCATCAATACTTCAAGCGTAAGATCCACACCACGAAGTAGTAGCTCGACCGCCTATCTCTGACGAGCACTAGTGAGATGTCAGCCTCTGCCAAGCATGCCTTCCTCTGCAAGTACTGTCTGCTACTCTCGCGGAACGATTGCTGAGCCGTGCAGCTCACAAGTGCCCCCCCAGAAACTCCGAAGTATAGTATAGATGCGCTACTGACCGATATTGCCAGAAGTGGTTCAATCTATAGATTCTTCATCTCGAAATCGAGCCAATTCATGTGGTCCACCTCTTCCTGACAGATCTATGTTCGCGTTACATTTCTCTGCATCAAGAACCCATCAGCCAGATCAAGAGCTGGTTTCATTCGAGGAACTCCGGTGCCGAAGTCTGGTCGTTTTGCCGTTGGGGGAACTCAGTAAATCTTGCTTGGATTGAATGTTGAAGGGTACTCTGAAATTACATTTCGAAGTCGTCCATAGATAAAGCGTTTAGGCATGATTTAAAGTGCTGGTACCACTTTCTGTATACGCCAAGGCCGTCATTAACAAGCTCCAACTCAAACCCCGAGCTAGATAGAATTTACATATACCGAGACTTGTCTGCCACCGAGTTACTGTACACAAATCAGATCTTCGAACTGCAAGCAATACATCTCACTTACATCTTAGAAAAGCTTGGGTGATAGAACATCAACAAGGCCTAAACAAAATGCCGAAGTTAGGGTGTAAGGCTGCGAACTCGATCCCGACAGTAGAATAATGGTCTCGTCTTAGTTTCTATTCTTCTCGGCTTTTCTTGCGCGATGCATGCTGGTTTCATCCGATATGTACCTACTTAGCTACTTAGCATCAAGAAGCAAAGAAAACTATGTCGGGAGACGACGACAAGCAGAGACTTTTGTTGGAAGACTATGTCGGGTGCATTATAATCACGTGATATAGGACAATTGGAAGGCGCGTTGACGCGTCCCTCAAGCCAGCATATCGTCAAGATCGGGTTCTACGGCCCCTCGCAGATACACAGCAGTCTTGGAACGCGGAGATGTGTCTCTTATGCCACTCTACTGATGAATAGACGACGAAGCCGTCACAATGACCCGGTTTCTGACCCCGGCGAAGATTGGCTTGTTGGCACTAATCGAGCTGTACACTGATGCGATTGTCCCCAGCACTTCTACGATTTCTATCCTCTCTTTCATACTCAATCAGCTGCTGCCGTCTGCTCACAAGTCACTAAGCCAAGAATCCAGGTCGCTACACGCTCTGCCATTCACCCTCGACCTCAAAGCCTTCGAAGCCCTTCTTTCGAGTCACCCTGCAGCGACTGGACTTCCAGGACGCTCATTATGGGACCACTTCCTCCGGAAACTGTGGGAGATTGACAGTTTAGATGCGCTGCATTCATTCTTTGCAACAAGGGGTAATCTGTTGGCACGACGTCGAGAGGAGACTAATAAAGATGGGGAGTTGGGGATTCCACCTCCTTCTGAAGACATGATCCTTCTCTCACGTACGTCTCCATTCGGTAGCTTCATCCGTCGGGCCAGGGTAGAATACGAAAGATTGAGATTCAGCGATGCCTTATCACTGTGGGTTGCTTTTGTACGCTGGAGGGCCGAGTCGAGAACATACTGGGCGAGAAGGAACGGAGGACTTGAGAGGTGGGCTGGAAACCGCGCGCTGGCAGAAGGGCAAGAAGATTGGGGAGGGGAAGCAACGGAAATGTTGGAGCACATTACATACGGTGCTCTATCCCTGGAAGATCCTGATCAAGGGGTCATCAGCACCGACGATGTTGAGAAGTTACTGGAGTTTCAAGTCGAACAAATGCAGAGTAAGTGTCCACCGTGCTACCAAGGTATCTTTCTCTAACATCTTTAGAACTGGGAAACAGGATACCAGAAGACGTCAAGGAAAACTTCAAGAGTATTCTAGAGAAGAACATCACAGTCCCTAGTCTGTCACATTACCTCAAGTAAGTTCGAGTCACTAGGCATGGTTGATCTTCAATTGACGTACGACCAGCTTCCTCGACGCCTGGCGAGCCGGAGATTATCCCACATCTTTCGACAACCTCCACCGATACTTTGACTACACCATGCAAAACCGTGACCGCCTCTTCTACCAATATGCTTTGATGAATCTCGCTGTTCTTCAGGCCGACTTCGGGTGCTTCGACGAAGCTGTGGCCGCTATGCTGGAGACTGTATCAACTGCCAGAGAGAACAAAGACATGGCTTGCCTAAATTTCGCTCTCAATTGGTTGTACCATTTTGGCAAGGCACATCCCAATGTCATGAAAGGGACGGATTCTACCAACATTCTGGGAAGCGAGAGGGAGGGACTCGCATTTCTCAGGGTTAAAGCAAAGGAGACCGGGATGTGGACTCTCTGGAGCTCATCGCTACTTAGCGAAGCCAAGCTTGGAATGTCAAATGGAGAAAGTGTGGCCGCCGCCATTGAGAATGTCCTGAAGAGCTCACAACTTATCGTTGAAAAGAACATGAAGAGCATGATGGGGCCGCAGATAGCAATGCACTCTTCCCTATGGGGCCGTCTGGGTGTGGCTCATCTTTCCAGGCAATACTGCGATATATTTCTCAGCTGTCATTCTCGGTTTGCACTGTTTGACGACACCTTGAGGTTTACATGCCGAGTCGCACATCTACTTGCAGAGAGGGGAAGGTACGATGAAGCCATGGAGAAATTAGAAAGCTTGGATGAAAACTCGCTTCGGTCTTGGAAAGCCAACCAATATTGGTCTAAGTATCGAGGTATTCTTCGGCTTAAGCGAGACTTACACAGAAATGACTTGAGTGGTGCCGACCACCTCCTCTCACAGCTGCTGCAGTGCAACGGTTCCGATACCGATACCGATCTTGCTTTCGAAACCAATACACTGCACATCGACTATCTCATCCGACGTACCAACTATGGACGAGCTCTGGCCAGAATCGAGCAGTTAGCTTCTGAGATGAAGGAGGATGGGGATGATCTGAACCTCCGAATCAAGCTTCTCACAATGAAAGCGCTACTACAGGACAAAGCTGGACGGCCTCAGAAAGGGTTCTCAATTGCAGTGAGAGCGGCGAGCATCGCTTGGCGAGCACGCCTCATTCCGGCTCTTTGGGGGGCACTCGGCGCAGTTGCGAACATTCTGACTTCTCTGTCGGAGTTTAAGGCTTCTTGCCAGATTCTGATTGCGATTATCCCTCGAGCTCTGGAGTATGAGAACTGCACGTTGAATGCTCAGCTGTTTTCATTCTTGGTTGATGCATATATGGGAATGGCCGGCCAAGCAGAGCCAGGAAGTCTGAAGAGGAAGGAGAGCCTTACAAGGTGTCTGGAGTTCATCGATCGGGCATTCGACGAATACTCAGCTATTGAGGATGTCAAGGGACAGTGCGAAATGATGGCGAAGAAAGCAACCATTATGAAGGGTTTGGGGGAGACCGTCTTGGCGAATGATTATGCCAGTGCCTACTTGGCATTGAAAAAAGGCGTGTTAGTTTAAGCTTGGAGTACGATACGATACCCATGATCAGATGCAAAACAAGAACATAACAAGACGTGCCTCGATTTCCAAGCTTTATTGATGTATGTCCCAGATGAGCAGAATGCGATTTTTAGTAATGAGGCTGCCAGCGGCTGCTCCAGTCCAATGATGCCTCTGCTGGTATGTTTTCATTTTTGGAGCATTTTGGTGTGGGAAACACCTGTAATACTTCTCCCGTTCCCCAGCATTCTCCCAAATGTGGAGATTAATGGAAATCAGTGAGCTTCGCCACAGCGTAAATTTGGTTGCACTGCAACACGTCACTGTAATCTACATTCCTTCAGGATCTCCACCAGCTGACCTACCAGTCCACAGATGTCCTTGGGGCATCATGATCAAAGGGATTCACACGCCTGCAACATACTGATTTGACTTCTGGTATTTTGAGGACTCAAAGAGAAATGTACAGTCATGCCCTCCCGAACCACTCAAATTCACGACCACCGTGAGACGCTCCTTCCAACATCCGATCATTATGACCCCTTACTCGCTCTTCTTGTGGTAGTTAACCTTGTCGTTCCAGCTATATGTTCAGTCAGTATTAGCTACTCCCACATCACCTTTAAACGGACTAAAGGTAGATCTCGAGGGCAAACTCACAAGACAGTCTGTGAATCGAATTAGCCGACAGTCAAAGTCATGTATAGCAACCTGGATGGACTCACCTTGTCTCCATCACCCCAGTAGAAGTTCTTGGTACGGATATTTTGGTATGGATACTCTGGTCTCTCCTCCAAAGGCTCCATATGCTCCCAATGGCCCCAGTGCTCGTTCCACAAGACATAAGCATTGGCACCGGCAATCAGTAGTGCTGGGATGGTTACGCTACGAAGGGCATTGTCAGCATTTCTCCTCTGGTGAAATATCGCCTCCATTGCAAAGGCTGCTCACTAGATAGACAGCTTGCGCCACAAATCTGCGAATAGGTCAGCTTCAGATACCCTCCTCCCGGGGTGCAGGTAACATACCACTCGTGGCAGCCGCATGGTCCTTCACGGCTTTTCTCTCGCGGTTGAAAGCGTTGTCCTCGGCACCGTGGAAGGCAGAGCTCTCGGTGCTCGCAAATCGTCTTTGGAAGGGGGTACGGATAGCTGGCGAGCGCAGCTGGGCAGCAAAGCGCTGCGAGGCCCGTAGAACGTTTCGTTGAGGGAACATACTTGTTGTTGGTGGTTCAATTGCTCTTGGTGGTGTAAATGAGGAGGATCGTACGTTCCATCTCTGGCTGATTCGGCTGCCGCTGTTGAACCCCTTAGCTAAGCAGATCTGCTGATCTGCCATCACGTGCAAAGACATCTGACGTCGTGACCTCAACGCGCTGAGTGCTTGCACGACGCGATCAGCGCGACAAATTCTCCACTTGGGAGTCACAGTGGCTGTGTAAGCTCTATCTAGCTGGAGGGTACTTGTCCTGAAGCTCCTCTGTAGCTTCGAGGCAGTCGAGACCCGGGACAGTGCCGTTCACCATGGAGGATCAAGACACGGGGAAGCGGGGGCTTCGAATCACCACTTGGAATGGTACGATTTTCAGTTCTCAATTGTGGAGTTGGAGAAGGAAATTATGGCTAACGGCACGCAGTCAATGGAATCAGGTTGGAACTTGCGAAGTCGCCCCCGAGGAGGTACTTGAATGAAGAAATCTTGAGGCTGACTCCAGGGCAGAAACCCATTTGGCTATCAGCCGTGGCGCCAGGAAAGGACATTTGCCGTAGGTTTCTTCAAGAAGCTATTTAAGGAAGGAACATGTTCTCACAATTATAGTCCATGTTTGACATCCTTGAGGCGGATATCGTTGTAATGCAAGAAACGAAGATTCAACGGAAGGACCTTCAGGATGATATGGTTCTGGTTCCAGGCTGGGATGTCTTCTTCAGCCTTCCGAAGCACAAGAAAGGTCTGATACGCAATTACCCCACAAATTGATGTGAGCTGATATATTTCCCAGGATACTCCGGGGTTGCCATTTACACTCGTAATGCTGTGTGTGCTCCTATTCGTGCCGAAGAGGGTATTACCGGTATCCTTGCGGCACCCAATTCAGCTACAAGCTTCTCAAACCTTCCCGTCGACCAGCGAATCGGTGGCTATCCGACAAACAGCCAGCTCGCGAACTGCGCTCTTGATGCTGCCACTCTTGACTCTGAAGGTCGTTGTGTCGTCCTTGAATTCCCAGCATTTGTGTTGATCGGGACCTATTGCCCTGCAAATCGGGATGAGTCGAGAGACGAGTTCCGAATAGGCTTCTTGAATGCTTTGGATGCTCGTGTGCGAAACTTGGTGGCTGCAGGAAAGAGGGTGTTCTTGACCGGTGATTTGAACATCATCCGAGAAGAGATGGATACTGCAAAGGTTGAAGAACAGCTGCGTAAGCAAGGTTTGACTATCGAGGAATACTTCTCAGCGCCGGCAAGGAGGAGGCTAAACCAACTCCTCGTTGGCGGCAAGGTTTATGGAGAGAGGGACGAGGGTAGGGAGGATCCGATTATGTGGGATATATGTCGATCCTTCCACCCGACTCGCGCCGGGATGTTTACATGCTGGGAGCAAAAAATCAACGCTCGACCTGGGAACTTCGGGTCTCGGATCGACTACGTGCTCTGTAGCAAAGATTGGAAGGACTGGTTCTGCGAGTCTGATATCCAGGAAGGTCTCATGGGCTCGGACCACTGCCCTGTATACGCTATATTGAAAGAAAAAGTGGATTTAAGTGGCCATGAGGTGTACGTGAGGGATATGATGAGTTCTGGACTTTTCAAAAATGGTGTGAGACAGCGCGAATGGTCCACGAAGGACTTACTTCCACTGTCTGCCAAGCTTATTCCAGAGTTCGATCGTCGAAGAAGCATCCGCGACATGTTCGCCAGGAAGCCTGCACTACCAATGACCGAGAGTCTCAAGTCTATTGCTGAGGAAGCTGGTCGTGGCAATATATCTAGCGAGCTAGGAGGGTTTGCTAGGATGAAAGAAGAAGCTGCTCAGGCCCCGGCAAACAAAGACTGCTTCGAGCACGCTGAAAGGGATACGCAGAGACGGGTTTCTGGCACAAGAATGGCGAAAGAGCTTGCGTTATCCTCGGTTTCAAGTTCATCAAATCCTGTCAAACGGGCTAACGAGACCTCATCCTCAACCCGACCTCTGAAGCGAGGCAAATCTGGGACTTTATCCAAATTAATAGCGCCAGCGGACAAGGGCCAGAGCAGTCTTAAAGGATTCTTCAAGCCCAAAACACAACAGCTCGATAGCCAGCCAGCACTCAAGTCTGATGTGGAGCCCGACACTTCCAGCTTCACGGACCATAATGCTCCCCTCGAATCTCCTACTCCGTGTCACCCACATACTGAGACACATCAAACCTCGCCGAATGTGGAGACCGAAATTATAAGCAAGCCCTTCAATCCTGCAGAGCAGAAGAGCGTCATTGATCCGATAGTGTCGAAGGAAAGTTGGTCGAAACTTCTTGGGAAACGGGTGGTACCGCGATGTGATCATGGCGAGCCTTGCATCAGCCTCATTACGAAGAAACCGGGTCCTAATTGCGGCAGATCTTTCTACATGTGCCCGCGGCCCATAGGGCCATCTGGACAAAAGGAGAAGAACTCCCAGTGGCGATGCGGAACATTCATATGGAGTAGCGATTGGGTTGGAGATGGCAATTGATTGGAACTATCAGCATCGAATATTTGAGAACTTGACATGTCGACTCTGGCTATCACTTGTGATGAAGCATATCTGGGGATCTTTTAGATTGCCGGTAAGTTGACTGCCTCGCCGTCTAAGAAACTTGCTGACTCTACAGCCTATACGGCAGCTCAAACTTAATCGCGCGGCACGAGAACCAGGTCAATGGTGTCTATACATCCTTGATCTATACACGGTGCAAAAGGCGAAACCGTAGTGCATTGATCAAGACGAAAACAGAAGGACAACGTCAAGGCGGGGCCTAATGTCATGTCTGAGTCCAAACGGGGCCTCTACGCGCAGGTGGGATTCCAGATTAAGGCACTTTCCAAGAGATCATCGAAGCAGGGAACATAGCTGCTATGTAGTATTTACCTTCTCTGGGAAAAAGATTTAGGCACATAGCACACCGAGTAGATGGAAGTTGGAAAGTGAGAGGACTAGTGAATAAACCAACATCCGGTGTTCTTGCGCTGCCCCCCGAACTTCTTGTAGTTGTGATGAAGCTCAAGCGAACACATTGATGCTTCCGTGTTCCTACATTGACATCCCAATGACTGCTGCGCTTCACTCACCCGTGCTGACTCAATTAACCTCATGCTCTCGAGCCCTATGCGCTAATCGTGACTGTTCTTGGTGTAAAGCGTCCATGGCACTTCCTCCCAGGTGAAGTCTTGGTGAATTGGCAAGGCTGGACTTTTGGTGCTAGTTGACCAGCCTCCTGAATTAAAATTTGCAGTGAGCTAGATGCCCAGCCCCCGACTTAGAACTTTGCACGCTAAACGACCAGCCTCCTCAAGTGTCGCTGAGTAATTTAGGGTTAGGGCAAGGGCAAGGGCAAGGTGTAAATTCTGGTGATCCTGCTTGTGCCAAGGCTCGTCGTCCATGACAACGGGCCACAACAAAGCAATAAACAAAGCCCTTCCTTCAAGAAAACCTGGAAAAATGTTGAAATGCGGAGGTCACGTAGATAGCTGGCTCATGTATTGCTCATGTATATTCATTTAACTAACTACGGTGGATTCTTTTGAAGAAACCCTGATGTATGCGACTGCCAGTAACCCTGATTTCCCTCTAACGGACCAAGTCCGAGAATTCCGGATCGAAGTGAGAGAGGTTCGTACAAGCAAGCAGTCGTAGAAATGTATGTACGTGAGGGTTTTTTGTATGTTGTGGATTTTCTGAAGGAAAAAGAAAGCGTGACCAGATAAACTCCGGCCCCCAAGGATGCCCGAACGCCCAAGCCAAGTCAAGCTTGCCTGAGATGGTAGACAAGAAAGACGCAGCCAATACAAATAAGCAAGGTAGTTTCGTACCGAAGAGGTCGTCCGTGAGAAGAAAGCAACAAGAGGGCAGTGATGCGAGGTAGACGGCGCAGCTTGAAGAAAGTTGTGCAATTCAAGAACAGGCTTAGTGATTGGAGAACTGATGAATGCCGAAGAGGGCTGAAGACGATGTGGGTTGACGTTGCTCTTCTTCCCATGACATTGTCAGGAATCAGATCATCATCTACTCATTGCCGAAGAATAGATCGTTGAGATCATGATCATAAGGAAGAGGTCCGAAGGTATAAGCCTCGTTAGACCAGACTGCCCAATCTTGGAAGCCATTAGGGGGACCATCGTCGCCGTTGATAGTCTCGAAGACGTCATGGAAGCCACCTTGACCAGTGAGATCATCGAAGGCATTGACTTTGTTGGCATCAGCGACGGCTGGATTAACGACAATCTCATTGGGGTAGTTCGCGGTGATGACAACCTCGAAGTCATCGCGAGGAGCGAAGGCATCCGAAGTAGCTGTGAAGTCACCATATTGAAGAAGAGAAGACTCATTAACCATCTCGAGATCCAAGCCTGAACCTTGTGGCTCCAAGTTGGCATTTTCAGTGGAGATGTTGTGGTTGACAATCTCGTTGTGAGTGGCAGGACCAGCAGACAGGATTGCATCAAAGACACCTCCAGCTTGAGCGAGTTGGTCATTCTGAACGGCGGCAAGCTCAAGAGCAGCAGCCTTCTTCTTGGTCATACGACGCTTCTTCTCGGAGGACTTGCGTGGCTGATATCTGTAGTTTGGGTGCAAGGCAGCATGCTGGGCTTTGGCTTGATTAGCAAGAGCCTTGTACTGGTCGATAATGCTGGCTGGTGCTGCATGCCACATCTTGGAGATGATAGAAGCTAAAACTGTTAGTAAGAGTGTGCCAGGGACGGAGCGAGGAGCTTACAGATGACGTTGTTGTGAACACCGGGATTGTCGCGAACAACCAAGGGGTGAAGGTGGGTACGGAAGATGATGAAGCAGTTTGGTGGACGAGCGACGGTGTTTCTTCCAGCCCGACGGGTGTTGTTGTTGGTAGGAACAGTAGCTTGGGCAACAGGGGCAGAAGCGTTGTTACTGCTGGCTGCAATAGCTGGCGAACCTGGAGCAATTTCAATGAGAACATCAGAAGAGTTGCGACGAATTTGACCACCAACGCCGGCCTCTGTCTCAGTGAAGGTCTTGGCTGCCGAGTAGAGGGGATCCTCCTCGTCGACGATCTTAGGAAGCTTTCCAGCAACAGCGATGTACTTGACATAGTCATTGAAGACAGAGCGAGCGCCAATGAAAACGCGGCCCAGCTTGTTGTCTCGAACAAGGATGGCTGCCGGCTCCTGAGCGATAGCACTGTAGAAGTCAGTGGCCATGCACAATAGGGCCGAACATTGGGACTTACCAGTAGATCGCGACTTGATACTCTTTGGTTTTGTCATCCATTGCAT
>ERZ794946.527-NODE-527-length-15065-cov-4.362159_pt1 | contig 15065 bp, 14 predicted proteins | sample MGYA00433072_ERZ794946 | MGnify/ENA primary metagenome ERZ794946 (study PRJEB30137, sample SAMN04331413) | food metagenome | isolation source: Y3 must sample point D1 replicate A | place: Australia: South Australia | collected 2014 ...
AAAAACTCACTTGCTGAATCCCCTTCCATCAATCCTTACAACAATCCAATTACTCGGCGCAAGCGCATCCCACTCTTCGAATTTGCGCACGTATTCAAACCTTTACAGATTCAATCAGATACATGTGCATTCATGGTTCTTTGTATGGAATGGAACTTACTCGCTGTTGGCCATTGTGGCAAAAGATTTTCAAAGGTTGTGATGGTGACGATGATGCTGTTGCGAAGAAAGTTGGTTGGACTGATGGATGGTTGGAGAAAAAATGTGGAGAAGGACAGGGTCGCTCAAATTTGCCTTGGCTCAAGAAATTCGAAAAAGCCCGACCACACAGCACGATTAAAGTGATCACGAATACAGATTCTCACGTTGCTGTGGCTTTGGCCAACGCGATATCAAAAATTGTGGTACTGGATTATAGTCCTATTGGTCTGGTTATTGTGGTAATCTCGTGCCAGCCTTGCGTTGCCACTTCGGCAAATGCATGTCAAAGAAGAATCAAAACCACCACTTTTTTTCTTTTGCGAATAACACGAGGGAGACATTTTTGAACCTTCTTCATTCACATTTGCCTTAAAAGTCTTGTGTTTCTCTTTGCCCCCCCAAAAATCTCTGATACGCTTGGCTCAACCTCCATATGCAATTTTTGTGAGAGCCTGCCTTGAGGGAAAAAACAAAAAGAACAGCATCGAATATCTCCCTTGTCCTTGCACCCGCGAAGGGGGAGAAAGAAGTGAAGAAAAGGACAACACTAGCAGAGAAATAAAAACAACGCCTTGTAAAGAAACTCCCTCCGAAACTCGCTTGTGCTCTTGCCCATGCATTGTCTTCGTAATCAACATCGTGACTACGTTTTGTTTAATTTTTGTTGTGACCTCGATGTCAATCATAGCCCATGAGAAGACGTGAGCCCAGTGAAGGGTACGCCAAAACTTGGATAGCTGCTCACTTCATTCGCTTATTGGCCAGGCGAGCTGGAAAGAAGAGTCAGTACAAATGATTCGCTAAGAGTGTCGACGTGTTCGTGACTTACTTTGGTGAGTACTTGGGGCTAGTAGGGGAGTACTTGGGAGAAGCTTGACCCGGAGAGTTGGGGGTGTACTGCGGCGACGTGGGCGAGTATCCTTGCTGTGCCGGGCTGGTAGGACTGTACACTGGCGATGTCGGGCTGTAGCTAGGCGACGTAGGCGAGTGCGAGGCTCCTCCAGGGTTGTAAGAAGGACTGGTTGGGCTGTACGCGGGTGAGGTAGGCGAGTAGGCCGGGGAGGTAGGGCTGTAGCGAGGAGAAGTGGGAGAAGGACCAGATCTGTGAGCGGGAGAAGTGGGGCTGTAAGATGGGGAGGTTGGAGAGTAACTCGGCGACGTAGGCGAGTAGCTGGGCGAAGTCGGCGAGTAACTGGGAGATGTGGGAGAATACGACGGAGAGGTGGGAGAACCCTTGCCGTATGCAGGCGATGTAGGCGAGTAGGTAGGCGATGTGGGGTTGTATGCTGGGCTCGCAGGAGATCCCATGCCATAGCCAGGACTGCCGAGAGCGGCGCCAGGTGATCTGGGCGAGTAGCCAGGCGAGGAAGGCGAGGCATAGCCTGGAGATGAAGGGCTTGTGCCCATGCTGAAGGGGCTGGTTGGTGCGTAACCAGGACTCTGACCACCACTGTAAGGACTGAAGCTACCGCCTTGGTAGGCAGAGAAGCCACCCATCTCATCGCCGCCTGCTTGAACCATAGGAGAGAACGAGGCGCCATAGTCGGCAGCGCCGTAATCACCTTCAGCAAGAGGGGAGCCCATGTCGTAGGGGGTCATAGCGCCATCAAGAGGAGCAGCACCAGCTTGGGTACCAGCTCCCATTCCATGGTGACGAGACACAACAGTGCTGAGCATCTGCTGATCCAGGAGAACATCAAACTCACCAGTTCCCGAGGGAGCAAGTTGACCAAGAATGATGTTTTCGGAAACACCACGGCAATCATCGAGCTCACCAGAAGAAGCGGCCTCGAACAGAATCTCAACAGTCTCTTCGAACGAACAACGCATCAGCGCACCAGTGTCAGCGCGGTTGATACCGTGACGAGTGACGGCCATGAGGTTACCGCGAGCTGTCATGATGTCTACCAGAAGGGCAAGATGACGGTGGTTAACGTAAGAACCGTCAAAGGACAGCACCTGTTTCAGTTCTCTCATCAAAGCCGATCTGGTGGCCTCAATACCGAAGACGCTGAAGATGTCGATGAAGTGGTTAGTGTATGTGCGAGTAGGGTCGGTACCTTCAACGGTAAGGACTTCCTTAAGAGCAGTTCCACTGGTGTCCAGGAACCATTCCTTACAAAGCGGATCACTCTTGGACATGGTGAGGCCGCCGTCTTCCTTAACACGCAGACGCTCCTTGAAGTTGACGAACGCACGTTCGACATGTTTGACGCCACGAAGCTTGGTGTCATCCAAGAGATGAGCTTCCAATCTTTGAACGACAAGGTCAGCCTCAAGATCTGTGTTCTCGTCTTCCTTGGATTCCATGATCGAGTTCGAAGCTCTGCAGCGAACAACAAGCTCATCGGCGTTGTCGTCACTGAAAATGATGGAGATTTCGTGTTGGTAGACATTTCTTATGGCGGCAGCGACATCAGCAACGGAAAGGCCCTTGTCCAGCAGTTGTCTACGACCAAGGACAATACGTAGCAGCCACTTCGAGTACATCTCGGGATTTTCTGCATTCTCTTCAGGAATGATGAAGTAAGATTCGACCATGTCTCTGTCTTGTTCAACGACAGTAGTTTGGAAATCAGGGTCGTACCAAATCTCAGTCTTCTCGGTGATTGAGCGCAAACTGGTGTACTCAACAAGACTGCGGAGTCTCTTGCATGCTTCTTGATCAAGGCGGTTCTCTTCGGATTGGTAGACGGTCATGGATGGTGTCTTGATGTTGGTAGCGACGTTCAGGATTTCCTTCAGACGAGGCACACCAAGAGTGACGTTCTTTGACGAGACACCAGCGAAATGGAAAGTGTTGAGCGTCATCTGAGTTGCAGGCTCTCCAATGGACTGTGCTGCCAAGACACCGACCATCTCACCAGGACTGACGAGAGCTCTTGAGAATCTGTTCAAGATGTCACCAAGGATGTTGTCAAGAGCAAGTTTGTTCAAAGAGTACTCCTTGACCAGGCGCTTGAATGCGAGACGTGATCTCAAGAGAGCCTTGAAAAGGATAGTTGCGTTGTATTGTGCTTCTTGGGAGAGAGGGTCATCACCACGAACAACAACGATCTGATCGAGCAAGTTCTGGACCTTGGGAATGACCTCAGACGGGTGAAGATCACTGCGTGCACCGTCCTTGATGCGGAATCTGGTCTTTGCACTCTCAATGATACGAGTGATATTAAGAGGGAGCTGGTGAGTCTCTTCGTCGTCGGTGCGACCATCTCTCAACTGGGCTCTGTCGGCTAATAATGCCTCGTACTCTGCGTCGAGATGACGCTGAACTTCGACATCGCCAGCAATCTCGTGTGCTTGGTCTAGGATGTCAGGGGAGAGCGACATCTTGGGGTCCATGACGTCAATGCGGAATTTCTTCTCGAATTGACTGTCAGAGCAGTTAATGATGTCCAGCTTCTGACCTTCAATGTGGACGGCATCAAGGCCATCTTCTCCGTACACGAACTGCACAACGTCGCCTAGGGAGTTACGGACGGTACCGTCGTACTTGGCCATGACTTCTTCAAGTGCCTTTACGAGACGACGCTGGATGTAACCAGTTTCGGCGGTCTTGACAGCGGTATCAATCAGACCTTCACGACCAGCCATGGCGTGGAAGAAGAATTCTGAGGGTGTCAAACCACGAAGGTATGAGTTTTCGACGAAACCACGAGACTCGGGAGAGTAATCGTCCTTGGTGAAGTGAGGCAGCGACCTATACTTGAAACCGAAGGGAATACGCTTTCCTTCAACTGATTGTTGACCGACGACAGCGGTCATCTGCGAAATGTTGATCGCCGAACCCTTGGATCCTGAACGGGCCATTTGAATGGCGTTGTTCAGATCCTTCAAACTCTTCTCGGTACGATCACCAGCGTTGTCACGAGCGCTGTTCAAAGCCTTTGAGACTCTGCTCTCAAACGTCTCACGCACGTTCATACCAGGAAGAGCTTCCAGCTCGTTGGCGGTAGCAGCTTGGGTAATGATGGCAACCTCGGCCTTCTGCTCGTTGACTGCGTCTGTGATGGCCTCGGCGGTCGCCTCATCAGGAACCGTGTCACCGATGCCGATACTGAAACCGTTGTGAAGCAACCAGTGGTTGACGACACGCTGAGCACCATTGAAAAAGTTGACAGTGGCCTCCCAGCCCTTCTCGTTGAAAACAATGTGGATGATACCACCTCCGCTGGCACCAACAGACTTCTTGCTGAACAGACCGTACATCAGCTCACCGCCGTGTACCATCAGTCCGTTGTCGTTGAGCGGGTGCATGCCCTCTGAGTCGCTGCGGACTAGGTTGAGACCAGCGGGAACGATCAGACTGACAATTTGCTTGCCAGTCCAGCGTGGGCGAGGCTTGACTATGGCAGGGGGGGGAATGATACCGTCCCAATCTGGTACCCACATAAGGATGTTCATGACATGCTCCTTGTCAAGGAAGACGTCACGGCGGCACATCTTGTAGATACCACAGAGCGTGTCCTGCACGATACCCATCAAAGGACCGTTTCGCTGAGGGGAGACGATGTTGAGGGGAACCATGCAGAGATTGACGACTTCTGAGCGAGTTTCGTGACTTTGAGGAACGTGCAAGTTCATCTCATCACCATCGAAATCGGCGTTGTAGGGCGAGGTGACGGAAAGGTTCATTCGGAAAGTAGAGTAAGGCATAACGCGGACTCTGTGACCCATCATGGACTCTTTGTGCAGCGAAGGTTGACGGTTGAAGATAATGACATCACCGTCAACAATATGCCTCTCGACTTTGTAGCCATACTGCAGTTGAATCTCACCAGCGCGCTTGTGATGGCGCAAGTCGATACGCTCGCCAGTATCTCTGATGACATACTTTGCTCCGGGATGTTCATTGGGACCGTTTCGAACGAGTTGTTGCAGCTTGTCGATGTTAAAAGCGTTGACAGTTTCAGGGAAGGTGAGGATGCGGGCGGTACTCCTGGGAACACCGACTTCGTCCAGAGACAGGTTGGGATCACCAGTGATGACAGTGCGGGCCGAGAAGTCGACACGTTTTCCCATAAGGTTACCACGGAGACGACCCTCCTTGGACTTCAGGCGCGCACGAATAGCCTTGACAGGTCTACCCGACTTTTGGAGGGCCTTGGGCTGTCCTGCAATGTCGTTGTCCATGTATGTGGCGACGTGGAATTGCAGCAATGCCTCGAACTCTGCAATAACGTGGTGTGGTGAGCCCTCGAGTTCGCACTTGCGGACATTGGCGTTGGCGCGAATAATATCACTAAGTTTGAAGGTCAAATCATCCTCAGAGCGCATGCCCTGGTTGGTACCGTCTACCGAAACACTGGGGCGAACTGCGGGCGGTGGGACAGGTAGAACAGTCAGGATCATCCATTCAGGACGAGCGTAGTCTGCATTGAGACCCATTCTGGCCAGGTCGTATGTCGAGATGTTGCGGAAGACGTTGAGAGCCATTTGAGGTGTGATGAGCTTCTTGTCCTGCTTTTGCTCCGAGTCTGCATCCTTGGGGTAGGTCCAGGTACCGGTAAGCTTGAGACCGTCCTTGCGGATGGTGGGTTGCAGGTTACCGCAACCGCCATGTGATCGCTTGCCCTTCTTCAGTGCGTCTTTGGGGTCTTCGCCATCTTCGGGCGCCTCATCGGGGTCACAGGTCGTCTTGGCTTTGCACAATCTGTGGATAGCGTCGAAACGGCGCTTGGGATCTCTTAGGCGGACGGCTTGGGCAAAGGCGGGTACGCTCTAAACAAAGAAGTGGACATTAGCATTAGGGGTCGAGGGATTGAGTTCAGCTTCAGCCGCGCAGGGCGACTCACTTCATCAAGCAAGACTTTGCCACAGTTGTGACAGACGGACTCCAGAATCTTCTTGATCTTTGTTACGAAACCTGCAGCAAGTCAGCGCAAAGTCGGAGACAACAGGTCTTGTGGCGAGCAAAACACACCGACGTGGAAGACAGGCACGGCAAGCTCAATATGACCAAAATGACCAGGACACTCGAGCATGTCTTCACCGCAAGTACCGCAGGCCACCGAGCGGTCGATGGAACCCAGCTTGGGGTCGTTCAATCCTTTCTCTCGCGGGCGCATTCGTTGCTCATCCATGGTTTCGGGGTACTCGATGTGACAGACACTCATGTTCTTGATTTCCTCGGGCGAGAAGAGACCAAACTGGATCTCCTGGATGGTCTTCAGCGGCGCGCTGGAATACGGGAACGAGTGGATGTTCATGGTGGCGGTTGTTGATAGCAATGGCTAGGTGTAGGGGCTTGAGGAATAAGAATCGGATCAGCGGTTGCCGCGTTCAAGACGCTGTCGACGAGGAGAGTGGCCGGCGATCTCCAGGGTAGATGGTGTTCGGATGGAAGTGAGTCGAGGGTGGATGGAAAGCAGTTGGGTCTGGCAGCAGTGCGCGTGTCGAGCGATTGGCCTTTCGGTCGGCGCGCGCGCAGCCGGACAGCGGCTAAACAAAGAAATCGACGGGAATTAAACAGCGACGCGACTCGATGGGGCGAGATGCGCGCAGCGAAGATGACGGGCTCGGTGATGTGGAGAGTGAGGGCGTAGTGGATAGAAGGGCGAGGTCGAGGATATGACGGGCGTTGATGTTCGGCCAAAGCGTCGCTGCTTCTGCTTCTGCCTCTGGCGGCCGCAGCTGCCTTGACCACCGATGATCACGTGCAGGCACTTTCACTCACACGGAAGTCGCGAAACAATCAAGTGAATTAATGCGCCCCCTGAGGATTTCGTTACTTGAATGGATGCTAAGGGTCCGCCGAGATGAGCAAACAAGACACGCGCATCAACTGAACATGTATTGGTACCGCCTGTGACGGTCCCGGCTGGCCAGCTCAGACCGGCGCTCGCCCTTGCCTTTGGCCTGTCGTTCAACATTCGACTAGACGCTTTGTTCCAAGCATGCAACTATAGACTTACTGACACGACAGACACCCATCCGCCATGAATCTCGCTCTGGTCGACCCATTCGTGCTGGCGCAGGACATGCCAGAGACGCTCATTGCCCGTCTGCGCAGTTCTGGAGCCGCCGTCTGTCTACGCTTCAACCGCCAGGGCGACCTGCTCGCTTCTGGCACCGCCAAAGGTGCTATCGCCATCTTCGATCTCGAGACACATGGCGTCGCTCGCAAGCTCCGCGGTCACACTCCAGGCCGCCAGATCCAGTCGCTCAGCTGGTCGGCTTGCGGTCGCTACCTGCTCAGCTCCTCGGTCGACTGGAAGGCCATTCTCTGGGACTTGAACGACGGTTCGCGCATCCGCACCGTCAATCTCGGTGCTCCTATCTATATCGCCGAACTGCATCCTCACAATCACCTTGTCTGCACCGCCGCTCTCTTCGAAGCCCAGCCTGTCCTGGCCGATCTCAATCAACCCTCTGCTGTCCGAAAAGCCCTACCTACCGCCCCTAAGCGTTCTGCCTACGACCACGAGGACAAACAAGCTGTTCATGATGCCAAAAATATCACAACAGTCACCGTCTTCACCCCTTCTGGCAACCACATCATCACAGGCACCACAAAGGGTTGGCTCAATGTCATTCAAGTGAGCGACTGCTCCGTCGTATACTCGACTCGTCTCAGCAACAAAGCTCTGCTTCTACTACGCCTCACTACTTCTGGTCGTGACCTACTAGTCAACGCTGCCGACAGCATCATCCGCACCATCCGCCTTCCCGACCTCGACGATCCTTCCTTCGACCCCGACAACATGCGCCTTGATGTTGAGCACAAGTTCCAGGACGTCGTCAACCGCCTGTCTTGGAACCATGTTGCATTCAGCCCTTCAGGCGACTACGTTATGGCGTCTACGCTCATGAATCATGTCATCTATATCTGGGAGCGTGGTCATGGTAGTTTGGTCAAGATTCTTGAAGGTCCCAAAGAAGAGCTAGGAGCTGTTGAATGGCACCCTTTGCGTCCCTTTGTCGCTGCCACCGGCATAGAATCTGGTCGCATCTACCTGTGGTCTGTCAACACTCCTCAGCGCTGGTCCGCCCTTGCTCCTGATTTCGTAGAGGTCGAGGAAAACATCGAGTACATCGAAGCCGAGGACGAATTCGACATACATCCTATTGAAGAGTTGCACAAGAGACGTCTTGACCTTGAAGACGAGCATGTGGACGTCTTGACCATCGATCCTGCCAAGCCGGGTCAGGCCAAGCATGAATTCCGCATGCCTGTTCTATTAGACATTCACGCAAGTGACAGCGAAGATGAAATGATTGCTATTGGAGCAGGCCAGTATCGTCGCAAAAGCCAAGGCGATTCGGAATGGCTCGAAGACGATGAGGATACCGTGCCGGCCAATGGCCAGACTAAGCGACGTCGCGCCGATTGAAATCGAGTTGAAGGCAATCTCAAGCAACAGAGTTAATCGCTCGATCACAACAATATCGCTTTGCTACGGCAGTGCCTCGTCGGATGTGCACAAATCTTCATCGAAGCAAAGTGTGGTTCTCCCCAGATTGCGAAGATACAGCCAGGCATCTTCATCACGGATGCGAAAACGCCGACTAGGCTCGAAACCACCGCTGCCTGTTTCCATGCATGGAGTCTGATGCGAGAAAATAGCCACATCTCGAAACTTCAAACAGTGCTCGGATGCCACATTGAAAGAAAACAAGCGTTCGTTCTGAAGGAGGAGGTGGTAATTGGGCTTGGTTACATATTTCGTATTAGTCGAGGCGGCTCCAGCCACTCGAAATGCACATAAACGTCCTTGCCATGTGCCAAAATCCGTCGCTTTCAACCATCTCTAGCAACTACTTCTGGTATTAACCGTGCCGTAGAAATGCACAAAGTTTGTAAGATCGCTACAGCCGTCCATAGAGAAGCGCTGACTGTCTCGCTCTCGGTCAAGACTACCATCAATAGGGCAAGCATCGCGTAACTCCACAGCTATACGCGCGTGTCGGAGTCTACCACACGCGGAGGATGGTATGTTCAAACATAACCTCGGCCATCATCGACCTTGTGCCAATAATTTCTTTGTCTGAAATCAAAGAGAAAAACAAGGAGCGAAAGGTAAGTAAAAACACACCCGGATGCGGACTTGTGCACAAAGAACTAGTCGTCTACCTGGACACACAAATAGAACGCTTGCTCCAAATCGCATCTTTGCTAAGAAAGTCTTGATTCTCGGAACACATTTCGCTGCGCCCATCATGAACGGGCACGTTCTGCGATTGCTGAAAGGTAAACCCAGGTGGACAAAAAATGAAGAGAATTGGCATGGTGCAAAGGCACTGGGATGTAAGTTTTTCTCTGCTCCTTTGCTGGGGAAATGCTTGCTGACCTCGTCATACAGCTGGCGGACAGGGCTGTGCAGTCCTTTTCGTCAAGGTCGATCCCAAATCACAAATGATCGTTGACCGTGTGGTGGTCAAAGAGACTTATGATATGGTAGGCTTGCCGAATAAATACTCTTCGGCTGAACCTCTGGAATTCTATATGAGCAAAAGACTGTCAAAAAAGACAAACACAGTCAACATCTTTGCCTATCGCTTGAATCCAGGGCGAGACAGTTATCGAATGTACATGGAATATTGCGCTCTTGGGGACTTGACAGACAAATTGGAGCAGCCATACCGAAGCCGCGGCCTTGCCTTCCCAGAGCCATATTTGTGGAAACTCTTCCTCGACCTTGCTCAGGCTTGCGAAGATATGGACAACCCAGTCGGTGAGGGACTGCACAAAGACAGTTTCATTGCTCATGTGTAAGGATACAATCTGTTCGTTTGCTCTACCGTACTAACAGCTGCTGTAGTGACTTCAAGCCTGAAAACGGTAAGACCCATATGCGGCACGGCTCGTTTTGATGATTTACTGACCTAGCACAGTGTTCATGTGCCCCCCTGACAAGAATAACTTCCCGAAATACCCAGTTGCCAAGGTCAGTGTGTGTTTTATCGACAGCATCATAGCTATACTAACGGTTCAATGTCTGTAGTTGGGCGATTTTGGAGGAGCCATGCTCTCACATCCGCATGAAAGATGGTTGACACACCGGGATAAGACCAATAGATGTATGTTAAGCAAGTATACCTAGGAAACCGTTGAGTTGCTGACACTTTATACAGGCTTCAGGACTAACGGTAGTGTTGCACCAGAGGTATACCGGCTTGGGCTCGACAGCGGTGACCCACATGAGATTCCAAGAAGACACAGAGCACCAGGCCTGAAACTCCCAAGAGATCCAAGGGTGACCACTACCACGAACGTATGGAACGCTGGGCTTATCATTGGCGAGTTGATGTTTCGAGAACCGCTCGAAGCCCCGAAAAATCATGTTGTGCCTCCGCACAAGGAGGATATCTGGTACTATACTGCTCGCGATGAATGGATTGAGAAGTTCAATCTATGCAAAGACGACAATGTCTCTATGCCTCAGTATAGTGCTCGATTGAAGAACTTGGTCATGGCTTGTCTCGACTATTTTCCCGAGAACAGGCCTACTCCAGCAAAACTTGTTGAGCTGGTCAAGGCAGCAGTCAATCACCATCCCATCATGTCAACTGCCGACTGTCTAAAACCTGATCTCTACAATGGTCGATACGATCTTGATCGCTCCATTCGATTAATTGACGAATATCCCGTCCACAGGTCGAAGAACCAAGATGGTGATTACGACATGGCTGATGGGGCGAGTATTAGTTTCCCTTCCTCGTATTCGGCAGAAGCAGGTGCTGGAGAATCCGGATCTGACGAAGAAACTGGCCCCGAAGCTGACTTCGCTGCTGTGGATGCTATGCTCGGAATGATTGTCCAGGGCTTCAAACAATTGTGGAGGAATTTCTAGGCTTGCAAGTGGAAATCACAATGAGTATAGCATAAATTTATTGTTTCACCCATGAGCTTTCGAGAGTTGGTGTTCCTGCGACCGTCAAATTTGGCGCTTTTTATCATGTTGTTCAATGCGTACTTCCTTTTCGGCGTTCTGTTTTCTTCTCCTGCTGTTGAGGTTGTTTTTCGTAACTTCCAATTTTGACTTCCTTTCGTCTAATATTGATCGTAGTCGTCGGTGAACTGCTCCTTTCTGGTTGCGCATGTGCGTCTGTCTTCATTGTTTTTTCCATCATCTCCGGAAACGTCCCGTTTTGCTTCATGTTCTCTGTTTTCTTTGCGCTACGGACCGCATGCGGGACTGTGATTGATGTGGAACAAAGGCGTCTGACACACCCGTGGCTACAACATCGATGCAAATCTGCTGATTTGGTCTGTCCTGCCAGGTTCATCTCTTCGACGGCTAACTGACCATATAGAATGGCAGCTCACAATGTCGCACCGCTTCCTCCGACACCGGCGGAATTACCACATGCACTGAGTCGTATAAGTCGACCTGCAAAGAACTGGCTAATCAACAACCTCATTCGAGTCTGGAATTTTGCTTCACCTACACTCACCTCACAACCTCCCGCCAATACAAGACAGTACGTACAAGGCTTGTGGCTTCCAGTTCCTCAAAGCCATGACATGATTCCACTTTCGACTGGCGGTAGTGGGATTATACACGTATGGGTGTGTGTGGACCACAATGGGAACATCAGGGATCGTGTCGTCGTCAAGAACAGTTTTCCTGGCTTGCCAGAATTCCAGGACAGGGTGAATTGGACAAATGGAGTGGTTGGAGGGGAACCCATAGAAAGTTCTGTGGCAAACAGGATTCACGCACGGTTGGAGGCCAATAACGCTGGAGATGGAAAACATGTCGCCGAGTGTCTCGGATGGAGTATGATATTATCCCTGTCTGTGCGAGATGGACCATATGCTGACAATAGACAAGGCGACATCTTGGGCAATCCTGCCGCTGTCCCCATCTTGGGCAATCCTCCCGCTGCCACCATCTTGCCGCAGTTCAAGCTATACTACGAGTACATGCTGGGAGATCTATGGTATACGATTCGGGAACAGGAAGCAGGGACGAAATTGGTTAAGCGTCCTAGCCTTGTAAACAGAACTCGTGTGGAGCTACCAGCTAAGCCCTTCCCCGAAGGATTTCTGTGGATGGTAAGTATATGTACACCGGTTACTTACGGTTCTCATGGCTCATATTGAAAAATAGCTGTTTGAAGCACTCGCAAAAGTTGCAGTGGCTATGGACGATGAACAGATTCTTCACGGGTAAGTGCACACCGATCATTCTATGAGACACCACTCAAGGATACCTAACTGACATGTTCGCAGTGACCTCCACACTAACAACGGTAAGTCTATCACCCCATTGAGTCATATCGTTATTAATGAGATAGTGTTCCTTGGTCACCCCAATCCGAATTTTGACTACGCCATATGGCCAATTCCGAAGGTACGAAGTTTTACTGGCAGTCAAAGTCGTACAACTACTAATCAAAGACTCCTAGGTCAGTGACTTCGGTAGTTCTCGCGACCTTACCGTTGCAGCAGTAAGGAATCGATTACATCAGGGAAATTGGCAGCGCAACGCTACCGCACCTGTAAGTGGAGTCTCGTTCAATAACCATGTCATAGTTCTGAGGTGCTGACTGTTCGGATAAAATCAGGAGATGGACAGAGGTGCCGGTGGTTTTGTCGTCAACCAATTTACGATTAACAATGCCGCCCCAGTGCCTCCTACCAACACACCCGCGCGTTTTTCTCGCAAGACGAACATCTATCAACTTGGGTTGATAATGCTCAGTGCACTCCGCGCCGAGTGTACTCTAGAAGAGACTGAATGGCGCAATGCCGCTGGGTCGACCCTTCCCGTCAACCAACAGCTCGGATTCGCGGCTCCGCGTACGCCCAACCCACTGAGGATGAGACTCCAAGGTCCAGAAATGGCGAATTATAGTCCCCATCTTTTCAGATTGGTGGGGCTATGTCTCGAACTTCACCCTGTCAACAGACCTACACCCGCTGCATTGCTTGCAGAAGTTCAACTACGCATGGCTGGCAGAGATGGAGGCATGCGACTGGCGAAAGGAAGATTCCCTCATAACCATAGTCAGGGGATCAGGAGAAGTGTGGCGGATAAGTACAAGATTGGAAAGAAACCTTTCAAGCCGGAGAAAGTTCCATAGGTTGACACTGTGGTCTCGAATCTGGTTGTAGAGAGCTGTACATGTCGTTACATTCAAATAATGAGAGTTTCCTTTTGGCCGGAAATCTTGGTTTTGCTAGAGGCTTAGGATAATTAGAGACGGAGGAATGCGACTTAACCCAGGGATTTTTGCTCATGATCATCCTTTGGCATTGAGGATGAGTTAGAGTAACAAGTATAAGGCTTGCAAGAAGCCATATCGGCCGCGTAAGGTTATATGATTGGCACAAGGCACAGCTGTTCCAGTCCATCTCATGACTGTTCTTTGTACCACGATTCAATCAATTTCTCATCATAGTAGACGGTGATATAGATTTATTTGGGTGCAAGCACATCTCTGGATTTGACTGACAAGCGTATGTTTAGTTTCGTCCCAAAGTAACCGACCCTTTTGTGATTCCGAGGTCATCTCATGCAAAATCGCCATTCTCCCTCTCATATTTGGAACAAAAGTATATTTATTAACAAAGTGCTTCTTGCAGTCTAAAATCAATGACTAACAAAAGAAAAAACATAAGACATCGACTAAAATCTACGGCCAACAGCATATCGAGGCCTTGTTTTCTGGATTCTGTATTCCTTCATGGCAGCAGGTATTGCTGCCCCTACAGCTAGAGTGTTTGTGTTCTTATATCGCCCATTATTTACGCCTTCACGATCAATTTCTGCCAACAGAGCAGCAGCTGTAGGTCTCTGAGCTGGTGCGGGACTCAAACACGTCATGACGAGATTGATGAGTGCGTTACTGTATTTCTTCGGCCCTGGGTTCATTTTGTGTGCTGGAATCTGCTGAACGCCAATTCCGGGTCCTGGATCATGGTGTAGTTGGTCTGCGGGTGCAACATTATAACCAGCAGGAGGGTTTCGCCAGTTGTTTTCGGGTACGACTGCCATACGCCGTATTGCAGCGGCCATGACAAGACCGATCTGATAGATGTTCGACTTTTTGGAGACTCTCATGTTTGTTACTTCCCAGCCTACGCCTGCAAGCGTCGACAGTTCCTAGATCACAAGCTCTATATCAGTACGATAATGACAAAGAATGTCCTTGATAGCTGTCTTACCGGTGGTGCAAACGCCAAAAACATAGGATCGTTCAGGATGCCGGCGCCGCGCCCTTGCACTCCGTTCGTAAGTTTTCGGGAACTGCCAAAATCTGACACCTATATGGGAGCTTAGTTCCAATCAGACATAATACTGTCGCTGAACTTGACTCACTTTCGGCACAGGATAAAGCCCAAAGCTAGTAGCGGTCGCGGCCGGCTCAGTAAAAACGACTAAGCCCAGTGTCAGTCGGTCAATACAAATAAAGAATCCTGGATACTCACTATTGCCTGGATGTAGGTCACTACCTTGATATCAGCAGGGGTCATAGCAGACGTTTGTAGAACACGATACGTACCCATGCAACATTCCACGCGTCAGAACGCCACCAGGAGCTGGGTAAACTCCTTCCATAGCCAAACACGCATCCGCCAAAGATCGGAACAAATACCACAGGAATGGCTCCGGCCATTTTAGGTTGGGCTTTGTTTTTTTATCACGTCTTCTCCTTCCATTCTTCTGTACTTCAATCATTGTTTTCATGTTGCCATGGTCGCAATATTCGAAGTAGAGCTTATACCGAAAATTGATGTTGTCCACATCTCCGTAGCCCAGGCATGAAAGGATGTGCTGAGGTCGAAGCGCCCAAGCTAGATTAGCCTGGCGACACTCCAAAGGTTCAGTTCCTACATTGTTTCCCACCCAGGTTCTTGTTGTGTTATATCGTGCTTGCCCAGGCTAGAGTAAAGCGGTTAGCAAATTTCTGGT